>Ga0180434_10002842_pt1 | contig 22505 bp, 18 predicted proteins | sample SS_ome_7_FD_132453 | JGI IMG/M metagenome (GOLD analysis project Ga0180434, IMG submission 132453) | Hypersaline lake sediment archaeal communities from the Salton Sea, California, USA - SS_1_D_2 metaG | ecosystem: Environmental > Aquatic > Non-marine Saline and Alkaline > Hypersaline >...
GGCCCGGCCTCCGATAAGAGTCGCGTTCCAACGATCTCATCGGCATGCCGGGCCGCCTCGCTTTCATCTTCCTTGCTCCCTCCCCCTACCTGCAGTACCCTGAAAACCTGCGAAAGGCCAGGTGTACCAATGTTGGGAAGGAATGCCGCTGTACAAGTGGCGACGGCGGGACGGGTGGGTGGAGGTCCCGGCTCCGTGACGGGAAGCGCGGCGGGTACGGAGACCCGCCGCGCACAGGTGATTTGGGGATTCGGCGCGGCGGGTACGGAGACCCGCCGCGCCATTGCGTTGCCGACCCGCCCCGCTTGGATCTGGAGAATCAGCCGCATGACCGACGAGCGCAGCGCCGCCGACGCCCGGCCCGGCTTCTGGCGCCAGGTCCGGGCTTCCCTGCCGAGGAACGTCCTCGTCCTCGGCATCGTCTCGTTCCTGACGGACGCCTCCAGCGAGATGATGATGTGGACGGTGCCGTTCTTCATCGCCCTCTTGGGCGGCGGGGCGGTATGGATCGGCCTCGTCGAGGGCCTCAGGGAGAGCCTGGCCAGCCTCCTGAAACTCGCCAGCGGATGGGTCTCCGACAAGGTCGGCCGGCGAAAGCCGCTCGTCGCCCTCGGCTACGCCATCTCGACGGTCGTCAAGCCCCTCCTCGCCCTGGCGTCCGTGCCGGGGCACGTGCTGGGGCTGCTGGGCCTGGAGCGGGTGGGCAAGGGCGTCCGGACGGCGCCGCGCGACGCCCTCATCGCCGGGGTGGTGGACGGGAAGCACCGCGGCAAGGCGTTCTCGTTCCACCGCATGATGGACCACGCCGGGGCGGTCGTGGGCCTCCTGGCCGGCACGGTGCTGGTGGCGGTCCTCTTCGCCTATTTCCGCGCCAGGCCCGCAAGCGCCGGCTACGAGCCGGCCGACGTCTTCCGCTTCATGTACGTGCTGGCGGCGGTGCCGGCGGCGCTGGCCGTGGGGGCGATCCTTCTGTTCGTCCACGAACAACCGGGCGGGACGAAAAAGGGCGTCGCGCTCAACTTTCGCGCCGGATACGACCGCAGGTTCTGGTGGTTTCTCGGCGCGCTGCTGGTCTTCGCGCTCGGCAACTCGTCGGACATGTTCCTGCTGATTCGCGCCGGCGAGGTGCTGGACTACCGGGTCGTCCTGACGGAGGCGGAGCGTGCCGAGATGGCCGCCACCTGGGACTTTCCCTGGCAGTTGCCGCTCATGTTCCTGGTGCTGTCGCTGGCGAAGATGGGGTTCAGCCTGCCGGGCGGGTTCGTGGCGGACCGGATGGGCCGGGCCCGGACCCTTGCCCTCGGCTGGGCAATATATGCAGCCGTGTACATCCTCTTTGGATTCGCGACGAACGCCTGGCAGACGTGGGCGCTGTTCGCCGCCTACGGCATGTTCTACGGGTTCACCGAGGGCGTGGAGAAGGCGGTGGTGGCGGACTTCGTGCGGCCCGAGGTCCGCGGGTCGGCCTACGGGCTGTACGCGCTGGCGGACGGCATCGCGAAGTTCCCCGCCAGCCTCCTGCTGGGGGTCCTGTACCAGCAGTTCGGCCCGGCGGTGGCGTTCGGCGTGGGCGGGGGATGCGCAGGTCTGGCGTGCCTGATGCTCCTCGGCCTCCTGGGCGCCCGCCGACGGCCCCGCGCCGCGCCGGCGTAGGCTCTTTGCCGTTCCGGTTTCACCGCAGAGAACGCAGAGAACAACAGAGAACAGCAAGAACCTGGGTGCGCCGGAGGCGCAGGATGATGCTCCGTTTGTGCTTCGCTGCACTTTCCGCTTATGGGTGTTGTCGTTAACCGCATTCCTCTTTGCTTTTCTTTGCGTTCTCCGCGTTCTCCGCGGTAAAATCGATGTGCCAGTAGAGTTCAGACAAGGGGACGACATGCTTCAATGCAAGGACTGCGAGTTCGGCGAGGTCGACGACAAGGGCAACGTCCGTCTCACCTGCAACCCGTTCACGAACATCAAGGAGCCGGAGTGTCTGACGAAGTGGCAACTCGTGCGCCTGGACCTCATGACGCGGGCGTACGTGGCGACGATCCGGGAGTACAAGAAGATCGCGCCGCTCCAGCAGAGACTTTACCGCCGCATGAGCCAGGAAATGGACGAGATGGACGAGGCCGATCGCTGGAAGCATCCCGACGAGGATGAGCCGGACGAGGACGACGAAAACCTCCCGCCCCTGGACGACCGGCTGTGATCGAGATACGTGTTGCGCGGTGGGTCTCCGTACCCACCGCGCATTCTTGAAATAAGGCGCGGCGGGTCTTCCGACCCGCCGCCCATTCACGACAACGGCGCTCGCCCTGCAGGCAGGGCGGCGAACTGTGGTACCTCGTGAAGATCGCGGCGCGGTGGCCCGGGAGGGCCACCGCGCGGTGTCCCGTCCTGGGCACCGCGCGATAACCGCACGGATTGCGAGCAATCCGTGGCACCCCGGTGGTCACTCCACCACCTGCACGTCCGCCGTGCCGCGGATGACCTCCGCCTCGTCGGTCCGCTGCCAGAGGACGCGTTTGGCCAGGCCCATGAGTTCGGCGAGGTTCGCCATCTGCTTGGCCCGCTCGACGCGTTCTCGGCCGAGCAGTTTCTCGGACCAGGCAAGGACGACGTCGGCCCCCTCGGCCGGCCGCAGCACGCCCCAGCGGGTGACCGGCTCGGTGGGGACGTGTTCGCCGGCGGTCTTCATGGCGTCGGCCAGGCTCGTCCCGCTGCCGGCGGCGGTGTCGAGGGTCCGCTTCACGCCGGCGGGCGTCGTGCCGACGATCAGCCAATCGTCCGTCACCGCCACGGTCAGGGCGACGTCCTCTGCCCAGTCGCCGAGGATCTTCTTCATGACCCCTGGCGCCTCGATGACGAGCATGGAGACCCCGGCGTACTCCTCTTCGCGGAGGTTGACGGGGATGGGCTTGTCGCGTTTCTGGCCGAGCGCGCCGAGGATGGCGGCCTTGGCGGCCAGGCCGTCCTTGAAGGCGTGGGCCGCGGGCCGGCCTTGGGCGGTCAGGCGGACCATGCCTACCAGGCCGGGCGCGCCGCCGTCCTCGCCCTTCAGGAGCGCTGCCGCCGCCTCCGGGCCGAAGGCGGCCAGAATGTTCTCCATCGATTGTCCGGGGAACCAGCCTCGCACGAACATCCTGGCCTTGGCGAGTCGCTGCTCGCCGTCGGCCCGGTCGGCCAGTTTCGCCTGGACCTGTTGCCAGATGGCCTCGGGGTGGAAGCAGGTGGCCACGGCGGCCACGGCCGAGTCCGGCAGGCAGGCCGGGCCGGTGAGGCGGGCCGGCCGGTTCGGGCCGACCGCCGACGGGCCGCTCACGATCCGCCACTCGGCGTGCACGCGGCCGTCGCCTTGCGGATACAGGGCGACGGCGCCGGGGCTCTGGCGTGGGGGCGTCTTGTCGGCGTAGGCGCGGACGCGCCAGCCCCTGGGCAGGTCGCCGACGGCCTTGGCGAAGTGGCCCTCGGTCCCGAGCGCCGCCCCGCCGCCCACCGCCACATCGAGCACCTGGTGGAGTTCGTCGGCCCGCGGCCGGGTCAGCATCAGCACGCCGCCCGCGAACGCCAGCCGGTCCACGTGGTTCTCTTTTCGGACCTCCCAGATGGCGACGTCGCGGTAGCGGTCCACCTCCTGGCCGCCCGCGGCCTCGGCGAGGCGCTGGGCGTCGGCGTTGGTGGCCTCGGTCAGGAAGACGCCGTACGGCTTCTTCGAGTCGCCGGAGGGCAGCAGGACCAGCGCGCACTTGCCGCCAAGGTACCTCCGCAGGGCCTCGTCCTTCTCCATGTTGAGGCGGCCGAGGAGCGCCTCGAGGCGCTCCTGCCGCTCGGCGTACTGCTCGCCGGCCTTCCACCGGCTGGCGGCCTCGGTCTTCTGGAGGGCCTCCCAGAACGGCGAGGCGAGCAGGGCCTGCCGCAGGCCGGCGGCGTTCTCGACTTCCACCAGGGCGGCAGCCCGGGCGGGCACGAGGTCCGCCATCCGTGGGGCCTCGCCGGCGAGGGACGCCGTTGCCGCCAGCGCGAGGACGGCCGTCGTCACGTAGAATCGCGTCCGACGCATGTCAATTCTCCTTTCTGTCGGGTCCGCCCGCCGGGGCGGGGGCGGACGGTTCCTCGTTGAAGACGGCCCGCGGCGCCTCGACGGCCTGGACGACGATGGCCAGCGGACCTTCCAGGTCCTGCCACACCGCGTCCAGCGCGCCCGAGGTCGGCAAGCCGCGCTGCTCGGACTCCGCCGGTGCGGGTTCGGAGGGGGCCAGGTTGGGCAGGGGACCCAGCAGGTCGCCGAGGAGCGCGGTCGGCGGAATCGGGTCCGGCCGGGCGGGCCAGAGCGCCACCCCCACCACGACGGCGGCGGCCGCCGCGGCCGCGGCGATCCACCAGACGCCGCGGCGCCGGCGCCTCCGCGGCAGCGGCGTCGGGGCGCCCGCGATGGCGTCCACCAGGGCCCGCCGGCGGTCGGCGGGCACCTCGGCCCCCTCGCCGAGACGCTCGAGCATCGGGTCCCGCAGGTCCGACTCCGTGGGGTCGTAGGGACGAGTCATGTCAGGTCTCCGGTTGGGGCGATGCCGGGGCCGATTGCCCGGTCAGGAGGGCGTCGGCCCGTTGGCGAATCCGGTTCCGGCTGCGGTGCAGCCACGTCTTGACGGTGCCGGCGGGGGCGTCGAGGATTCGGCCGATGGCCTCGCACGCCTCGCCGTGGGCGTAGAAGAGGAGGACGGCCGCCCGCGGCTTGGGGTCCAGTTCGCCCACCGCCTGCCACACTGCCGCGAGGCGGCGCCGGTCGTCCTCGTCGCGGGCCACCTGCTGCCAGGGTTCGCTTGCCTCGTCAGGCAGGTCCGTGGGGACGGGTTCGGTCGGCCGGTGCTTCCGCCACCGTTCCAGGACCAGGTTCGTCGCGATGCGTGCCAGGTACCCCTCGAACCGGCCGTTCGGCTCCAGGCCGTCGAGGGCGGCGAAGGCGCGGGCGTAGGTTTCCTGGACCACGGATTCGGCCTCCTGCCGACGGCGCGTCAGGCGCATGGCCAGCCGCCAGAGGTCGTCGAGGGTCCGCTCGGCGAGGTCGCGCCGGGCGGCCGGGTCGCCCCGGGCGGCCATTCGGACGGTGTCCCACGGGAGGGCGTCAGCCATGCGGTCTCCTTCGCGTCGCCGGCCCATGCACCCATTCTAATGCGCGGCGGGGTTTGGGGTTTCAGAAAAACGATCCACAGTTAGCCGCCGGGCTTGCCCGGCGCGTGCCGTACCCGCGCGCCAAACGTCCGCTGCCGATCGAGATACCCCGCTGCTCCCGCAGCGGGCTCGAACGCCCGCACCGCCCGCTTGACGTGCCCCGCCCGGCCCCGTAGCATCGGGCCGCAGGCCATCGGTCACCCGGATAAGGAAGCGGTCCATGCGAATTCTGTGGGTCTCGCCGCACTGCTGGCCGGACTACGTCCTGCGGTCGCCGGGCCTCGGCACCAAGTCGCAGGGCGGGCAGACGGTGGTCATGTACCACTGCCCCCGGTCCCTGACGGAGGTGAACCCCGACCTCCACGTCGACATCTACGCCCGCATGGAGACCGGCGAACCCGAGGTGGTCCACCTGGGCGAGCGCGTCCGCCTCATCCGGTGTCTCTGCGGCGACCCGGATACGTACATCCCCAAGGAACAGTTCTGGGACGGGCCGATTCAGCAGTTCGTCGACGAGGTGGACTCCTACGCCCGCCGTCACGGCCTGGCCTACGACCTGGTCCACGGGCATTACGCGGACGGCTGGTACTCGGCCCATCACCTGGCCGAGCGGTGGGGCGTGCCGTACTGCCTGACCACGCACTCGCTGGGCCGGCGGAAGCGGGCCAACTGCCTGGCCATGAACGAGGCCTCCGAGGAGGAACTCGACCAGACGTATGCGTTCTCGGTCCGCATCGACCACGAGGAGTCGGCCCTGGCGGCCGCCGGCCGCATCTTCCCCCTGACCGAGGAGGAGGGCGAGTACCTCCTCGAGCATTACCAGTGCGCGCGGCGGGAGCAGATTCGGGCGATTCCGAACGGCATCCTGCTCGCCGACTTCCATCCCCGCGACGAGGCGAAGGCGGCCGACCTCCGCGCCCGCCTCGGCATCGCCGACGACGAGGCGGTCGTCCTCCAGGCCGGCCGCGTCGACCCCCGGAAGGGCCAGCGCGAACTGCTCGCCGCCGCCCCGGCCGTCCTGGAGGCGGTGGAGCAGTGGGGCGCCGGCCCGGTCCGGTTCTTGCTAGTCGGATGGACGGAGGACGAGTTCGCCGAGGGGCTTGAGCGCGGCGTCCGTGAGGCGGGCATCGAGGACCGGGTCATCCTGCATCCGCCGGTGGGCAACCGCGACATGCCGCCCTACTTCCACCTGGCGGACGTGTATGCTCATACATCTACCTATGATATTCTTCCGATCGTGATCCTGGAGGCGATGGCCAGCCGGCTCGGCGTCGTCGCCTCCAAGAACGGCGGGGCCTCCGAGATCCTCGACACCGGCACGGACGGCCTGCTGGTCGACCCGTACGAGATTGCCGAGGTCCGCCGCGCCCTCGTCCGGCTGCTGGGCGACGCGGCCCTTCGCCGACGGATGGGCGAGGCGGCCTTCCGCAAGGTCCGCGAGCGATACACCTGGCAAAAGGTGGCCGAGCGGCTGAACCGACAGTACGCCGAAATCCTGGAGGACGCCCGACGATGAAGGACGACAAAATCGCGGTTAAGGAGTGGCACCGGTCGGCCGCCCGGGCCATCGTGGAGACGATCCGCGACCGGCTCGGTCCCCGGCACACGGTGTCGGTGGGCGGGGAGTCGGGATCCGGCAAGTCGGAGATCGCCACCGCCCTGGCCGACGCCCTGGAGACCGAGGGCCTCTCGGCCGGCATCCTACAGGCGGATGATTATTTCATCTACATGTCCCGTGAATGCGACGCCCTGCGGCGAAAGTGCCTGGACCTGGTCGGGCCGCGAGAGGTCAAACTCGACTACCTCGACGCCCACCTCCGCGCCTTCAAGCAGGGCGCCGAGGATATCTACAAGCCCGTGGCCGTCTACCAGGAGGCGCGGTTCGAGCACGAGGTCATGCCGCTGGCGGGCCTGCGGGTGCTCATTGCCGAGGGTACCTACTGCACGCTGCTTGAGTTCGCCGACACCAAGGTCTTCATCGAGCGCGATTACCGCGACACCCTGGCGGACCGGACGGCCCGCGGCCGGGACCCGATGGACGCGTTCACCGAGCGGATCCTGAAGATTGAGCACGGCATCGTCCGCGGGCACCGGGCCCTGGCCGACGTCATCGTCCACGGCGACGGGACGATCGAGACGCAGGGGTGACCTCCCGGCGCCCCGCGTCCTGCCGGCCCCCGCACAGCGCCGCCGGCCGGTGCCTTATTCCACTTCGAGGTCGTTATCCACCCACGTGGCGCCGCCTTCGTAGGCGTTCTGGGTGGCCGCCTCGCGCTCGCTCCAACTGTCGACCTCGCCCGTCAGTTGGGCCACTCCGTTTTCAACGGAGACGGTGATCTCGTCCACGTCCACGTAGGGGCTCCACCAGAGTTCGTCCTCGATGTCCGCCTCGATTTCCGAATCGCGGGTGTAGGTCCGGCCGGGCTCGTAGTCGTACCACTCGTAGTCGTACGGATACATCTCCTCTTCCGTGTAAGGCTCGTAGGCGAGCGGCTGCTCGCCGGCCTCCACCGAGAGGTTGTTCCGGACCTCGACGACGCCTTGGGCCCGGGACGTGACGTTATCGGCGCGGCCTTTCTCGAAGTAGGAGTTGACCGACCCGTACAGGTGGGCCACGCCGTCGATCACGGTGACCGTCACCTCGTAGCCTTCGACGTATGGGTCGCGGCTCAGGGCTTCGCGGACATTCTTCGCAATTTCCGTGTCGGTGAGTTCCCCTTCGGGCCGGACCTTGAGGTAGTTTTTGACGCGGCTGACACCCACGGTATGCCGGGCGACTTCGGCGGCCACGCGCTTCGCCTTGAGGTTGTCCACCATGCCGCGGAGCGTGACGATGCCATTGCGGACGTGGGGCACGATATCGAATGAGACGAGACGCGGGTCGTATACGAAGGCGTCGGTGATGGCGTCGCGGATTTCGTCGTCGGGCCTGGGCTCGTACTTCTCCTTCCGCAGGTCCTCATCGCGGGCCCAGCGGGCCACCTTCAGGCCGGAGGCGTCGACTTCCTGGACGCCCGCGACCCAGGCGTGGGACCTGGCCTCGGTCTTCTCGGCCGCGCTGCCCACCGTGCCGCTCAGTTCCACCTTCCCGTTCTCCACGTCCACCGTGATAAGTGCATCGTCGACCAGGGTATCCCAGCGAAGCGCCTCCCGGATTTCCGCCTCGATGTCGGCGTCGTCGCGGTGGGTCTCGTATTCAACCTCGATGTGGTTCTCGACGCCCGTGACGCCGCGCACGCCTTTGGCCACCTGCTCGGCCAGGCGGCGCTCCTGGTACGATTTGGCGGTCCCGGTCAGGGTGGCCACGCCGTCCTCGACGCTGGCAGCGATCTCGAACGCCTCGGTCGCCGGGTCGCTGAGCCAGGCGTCTTCGATGTCGGACTCGACGGCCTCATCGGACCGTATCGCCATTGGTTTCACCTTGATGCGGTTGACCACCGAGCGGACGCCCTTCACGGTCTCGGCAATGCGGGCGGCCCGTTCCTTGGCGAGGATGTTGTCGACCTCCCCGGTCAGCGAGACCACCCCTTGCTGGACGTTGACGTCAATCCTGTTCAAAGGCACCGCGTCGTCGTAGAGCAGTTCATCGGTCACCGCGTTCGCGATGGCGGTGTCGGTGGCTTCCCGGTCGACGTCCGCGCCCCGTGCCGCGGCGGCCACCAAAGGCAGCACCACGGTCGTCAGGACCAGCGCAGCCAACCAGCAGAGGGACGGTCTCATCTCATTTTGGGGTCGCATTAGGGCTAACGTTCGGCTTCTCATCGTTGAACCTCCTTTATCTCTTCATTAGCGTAAGCGTTCGCGGCAGTTCACCGGCGGGCCCGGCGCAGCAGGGGCGCGCCGGGCACAACGCTGGCATGGACGCTGCCTGCCCAAGCGGGGCTAGGAAATCTCGATCTGTTTCGGCTTCGAGGCTTCCGTCTGCGGCATTTCCAGGTGCAGCACGCCGTCCTGGAGTTTGGCCTCCACCTGGGAGTCATCGACGTCGGTCGGCAGCGTGAACGCCCGCTCGACGCGGGTGAACCGCCGCTCCCGAAGGTGCGGCGTGCCCTTGGTTTCTTCCGGCGTGCGTTCGGCGGTGATGCGCAGGACGCCGTGGTCGATTGTCACGTCGATGTCGTCCCGGGTGAAGCCCGGCATCTCGGCGTCGACGAGCAGGCGGCCGTCCTCCTCCCGGATGTCCACCGGGTAGGCGCCGGTCAGGCTGGATTCCTCGGCGGGGGTCTCGGACCACCACGGCCGGAGGAACCGGTCGAACAGGCGCTCCATCTCCGAGGTCGGCTCCGTCAGGCCGCGTCGTCTCCGAAGCGATACAGGTAACATGTGAAACCTCCTTTAGCCGGCTGTTCTTGTCGGAGGGCGAGGCCGGCCGGTCGCGGCCCGCCCGGATGTCTCGCGCCGTGCGGCGCGTCTCTCACCGTCATCGTGGTCTCCATTGTGCACCCGCGCCGGACCGCCACAATCGGCGCAACAGCCGCTTGCCGCGTAGGAGCCACCGGCATTCGACCGTAGGAAAATCTCCCACGGCGTCCCCGGGCAGGAGGCGTGGAACCGTGGTTTGAGCCATTTGCGGTGTTCGCAAGTCTCGGGTTGGCAGGAGGATAGGGGGAGTTGAAAAACGTTTTTACCCCACCTCGTCGCGGCTGTGGAGGCGTGGGGCGGGGTCGGCGTGCCGCAGCGCGGTCGAGAAGGCGAGCACGGTCTGGACGGCGCCGGCGAACGAGATGCGGTCGGCGGGCGTATCGGTCTGGTGTGCGGCCTGATGGATGAGGGTCCAGACGAGGTTGTGGGCCAGGACGGTGGCGGCGACCTCGTGGGCGACGCCGCAGGGAGTCTTGCTGCGAAGCACGTTCAAGGCCAGGGTGGTCTTGAGCGTGTCGAAGCGGGTCTCGATCTCCCAGCGTCGGCGGTACAGATCGACAAGCGCGGCCCGGGGATACCGCTTGGGATCCCGTAGCGTGGTGACGAGCCAGGCCTTGTGCCGCTTGCCGCCATGGCGGAAGGTGACGCGGATGAGCCGCGCAGTCAGGTGGGCCGGCAACGACGGGTCGTCGTAGCGTCGGCGGAGTTGTCGGCCGAGGTCCAACCGCACGAGCCACTGGTCCTTGCCGATGCATCGGCCGGCGTCGATGAGGCGGTCGGGGCGGCGGCGCTGATGGAGGCGGGTGACCACGTCGATGCCGCGATTGTGGAGTTTGGCCAGATGGTAAAACGACGCCAAGTACTTGTCGAATAAACAGATACAGCCCTCGGGGAGGGCGCCCCAGAGGCGGTGGAACTGGGCATCCTCGCTGGTGCGGTAGGGATCGAGCCGCCAGTCGCAGACGGCCTCGGCGCCCGCCAGCAGCAGGACGGCCAGGCGGGCCACGGGGAAGCGGCTGGGACCGTGCTTGGTGTCGGCGTAGCCGAACGCCTCGACGAGCGTGGGCGTGTCGGGCATCGAGACGGTCGACCCGTCGAAGATATACTGGGGCCGGCCGAAGACGAGATGCGCGGCGCCGACCGCGTCGCGGAGCCGCTTGACGCTGCGGTCGAGCAGGCGGGGCCACAGGTCCCGTGGGAGGCGGTCGCGGGCTTGGCACCAGGCGGAGGCGCTCGGGGCGTCGTCCGAGACCGCTCCATCGGCGGCGGGCACGGCCCGGGCGGCCGCGAGGTCCGCCACGGTGGCCGCGATGGAGCGGTCGGGATGCAGACTTCGGCAGACCAGGGAGCGGGCCGTGACGCCGGGCGGCAGATCCCGGTCGCGCCGCGTGTGCCCGAGTTGACGGCAGATCGTCTCGATCTCTTCATCCGACAGAAACGTCTGCAGAGCGGCCACCCGGGTCGTCGGGGGAAAAAGATGGGGTCAAACCGGTCCGCGGGTCGATACCATCCATGAGAGGCCTCCTTGCCGATAGCGATGGTTCGTGGGATACCCATCTTATCGACAAACGGGGCCTCCTTTTATCGGCCCAAACGCCTTATCTTAATGCCATTGGCCTCATGGCCAAGACAACCACTCCATCGCTATTTCTCCTCAGCTAGCGGAGCCTTGTGGTGAACCTCGCGCCAGTAATCTGAAGCTAGCCAGACTTTGGGCTCCCCGATGTAAACGAATCCGTCTTGCCCATCTGAAGCCTTGTCAGCAAGAAAGGCGACAACCAGATCGTTCATGAAGTATTTGAACTTCCAGTGCGGCCAATCAGATGCGGGTGCTTCGGTCTCAGAAGGCTCTGGCAAGTTCAGGCGAGCCTCAATATCGGATACCGGACGACCGCGAGCGCATGACCGAAGGTATGCCTCAATCTGTCGCTTAGTCATTGCCATTCGTGACGGCGCGGATGTTTCCATTGCACACCCACATAACAACATGCACGCGAGATATGCCGCAATGGACTTCCCCACAGTGAGTCGTCGCAAGGGGCATCTCGTGTTCAAATACGAGGAGTCCATGAGCTTCTACTCCGGGCAAGGGCAGCGCTTGGCTTTGTCAAGCTGCCTCCAGTTCCACCGGCGGCCACCAGGTTCCTTCAACCGGGATTTCCCGGATGGACTCGAGCCCACGACCATCGCGGGCCTTTTCGGTAATTGTATCACGAGCCCGGGAGTGAACAAGCACCTTCTTGGCTCGGTGAAGGGACCATCGACGCGTCCCGGGGCCATGATGTTGGCCAAGACGACCTGCATGCGCGCGGTTGCTGCCGATGCGAACAGACCGTCCCCATCGCCTCCGGCGTGTTTCCGCCATTTCGTCACGCGCTGCCGTCATCCCGGCACCGTCTCGGGCGGCCGCTTCGTCTTCCACTACACCCCGACCCACGGGTCGTGGCTGAACCAGATTGAACTCTGGTTCTCCATCCTGTCGCGCCGTATACTGCGCTACGGCGACTTCGCGTCGGTGGCCGACCTGGTGGCGGCCATCGAGGCGTTCATCCGGCACTGGAACCAGGCCGAGGCCCACCCGTTCCGGTGGACCTCTGAGGGGCTGCCGCTGGTCCGGTAGGGAGGGACGATGAAACCTGGTATGGAGATGGCCCAATCGGAACTGACCCGTCTGCTGGAGGCCCACGAGGCGACGGCGAGGCTGTACGTCCGCGCCCACGGGGACCATCTCATCCTGGGCCGCCGGGAGCCGTGGGGACCGGAGGGCGAGATGATCGACGACGACCGTGTCCGCCTGACGCGTCTGGGCGGCGGGGCGTGGGGCCTGAGCGTCCGACGCCACACCGGCCGGTGGGAACGCACGCCCTTCTGCGGCCCGATGGCGGAGATGGTCGAGACGATCCTGGGCTGCATGCAGCATCTCGTCGCGCCCCACTGAGACGTACCGGAACTTGTGAGGCGGTGCAGTAGGATAAGCGGGTCGCGGCGCCAGGCGGGCGGCGAGCGGCGCTTCCCACCGCTCACCTTTGCGAAAGGCCCCGATGGCCGACGCCGAAAAAATCGAACGCCTGCTTGCCCGGCCGGAGGTGCAGCGCCTCTTCCGGTGGATGACCGCCAAGCGGCCGGGACGCAAGTGCTGGCTCATGCGGTTCTTCGAGGCGTACGCCGCCGGCACGGTCCGCCCCTGGGACCCCCGCTTCGCCCTGCCGTACCTCCTGACCGAGTACATCCGCGCCCGGACCGGCGCCCGCCGCGAGACCATCGCCGGCCGGGTCCTCGGCAACCCGTCCACGCGGCACGGGCTGGTCGCGACGGTCCGCAGCGTCGGGCGCCTGGGGCTGACGGACCCGCAGAACTTCGTGGCCCCGCTGATGGTCGTCTGGAACTTCACCCAGGCCTGCAACCTGCGGTGCAAACACTGTTATCAGGAGGCCGGCGCCCGGGCCGACGACGAACTCACCCTCGCCGAGCAGAAACGCATCGTGGACCTGCTGGCCGACCGGAACGTGGCCATGATCGCCTTCTCGGGCGGCGAGCCGGTCATGAGCCCCACCTTCCTGCCCGTCGCCCGCTACGCCGCCGACCGCGGCCTGCACCTGACCGTGGCGACCAACGGCACGCTGTGCACGGCCGAGAAGGTCCGGGCGATGGTCGAGGCCGGCATCCGGTACATCGAGATCAGCCTCGACTCGGTGGACCCGGCCCGGCACGACGCGTTCCGCGGCCCGCGGGCGTGGGACCGGGCCGTCGCCGGCATCCGCAACGTCGTCGCCCACCCCGACGTCAAGGCCGGCGTGGCCATGACCGTGACGCAAATGAACCTGGAGGAGATGGAACCGATGCTCGAGTGGTGCATCGGCGAGGGCGTGGATACGTTCTACGCGTTCAACTTCATCCCCACCGGCCGGGGGCGGGACATGGCGGACCTGGATCTCTCGCCCCGCCAGCGAGAACGGATGCTCGCCGTCCTCCAGCGGTACCTGGTGGAGGGGCGCATCAGCATCATGTCCTCCGCCCCACAGTACGGGCGGGCCTGTATTGAACTCGGCGCCCCGACCGACCCCGTCAACACCGGCCATTACGGCTACGGCGGGGGGACGATGACCCGCGTCCTGGCCCGGTACGTCGGCGGATGCGGGGCAGGGCGGTGTTACATGGCCATCCAGCCCAACGGCGACGCCACGCCGTGCGTCTTCATGCCCATCCGCGTCGGAAGTTTCCGGACCGACGCCTTCGAGACCATCTGGAACCATCCGGTCATGCGGCTGCTGCGGGACCGGGAAGACCGGACCGGCCACTGCCTCGTGTGCGACTACCGGTCCTACTGCGGCGGATGCCGGGCACGGAGTTGGGCCTACTTCGGCGACCTCCGCGCCCCGGACCCGGGCTGCCGGTTCAACCAGGCGGCATGGGATCGGCTGACGGCCAGCGGTGGCTCGGCGCGGACCACCGACGCCGCGGCGGTGGAAGCGGCAGGCTGACGTCGCCATCGAGGCGGCAAAATAATCCTATCCCCACGCCCGCTGCGGCGACTGCCCCCCCTCTCCCTTGCCGGGAGAGGGATGGCTCGGGCTTCGCGGCAAAGCGATGCTTCGCAGAGTAGCAGGTGAGGGTGAAATGGTCGCGACGCTGGACGAGCAATGCAGCATCCGGGGGCCGGGGCGAATCTCGTAATCTGGTGCGCCCCAAGCGGCGACACCGAATAGACGGCTGGAAGAAATCCGCTTCAGAACCGCTTCCGGCTTGACAGGGACTTGCTCATAGATGGGTGTCCCCAGATTATTCCGTGTCCTCCGATTATTGCCGTAGCCGACGTACCATTCGCACGGTGGGCGAGCGCCTTCGTCTTCCTGTTGTTTCTCACCATGCTGGCCCACGCGGGCGACTCCCTCGACGATCTGGATCCCTGGGACCCGAGACGATTCGAGGCTGAACACAAGTATACGGACAGGCTCATCCGGATGGGGGGCCTTCCTGAGGCCACGCCCTCTGGGCGTGGAGCCTCACTCCTGTTCCGTTCAGGCGGCGTCATCAGTGACGGGCAGATCCAGGCGAGTCCCGTGGAGTCTCGCCAGATCGGGTGTTTCACCCATTTCAGGTACCTCTTGTCATTGTAGATAAGCCCCATGGCGTAAAACAGGTTCCCGCCGCACGCGTCGGGTTTCAGGATATTTCTGGCGCCCTTGACGGGCCAGGAGTCGGGTTCTTCGATTCCGTGTTTGAAGAGGAAGTCCAGGGCGTCCTTGACCTTTCCGCCCGAGGGGGGATTGTAGCCGTAGAGGTCGGGGCCGCCCATGTTGCGTGCGATCTCCATGCACGCAGTCAGGGGCGCGAGCGCGAAGTAAGTGTACCACATGCTGTTCTTCCCCCGCCTCAGTTCCTCGGGCATGCCGCCGTCGGGCTTGATCTGTCTGTCGATGGTCGGCTTGATGAGTTTCATGTCCGCTTCCATCTGCTTCTCGTCGTCCGTCAGATGGTCGACGGCCAGCGCCGCCAGGAGGTACCAGTTGGCCCGGTTGCTGTGCCCCTTCTTTCCGCCCGAAGAGGCATACAGGACGTTTTTGGCCCAGGATTTGAACTGCTTCTTATCGTTATCCGACCAGCCTTCGTAATCCCACAGGAGTTCGGCGGCGAAGAGAAGCCCGACGCCGTTGTAGCACATCACGAGTTTGCCGTCTCCTCCCGATACCTTTTTGTTCACGGAGGCCCAATGATTCAGGAACTCCTTTGCCTTGTCGGCATACCTTTTTCGCTCGGGGAAGAGGTCTATGTTCAAATGGTAAACGAGGGCACAGGCGTAGGCGACCGTCGCGTCCTCGCTAATCAGCGTTTTCATCCTGATGTGCTGCTCCCTGCCGCTGCTGTAGTAGCGCTTGACGTGGAAATCTTCCATCGCGCGGGGCTTTTTCCCGAGACGCTCCTTCGCCTTTGATAACAGTTGGTTATAACCGGACTTGAAGGGCTGTTTGCCGGCTTTCACCTGCGCACGGACGAACTCGATCTGTGCCTTCGTGTGCAGCCCGCCGGGGTGTTCAAATGCAGCCGCAGGAAGGGCAACAACCAGTAACGTCAGCGCAGCCATTCTCATCATTCTTACTCCTTCCCCCCTCACCTCGTTCTTCCCGAACTCGTACTCCCACTCGCATCGCGGAGAGTCTACCGCCCCTCCTTGCGGCGGACCTCGTAGCCGGCGACGCGGTCCTCGCCGACGACGCAGCACTCGCCGCCGCGCTCCAGGACGACCGTCAGCGGCGCCCAGGCATGACCCGGCCGAAGGTACGCCCGGACGGGGTCGGTGGGCGGTTTGCCGTCACGCCGCAGCATCCTCCGGGCGAGGGCGTAGGTGGGCGGCTCGGCGTCCCGGCCGGCGTCCGCCTCCGCCGGCGGGACCTCCGCCGGACCGTGCCGATACCGGTAGTAAAGCCCTTCGCGGTCCAGGTACGTAGGTGAAAGGGCGGTGATATCCTCCGGCGTCTCGCCGTCGTGGTCGGCGGCGTAATCGTCCAGCGCCTTGCCGACGGCCCGCAGGTCGTCGAACGCCGCCCCGCAGAGCCGGTCCCGGTTGGCGGCCTCGCGGCGGAGTTCGGCGAAGACGGCGAGGGCGACGGCCGTCAGGATGACGCCCGCCAGGGCAAAGACACGTCGGCGGGCCTGGTCGCGCTGGACGTTGCGCCGGCGGGGTTTGGGCCTCGGCCACATGATCCAGACGCCGCCGCCCACGGCTGCCAGGCCCGCCACCCCTTCGCACGCGTGATGGAGGATGCGGTTGACGGTCCAGGACGCCGACGCCGCCGGCAGCAGCAGGTGCGCGACGATGACGCCGGCGGCCAGGACGGCCCCGATCGGGATGAGGACGAGGGTCTGCTTGCGGGTCATAAGGCCTCCGGGGTGCCCAAGACCGGAAGAAGCGCGGTGGGTCTCCGTACCCACCGCGTTCGGCCAGATCTTCGCGGCGGTTCTCCCGACCCGCCGCGCTACCACGGGAACGACCGCTTGCCTCGCGCCGGGGGCGGCGCGCGATCGCCGCCACGGGCCGCCATTATAACGGCCGGCGGAGGAGGAGCAAAGGCGGGGGCAACCCTTACCGAGCGGCGGCTTCGGCGGCGGCCGGCACCGGTCGGCCGGTCATGACGGGGAACAGGGCGGTGTTGTCGATCTCGCCCTGGAGCCGCTCCGCTCCCGGCCCGACGGCGTAGACCGGCACGGGCACGTCCGTATGGCCGCCGCTGCCCCAGGTGACCTCGGGCATCTCGCCCTTGCCGCGGCCGCGGACGACCTTCAGCCCGCCGCACTCGTGGTCGGCGGTGATGATGACGAGGGTGTCGCGGCGGGCCCGGGCCCAGTCGAGGACGCGTCGGCAGGTTTCGGCGAACTCGACGGTCTCGGCGACGCACCGCTCGATGCAGTTGGCGTGGCAGGCCCAGTCGATGGTCCCGCCCTCGATCATCAGGAAGAAGCCTTCGCGGCCGGGCGCGAGCAGGCGAAGGGCGGCGCCCGCCATCTCCGACAGGTGCGGCGCCGTCTCGTACGTGGCGCCGGGCCGGACCGCGAGCCTGTTTTGTTTCTCCACGGACAGCGGGCCGGCGTATTCCCACGGCATCATGGCGGACGAGAACTGGCCGGAGACGTGCACGTCGTCGGCGTGGCCGGCCTTCCTGACGAAGGCGTCGAGGGCCTGGCGGGTCGTGACGTCGTCGTAGCCGGCCTGGCGGGCCTGAGGGGCGTCCACGCCCTTGTTGCCCTTGTAGTAAGCGCCGAAGAGGACGTTGGGCCGGGACCGCTTGAAGTAGTCCTCCGCAATGGCATCGTACTGGTGACGGTTTTCCAGGTGTGCGGCGAAGCAGGCGGGCGTGGCGTGGGTCATCGGGCACGTGGTGACGAGGCCGGTCCGTTTGCCGGCCCGGGCGAAGATCTCCAGAACGGTCGTCAGGTCCTCGCCGTCGGGCGTCCGGGCGATGACGCCGTTGTTGGTCTTGGCGCCGGCCGCCAGGGCGGTGCCGGCGGCGGCGGAATCGGTGACGCCCTTGTTGGGCCCGCCGCGGTCGGCGGAGTGGGTGGTCATGTGGCCGACGTGGTGCTTCTCGAAGGCCAGGCTGACCCCCTCGCCGCCCGCGTACAGGCCGGCGGCCTTGACCTGCTCGTAGCCCATGCCGTCGCCAATCAGGAGGATGACGTTCCTCGGCGCCGCGGTGCAGGCGGGCACCACGAGGCACAGGATCAGCAGGACGGCCAGGATCGGCCGGACGCTCCATCGGGTCCATCGCATGACGGTTTTCTCTGGTCGGGCGCGGTGCTCGCGCGGAGTCGGATATTGTACGTGTGCGCCGGCAGAGTGACGAGGGGTTTCTGCCCGGCCCAGCCGCGTGGGTGCGGCGGTTTGCGTGCCAAACCGCGATCTCTGATTACGGCGTACCGATTGACAAGCAATCGGTGGCACCTTGCAGGCGGCGGCGGACGGCGGGGCCATCAAGCCCTTGCGAAGGGTGTGGCTGCGCGCGATAGTACGCCATCTTGCCCCGGCGAGGGCGACGCGTCAAGACCCGGCGCAGCCGGGGGCTGGCGCGGTCCCTCGTGCCCTGCATAAAGGAGGCCTTTCGCGTGGACGCGCTGCTGCTGGTCGTCGTCACGTTTGCCGGATACCTGGTGGCGTATCACACGTACGGTCGGTTCCTGGCCCGCAAGATCTTCCGTCTGGACGATTCGGTCCAGCCGCCCTCGGTCCGCCTGGCCGACGGCGTGGACTACGTGCCGACGAAGCGGGGCATCATCTTTGGGCACCATTACACGAGCATCGCCGGCACGGGGCCGATCGTGGGCCCGGCCATCGGCATCATCTGGGGATGGGTGCCGGCCATCATCTGGATCCTGGTCGGCTCCATCTTCATGGGCGCGGTGCACGACTTCGGCTCGCTGGTCCTCTCCATGCGGAACGAGGGCAAGAGCCTCTCGGAGGTGGCCGACCGATACGTCGGCCCGCGGGCACGGACGATCTTCTTCCTGGTGGTGTTCCTGGAACTGTTGATCGTGATTGCGATTTTCGGGGTGGTGATAGCGGCCATCTTCAAGCGGTTCCCGGGCTCGGTGGTGGCCGTGTGGTGCCAGATTCCCATTGCCATCCTCCTGGGCCTGGCCGTCTACAAGTGGAAGGCCAACGTGGTTCTGGCGACGGCGGTGGCGGTGGTGGCGATGTACGTGACGGTGGTAATCGGCCAATGGGTGCCCCTGGAGATGCCGGAGGGCGCCCTGGGGCTGGGCCTCTCGAGCGTGGCCGTGTGGATCATCATTCTGCTCCTCTATGCGTTCGTAGCGTCCACGCTGCCGGTGACGACGCTGCTCCAGCCGCGGGATTACATCAACGCGTGGCAGTTGTTCATTGCGATGGGTCTGTTGCTGCTGGGCGTATTCGCCTCGGCGATGGCGGGCGGCCTGGAGATCGTGGCCCCGCGGGTGAACCTGGCCCCGGTGGGGGCCCCGCCCCTCTGGCCGTTCCTCGGCGTCACCATCGCCTGCGGCGCCATCTCGGGGTTCCACTGCCTGGTCTCGGGCGGCACGTCCTCGAAGCAGGTCCGCCGCGAGACCGACGCGCAGTTTGTCGGGTACGGCTCGATGCTGATGGAGGCGGCCTTGGCGACGCTCGTCCTCGTGGCCGTCGGCGCCGGCATCGGCATGATGTACGAGAAAGGCGGCGAGGTGTTCACGGGCACGGAGGCCTGGCAGCAGCACTACGCCTCCTGGACGGCCGCCAAGGGCCTGGGCTCGAAACTGGCCGCCGTCGTCGTGGGCTCGGCCAACATGCTGGCGACGGTCGGCGTGCCGAAGACGATCGGCCTGATCGTCATCGGCGTGTTCATCGCCTCCTTCGCCGGCACGACGCTGGACACCGCCACCCGCATCCAGCGGTACGTCGTGGCGGAACTGGCCACCGACTTCAAGGTCAGGCCGCTGGCGAACCGGTACGTGGCGACGGCCATCGCGGTGCTCGCGGCGGCGGGGCTGGCGTTCGGCACGGGGGCCTCCGGCACGGGGGCGCTGACGCTCTGGCCCATGTTCGGCGCGGTGAACCAGTTGCTCGCCGCCCTCGCCCTATTGCTGATTACGATTTACCTGCGGCGGCGCGGCACGTGGGGGTACGTGCTGACCCTCGTGCCGTGCCTCTTCATGCTCGTCCTGACGATGTGGGCCATGGTGTGGAAGGAGTGGGAGTTCATCGTGACGCCCGTCAGCGACGCGTTTCCCACCTACCAGAAGGTGGCCCTGATCGGGCTGAACGCGCTGACGCTCCTCCTGGCCCTGGCGCTGGTGGCAGAGTGCTTCGTCACCATCGCCCGGCCGCGGCAGGCCAAGGGGGAGGCGTGAGCCACGACGGTCACCGGGTGATCCGGTGAGGGGTTCGCGAAGGAACATCAAAAAAGGCGGCGCGCAAGGCCCGCAGCGGTCGTGGGCCGCAGCCTCTGGGGATATCTCGCATCAAAGGGGAAGTCCAATGGTGAACGAGGCTGCGCCGACGCTTCGCCCGCAAGGGTGTGTCCTTCCATGGGCCGTGGTACTTCTGGGGATGGCATCGTCCGCCGTGGCCGAGCCGATTTGCATCGCGGAGAAGGAATGCGAATTGACCGTCACGGGAATCACGTCAAACACGGTTCGCATCACGTTGGCGCCGCCCGGTCAGCGTGTTGTCTCCGACGACGTTCTCGTGAATCGAGAGTGGCCCTCGCCCGCCCTGGAGATTACCAGGCTCCGCGCCGAGCGCACGGTTCCGCTCAAGGCGCTGTCCGTGACCGTCAGGCCGGAACCCCTGAGCATTGACATCGATACGGCAGAAGGGGAAACCGTCCAGCGCCTGGTGATCGACGAGACCTCCGGGGCCGTCCGATTCCGTACGGGCGAAGGGCACCTGTTCGGGCTGGGTTCCGGCGGCAAGCAGTTCGATCGCCGCGGCGCTTTCTACCCGATGGCCCCCACGAGCCAGCCCCCCGACAAAGCTACGCGAGGTTTTCGTTTACCGCTCCCGTTTCTACTCAGCATCGATGGGTGGGGGATGTTTGTCCATCGGCCTTACAGGACCAGCATTGATCTCCGCGGCAATCGAGGACTTTGTGCGCCTCCCAAGGAGGAGCCGCTTCCCCTGGACCTGTTCGTTATCTGCGCCGAAGATCCACAGGTACTGATGCGTGAACATGCGGAACTGACCGGCTACCCGGTCATGCCGCCCCGCTGGGCGCTGGGGTATTTTCAATCGCACCGGACACTCGCCGGCCCCGACGAAGTGCTCGATGTTGCCGAGACCTTCCGCCGTAAGAGGCTGCCCTGCGACGGACTGATTTACCTGGGCACCGGTTACTGTCCCACCGGGTGGAACACGGGTCACGGGTCGTTCAAGTTCAATCCAAGGACGTTCGACAAGCCGGGCGAGATGATCGAGCGGCTGCACGAGCAGCACTTCCACGTCGTACTGCACGTGACTTATCCGCCGAAGGGGTTGCACGGGCAAATTCCGCCGGCGCCCGGCACGGAACCCGACGACGATCATATCCTGTCCTACTGGGCCAAACATCAGCCGGCCATGAAACTCGGAGTGGACGGCTGGTGGCCCGATACCGGCCAGTATTTGTCCGTCGCCGCGCGCCTGGCGCGTTGCCGCATGTACTACCAGGGCGCGCTGGCCGAGGGTCCGGGCATCCGCCCTTTCACCGTCTTTGAAAACGCAGGCTACAGCGGGATGCAGCGCTACGGCGGCTGGACGCGCACCGGCGACACGACGTCCTTGTGGAAGACGCTGAAGGAGCAGGTCCCGGTTATCGTCAACGCCTCGCTCAGTGGGATTCCGTACTACGGGAGCTGTACGGGCGGGTTCTGGCCCGACCCCGAGTTGACCGGGGAGTTGTACACGCGCTGGTTCCAGTTCAGCGCGTTCACGCCCTTCTTCCAATCGCACGGCCGGACCTGGCATACCCGCCTGCCGTGGGGCTGGAATACCGGCCGGCTCGGTCCGAAGGAGGGGCGGAAGGGACGGGAACCCAAGACCAGCGAGTTACACAACCCCGAGGTCGAGCCCATCTGCCGGGAATATCTCGCTCTCCGCTATCAGTTGATCCCTTATCTCTATACCCTGTCGCGCGAGGCTTATGACTCCGGAATGCCCATCCTCCGCGCCATGTGGCTGCATTACCCGGACGATCCCCGGGCAATCGGGCGAGGCGACCAGTACCTGTGGGGCCCTTCCATCCTGGTGGCTCCCGTGGCCCGAAAGGGCGCTGAACGGCGCACCGTCTACTTACCCCGGGGGACGTGGTATGACTTCTGGACGAATAAGAAAATCTCCGGCGGTCAACACATCACGCGCTCTGTGGACCTCGAAACCCTGCCCCTCTATGTGCCCGCCGGTGCGATCCTGCCCTTCGACCCGGTACGGCAATATACGGGACAACCGGTCGAGGCGCCCACGACCATCCGCATCTACCGGGGCGCCGACGGCCAATTTCCCCTGTATGAGGATGATGGGATCAGTATGGCTTACCTGGACGATAACAATGCGATCTGGACGACCTTCAGATGGAACGATGCCAAGGGCCGCCTGACGATTGAGCCGGATCCCCGTTCCACGGCGCGACCGGCCGAGCGAGGCTATCGCCTGCGGCTCCTCCCCGCCGGCCACACCAAGTCCGTGAAATACAAGGGGGAAGCCATTAAGACTTGTTTTGATAACTAATCGGCTTCCCCTTGAATCGGGTTTGCCGGGTTTTTGAGCCCTGCCCTGTTTTTTCGCCTCGCGGCCTCAGCGGGTCCGGCGAGGGTGGCGAGACGAACAACGCCGGTGTCGTCGGGCAGAGGCGGACCTGCGCATCCCTCTGCCAGCACTACCACGCTAGAGCGTTTTGTAGAAATGCTGTCGCCAGTGGGGTGGATGGGCCGATAGAGAGGGTATGAACATCCCATCGGCCGATACCCGACGACGGGCCTTGGCGGCCTACGAGCGAGGCGGGAAGACC
>Ga0180434_10002844_pt1 | contig 22500 bp, 26 predicted proteins | sample SS_ome_7_FD_132453 | JGI IMG/M metagenome (GOLD analysis project Ga0180434, IMG submission 132453) | Hypersaline lake sediment archaeal communities from the Salton Sea, California, USA - SS_1_D_2 metaG | ecosystem: Environmental > Aquatic > Non-marine Saline and Alkaline > Hypersaline >...
GGCCAGGAGCCTCCGGCGAACGAGGAAAACTTCCGGGTTGAGGGATGAGCCGAAGGACTTCAGTCCGTAGGTTCATCCCAGTCTTCAAAGCCACCGCCTTGCAGGCGGTGGTGGTTTACTTCTCGTACTCATACCCCCATCATGCCACAAACCACCTCCCCACGCATAGATGCAGTTCGTTAAGCGGACACCAGAGGACTAAATCCGTTGGTAATCCACCGCCTTTGGCGGCGAGACTCGACAACGCTTTGCTGTTCCGTCGCTTTGTTGGACACGTATAGGCTCTCCTTCTTGGGAAGGCCCGGGCCTTCCCTCTTCGATTTGAACATGTACCGCCCGCGCCCAAGCCCAAGCGGTCCGCACCGCCCGAGGAGTGGCAAGCCTACGAAAAAGATTCTACTGAAGAACCCCAAATAGAGGCTTGGAAGATCCCGTGATCGATTCCGCCTACTTGACAGCAGCTTGCTCATGAAAGTCACCCCGATGCTATTCTTTAGATGAGCTTGCCAGGGTCGTTTATATCTTGACAATGCTGGTATGTCTGAAGGTTGCGGAACAGGCTCGGTGGCTCTTGCGCATCATTGGATGATGTCGATGCGTGGGGGGGAGAAGACGCTGGCGGTTTTGGCGTCGCTGTTTGCTGATGCGCCGATTTATACGCTTTTGGCGCGGTGGGAGCAGCTCGATGCGGGGTTACGGCGGCGGCGGGTCGAGACGTCGTGGTTGCAGAAGCTGGCGTTTGTTCCGGACTTGCAGCGGAAGGCATTGCCGGTTTTGGCGGCGGCGGCTCGGTCGTTGGATGCGCGGTCGCATGATGTGGTGATCTGTTCGGATGCGGCCATCATCAAAGCAATTCGCACGCGGCCCGATGCGCTGAAGCTGTGTTATTGCCATTCGCCCATGCGGTACATTTGGGATTTGTATGATGCTTATTATGCGCGGGCGGGGTTTGTGGGTCGGGCCGGGCTGAAGCTTTGCGCGAAGCGACTTCGTCGGGCTGACTATGCGGCTGCCCAGGGGGTGGCGGGTTTTGTGGCGAACAGTCGGTGTGTGGCGGATCGGATTCGTCGGAATTATGGCTTGCCCAGCGTCGTCATTCCGCCGCCGGTGGATACGGACTTGGCGATGGTGGAGAGGTCGCATGAGAGGTTCTATTTAGTGGTCAGTGAGCTCGTTTCTTACAAGCGGGTCGATTTGGCGGTGGATGCTTGTACGCGATTGAATCGGGAGCTGATCGTGGTGGGGACGGGGCCTTTGTTGGAGGATATTCGGCATCGTGCGGGTTCTTCAGTGCGGGTGCTTGGATGGCAGGATGATGCGGTGGTGCGTGATTTGCTGGGTCGTTGCCGGGCGTTGTTGTTTTGTGGGGAGGAGGATTTTGGAATGACGCCGGTGGAGGCCCAGGCGGCGGGTCGGCCGGTGATTGCGTATCGGGCGGGGGGAGTGATCGAGACGGTTCGAGATGAGCAGACGGGCGTGTTCTTCGATCGGCAGGTGGTTGATTGCGTTGCGGATGCGATCGAGCGATTCGAGGGGGCTGATTCGCTATGGATGCCTGAGCAAATTCAGGAGCACGCTCAGCAGTTTAGTATCGATGCGTTTTGTGGGCGGTTCATGCGGTATTATCAGTGGTGTATGGATCGTTTTCGTGACGGTGGGCCGGATCATGTGCGGGAGGCCATGAGGTCGGTGGATCGCGATGCGTTTGTGTAGGGAATATTCGGGGGGAAAATGGGTACAGGTACCTTCGCTGACGCGGTGGAGTCCGTCTTCCATTTCTTGTGCTGATCATGAGCTTGTACTGATAGCGAACTTGTTTTGTTGCATTGACCGCCATCGATTGAGGGGTTGAAGGGTGTTGCGGATTGGAAACACGGTTTTGGCTTCGAATTTAATGCTGTCGCCGATTGCGGGTTATTGCGATTTGGCGTTTCGGTTGACGATCCGTGGGTTGGACGGTTTGGGGTTGGCGAGTACGGATTTGGTCAATGCCCGTGGGTTGCTCCGGCAGACAGTCAAGTCGATGGAGTTGGTGGAGACGGAGCCGGGCGATTGGCCGTTGTGTATTCAGTTGTATGGTTATGATTGTGGGGAGATGGCTGAAGCGGCTCAGTGGTGTCAGTCACATGGCGCGTCAGTCATTGATATCAATATGGGGTGTCCTGTCGAGAAGGTTTGTCAACGTCGGGGTGGGGCAGCGCTGTTACGCGAGCCGGAACGGGCGGTCATGTTGGCCAAGCACGTTGTGCGCGCGGTTGATGTGCCTGTGACGGTGAAGATGCGACTTGGTTGGGATGATGGAGCGATGGTGGCGCCACGGTTGGCGGCGGCGCTGGAAGATGTCGGGGTTGCTGCGATTACCATCCATGGGCGGACGGCGCAGCAAGGATTTGGTGGGCGTGTTGGGTTGGAGGGGATTGGTGAAGTCGTTCGGGCGGTGCGTCGGATTCCGGTGATCGGTAATGGTGATGTTCGATTACCGGCGGATGCCAAGGCGATGATCGATCGCACGGGGTGTGCCGGTGTGATGATTGGTCGGGCGGCGCTTTGGGATTCATGGATTTTTCGCGATACGCATGCGTTGCTGACGGAGGGGTGTGTTCCGGCTGAAGTCAGCGTGGCCGAGCGTGTGGCGTTCATGAACGATCATTTTGCTCATTTGTTGCGTTTGCGGGGCGAGCGGATTGCCTGTCATGTTTTCCGCCAGCGTATCAGTTGGTATGCGAAGAAGCTGGGGCCATGTCGGGATTTATTGGATCGTGTACGCGTGGCGAAGTCTGCAGCGGACTATGGGGAGGCGGTGGACGCATTTCTCACTAATGGACATGGCTCTGCTTCGTCCGATGAAGCGGGATGTCACCCAAGTCGCAGAACCGTGCCACCCGAGCCGCGAAAGTGATACAACGCCTTTGAAAACGGCTCTAGATTGGACCTAACGCTGTTTTGACGGGATTTCGGAACTCGTCGTACCAGTCGGCGTAGTCGTGTCCGAGTAGCATTTCGTCGTGTGCGTCCGCGAGCAGATCTTTCATACGCGATCGCAGTTTTTGCAGGGTTGGAAGGTCCTGGTTGCCTTCTGCTAGGTTGCGCATCTGGTGGGGATCGTCTAGGTTGTCGTACAGCTCTTCCTTGCCGGCTTCTTTGCCAGCAAGCCATTTGGCGTAAGTGAAACGTTCGGTTCGGACGCCTCGCCATTCGGGCCAATTGGTGCCGCTATCGAAGTAGTCCCAATTGGATACGTAGTTGGCCATAAGAATGGCATCTTGTTCGACGTTGCCTTTATTCAGCAGAACGGGGCTCAAGTCGGTACCGTCGGCGGTATCGGGTGTGTCGAGGCCAGCCAAGCTGCACAGTGTCGGCATGTGATCGATCGGGCTTTGGAGCATGTCGGTCCGTGTTCCGGCTTTGATCTGGCCGGGCCAGCGGACGATTAGCGGAATATTGACGGCCTCCGCGTAGGGCACCATTTTATTGCGGCGATTGTGGCTGCCAAACATTTCGCCGTGATCGCTGGTGAAGACGACAATCGTGTTTTCGGCGAGACCCGATTCGTCGAGGAAAGCCATGATGCGACCGATGTTGTCATCGACGTTTTGGACCATGGCGTAGTACGATCGTGCGTCGCTATTCGTCCGGCCCTTCTGGTGTTTTTCGGGCACATTCGGCGACCAGTGCAGTTGGGTGGGAATCTTGTCGCGGTATCCAGCCGGACCTGCTTTGGGGTCGAACGGAGGGTGCGGTGGATGCGGTGCGACCATGAGCATGAACGGTTGGTTATGATCCGGTTCCTGACTCTGCTTCATGAAAGCGATGGTTTGGTCGGCAATCGCATCCGTTTCGAACTTGCCACTGTAAATACGCTTGGGTTCGTCGTGGTAGTAGAAATAGTTGTGGAACGACCAACTGAAATTGTTGACTTCCCAATGTTTGTAACCGAGGCGTTGTGGACCGGGTGGGGTGAATTCGGGTTCGGCGTTGAGCTTGAGTATTTCGCGGTGGCCGAGCTTGGATCTTGCGACGTCGGCCTTGGTTTTCATGTGTTTACCGGCGAGTTTACGGCAACCAGCGGACAGATGCCATTTGCCGATGAAGCCGGTGTTGTAACCGGCGTCGTTAAAAATATGGGCCATGCACCGCTGGTCGGGGTTCATGTCGATCCAGTTGAGGACGATGCCTGAATGTGTCGGGTATCGTCCGGTCTGCAACATGCCACGGTAGGGCGTGCAGAGAGGGCACATCGACGTTGCGTTGTTGAACGACATGCCTTGCGAGGCGAGACGGTCGATATGCGGGGTTTGAATATTCTTGCCGCCGAAAGCGCTACAGGCGTCCAGTCGTAGTTGATCATCGAAGATGAAGAGGATGTTGGGGCGTTTGGATGGCGAAGTGTCTGACGAGCCGGGCTCGTTCGCGAAGACGCGCGGGCCGACCCATGCAGCTGTTGCCATTGTGCCGGCGGACATTCGCAGCATGTCGCGCCGTGTGAGGGCGTTTGTAGGTGATTGCTGCGTGGTTGAACGTGCAGACATTTGCCATTCTCCCGGGGGTTATGTGGTGGGTTATCGCGGCAACGCAAGAAGCAACATGAGGCTCGGAAAATACGATCCCCAATGCAGTAGCAGTTTAGTTGGTGGGTAAATGGTTGTCAATGGGTATCGTATGCAGCGGAAGCGGGGTTGAGATCGTTGGATGGTGAACGATCGTGGATTGAGGCAAGATTCTTGAAAAGAAAAAAGGGCTGGGGTCACGAAAGAACCTAGGAGGTCGGGCGATCTCTTCGACCCTAGGCACCACTCTCCTTGATAACACAGTTATTGACTCCCAGCCCTTTATCACCCGACCTCCATTCGACACAACGAGTTGTTGATTTTTATAGACGGCACGCTACGTGCGGTGCGGTTTGCGAAGTTATCTTTTGGTTTTTATTCGCACGTAGCGTACCTGAGTCTTACTCCGTCCCGTCACGTTGTTCCCATTCGTCTCGCAGCATGGCGAAACGGTATTCGTCGTGATATTGGCCGTGCCTGAAGACCGCTTGCCGTAAGCAACCTTCATGAACGAAACCCGCTCGCTGATACATGCGGATCGCTCGCCAATTGTGGCTGTAAACCGATAACGCGATCCGATTCAAATTCAGTTCCTCAAATCCGTAGCGTAGACACAGACGCAATGCTTCGCTGCCGTAGCCGCGGTTCTGATATTCCACGTCACCGATGCAGATGCCAAGCATCGCACTACGGCTGACGAGGTCGATCTGGTGGAGTCTCGTCGTACCGATGAGCCGATCGTTTTCCTTGATGATGATGCCGAACACATACTCCGTATTGTTCTTACCGAGTGACTCGATCCATTCGTGCTCGCACAAAGCCGACAACGGCGGGCGGTGAACGTTCGTGGACCATACCTCGGGATGGTTGAGGTATCGCCTGAGCAGAGACGCATCGCTCGACTCCAACGGCCTGAAGTAAATGCGCGTGCCCTGGTAAAAGACGGCCGGCGTATCGGCCACCAACTGAAACGATGGGGTCGCGCAGCCATGCGCGCGATCGACGACTTTTTTTTGGGCAAGTACCTCCTGAGCCAAAGCTGCAGGTGCCATGACTCTTTCAGTCAAAGCTTTCTTGGTCGGTTTCAATGTAGTGGTCATGATGACCTTCCTTTCTTGCCCGATCGGCGCAGAGCATCTCCGTTGGCGCTGCGCGCTTTCTAAGAAATGCAGGTTTGGTCGCGAACGCTTCTTGGTTTTAGGTTGCCGCGATGTTATGATTCATCACCGACGAACCGAAAACTTAGCCGAGTTTTTCGCGTTCTCCGGCCGGAGCGAATGTGGGCATGCATTCCTCCGGCCTCATTTGTTCATAACCAATCCCATCTATGACTAAAAAACCAAAAATACAAACCCATAAAAAAAGCCCTGCAACCTCTTGGGGCCGCAGGGCTTATCGATTTCCAAAGAAACCAGCAACCCTACGGCCCACCTCCGTTCTTAATGGTGCAGCCGAAGAAGTCAACGCGATAAACGTGCTGCACCGAACGGAGACTGCGCGTCCACCCACACGACAGGCACGAACACGTCAGGCATGTTGCCGTACCGTTCGTGGCCGCGTTGCGCATGGCCATACGGCTTACCGCCGGACTTGTCGTCCGCATTGCAGTCGCCGTTGTGGTGAGTTGGGTTGCCATGGTTATCACATTATCAAAAACATACTGAAGATCAACAAAGGGCTTCGTCCTGAAGCCAGCCTCTAGCCCTAATATATACATCATGCATCGCGTCCGTCAAGCGAAAACTTGAGTAAAACGAAGAAAAACTGCAAGGAATCGTTTTGGTTATATCAAATTAACGTCGCTAAGGTGGAGCAGATCGGCACGCGCGCGTCAACCTACTGCGAAAGAAAGTATCAAGCGCCATTCAAAGCAACGGCATCATGATGATTAATCGGCCGGTTCTTCCGTCAGCCCAAGCCACGGTCCAAGCCTGATAGCAGGTACCAATAGGATTGCAACGAGGCAACTGAACAGGAAGCCTCGGACAAAGGCGACCATGGCTGCGTCCAGCAGGATCACGCCGATCCAAGCGGTCTTGAGAGCGATTTGCACGTTTTGTGGCTTGGGTGTCAGGATGGCTTGGGTCATGCGGTAAGCGTTGGCTAGGAGTAAGATCGCTAACCAGAAGGCTGCTGCCGTGTACGTTGTCCGTTCGGGGAAAAAGAACCCCAGCAGCGCGATCAGGATAACGGCGAGCCACGTCAGCGAACTGCCGGCGAGCAAACGTCGGGCTGTAAACCAGTTCGTGCGTGTGCCAGAGAAGATGGCGACGCCCAGAATGTAGATTCCCATTACGGTAAGCATATAGGTGCGCATGGGGGCCGTGGCCACGGATTCCATTTGTGGAACAAGGGTCATTCCCAGGAGGAGGTTCAATGCGCGATAGCCGCCCATGATGGCTGGAGCGATGGGCACATCTCTGACAAGCGTCGTATAGGTCAAAAGGATGCCGATCAGCAGAATGCCGACTTTCGTGCTGGCTCGCGTCGGTATGGAAGCCAAAAGGCCACCAAGTACAAGAAGGACAATTGCCAGCAGCAATGCTTTGAAGCGATGGATCTTCTTGGAGGGCAGCGGGCGATCGGGGTTTTCAACAAGGTCTTTCTTGAAACTGTACCACTGGCTGAACACAACGCCGCCGACGTACAGGCAACCCGATGCCGCCATCAGCACCAGCATGTACGGACTATCCCGCCAGCCGGCGCCCGCCAACAGTGCCCCAGCGAGGGGGTCTGCGATGACGGGAACGGCACGGGGTAGCTGGCACAACTCAAACCATACGCGAAACCGATTCATGGCCTCACAGCTTACCGAAGGGATGATACGTTCGCGAGCCTAAAGCCAAACAAAGGGGTCGGTCAAGGTCAAACAAAGGCAGTGCCATCCACTGCCGACCCCTTATCTTTCCCCTCTTTCTCTTGTGAAAACCCTACGACACCGACGCATGACCGGATCGTCCACATACAACCGTGCGACGTACCGTCGCGTATCGTTCCCCACCAACCCTACGGATGTGGTAGGATGCTTACCATGGATATGACGCTTTACTGTCCACAATGCGGCAAAGCGATGCTCGTTGCAGACGAGGATGGCATGCAGGCATTGGAATGTCCGCACTGCCAACATGTTTTTAGGCCGAGGATGCACCTAACGCAGGTTGGACCGTCGCCTGATCGATTGGTGCCGGACCTGGAACAACCGGGCAAGAGCAAGTTAGTCGCCGGCCTCCTGGGGATCTTCTTCGGCGCGCTCGGTTTTCACCGTTTTTATCTCGGCTACCCGGGCATCGGTACGCTGCAAATCCTGGTGACGGTCATGGGCTGTGTAACCTGCATGCCAGGCTGTCTTCCGATCCCGCTGCCTTTTGGCCATATCTGGGGGTTTACCGAAGGCGTCCTATGCTTCATGGGCAAAATGACCGACGCTGACGGTCGCCCGCTCGTTGATTGAAACGAACCCCCCAGCGCCGTTAAAAATAACAGAACCGCCATCCCGAACGCCGCCAATCTACAAGGTTGCCCAACCAGACCTGCTTCACTAGGATATGCGTCGATGGGTACGCAACATGCATGGAGGAGACGCAAGATGATTTCACGACAGCGGAAATGGGTATGGATCGTATCGCTCATCGCGGCAAGCCTCGCGCCACGATTCACCTCTGTACAGGCGGCTGAGCCGACGAAACCCAACATCGTCTGGATCTGGTCCGACAACCTTGGATATGGCGACCTGGGTTGTTACGGCAACACAAATATCAAAACACCCCACATCGATCGGTTGGCAGACCAAGGCGTTCGCCTCACCCAGTACTATATAGCTCATGCCGTTTGCAGTCCCTCGCGTGTCGCGTTTATCACGGGGCGTCAGCCTTTTCGATCGGGATTCGCAAGCGTGATTTGGCCTGACAGTCCCGTGGGATTGCCCGAAGATGAAATCACCATGGCGGAGATCCTGCGCGAACAGGGCTATGCCACAGGTTGCATCGGCAAATGGCATATGGGTGATCGTTATTCGTCCCTGCCGCTCCAGAACGGTTTCGACCGCTATTTTGGCATACCTTACAGTATGGACATGCTGCCGCGTCACGTCTACCGTGACAATGAGATTCTCGGCGAGCTGCGCGGCGAAAAACTCGCCACGATCACCGAGCAGTTCACCGACGAAGCTATTCGGTTCGTCGAAGAAAACAAAAAGAAACCCTTCTTCTTGTATTTCTCGCATACGCTTCCACATCCGCCGATTGTGCTGCCCGAGCGATGTCGAACGCCGGGTCGGCCCATCTACTACGATGCCCTTGAGCACATGGACGAACAGGTGGGGCGTCTGCTGGAGGCATTGGAGAAAAAAGGCTTGACGAATAATACGCTTGTCATTCTCACGAGCGATAACGGTCCGTGGCAGAAGCCGGGCAGCGCGGGCGGTTTACGGGGTGGCATTATCAGCAACCATGAGGGGGGGCTTCGCGTACCGTTCATTGCATCATGGCCTGGTAAGATTCCCGCCGGTAAGACGGTTGATACGCCGTCGATTGTCTATGACATGTTTCCCACATTTGTTCACCTGGCGGGCGGCACGATGCCGACGGATCGCGTCTACGATGGCCAGGACGTCTGGCCATTGTTGACCGGCAACGGCGAAATCAAACGTGAGAAACCCTTCATTTGGGTGGGCCGATTTAGTGGAAGAAATGTTTCTGCCGTTCGCGATGGTCGCTGGAAGCTGCAGATTTTCGAGCTTGGGCCGGACGAGCCCAAGACGGGCCGATGGTTTATGAACGAGAATGGGAAAACGTTCAAGCTTGAGCTGTATGATCTTGAGAAGGACGAGCAGGAATCACAAGACGTTGCTGAATTGTACCCCGATGTCGTCCTAAACCTGCGAAAGGTTGCAGACGAACTCCAGGCCGACATTCCATTTATGTGGAACGTGCCTTATATCGTACGCGATCCAGCCAAGCTGAAAAGCGGGGCGCAGAAATACCTGAGCCCAGGAAAGGAATAACCTATACGGTCACCATTCGAAGCGGTTGGCGACGTCAGCCAGAAAATCCGTGTTTGTGCCGTTTTCCTGGTCCTTGCGAATCTCGCGGAGCATGCCCACTTGATGACGCCGCTGCTCGATGATTTCTTCCGCTGCGCACACCAATTCATGCGCCGACCGAGCATCCGGGGCCCGTTTCAGTTTGGCGCGCAAGGCCGAGCTATCGAGCATTTGGCTGCTGTTGGCTAAGATGCGAAGGTGGTCGGAAACGTTCTCGGTCGGTCCAACGATCATCATGACGGTATCGACGTTGTGCCCTTGGCTGTCCCAGCAAACCGGTTGCTGCAAAACCATGAGCCCGATGCCGAACCGCCCCAACCGCGGCAACCGACAATGGGGAATGGCGGCACCGTTCGGAAAGGCGGTGGTTCGGACGCGTTCACGATCCAACACCGCATCTTCGATGACCGTTTGCTCGACGCTCAACATGGCGGCAAGCTTTTTCGACAAACTCGCAATGACTGCAGCCGCACCTTCGTTGGTATCGACGATGGCGATGGTATCGGGAGAAAGACTTCGTTGGACAAGCACGGGGCACGACTCCTGGGAACAACAATCCTGATCGACTCCTTCAGCGGCGGGAACTCACCCGTAGCTATCAAAGATTGGTTATTGTATTCTCTTCGGCAATCCGAGTACAGGTTGGTAGCTAGAACAAGCCGAGAGCGAAAATGGAGCCGACGCGCTAAAAACACGGACATGATCTGGTTATCGTGGGGCAATTACCCCTGATGAGAGCTCACAGGTCTTAGCTGGGATCGGGAGAAGAATATGAGCAGGGTATGGGCCGTCGTCGTCACATGGTTGCTTGTAGCGGCAAGTACGGCTGGAACCGACTCAACGTTGGGCACGGACGATCGCATCAATCTGGTGGACTTTGGAAGCGTGGTGAAATATGTCGGCACCGCGCTACATGCAACCCAGATACGCGGACTCGAACGCGAACCCGACGGTTGGCCCGCCTGGCGAGAAAATGACGAGGATCCAACCAGCCCCTATCTCATCGCCGTCGAATGGGATGAACCTCGCGACATCACCCAAGTCAACGTGGAGTTTCGCCACGCCATCGCCGACCGCAACAAGATCAAGGTCCAATACTTCCAGCAGAGCAGCGGTCGCCAAAGCCAGTCAACGAGCCAGCCGGCAATAGGGGCTCCGAAAGACAACTCCTTTCACGGCCAATGGGTGACGGCTAAATGCGACTGGTGGGCGGGCGATCGGGATGTAACGTTCGAGTTCTTGCCCTACAACCAAGAACGACCCGGCCCCAACGCGCCATCCACATGCTACCGCCGAACCTATCGGATTCGGATTCTTTGCGGCACCCGGGAACCACCACCGATTCGACACATACGTGCCTACGGACCCAACCCTCATGCGGACGCAATCCTCGACGTCCGATTCGACCCGGACAGCAAGCTCAAACCGCCCGTGACAATATCCGTTAGCAACGGCTATATCCTCGACGGGCTGACCGGCAAAACACGATCAACTACGCGAATGGCTGAGCCGCCCGTATCGGTTCGTGCCCGGTATGCTCAGAACGACGTAACGACGCCCACACGAACCCTCATGACGCTACAGCATGCTTATGATGAAAACCAAGGTTTTTCCTTCTTGCCGGCGCAGGTCGTCCAATTGGGTATCATCCGCATTCCCTCGTTGCGTATCGTGGTCGCACACCGAGGCAGTAACAAGAACCTACAAGCCAAGCATCAGCCCTGGATATCAATCCTCCAACCCAAAAGCCTGAAGCCAAAAACCGACGCACGAAGCACAAACAAAGCCCTCAAATGACAGGCATAAGCTTTGCGCAAGATCGCGACCCAGCCTGAAACCAACGAAAGCTTTTTGGTTACGGAATCCAGCCGATGAACCCGGCATAGAGAGGGAAAGCCCTGCGCATCATCCAAGAGCAGCAGGTAGTGCGTTAGCGATCGACGTATAAAGACCTTGAAAGCTCTGCCCAATCGACATGATGATCGTCATCGAACCAAGGACAAGCAGCGACAACAGAATAGCGTACTCCGAGGCTGCGTTTCCGCTTTCCTCGCAACCTAGCTCGGCTAATCGACGCTTCAGGCATTTTAGGCTGTAAGCGTTCACCGCACGCGCTCCTATTCGGCAACCGCTAAACGTACGATTAAAACGTATACGAGGCAAAGAAAAACTCCCTTTTCGACAAGTTCCAATAATCAGCACCATGATGTACCGACAAAAACCCCTCGCTCCCAGTTGCAACGAACCCAACCCGTGGTACGCTAGACGATATGAACCGCCAACAAGCCGAACACAGGATCGCCGAGCTCGCCGACGAAATCCGCCGCCACGATCATGCTTACTACGTGCTCACACAGCCGGTGATCTCCGATCGCCAGTACGATCAGCTATTCGATGAACTCCGCAAGATCGAGACGCAGTTCCCGGACCTCGTCATTCCCGATTCCCCCACGCAGCGCGTCGGCGGCCGACCGCTCGAAGGTTTCACGCAAGTCACCCATGCCGTACGGATGCTCTCCATCGACAATACCTACAACGAGCAGGAGCTTCGTGACTTCGATGGCCGGGTCGCACGCGGACTCCAGGGCGAATCCTACGAATATGTGATCGACCCCAAAGTAGACGGCGTTGCGTGCTCACTCCGCTACGAGGATGGCAAGCTCGTTCAGGCCGCCACACGAGGCGACGGCACCACCGGCGACGACGTCACCCAAAATGTCCGAACCATCCGGTCCATCCCTTTGTGCCTCCACGGCACACCGACCTGGCCCGCCATCCTGGAAGTCCGCGGCGAAGTTTATTGGCCCGTCTCTGCCTTCAATGCTTTCAATGCCGAGCGAGAAGCCCAAGGCGAACCCACCTTCGCCAACCCACGCAACGCGACGGCCGGCACCCTCAAGCAGCTCGATTCGAAGATCGTCGCACAGCGGCAGCTTTCTTTCGTCGCGCACGGTTTCGGTCAAATCGAGCCCCCCTTGGCCGACACCCATGCCGACATCTTCAAACACTTCAAAACATGGGGCATCCCGACCGGCCCCCACATGACCCATGCCAAGTCGATCGACGACGTCCTAAAACTCATTCATCAATGGGAACGCAAACGCCACGAGCAAGATTACGCCATCGACGGGCTCGTGATCAAGATCGACCGTCTCGACCAGCGCGACACACTCGGTGCAACAAGCCGTTTCCCACGTTGGTGCATTGCCTACAAATTTGAAGCGGAGCGTGGCCGAACCAAACTGCATTCCGTCCGCTTCCAAGTCGGCAAGCTCGGCACCATTACACCGGTTGCCAACCTCGACCCCGTTCAATTGGCCGGCACCACCGTCAAGAGCGCATCGCTCCACAATTTCGACCAGATCGAAAGGCTCAACGTACGCGTCGGCGACATGGTCTACGTCGAAAAAGCAGGCGAGATCATCCCCCAAGTAGTCAGCGTGGACCTCGAAGCACGCGACAAAACCACCCAAGCCATCGTACCCCCTCAACAATGTCCCGAATGCAGCAGCCCAACCGTCCGCGACGAAGGCGGCGTCTTCCTGCGATGCGTCAATCCCGCCTGTCCCGCCCAAATTAAGGAGCGACTGAGGTACTTCTGCGCCCGCGGTCAGATGGACATCGAAGGTGTCGGTATCGCACTCGTCGAACAACTGGTCGACACCGGCTTCGTTCACAACTTCGCCGACCTGTATCGACTCAAAGACCGGCGCGACGAACTCGTCGCCCTGGAACGCATGGGTGCCAAGAGTGCCGACAATTTGCTCGCCAACATCGAAAAGAGCAAAACCAACCCACTGTCGCGCCTGCTCGCCGCCCTCAATATTCCACACGTCGGCGTCAGTACCGCCGAGGTCCTCGCCGATGAGTTCACGACCATGGAAGCCCTCGCCCAAGCCAGTACCGAGCGTCTCCAGGAAGTCGAGGGTGTCGGCCCCGAACTCGCCCAAAGCATCCACAGCTTCCTCAGCAGTACCCAAGGCCAAGAAACAATCACCGACCTGCGCCACGTCGGCGTCAACCTGGCCCAACCCAAGAAAAAGGTCGGCCCCAAACCGCTCGCCGGCAAGACCATCGTCGTCACCGGCACGCTGCAACACTACAGCCGAAAGGAAATCGAGGACCTCATCAAATCCCTCGGCGGTAAAACCGCCGGCTCCGTCAGCAAAAAAACCGAATTCGTCGTTGCCGGCACCGAAGCCGGCTCCAAACTCACTAAAGCCCAACAACTCGGCATCGAAATTCTCGACGAAACCGAATTCCAAAAACGAACCCGCCAATAAAACCGCAACGTAACGTTTCAGCAGACATTAGATTCTTACGGCGGAAGATGCGTGCATTTTGTGCGCATGTTTCCGACGGCTGAAACGCTTGGGTTGCGGGCATAAAAAGGCGGCCCGCCTTAGGGTGGCAATGGTCACCATCATCTTCTCGAGACAAGAAAACGGGACAGGCCGGGTGCCACCTATATGAAGCGAGAAGTCAAGGGACCTCTCCCGGGGGCGCCCCTGGTTATGTGCTTCACTTCTCGATGGGCGTCCTGCGGTTTGACGTGGCATTGCGGATCGGTGGGTTCGTTTGGCTTGGCGCGTGTGGTTTGTGGGGAGGGTCGGTGAGGAGTAGATCCGTGTTTTTCGTTCAGAAATGCGGGTTTTGCGTGCTTTTCGGGACGGGTGTTTTGGGTTCGTTTCGTCAGGGCGTGTTTTTTGATGCCGCGCGCTTCAACGACGTCGCGGGCCCGGCAGGTCGCATGGTGCCATCGCTTGGCAACGAGAAACGTGTACCGGTAACGGTGCGTATCTGGATATCAAAGAGCCATTGATTGAGAACACGAGCGGTGTTCCGTTGCGATGGCAAGAACTGGAACGGAGGGGAAGAAGGCAGTTTACCACGGGGACACGGAGGACGCGGAGAAGAAAGGAGCGAAGAGGGATCGAATTGGCTTAAAACTGGGAGCTTTTGGTGGGCGGTGCATACGCGCTTGCTACCATTGATTTATCGTTGATCGGTTTCGTCAATCGCGACCCCAGATCCAGAAGGATCTGGGCCACCCGCCAGACTGTTAAAACGCTTTACCCTGTGCTAGATGGTTGCATAGCTTAGTCATCGCTATAGCAATCCATCCTCCATGACGTTCCGCGTGGCATTCATGGCACAGGGGTACCAAGTCGTCTAATTCTTCGTTGCCTAAACGGGCATACGTCAAGTGATGAACATCGGTTGCTTGCCCCCCACAATCGTAGCAACGACGTTCCGACATAATCAGTACTACAGCTCGTTTTCTTTTCCACCGCAGGGAATGGGTATACTCATGGTAGGGATTCTCAAACGGCTGGTCGAAAAGATGTTTGTGGGGATCTCGTGATCGGGCATTCTCATACGTCCAGTGCAGATGCCAGTCTTCTTGGTTAATGTGCTTTTTGACGCCAATCGGGGTGGGCTTTACGCAGGGGCATTGAAAGTCTCCGTAACTTCCTGTAAATAGGGGCATCCTGTCACTATTTATATAATAACAGAATTCGGACATATTTGCCAGCAGAGTAAACATCCGACCAAAAACCTAATTTCTTGTGAACCGGTGGAGTTGCAGTCCTACCCGCGCCCCTACGCCTCGATTGTGCTGAGCGGGATTGTTGGCAGTCGCCATTTTTCCTCGTCTGTGAGTGAGCCTCGTGTTATCGTATTCGTTGGTGTTGTGAGGTGGGCCCTAACAGGGTCCTAATACGGGGATGGTCAGGTTGGGGATCAGGCGGGTGGGGGGAGATGTGGGTTTTGTCTTGCCCGTGGTTTGTGTGGGGATTCCGTGACGGAGATCGGGCCTTGACAGTTGTTGAGTGGGGTTTCTACAATTCGGGTCAAATGGCAATACTCAATTCAGCATGGATGCGCGTTTTGTTCGTCTTGGCTTGTCTGCTTGGCGGGCTGAGCTTCGGGTGCCGATCGACGGGGCCGACCAGTCTGCCAACGGAACAGGATCGTGTGGCGATGCTCTCGCTGATGTTGCCTCACGAGCTCAAGATCCAACCCTTCACGAAAGTTGCGAGTTTCAACGAAGATGAGTTGCCGGACGGCATTCTGACGGTGATTCGGCCGTTGGACCGTTTTGGTGATCCGGTCAAGGCGGTGGGGTTGTTCTACTTCGAGCTTTGGACCTATGTTGAGGCTTCCGGCGAGCGGAAGGGGGAGCGTTTGGGGTTCTGGGAGCGCACGATCGATTCGGCGGACGAGGTGCGTTTGTATTGGACGCGCGGTCAGATGTATGAGTTTCAATTGGCTTGGACGGCTGGGGCGGAAACGATCAGGCCGGGTCAGAAATATGTGCTGACCGCGACGTACCGCACGCCTTGGGATGTGACGATCCAGGATGAACATGTCGTGGAATTTCCGGTACCGGCGGGGCCGATGGGTAAGATCTCACCGGCAGAGTCGGGGTTCTAATCGGGACGAGGTTCTGGTTGGGACAACCGGTTAACGACGCACGAATCGCGTTTTCAAAGGCCAAGGAGGATGGCATGGTAAGACTAAGCTGGAAGCGATGGTTCATGGTGGCTGTGGTTCTTGCCGCCTGTGGATGCGCGGAGACGCTGACCTACGAACGGTATGAGATGATCAACACAGGTGACTCGCCGGAGGTGGTTCAGGCGACGCTGGGTAAGCCTCTGACGAAGACGGACATGACGTGGGCGTACAACGATTATGACCGGGAAATCACGGCTTTCATTTACTTCCAGGATGACAAAGTGAGTGGCAAGCGCTGGGATGACCCCGAACATGGACAACAGGGCGGTAACCCAAACGTCAACGAGCCGGGGGATGCTGACGAACTCAATATTCAGCAGATCAAGTAGTTGTTTTCAGGTTTATAATATTGACCGGCGGGGTTTCGTTCGCGAGGTTGGGCTGCGCGAAGAGGTGATTGATGCTGCGCGGCACATGCGGTCGCGTTTTTTGTGTTGAGTCTTATGAGCCTACATTACAAATTGCTTGCGATTGACGTGGATGGGACGCTTGTCAACTCGCGTAATGAATTGCCGGATTCCCATCGTACAGCCTTGCATCGTGCGCATGAGGCGGGTTTGGTCGTGTGCCTTTGCACCGGTCGTTCGCTTGCGGAAACACGCCACGTGATTGACGCGTTGGGTCTCGATCTGGACGCGGGCATTTTTGTCTTTGGTGCGATTGTCAGCGACTTGCAGCGCAAGGTGACGTTGTGCCGAACGGCTCTTTCTGCAGAGACGAGTCATCGCGTTGTCACCCATTTTCAGGCTGAGGGTAATCCGGTTCTGCTGTTGTACGATGCGGCTGATGCGGGTGTGGAATATGTGCTGGTCGAGGGGACGCGAAATGCGGAGGCCTACGAACGATGGACAGAGGTGTCGCCGATGCGTGTGGAACGCGTCGCGTCGTGGTCGTACGACACGTTCGCGTTGGCGCCGGTTCGTATCGGTATCATTGAGAGCCCCGCGCATATCGCTGAAACGACACGCAAGCTTGCGGATTCTTTTTCCGGCGATGAGCTGAAATTCAATTCGATCTATGCGGCGAACTACGGTTTGCATGTTGTCGAGTGTTTTGAACCGACGGTGAACAAGTGGCAAGGAATTAGGCGGGTGGCTGAACGGCTGCAGATTCGATTGTCTGAAGTGGTTGCGGTGGGGGATGACGTCAATGATTTCGAGATGATCTCGCAGGCGGGACTTGGGGTGGCGACCGCCAATGCGAATGAGCGAATCAAAGCGGTGGCACACGAGATTGTGCCTTCGAATGACGACGGTGGGGTCGCGGTGTTGGTGGATCGACTGCTGATGGGCAAGACGGTGCCTTCTGCTGGTGAGTAGGCCCCGCGTCTGTTATTGATCGTCCGTTGCTGCCAATCGGCGAGCGATGTGATGATCGGGGACGGCTCATGTCTGGGCTCGGCAAGCGCAAGGGCGTGTACAGGCTGGCTTGATTGCGTTTGTGGAGTTTGTGGGGTACAGTGAATTTGTAATGGGGTTGGGAGATGAATTCCCGGCCAGGTGTTCTTGCGTTGTGTAGCGGCTCACCAAGACGGCGACTGGTGCCCCATGATGGCCATACAAGCGGTCCCCAAACAATCTTGCCAGGATCCCAGCCGACGCCAGGGTTTTTCGGAATTGCAGGGATTGGCGGGCGATACCGATGAACAAGTTGTCGCCAGTAAGGCGCGCGCACGAAAACGTTGGATTGTCCGAACTACCGTGGTGCTGCTCGGCGCCTTTGTCGTCTTTTTTCTGGTCGTGACGTTGCAGCGCGATGCGGTCCATCGTGATACGGTGCTTGGTTCCTCAGTAAAACTTTGCTCAGAGTTACAAGCTTCGCTTGATATTTGGCAGCGTTTGCCGGCGCGGGTGTCCGCGTTGGGCCAGTCTTATTATGCCTCGGCGATCGAGCGTCAATACGCCAAACAGACGTTAGAGCCGATGATCGTGGTTGCCTTCAATACCACTCAGTTGATGTTACGGCAGGACGGACGTTGTGTTATCGTGTATGAGAAGGGAAAAGTGAGGCCTGAATGGCTGGCGCTTGACGAATTCAGGACACGATGGGCGCAGCAGCGGGAGAAGGTTCGGGCGTTTGAAAAGGAATGGCGTTCCCGTCCTCCTCAGTTGCCCTGATCGGCGATGTGGATCCATTCTATTTCGGGATGTTGCAGATGAGCTACGCTGTGTTGCCATGATGCATCGCGCTGGGATGGTGCAGCGTTCATCAATTGGCCGGATGGGTTACATTTCTTGACAAGTCTTGGTGTTGCCACCTGTCTTTGGTTTGGGTTTCATTGCTAACCGTCGCGCACCGCTTGCACCTGCTGGTGATTCTTGCACAACTCATAAGTTTTGGCATGGTTTGTTCGTCCGGAACGTTTCCACGGAGCGCGTTGTGGTGTTTATTGGCTCATCCTTTCGGCTTTCGTTGTTGTTGTTGATCGTTGCGGTCGGAACCGTATTGTCAGGTTGTGGGTCGATCGTATGGGAGTTTGATTACGAAAAAGGGATAAGTCGGGCCAGTCAGGTGCGGCGTCGGGCCCTCGTGCAATTCTATTCGAGTTTGGATCGTGATTGTCTCGAAATGGATCGAAAGGTTTTCATGGATCAAGACGTACGGTTAGTGATGGAACGGTTCATATCGATCCGTCTCGATCCTTGGTTGCACCGGGAATTGGCGAAGGAATGGGGCGTTGAGGAAGTCCCTTCTTTTGTCATCATTCGTCCGGACCATTCCGTTGCGGGGACTTGCGAAGGTAAGATGACGGCGGAGGCGTTTCGTCTGTTTCTGATTACCCACGTGTACAACTGAGTTGGTTATGGGCCGGTTATTGCCGTTTGCGTCGTTGGGGTGCTTGAGGTTTGTCGGGTGATGCAGGTTGTATCGATGCGACGGCTGGTGATATCGATTTGTCGGAGCAGAATCATGGTGGGGGTGACGTCGGCAAGCGTGAAGCTGTGCTGATCATTGTTCCAGGCTGCGATATAGTCGGGCGGAGGTGAGCGGAAGGGGTATAGCCGGGCACCGCCGGCGGCGGTGATGACGTAAACCGTCCCTTGCCCGTCAGGCGTCGGTGTGCCGGCGCGGATGGGATGGGTTCGCTGATACATGTGGTCGTGGCCGCAGAGGACGAGTTCAACGTTGTGTTGGTCCAGAATGGGGACGATCGTGGAGCGGATCTTGGCTGCGGGCTCATATCGGCCGTTGGTATAAGGGGGTTCGTGGAAGAATACGATTTTCCAGCGGTCACCGGCTGAGGCAAGGACTTTGTTTAGCCAAGGCGCGACGGTTTCCTGCAGTTGCGGCTCATCGAGGTTGCTGTCGAAGGCGACGAACCGTGCGTGTCCGAAGTCAAACCAGTAGTGACGCTCCGGTGGCTCGGCGGTCGGTCCGTTTTCGGGCAAGATGAATTGGTCGAATAGCGGCTGGCCGTCGGCGGTTCGGTTGTCGTGGTTGCCGAGGACGGGGTAAAAGGCGGCGCTCCCGAGAATTTGCCGATAAGGAAGATAGAACTTGGTGGGGTAGTCCTTTGTTTCGCCGCGGTCGTAGATGAGATCGCCGGTGTGAATGAGGAGGTCGGGCCGGTATTGGGGCATCTGTCGAGCGAGTCGGCGTTGGAAGGATCGGCCGTCGCCGCTGTCGCCGAAAGCGATGAATCGGAATGATCCGCCTCGTTTGGGGTTGGTGGTCAGGGTGGCTGAAGCTGCAGGTGGCCAAAGCTCGCCGCTGGTGGTGGCGCGGATCTCATATTGATAGGTCGTACCGGGCCTGAGCCCGTTTAGGTTCGCGATGTAGCGATCGTTGTCGAGGGTGGCAGGAAATTCGCCGACGCGGTTGCCACGGGTGTCGCAAACGTCAACCACGGCGGGCTCTTGCGGGTGCATTTGCCAGAGAAGTGTGAATTCGTTGGGGGCAAGTTTCTGGAGCATCGGCCCCGTGAGGAGTCGCGGGTGACTTTTGAAATCAAAAGCGAGCCACCCGACGGCAAGGAATGCCATGGTCATCGCTAACAACAAGGTTGTCTTACGAAGCAACTGCATGATAGTAGGGACATATAATCAGGAGGGGAGGCTGGCGTCAACTACCGGGACGTCTCGAGCGTTTGAGCGGGTTGTTCGGCGTTAGGGGCTGCGTTATAGTGAGCCGTTGGTTCGCCTCCTGGATGAGACGTTGTGAGGAGTCGCATGATGCAATTTGAAGATCCTGTCAATACGTTACAAGACCTTATCGCCCGGATCGTCGCTATCCGGGACTCTCTTTGACTTGCCTACGAAATCTTCCCGCCTGAAAGAACTCGAAGCGCAGATGGGAGCTGCTGGTTTCTGGGACAACCCGGAGAAGGCACGGACGGTTGTCAGTGAGCTAAAAGCACTGAAAGGTGTGATCGATCCTGTGGGCGCACTGCTTGCGAAGGCTGAAGATGCGCAGGTGCTCCTTGATTTGGCTCGCGAGGAGGATGATGCTGAGAGTCTGGCTGAGGTTGATCGGGAATTGGGGGCGATTACGGAGCAGTTGAAGCGTGTCGAGCTGATGACGCTGCTGTCGGGCAAGAATGACGCGCGCGACTGTTTTTTCAGCGTTCAGGCCGGCGCCGGTGGTACGGAGGCGTGCGATTGGGCGGAAATGCTGCTCCGGATGTTCCTTCGCTATTTTGAACGATTCGGCTACAAGGTGGAGGAGTTGGCGCGGACGAACGGCGAAGAGGCCGGCCTTCGGAGTATCACGCTGAAGGTAGAAGGACCTTACGCGATGGGGTATTTGTCGTGTGAGCGGGGGGTGCATCGGCTGGTTCGGATCAGCCCCTTTGATGCGAACAAGCGTCGGCATACGAGCTTTGCTGCGGTTGACGTGCTTCCAGTGCTGGATGACCTGGATGTCGAGTTGAAGGAAGATGATCTGGATATTGTTTTCTTCCGTCGGGCGTCGGGTGCTGGTGGTCAGAACGTCAACAAGGTCGCGACGGCTGTTCGGGTGAAGCACCTTCCCACGGGTTTGACGGTGGAGTGCGTGAACGAGCGTAGCCAGATGCAGAACAAACGCGTGGCGCTGTCGATTCTGCAGGCGAAGGTTGAGCAACACAAGCAGGAGAAACGCAACCAGGAGCTGCAACAGCTATACGGGGATCGGGGTGAGATTGCTTGGGGCAGCCAGATTCGCAGCTATGTTCTGGATGACCGTCGGGTGAAGGATCATCGCACGGGCGTGGAGACGGGGGTTCCTGAGCGTGTTCTGGACGGCGATCTTCAACTCTTCATTGAGGCTGAGTTGCGTCGCAAAGCATCCGTCAAGAAGAATTAGGAATCTTTGGAGGGTAAAGGGTCTTTGGCGTCAGGATCATACGGAGATCGAAAGTGCGCTTTCGATGACGTCGTTTATTTCGCGGACGCTGAAGGGTTTGCCAATGGCGTTATCGAATCCTTGTTGCAGGAGTGCCTGGCGATCCGCTTCGGTGAGTGAGGCGCTCATGGCAACGATTTGTACGCCTCGTGGTTCCGGATGGGCGGCGAAGTAGCGAGACAACGTTTTTCCGTCGAGGCCGGGGAGATCGAGGTCCACCAGCACTACCTCCGGACAGAACTGCTCGGTCATCGCGCCGGCCTCAAAGGCGGAGTTGGCGATCTGCACTTGGTAGCGGTGATTATCGGAGAGGGTGTCTTGAAGCAAGCTGGTCAGGTCGGAATCGCTGTCCACGATGAGAATGCGGGGCTCCTCGCTTTCAAGCCCGTTGAGCGGCATCCCATGGGCCTTCATGAATCGGATGAGCTGATCCATGGGTATCCGGCGATCCTTGCTGCCTGGGATTCGGTAGCCTCGAAGTTGGCCATTATCGAACCACTTGGAGACGGTGCGAGGTGCGACCTTGCAGATTCTTGCCACTTCACCGGTGGTTAGTACGCGTTTGGATTTATCCATGGCCTCAACCCCGTGTGATCCAGGTCAGCGAATCCGTGACTAATAGTGATGGTTCCTTATCAGACCAGGTCTCTAGGAACCGTTTTCGTCGATACCTTTGACGTGGTACCTGCGTTCGCTACTTCGGTCGTTGCGAACTTCTAGTTTGACAAAATCACAAAACAGCTCAATGTTTAGCGAACGGAGGGAGAGGCCCTGTACGTTGTAGAAAAACCCCCGTCGTTCTTGATGTCATCTCAAGTTGTGTCGCTTGCTTACGTGTCGTTGACAGGGTCCGTTCTTTCTCTAATACAATGTTAGGCTTCAATTATCGGAAAGTCGAAGTGTCGTGGTATGGAGGCGTTTGGGGCGTGAGGGGTTATCGGGCCATTTTCTTGAGAATGGGGCAGATGGGCGGTTTTGGGCGGGTAGCAGATCAGGTGGTGGTGTGTTCCGGCGAGCGTGTACGCGGGACTGCAGTGGCTGTTGCTGATTTGCAGTTTCGGTGTTGAGCGA
>Ga0180434_10002845_pt1 | contig 22487 bp, 19 predicted proteins | sample SS_ome_7_FD_132453 | JGI IMG/M metagenome (GOLD analysis project Ga0180434, IMG submission 132453) | Hypersaline lake sediment archaeal communities from the Salton Sea, California, USA - SS_1_D_2 metaG | ecosystem: Environmental > Aquatic > Non-marine Saline and Alkaline > Hypersaline >...
CCCTCGGCGCGTATTCCGCGCCGATCACGCCATCGTAGCCGTCGGCCGCGATCCGGTCGAGGAACCCGGCATGGTCGAACCCGTCGTCCGCAGGCTCGTGCCGGTCCGGCAGGCCGGCGATCTGCACGTGGCGGGCAAGGGGGCCGTAGCGCGCCCATGCGGCCAGCGCGTCGCCGGTGATCCGGTCGGCCTGCCACAGGTCGAACAGCAGGCCCAGGTTGGGCGCCGCGACCGCGGCGATCACGTCGGCGGCGGCCTCGAAATCCGACAGGTAATCCCCCGGCGCCTCCTCTTCCGCCACCGGCTCGATCACGAAGGCGCGTTTCGGCGCCCGCGCGGTGGCCCAGCGCAGGTTGTCGATCAGCGTCTCGCGCGCCTCCGGCCCCCGGGCCGGACCGGGCAGCAGGCACAGGTTGCGGCACTTCAGCACATCCGCGTAGCGCAGCGCCCGGTCGAGGTCGCGGCGGAACCTGTCTTCCAGCCCCGGCACCGCGGCGAAGCCGCGCGGCCCGCCCGTCCAGTTCGGCGGCGGGCCGCACATCAGCGCCATCTCCAGCCCGTTCATGATCAGCGCGGTGCGGGTTTCGGTGGCCGAGGCCTCGTAGGGAAACAGCACCTCGACATGGTCGAACCCGGCGGCCTTGGCGGCGGCGAAACGGTCGAGGAAGGGCAGTTCGGTGAAAAGATGGGTCAGGTTGGCGGCGAACCGCGCCATCAGGGCAACTCGTCGGACGGGATCACGGGAAAGAACGCGCCGTCCGACCACAGGCCGAACCAGCTTTGCCCGCCATGGTCGGCATGGCCGCCGATCTCGACGAGGCGATAGAAGGTCTTGCGGTCGATCCGCGCCTCCAGCGCGGCGCGAACCAGCACATAGGGCGAAGGTTCGCCGGTCTCGGCATCGCGCTCCACCCGGATCGGATGATCGGGGCCGGCGGTGACGGTATCGCCCACGTTGGTGGTGAAGGCGATGCGCTGCGCCGCGCCGTCGCCCGTCACATCGGCATCGACGGCGATGAACGGCACGTCCTCGACATGCACGGTGACCTTTTCCGCAGGGGTCACCAGCACGTATTCCCCGTCATCCTTGCGCAGGATCGTGGAAAACAGCCGCACCAGCGGCGCCCGGCCGATCGGCGTGCCCTGGTAGAACCACGTCCCGTCGCGGCGAATCTCCATCCCGATGTCGCCGCAATGCGGCGGATCCCACAGGTGAACGGGCGGCAGTTTCCCTGTCTTCGCGGCACTGGAGGCGGCGGCGGCGAGCGTATCGGCGGAAGCTTTCACGGACATTTGTGGCGCAGTCTTTTTTGCCCTTGGTGACCCGGGCAATATCTGCCCTATGGTGGGAGATATAGGACGGGAAGGAGGCCTTGTCATGGCCGGGACGAACGAGGCGGGCGCCGAACTGGTGGCCGAGATCGAGGCGCTGGGCGCGAAACTGGGCGAGGCGCGGGCGATGATCGACCGCAAGTTCATCGGCCAGGAGCGGGTGGTGGAACTGGCGCTGGCGGCGATGCTGTGCGGCGGCCACGGCCTTCTGGTCGGCCTGCCGGGTCTGGGCAAGACGCTGCTGGTCGACACGCTGTCGACGGTGATGGGGCTGAAATCGAACCGCATCCAGTTCACCCCCGACCTGATGCCGGCCGACATCCTCGGCTCCGAGGTGCTGGAAACCGCCACCGACGGCAGCCGCGCCTTCCGGTTCATCGAGGGGCCGATCTTCTGCCAGTTGCTGATGGCCGACGAGATCAACCGCGCCAGCCCGCGCACCCAGTCGGCGCTGTTGCAGGCGATGCAGGAACGCGAGGTGACGGTGGCGGGCCAGCACCGCGCGCTGGGCCGGCCGTTCCACGTGCTGGCCACCCAGAACCCGATCGAGCAGGAGGGCACCTATCCGCTGCCCGAGGCGCAGCTGGACCGGTTCCTCGTGCAGATCGACGTGGAATACCCCGACCGGGCGACGGAACGCGACATCCTGCTGGCGACCACCGGGGTCGACAGCGCCGCGGTCAGCCAGGTCTTCGATGCCGAGGCGCTGATCGCCGCGCAGGGCACGATCCGGCGGATGCCGGTGGGCGAGGCCGTGGTCGACCTGATCCTCGATCTGGTGCGCGCCTGCCGGCCGGGAGAGCCGGAGGCGGGCGAGCGGGTGCGCGGCTCGGTCAGCTGGGGGCCGGGGCCGCGGGCGGCGCAGGCGCTGATGCTGACGGTGCGCGCGCGCGCGCTTCTGAATGGCCGGCTTGCGCCCTCGGCCGAGGATGTGATGGCACTGGCCGCGCCGGTGCTGACGCACCGCATGGCGCTGAGCTTTGCCGCCCGCGCCCGCGGCGAGAGCCTGGCCGGGATCATCGCCACCGTCGCCGAGGACGTGACCCGCGTCGAGGCCGCGGCATGACCCTGCCGCCGGGCCGGATTTCGCCGGGTCGCGATCCATCGGCGAAGAATCTGGCGCCCTGTGCCCCCGCGACGGGGTGCGCCCGCGCGTCGTCGATGATGGGGGAGGTCGCATGACCGATCCCCAGCCCCGCCCGACGGGGCTGCGGCGCCGGGCCGAGGAGCTTTCCGCGCCGCTGCCCGCCCTGCTCGTCGCCGCCGAGCATCTGGCCGATACGGTCCAGCTGGGCGAGCATGGCCGGCGCCGGGCCGGGATGGGCGACGAGTTCTGGCAATACCGCCCGGCGCATGCCGGCGACGAGGCGCGGATGATCGACTGGCGCCGTTCGGCCCGGGCCGACCAGCATTTCGTGCGCGAACGGGAATGGCAGGCGGCGCAATCGGTGCAGCTTTGGGTCGACAGCGGCCGGTCGATGGGGTTCTCGGGCGACGCCGGCCGCGCGACGAAATCGGATCGCGCGCGGCTTCTGGCGCTGGCGCTGGCGGTCTTGATGATCCGCGCCGGCGAGCGCGTCGGGCTGGGCGGGCCGGTCGCGCCGCCGCGGGCGGGCGAGGTGCAGCTGATGCGGCTGGCCACCGTCTTCGCCACGGACGACACGGCCGGCGAGGATTACGGCAGCCCGGCGGGCCTTGCCTTCCTGCCGATGGCGCGCGGGGTGATGATCTCGGATTTCCTCGGCGATCTCGGCGCGGTCGAGACGGCGCTGGCCGAGGCCTCCGATCACGGCGTGACCGGCACGATGCTGCAGGTGCTGGACCCGGTCGAAGAGGCGTTTCCCTTCGACGGGCGCACGATCTTCGAAAGCATGGGCGGGCTGATGCGGCACGAGACGCGCAAGGCCGGCGACCTGCGCGCCCGCTACCTCGACCGGCTGGCCGAGCGCAAGGACAGGCTGGCGGCGCTGGCCCGCACCGCCGGCTGGCAATACGAGGTCCACCACACCGACGCCGCGCCGGCGCAGGCGCTGCTGTGGCTGTGGCACGCGATGGAACGGGGGCGCTGATGTGGACGATCGGCCCGCTGGGCTTCACCGCGCCGCTTCTGCTGCTGGGCCTTCTGGCGCTGCCGATCCTGTGGTTCATCCTGCGCGCGGTGCCGCCCGCGCCGATCCGCCGGCGGTTTCCCGGCGTGGCGCTGCTGCTGGGCCTGACCGACCGCGAGACGGAGGCCGACCGCACGCCCTGGTGGCTTCTTTTGCTGCGAATCCTCGCCGTGGCGTCGGCGATCCTGGGCTTCGCCGGGCCGGTTCTGAACCCGGACACCGCGGAAGAGGGCGACGGGCCGCTGCTGATCCTGTTCGACGGAAGCTGGGCCGGGGCGCGGGACTGGGGCCGCCGGATCGACCGGGCCGGGGCGGCGCTGGAGGCCGCGTCGCGGGCCGGCCGGCCGGTGGCGCTGGCGCTGCTGACCGATCCGCCCGCCGCCCCGGTGTTCCAGGCGGCCGAGGCGCAGGCGGAACGTCTGCCGGCACTCAAGCCCCGCGCCTGGGAGCCGGGCGCGGGCGCGATGGCGGAATTCGCCGCGGCGCTGGCGCCCGGCGGGTTCGACACGCTGTGGCTGTCGGACGGGCTGGACCGCACCGGGCGGGCGGCGCTGCTGGAGGTGTTGCAGGATCGCGGCGCGGTGCGGGTCGTCGAAAGCCCGCGCCCGGTGCGCGCGCTGGGCCCGCCCGATTTCACCGGCGCCGATCTGACGGTGCCGGTGCTGCGCGCGCCCGTGGCCGGCACGGCCGAGGTGGAAGTGTCCGCCTGGGGCCTCGATCCGGCGGGGGCGGAGCGGGAACTGGCGCGCGCGCCGGTCGGTTTCGAGGAGGGCGCGGGCGCGGCCGAGGCCGCGTTCGACCTGCCGGCGGAACTGCGCAACCGCGTCACCCGGTTCCAGATCGCGGGCGAGGCGACGGCGGGCGCGGTGGCGCTGGCCGACGATGCGCTCAAGCGCCGCAAGGTCGCCGTGGTCGCGGCCACGGCGGAGCGCGAGGGCCTGCTGCTGCTCTCGCCGACCTATTACCTGAGCCGCGCGCTGGAAGGCCGGGCGGACGTGATCGAGGGGCAGTTGCTCGATCTGCTGCCCGCCGCGCCCGATGTCGTCGTGCTCGCCGACGTCGCGCGGCTGTCGCAGGCCGAGGCGGAGCCGCTGCTGGACTGGATCCGCGAGGGCGGGCTGCTGCTGCGCTTCGCCGGCCCGCGCCTGGCCGCGGCCGAGCCGCCGGAGCCGGGGGCCGACGATCCGCTGCTGCCGGTGCGGCTGCGCGCCGGCGGCCGGACGATCGGCGGCACGATGAGCTGGGACGCGCCGAAGACGCTGGCGCCGTTTCCCGACGACAGCCCGTTCTTCGGCCTCGCCGTGCCGCAGGACGTGACGGTGACCGCGCAGGTGATGGCCGAGCCCGACCCGACGCTGGCCGACCGCACCATCGCGACGCTGGCCGACGGCACGCCGCTGGTGACCCGCCGGGCCGAGGGCCAGGGGCAGGTCGTGCTGATCCATGTCACCGCCAATGCGAACTGGTCGAACCTGCCGCTGTCGGGGCTGTTCGTGCAGATGCTCGACCGGCTGGCGATCTCCACCCGGCCCGCCGCGCCGGATGCCAACGACCTCGAAGGCACTGTCTGGACGGCCGAGCGGGTTCTGGACGGGTTCGGCGCCCTGCAGGAGGCCGGGGCGCTGGCCGGCGTGGCCGGCCCGCGGCTGGCCGGGGCCGTGGCCGGGCCGGACCTGCCGCCGGGGCTATACGCCTCGGGCGACCGGCGGCTGGCGCTGAACGCGGTGGCCCGCGACCGGGCGCTGGCGGCGGCCGACTGGCCGGCCTCGGTGCCGGTCGAGGGGGTCGAGGTGGCGCGCGAGACCGTGCTCAAGGGCTGGCTGCTGGCGCTGGCGCTGGGGCTCTTGTCGATCGATATCCTCGCGGCGCTGTGGCTGGCCGGGCGGCTGACCGGGCCGCGCGCGGGGCTGGCGGCGGCGCTGCTGTGCGCCGTGGCGCTGGCGGGCCTGCCGGGCACGGCGCGGGCCCAGACGGCGGAGGACGAGAAGCTGATGCGCGCCGCCTCTGGCGTGGTGCTGGCCCATGTGCTGACCGGCGATGCCGAGGTCGACCGGCTGGCGGCGGCGGGGCTGACCGGCCTGTCCTCGGTGCTGGCCGCGCGCACCTCGATCGAGCCGGGCGCGCCGATCGCGGTGGCGCTGGAGGATGACGAGCTTTCCGTGCTCACGCTGCTCTACTGGCCGGTCACGACGGGCCAGCCCGCGCCCTCGCCGCAGGCCTATGCCAAGCTCAACCGCTACCTGCGCTCGGGCGGGATGATCCTGTTCGACACCCGCGACGGCGACGTGGCGGGCTTTGGCGGCGGCACGCCGGAGGGGCGGCGGTTGCAGGCGCTGGCCGCGCCGCTGGACATCCCGCCGCTGGAACCGGTGCCGCAGGACCATGTGCTGACCCGGACCTTCTACCTGTTGCAGGAATTCCCCGGCCGCCACCGCGGCCGCGGGATCTGGGTCGAGGCCGCGCCGCCCGATGCCGAGCGCGCCGAGGGCATGCCGTTTCGCAACCTCAACGACGGCGTGACGCCGGTGGTGATCGGCGGCAACGACTGGGCGGCGGCCTGGGCGGTGGACGAACGCGGCCTGCCGATGGTGCCGGTCGGGCGCGGCATGGCCGGGGAACGCCAGCGCGAGATCGCGCTGCGCTTCGGCGTGAACCTCGTGATGCATGTGCTCACCGGCAACTACAAGTCCGACCAGGTGCATGTGCCCGCGCTTCTCGAACGGCTGGGGCAATAGGCGATGACGGGTGAGGTGATCTTCGATCCGCTGCTGCCCTGGCCGGTGATCTGGGCCTTCGCGGCGCTGGCGGCCGGGCTGGTCGCGCTGGCGCTGTGGCGCGGGCTGGCGGGCTGGGCGTGGCGCGGGCTGGCGGCGGCGGTGCTGGTCGCGGCGCTGGCGCAGCCGGCGCTGCAACGCGAGGAGCGCGAGCCGCTGACCGACATCGTGATCCTCGTCGTCGACGAGACCGCCAGCCAGCGGCTGGCCGGCCGGGCGGACCAGACGGCCGAGGCCGCGGCGCGGATCGCGGCCGAACTGGAGGCCCTGCCCAATACCGAGCTGCGGCAGGTCACGCTGGCCGATGCCGGCGAGGATGCCGGCACACTGCTGCTGGGCGCGTTGTCGGCCGCGCTGGCCGAGGAACCGCGGGCCCGGATCGCCGGCGCGATCCTGGTGTCGGACGGGCAGGCGCACGACCTCGACCTGCCGGTGGACCTGCCCGCGCCGCTGCATCTTGTCCAGACCGGGCTGGACAGCGACTGGGACCGCCGGCTGGTGATCGAGACCGCGCCGACCTTCGGGATCATCGGCGAGCCGGTGTCGATCCTGATGCGGATCGAGGAACAGGGCGCGATGCCCGAGGGCGAGGCGGGCCGCGACGTGGCGATCACCATCGCCGTCGACGGCGGCCCGGCACAGCCGTTCCGGGTGCCGGTGGGCCGGTCGCTGGAACTGCCGGTGACGCTGGACCATGCCGGCCAGAACGTCGTGCAGGTGACGCTTGAGACGGTGACGGGCGAGCTCACCGACCGCAACAATGCCGCGGTGATCCAGATCAACGGGGTGCGCGACCGGCTGCGGGTGCTGCTGGTTTCGGGCGAGCCGCATGCCGGCGAACGGACCTGGCGCAACCTTCTGAAATCCGACGCGGCCGTGGACCTCGTGCATTTCACCATCCTGCGGCCGCCGGAAAAGCAGGATGGCGTGCCGGTGTCGGAACTGTCGCTGATCGCCTTCCCGACGCGCGAGTTGTTCATCGAGAAGATCGACGAATTCGACCTGATCATCTTCGACCGTTACCGCCTGCGCGGCATCCTGCCGTCGATCTACCTCAACAACATCCGCGACTATGTCGAGGGCGGCGGTGCGGTGCTGATCTCGGCCGGGCCGGAATTCGCCGAGGCCGAAAGCATCTTCTATTCCGGCCTTGGCGAGATCATGCCGGGCCGGCCGACGGCGCGGGTGATCGCCGAGGGGTTCACGCCGGGAATCACCGACCTGGGCCAGCGGCACCCGGTGACCGAGGGGCTGGCCCCGCCCGAGGCGGGCGACGCGCCGCCCTGGGGCCGCTGGCTGCGCCAGATCGACCTCGCCGAGACCCGCGGCCAGGTGGTGATGTCGGGCGCAGAGGAGCGGCCGCTGCTGCTGCTCGACCGGGTGGGGGAGGGGCGCGTGGCGCTGCTGGCCTCCGATCACATCTGGCTGTGGGGCCGCGGCTTCGAGGGCGGCGGGCCGCAGCTGGAGCTGCTGCGCCGGCTGGCGCACTGGATGATGAAGGAGCCGGAGCTGGAGGAAGAGGCGCTGACCGCGCGCGGCGAGGGCGGCGAACTGACCGTCACGCGCCGCAGCCTGTCGGAGAGCGCGCGCGATGTCACCGTGACGGCCCCGGACGGCGCGGAGACCGTGCTGCAGCCCGCCGAGGTCGCGCCGGGGCGGTTTTCCGCGACGATGGCGGCGCCGGAGCCGGGGCTTTACCGGCTGACCGATGGCGAACTGGACCGCGTGATCGCGCTGGGCCCGGCCGCGCCGCGGGAATTCGAGGAAACGATTGCGACGGGCGACAAGCTGGCCCCGGTGATCGAACCCACCAACGGCGGCATCCTGCGGATCGAGGAAGGCACGCCGGACATTCGCACGGTGCGCGAGGGCCGCGTCGCCGCCGGTCGCGGCTGGATCGGGATCACGCCGCGCAATGCCTACCTGACCACCGATATCCGCATAACACCGCTGTTGCCCGCCTGGGCCGTGCTGTTGCTGGTCACCGGGCTGGTGCTGGCCGGCTGGCTGCGCGAGGGCCGGCGGTAGCGGGGGCCCTCCCGCCCGTCTCCGGCCCGCGGCTGCGGGCCGGATCCCGTTGGGCCGGGCCGCGCCTGCGGCGCGGGGCCGGAACCTTTTGCAGGACATCCGGTGCCTGGGATAGGATCGGGTCGTCCGGGGCCGGGTTCGGCCTGCCGGATGGCCGGTGATGCTTGCCGGATTGGCGATATTGGTTATATGATTTGACCAATCTGGAGGGAAGCGATGGATCTGCCCAGCCCCGACCCGGCGATCATGGCCCGCAAATCCGCGATCCTGGCGCGACTGCGCGAGGTTTTGCCGGCCGATTCGGTCATCGACGACGCGACCGAGACCCGCGCCTATGAATGCGATGCGCTGACCGCCTATCGCTGTCCGCCGCTGGCGGTGGTGCTGCCGCGCACGACCGAGGAGGTCGCCGCGGCGCTGAAGATCTGCCATGCCGAGGGCGTGCCGGTGGTGCCGCGCGGATCGGGCACCTCGCTGGCCGGCGGCGCGCTGCCGACCGGCGACGCGTTGATCCTTGGCGTGTCGCGGCTGAACGCGGTGCTGGAGACCGATTATCCCGATCGTTTCATCCGGGTGCAGTCGGGCCGCACGAACCTGTCGGTCACCGGTGCGGTGGAGGCCGACGGGTTCTTCTACGCGCCCGACCCGTCAAGCCAGCTCGCCTGCGCCATCGCCGGCAATATCGCGATGAATTCCGGCGGCGCGCATTGCCTGAAATACGGGGTGACGACGAACAACCTGCTGGGTGTGCGGATGGTGCTGATGGACGGCACCGTCGTCGATCTCGGCGGGCCGTGGATGGATGCGCCGGGGCTCGACCTGCCGGGCCTTGTCTGCGGGTCGGAGGGCCAGCTTGGCGTGGTCACCGAGGCCTGGCTGCGGATCCTGCCGAAGCCCGAGGGCGCGCGCCCGGTGCTGATGGGCTTCGAGTCCTCCGAGGTGGCCGGGGCCTGCGTGGCCGACATCATCAAGGCCGGCGTCCTGCCGGTCGCGATCGAGTTCATGGACCGACCCTGCATCGAGGCGACGGAAGCCTTCGCCAGGGCCGGCTACCCGATGTGCGAGGCGCTGCTGATCGTCGAGGTCGAGGGCTCGCCGGCCGAGATCGACGAACAGCTTGGCCTGATCAAGCAGATCGCCGGGCGCCACGACCCGGTGGAGTTGCGCGAGGCGGGCGACGAGGACGAGGCGAAGCGGATCTGGCTGGGCCGGAAATCGGCCTTCGGGGCGATGGGGCAGATCAACGACTACATGTGCCTCGACGGCACGATCCCGGTGTCCAGCCTGCCGCATGTGCTGCGCCGGATCGGCGAGATGTCGAAGGAATTCGGGCTGGACGTCGCGAACGTGTTCCATGCCGGCGACGGCAACATGCATCCGCTGATCCTGTTCGACGCCAACAAGCCCGGCGACCTGGAGCGCTGCGAGGCCCTTGGCGCGGAGATCCTGAAGCTGTGCGTCGAGGTCGGCGGCTGCCTGACCGGCGAGCATGGCGTCGGCATCGAGAAGCGCGATCTGATGGGCGTGCAGTTCGCGCCCGCGGATCTCGAGGCGCAGATGCGCGTCAAGGACGTGTTCGACCCGAAGTGGCTTCTGAACCCGGCCAAGGTCTTCCCGCTTGCCGTCAGCGCCGGGCGGCGCGCCGCCTGAGGGGGGCCGTCTGCCCCCCTCGCGGCCCGTCGGGCCGCTCACCCCCCGAGGATATTTCGAGACCAAAACGATGACCGAGTTGTGCCCCGAGACGGAACAGGAGCTGGCCGAGGCGATCCGTGCCGTGGCCGGGCCGGTCGCGGTGCGCGGCGGCGGCACCCGCGGGATCGGCCGGCCGGTGACCGGGCAGGTGCTTGAGACCCGCGGGATGGCCGGCATCGTCCTTTATGAACCCGGCGCGCTGACGCTGGTGGCGAAGGCCGGCACACCGGTTGCCGAGATCGAGGCGGCACTGGCCGCCGAGGGCCAGCGGCTGGCCTTCGAGGTGCCCGACCGGCGCGGGCTTCTGGGCACCGAGGGGGTGTCGAGGATCGGCGGAGTGGTGGCGGCCAATGCCTCGGGGCCCCGCCGGGTGCAGGCCGGCGCCTGCCGCGACGCGCTTCTGGGCGTGCGCTTCGTCGACGGGGCCGGGACGGTGGTGAAGAACGGGGGCCGGGTGATGAAGAACGTCACCGGTTACGACCTTGTCAAGCTGATGGCGGGCAGCCACGGCACGCTGGGGGTGCTGAGCGAGGTCGCGCTCAAGGTTCTGCCGGCGCCCGAGGCGGCGGCGAGCCTGGCCGTGGCGATCGACGATCCCGGCGCGGCGGTGGCGGCGCTGTCGGCGGCGCTGGGCTCGCCCTTCGACGTCACCGGGGCGGCCTGGCTGCCTGATGCGGGCGCGCTGGTGCGGATCGAGGGCTTCGCGGCCTCGGTGGCCTACCGGGCCGAGCGGCTGGCCGCGCTGCTGGCGCCGCACGGGGCGGTGACGGTGGAGCGCGATGCCGATGCGGTCGCGGCGCACTGGGCGGCGGTGCGCGATGTCGCGCCGTTGCACGGCCGGCCGGGCGATCTGTGGCGGCTGGCGCTGAAACCTTCCGACGCGCCGGAGGCGGTGGCGCGGCTGGGCGGCGCGGCGGTGATCGACTGGGGCGGCGGGCTGGTCTGGGCGCTGGTGCCCGCGGGCGAGGATGCCCGCGCGCGGCTTTCCGGCCTCGGCGGCCATGCGACGCTGATGCGCGCCGCGCCGGAAACCCGCGCCCGGATCGCGCCGTTCCCGCCCGAACCCGCGGCGGTGGCCGCGCTGTCGGCGGGGCTGAGGCAACGGTTCGATCCGCGCGGGGTGCTGAACCCCGGGCTGATGGGCTGAGGGGCCGGGCATGGTGATCCTGATCACGCTTGTCGTCTACCTCTCTGCCGCGGCCCTGCCGCGCGGCCGGCCCGCGGCGATCGGGATCGGCGTGGCGGTGGCGGCCGGCGCGCTGATCTGGGCGGCGATACCGGGCGGAGAGGCCGGCGAGACGACGCTTTTCCACCTCTACCTCGTTCTCGCCGGCATCGGGCTGGCGATGGCCGGCGTGGCGCAGGCGCTGCGGCTGTTGCTGCCGCGGCAGGGGGTGCTGACCCGCGCCTATCCCGCGATCATCCTGATCGTGGCGGTGCTTGCGCCGATCGTCGCGCGCGGTTTCCTGGATTGAAGGGCAAGGCATGCAGACGCATTTTTCCGAGGAGCAGCTGAAGGATCCGGGCATAGCGCGGGCCAACGAGATCCTGCGCGCCTGCGTGCATTGCGGGTTCTGCACCGCCACCTGCCCGACCTACCAGGTGCTGGGCGACGAGCTGGACAGCCCGCGCGGCCGGATCTACCTGATCAAGGACATGCTGGAACAGGGGCGGCCGGCCGACGAAAAGACCGTCAAGCATATCGACCGCTGCCTGTCGTGCCTGGCCTGCATGACGACCTGCCCCTCGGGCGTGCATTACATGCACCTGGTCGATCATGCCCGCGCGCATATCGAGAAGACCTATCGCCGGCCGCTGATGGACCGGCTGCTGCGTGCGGTGCTGGCGCGGATCATTCCCTATCCGGGGCGGTTCCGGCTGGCGCTTCTGGCGGCGAAGATCGGCCGACCCTTCGCCGGGCTGGTGCCGGACGCGCGGCTGCGCGCGATGCTGGCGATGGCGCCGAAACGGGTGCCGCCGGTCAGCCGCAACGACGATCCGCAGGTGTTTCCGGCGCTGGGGGAGCGGCGGATGCGGGTGGCGCTGATGACCGGCTGCGCGCAGAAGGCGCTGAACACCGACATCAACGACGCGACGATCCGGTTGCTGCGCCGGCTGGGTTGCGAGGTGGTCGTGGCCGAGGGCGCCGGCTGCTGCGGGGCGCTGACGCACCACATGGGGCGCGAGGCCGACAGCCATGCCAGCGCGGCGGCCAATATCCGCGCCTGGATGGCCGAGAAGCGCGCGGCCGGGCTGGATGCCGTGGTGATCAACACCTCGGGCTGCGGCACGACGGTGAAGGATTACGGCCACATGTTCCGCACCACCGGGCTGGCGGCGGAGGCGGCGGAGGTGGCCGGGATGGCCTGCGACATCTCCGAACTGCTGGAGCGGATCGGCCTGCCGGAGGGGCGGGGCGGGCTGCGGGTGGCCTATCATTCCGCCTGTTCGCTGCAGCATGGCCAGCAGGTCAAGACCGCGCCGAAGACGCTTCTGAAACGCGCGGGGTTCGAGGTGGTGGAACCGGCCGACAGCCACCTGTGCTGCGGGTCCGCCGGCACCTACAACCTGTTGCAGCCCGAGATTTCCGCGGAACTGAAGGCGCGCAAGGTCGCGACGCTGGAGGCGGTGCGGCCGCAGGTAATCGCGGCAGGCAACATCGGCTGCATGATGCAGATCGGCGGCGGCACCGGGGTGCCGGTGGTGCATACCGTGGAACTGCTGGACTGGGCCACGGGCGGGCCGAAACCGCGGGCGCTGGCGGAAGATTGGCCATGAAATCGCCGCACGGCCGTGGCAGACTTGCGCCATGAGGCTGTTGTCGATCCTGTGTTCCGCGCTGATGGTCGCCGGCGCGTTGGCGCTCGGGCCCTCCGGGCTGGCCGGCCTGACGGCCCCGGCGCAGGCCGAGCCCGCGCCGCTCAAGCGGATGCTGACGGCCGACGACAGCCGCGGCTGGGAGGCGGTGGGGCGGCTGGACATCGCCGGGCGGGCGTTCTGCACCGGCGCGCTGATCGCGCCCGACCTCGTGCTGACCGCCGCGCATTGCCTGTTCGACCGCGAGACCGGCCAGCGCTTCGACATCGCCGACATGACCTTCCTTGCCGGCTGGCGCGCCGGCCGGGCCGAGGCCTATCGCGCGGTGCGGCAGGCGCTGCCGCATCCCGAGTACGAATTCGTCGGCGCCGACCGGGTGGCGCGGGTGCGCCACGACATCGCGCTTTTGGAACTGTCGCAGCCGATCCGGCTGTCCGGCGTGCGGCCCTTCGAGACCGAGGGGCAGCCGAAGCGCGGCGAGGCCGTTGGCATCGTGTCCTATGCCCATGACCGGGCGGAGGCGCCCGCGATCCAGGAGGTCTGCGACGTTCTGGGCCGTCAGCCGGGGATGCTGGTGCTGTCCTGCCTTGTCGATTTCGGCTCGTCCGGCGCGCCGATCTTCGTGCTGCGCGACGGGGTGGCGCGGATCGTTTCGGTGGTTTCGGCCAAGGCCGAGATGGGCTCCACCCCCGTCGCGCTGGGCTCGACGCTGGACGAGGCGCTGGACGTGTTGCGGGCCGAGGTCGGGCGGGTGCCGGTGGTGCCGGCGGGCCAGCGGTTCACCGGCGGCGGGGCGAAGTTCGTCCGCCCGTAAGGCCCATGCGGGGGGCTTGAACCCGGCCCGTTCCATTCCCAGATCAGTCGCACGGGGCGCCATGACGGGCCCCGGTGCTCCAAGGCCCGTTCCGGACGGAAGGGCCGAATCCCATCGCTCGACGGAGGATGATGACATGCGTACGTTCGATCTTGCCCCGCTTTACCGCGCGACCGTCGGTTTCGACCGGGTCGCGGACATGATGGACCGGGTGCTCGCGGCCGATGTGGCCCAGCCCACCTATCCCCCCTACAACATCGAGAAGACCGGCGAGGCTGCCTATCGCATCTCGATCGCCGTGGCCGGTTTCACCGCCGAGGAACTGAGCGCCGAGGTCAAGGACAACGCGCTGATCGTCTCGGCCCGCAAGGCGCCCGAGACGGTGGAGCGGACCTACCTGCACCGCGGCATCGCGACCCGCGCCTTCGAGCGGCGCTTCGCGCTGGCCGATCACGTCAAGGTCACCGGCGCCGCCCATGTCGACGGGATGCTGCATATCGACCTTGTGCGGGAAATCCCCGAGGCGCTGAAGCCGCGCCGGATCGAGATCGCGCGGCCCGAACCCGTGGTCGAGGGCGAAGCGGCCGAGGCCTGAGCCCGGCTGCGAAGACTGTTGCGGGGCGCGCTTCGGCGCGCCCCTTTCGTATGGCGAAAGGCCCGGACCGCGATTGCGGCGCCGACCCGGGGGCTGCGCTAATCCTCCGGCGCCTCGAGTTCGGCGTCCGGATCGTTCACGTCGACGAGCGCGCTGGCGTGCTGCGCCACGGTGGTTTCGGCATCGTCGTAAAGCGTGCCGACACCGGGGCCGAGCGCCATGATCCCGGTCGCTCCGACAACGATGATGATGCCGAGGATCAGCCCGTATTCCGCCGCCGAGGCCCCGGTTGGATCCTGCAGGAACTTGCCCACGCCACGCATGTCACACCCTCACGTCGCTTCCGGCCGGGACTGTAACCCACACCGGCGTCCGGCAGGAATTCCCAGGCTGAAGAGTTTGCCGGATTGCACAGGCAAAGCGTACCACCCCTATACTTAGGGATGTATGAATCACCGATGGTCTGGCCGCGTCTGGCCGCGTCTGGCCGCCCGGTCAGACCGACAGGCAGACGTATTTCATCTCCAGGTAGTCCTCGACTCCATGGTGCGATCCCTCGCGGCCGAGGCCGGATTGCTTGACCCCGCCGAAGGGCGCGACCTCGGTCGAGATGATGCCGGTGTTGACCCCGACGATCCCGTATTCCAGCGCCTCCTGCACCCGGGTGATGCGGCCGACGTCGCGGGCGTAGAAATAGCTCGCCAGGCCGAAGATCGTGTCGTTGGCCAGTGCGATCACCTCGTCTTCGGTTTCGAAGCGGAACAGCGGCGCGAGCGGGCCGAAGGTTTCCTCCCGCGCGACCTTCATCGACTGGGTCACGCCGGTCACCACCGTCGGTTCGAAGAAGGTGCCGCCCAGCGCGTGGCGCCTGCCGCCGGTGACGATCCGGCCGCCGCCCGTGATCACGTCCGCGATATGTTCCTCGACCTTGTCGACGGCGGCGGCATTGATCAGCGGGCCGGTCTCGGTGCCGTCCTCCAGCCCGTCGCCGACCTTCAGCGCGGCGCCCGCGGCGGCGAGTTTTTCGGCGAAGGCGTCATAGACCCCGGCGTGCACGTAGAGCCGGTTCGCGCAGACGCGGGTCTGGCCGTTGTTGCGGAATTTCGAGGCCATGGCGCCGGCTACCGCGGCGTCGAGATCGGCGTCGTCGAAGACGATGAAGGGCGCGTTGCCGCCCAGTTCCATGGAACACTTGATCACCTGGTCGGCGGCCTGGCGCAGCAGGATCCGCCCCACCTCGGTCGAGCCGGTGAAGGTCAGTTTGCGGATTGCGGGGTTTTCGCAGAATTCCTTTCCGATATCCGAGGATTTCGTCGAGGTAATGACGGAAAGTATACCTTTCGGCAGGCCCGCGCGTTCGCCCAGAACGGCCATCGCCAGCGCCGACAGCGGCGTTTCCGCCGCCGGCCGGGCGACGAATCCGCAACCCACGGCCAGCGCCGGGCCGGCCTTGCGGGCGATCATCGCGTTGGGAAAGTTCCATGGCGTGATCGAGCCCACGACGCCGATCGGCTGCCGGAGCACGGTGATCCGCTTGTCGGGCTGGTGGCCAGGGATGGTTTCGCCGTAGATCCGCTTGGCCTCTTCGCCGAACCATTCGATGAAGCCGGCGCCATAGGCGATTTCCCCCTTCGCCTCGGCGAAGGGCTTGCCCATCTCGGCGGTCAGGATGCGGGCGAGATCGTCCTGGTTTTCCATCATCAGGTCGAACCAGCGCCGCATGACCTGCGCGCGTTCCTTGGCGGTGCGCGCCGCCCAGCCCTTCATCGCCTCGGCCGCCGCGGCGATCGCGCGGGCGGTTTCCGCCCGGCCAAGATCCGGCACCTCGCAGATCACGTCGCCGCGGGCCGGGTTGGTCACCGGGAAGGTCGCGCCGTCGTCGGCGGCCACCCAGTCGCCGGCCACGAGGGCGCGGGTTTCCAAAAGCCCCGGATCCTTCAGCAGGCTCTTGAGATCGGTCACGGAATCCAGCATGCAATCCTCCCCGCATCGGTGCAGGATGATGCAAAGCACCGACGGCGCGGGTTGTCCAGCGGTGCATGGCGACGGGGGGACCGGTGACGATGAACTATGACGAAGCCTATGCCAACGCGCCCTTCATTCCGGGGGCCGAGGGCTTTCCCCCGGCCTGGGCGGAGCGCACCGCGGCGCTGAAGGCGGCGCTGGGCGACCGGTTCCGCGCCGGGCTGCGCTACGGTCCCGCGCCGCGCAACTGGTATCACCTGTGCCTGCCCGAGGCGGTGCCGAAGGGCCTGGCCGTGATCGTGCACGGCGGCTATTGGCTGCGGTTCTCGCCCGACGATTTCGGCCATCTCGCCGCCGGGGCGCTGGCGCGCGGCTGGGCGGTGGCGCTGCCGGCCTACACGCTGGCGCCCGCGGCGCGGATCGCCCAGATCACCGCCGAGATCGGGGCCGCGGTGGCCGCGGCGGCGGCGGAGGTCGCGGGGCCGATCCGTATCGCCGGGCATTCGGCGGGCGGGCATCTGGCCGCGCGGATGGTCTGCGCCGATGCCCCCCTGCCGGCCGATGTCGCCGGCCGGATCGTGCACTGCCTGCCGGTCTCGCCGGTGGCCGACCTGCGGCCGCTGATGCGCACGTCGATGAATGCCGATCTGGGGATCGACAAGGCCGAGGCCGGCGGCGAAAGCCCGGTCCTGCGTCCGCGCCGGCCGGGGCCGGCGGTGCATGTCTGGGTCGGCGGGGCGGAACGGCCGGTGTTCCTGGATCAGGCGCGGCGGCTGGGCAATGCCTGGGCCTGCGCGGTCACGATCGATGCGGGCCGGCACCATTTCGACGTGATCGAAGGGTTCGAACGCGCCGACAGCCCGCTGATGGCGGCCTTCCTGGGCGCCGCCTAGGAACCTTCGCCGCGCCGCGCCTCGGCCAGCGCGCGGCGATGCGCCAGGTGTTCACGGTAGAGCGTGTAGATCCCCGAGGCGATGATGATCGCCGCGCCCAGATAGGTCACCACGTCGGGCAGCGTGCCGAAGACGAGGTAGCTGAACCCGGTGGTCCAGAAGATCATCGTGTATTGCAAGGGCGCGACGACCACGGCCTGCGCGATTTCCAGCGCCTTGATCACCAGGAATTCGCCCAGCCCGGCCAGCGCGGCGTATAGCGCGAAGAGCCAGACATGCTCGGCCGCCACGGGCCGCCAGACGAAGGGCTGCACCAGCGCCAGAAGCCCCACGCTGGTCACCGCGGTGAAGGCCACGGTGGTGACCGTGGGTTCGGTCGCGCCGAGGATGCGCGAAATCACCTGCCGGGCGGCGAACAGCAGCGCCGCGAGCACGACAAGCAGGTAGGCCGGGTGGAACGAGTCGAAGCCCGGCCGGATCACGATCAGCGTGCCGACGAAGCCCAGCGCGATCGCGCTCCAGCGCCGGATGCCGACCGGCTCGCCCAGCACCAGAAAGCCCAGGATCGTCACGAAGAACGGTGCGGCGAAGGCGATCGAGGTCGCATCGGTCAGCGGGATGAAACCCAGCGCGGTCACGAACAGCGTGGCCGAGACCGTGGCGCTGGCGCCGCGCAGGAACTGCAGGCCGGGCCGGCGGGTGCGCAGCGTCGACAGGCCCTTCACGGCGAGATAGGCGGCGACGCCGACGAACAGCCCCAGCTGCCGGATGCCGACGACCTGCATCGCGGGGTAATCGGCCGTCATGAACTTGGCGATCGTGTCGGCGGCGGCGAAGAAGAACATCGACAGCGCCATCAAGAGGATGCCCGCCGGGTTCGATGCCGGTGCCGGACTCATTGCCCGCACCCCGTCCCCCGTCGCGCCATGCGCCGCCCCTCGATGTCCGTTTGCCCCGGCAGGATCGCCGGGTGCGACGGTGGCACAAGCCCGCGCCTTAGGCAAAAGGGATTGTCAGGCCGGAACGAAACGGGGCGGCGCCCGTCCGGCACCGCCCCGTTCGATCCGATCCCCGGCGCGTCAGTCGGCCGTCAGCAGCGGCGGCTTCGACCCGGTGATCCGGCGCCGCGCGGGTTCCTCGAACTGCAGGTCGATCGCGTCGTCCTTGACGGTCACGCGCACCACGCCGCCCTTGACGAGCTTGCCGAACAAAAGCTCCTCGGCCAGCGGCTTCTTGATGTGCTCCTGGATCACGCGGCCCAGCGGGCGGGCACCCATCTTGTCGTCGTAGCCCTTGTCGCCCAGCCATTCGGCGGCTTCGGGCGTCAGCTCGATATGCACGCCGCGATCCATCAGCTGCGCTTCGAGTTGCAGGACGAACTTCTCGACCACCTGCAGGATGATCTCCTTGCCAAGCGGCGCGAAGGAGATCACGGCATCCAGGCGGTTGCGGAACTCCGGCGTGAAGGTCCGTTCGATCGCGGCGGTATCCTCGCCCTCGCGCCGGTCGCGGCCGAAGCCGATGGCGGCCTTCGCCATGTCGGCGGCGCCGGCGTTCGACGTCATGATCAGGATCACGTTGCGGAAATCCACCTGCCGGCCGTTGTGATCGGTCAGCTTGCCGTGGTCCATCACCTGCAGGAGGATGTTGAACACGTCCGGATGCGCCTTCTCGATCTCGTCGAGCAGCAGCACGCAATGCGGATGCTGGTCGACCCCGTCGGTCAGAAGCCCGCCCTGGTCGAAGCCCACGTAGCCGGGCGGCGCGCCGATCAGCCGGGAAACCGCGTGCTTTTCCATGTATTCCGACATGTCGAAGCGCAGAAGCTCCACCCCCAGCGAATCCGCCAGCTGCTTGGCCACCTCGGTCTTGCCGACGCCGGTGGGGCCGGCGAACAGGTAGTTGCCGATCGGCTTTTCCGGCTCGCGCAGGCCGGCGCGGGCCAGCTTGATCGCCGAGGCCAGCGCCTCGATCGCCTTGTCCTGGCCGAAGACCACGCGCTTGAGCGTGCCTTCGAGATCGCGCAGCGTTTCGGCATCGTCCTTCGACACGCTCTTCGGCGGGATCCGCGCGATCTTGGCGACCACCGCCTCGATCTCCTTCGGGCCGATGGTCTTGCGGCGCTTCGATTCGGCCACGAGATGCTGTGCCGCGCCGGCCTCGTCGATCACGTCGATCGCCTTGTCGGGCAGCTTGCGGTCATGGATGTAGCGGGCCGACAGTTCAACCGCCGCCTTCACCGCGTCCTGGGTGTAGCGCAGGTCGTGGTGCCTTTCGAAATAGGGTTTCAGACCCATCAGGATCTTCACAGCGTCATCGACCGTGGGTTCGGTGACGTCGATCTTCTGGAACCGGCGGCTGAGCGCGCGGTCCTTCTCGAAATGCTGGCGGAATTCCTTGTAGGTCGTGGAGCCCATGCAGCGCAGCTTGCCGCCCTGCAGCGCGGGCTTGAGCAGGTTCGAGGCGTCCATCGCGCCGCCCGAGGTGGCGCCGGCGCCGATCACGGTGTGGATCTCGTCGATGAACAGGATCGCGTCGGGATGTTCCTCGAGCTCCTTGACGACGGCCTTCAGCCGCTCTTCGAAATCGCCGCGGTACCGGGTGCCGGCCAGCAGCGCGCCCATGTCGAGCGAGTAGATCGTCGACCCCGCCAGCACGTCGGGGGTTTCGCCCTCGACGATCTTCTTGGCCAGCCCCTCGGCGATGGCGGTCTTGCCGACGCCGGGGTCGCCGACCAGCAGCGGGTTGTTCTTGCGCCGCCGGCACAGCACCTGGATGCAGCGCTCCACCTCCGGTTCGCGGCCGATCAGCGGATCGACCTCGCCCTTGGTCGCCTTGGCGTTGAGATCGACGCAGTATTTCGCCAGCGCGGATTCCTTGGCGTCTCCGGAACCGCCGGACTCGCCGGCGCTGCCGCCGCGATCCTCGTCCTCGTCCTGCGCGCCGGTGACCGGGCGGCTTTCGCCGAAGCTGGGATCCTTGGCGACGCCATGGGCGATGAAGTTCACCGCGTCATAGCGCGTCATATCCTGTTCCTGCAGGAAATAGGCCGCGTTCGATTCGCGCTCGGCGAAGATCGCGACCAGCACGTTGGCGCCCGTCACCTCGGTCCGGCCCGAGCTTTGGACATGGATCGCGGCGCGCTGGATCACCCGCTGGAAGGCGGCCGTCGGCACCGCTTCGGAGCCTTCGACATCGGTGACCAGGGTCGACAGGTCGTCATCGATGAATTCGATCAGGGTGCGGCGCAACTCGTCGAGATCGACCGAGCAGGCCCGCATGACCTTGGCCGCGTCGGGTTCGTCGATCAGCGCCAGGAGCAGGTGTTCGAGCGTGGCAAGTTCGTGACGGCGCGCGTTGGCCAGCGCGAGCGCGGCATGGATGGCTTGTTCGAGCGTGTTCGAAAACGACGGCACGTCACGTGCTCCTTGTCCCCGGGGTCGGCTGGGGGCGCATGGCGGGTCTGCCCGGCGCCTCCGTCGACCGTTGCCTCATTGGTTTAAAGTTCGGTGGATTTCGGCGCGCTTCAAGCCCCTTTTTCGAGAAACCGGCCCGGGCGGCCGAAAGCGGGGCAAAATGTGATCGTCGCCCGGCCCGCTCGCCCGCCGGGCGGGCAGGTCAGAACCGGTCCTTGCGGGCGCGTACGGCGGCGAAGACCGCCGCGTCGGGACCGTCGGGCAGGCCGACGGCCGCGCGCACCTCCGGCGTGGCGGCGCGCAGGAACGGGTTGGTCGCCAGTTCCTCGGACAGAAGCGAGGGCACCGTCGGCCGGCCCTCGGCGCGCGCCGCCTCGATGGCGGCGGCGCGCGCCACCAGCGTGGGATTGCCCGGCTCGATGCTCAGCGCGAAGCGCGCGTTCGCGGCGGTGTATTCGTGGCCGGAACAGACCAGCGTGTCGGGCGGCAGGGCGGCGAGTTTCGACAGGCTGCGCCACATCGTCGCCGCGTCGCCCTCGAACAGCCGGCCGCACCCCAGGGCCATCAGGCTGTCGGCGGTGAAGACCAGCGCGGAGTCGGAGAAATGAAAGGCGATATGGCCGACCGTGTGCCCCGAGACGTCGAGGACCCGGCCCTCCGCCATGCCGACCCGCACGGTATCGCCCTCCGCCACCGCCTCGTCGAGCGGCGGCAGGCGGTGCGCATCGGCCGCGGCGCCGATCACCCGCGCGCCGGTCGCGCCGGCCAGCGCCGCGACGCCGCCGACATGGTCGTGATGGTGGTGCGTGATCAGGATATGGCTGAGCTTCCAGTCGCGCTCGGCCAGCGCGGCGAGGATCGGCGCCGCCTCCGGCACGTCGATGCAGGCCGTCGCGCCGGTCGCGGCGTCGTGGATCAGATAGGCGTAATTGTCGGACAGACAGGGCACCGTTACGAGATCCAGAGGCATGGCCTTTCCCCCCGATTTCCGTATTCTTGCCGGGACTTTTGCCGAAGTGCCGGGCCGGTGCAATGCATCTCGACGTCCTCGACCTGCGCAATTTCTACTATCGCACCGGTCTGGGACGGGTGGCGCAGAAGGCGATCCGCGACCAGGTGACGGCGCTGTGGCCCGACGTGGCGGGCCAGACCGTGGTGGGATTCGGCTTTGCCGCGCCGCTGCTGCGGCCGTTTCTCGACCGGTCGCGCCGGGTGATCGCGCTGATGCCGGGCCAGCAGGGGGTGATGCCCTGGCCCGCCGGCCTGCCCAATGTCTCGGTGCTGTGCGAGGAACGCCACTGGCCGGTGGAGACCGGGCGCGCCGACCGGCTGATCCTGCTGCACGCGCTGGATACCACCGAGAACCCGACGGCGCTGTTGCAGGAATGCTGGCGCGTCCTTGGCCCCGGCGGCCGGGCGCTGGTGATCGTGCCGAACCGCGCCGGGCTGTGGGCGCGGCGCGATGTCACGCCCTTCGGCTTCGGCCGGCCCTACACGATGAGCCAGCTCGAGGCGCGGATGCGGGCCGAGGGGTTCGTGCCCGAACGCCATGCCTCGGCGCTCTACATCCCGCCGTCGCGGCGGCGGTTCTGGCTGCGCAGCGCCGGTCTGTGGGAGGACATGGGGCGGCGCGTCTCGTCGGTCTGGTCGGGCGGGGTGCTGATCCTCGAGGTCTCCAAGCTCGTCCATGCGCCGCTTCGGCCCGGCCGGGCCGAGCCCGTGCGCCGGCCGCTGGAGGTGCTGGAGGGCATGCCGGCGCAAAGCGCCAAGCCGGTGTGATCCGGCCCGCCGGGGCGGGGATTCTGCGCGCCGACGCCCCGTTAGCGCCGAAAGGGCGCGGGGAAAAAAGGCCACACCAGACCCTCTTTTGGCCAAATCCCTGAAAAACGGAGACTTTGTCTCCCGCCGCGGCGTGGCCAAGGCGGTTGCGGGGCGCGCGGCGCTCTGCTAGAGACGCCGCGAATTCGGTCGTGCGCCAAGGTGCACGCCACGTTTGGCCCCTGTCTAGCGGATGTTCGGCGACCCCGGGGCAAAGACATCGGAAGGGTGGACG
>Ga0180434_10002849_pt1 | contig 22471 bp, 22 predicted proteins | sample SS_ome_7_FD_132453 | JGI IMG/M metagenome (GOLD analysis project Ga0180434, IMG submission 132453) | Hypersaline lake sediment archaeal communities from the Salton Sea, California, USA - SS_1_D_2 metaG | ecosystem: Environmental > Aquatic > Non-marine Saline and Alkaline > Hypersaline >...
CGAGCGACCTCACCAGGGCTACCGGACCAAGGGACGGACACCTGCAGAGATCTTCTGGGGCGCCGTCCGCGCACAACGTCACGAGGAGGACTGATGTGTCAACACCTTTCCGGAACTGGACAGTCTAGTCGGTCGTCCTACTCGCACCATCTGGTTGCTTCCCTCCTTGAGAAGGCTGCGGCAGCGTGAAGCAGAACGTCGTGCCTTGCTTTGCCGTCGGGTCAATCCAAATGCGCCCGCCGTGCCGTTCCACAATCCGTCGGCATATGGCGAGACCGATGCCGGTACCCGGATAGTCCTCCCGAGCCTGAAGACGCCGAAAGACCTTGAATGCCTGTTCGCGAAACCTCGGGTCGATCCCGATTCCGTTGTCACGCACGAAGATGACAGCCTCTCCATCCTCGTTCCGACATCCGACGTGAATCCGGGGGGGAGCGGACCCTCGGAACTTCAATGCATTGCCAATCAGGTTCTGCAGGAGCTGCCCCATCTGTGTGTCGTCTGCCCAGACCGTTGGCAGCACCCCGTGCGAAATCTCAGCCCCCGCCTCGTCAATCGCACAGACGAGGATGGACTCGACGCGGTCAATCACCTCAGCCAAATCGACGCACCTGAACTCCCCACCTCTGGACCCAACGCGGGAAAACTCCAACAAGTCATTGATCAGCGCCTGCATCCGGTTCGCCCCATCCACGGCGAACCCAATGAACTCCCTCGCATCGTCGTCAAGCCGATCGCCGTATCGGCGTTCGAGCAGCTTCACGAAGCTTGCTACCATCCGCAGGGGCTCCTGAAGATCGTGCGACGCAACGTAGGCGAACTGCTCCAAATCGGCGTTGGATCGAGCCAATCGAGCCGACTGCTCCTTCATCACCCGGTTGAGATCTCGCAGCTCTTCATTCGCGTCCCGGTATCCGCGCAACGCCATCTCAAACGGCGCCAACGCCTCAGCAAGGTGGCGGTTGGCGCCCTGGATCATGGAGAGAGCTGTCTCTACCTCCTTCGCGTCACGGATCACTTGCCGGATCCCCGCATCGTGCGCTCGCTGGAGCTCCAGCAATCCGCTCCCGTTCCTCACAGCTTCCCGGCCGATTTCGTAGGCACGCTGAAGCTGTGCCTCGCTCCCGTCTCGCAGGTAGTCAGACAGTGCCTGTCCGTAGGTCGCCGCCAAAGAAGAGGTCACCGTTCGCCTCCGAGATAGCGCGCAACGAGGATCAACGCATCGTCGCTCCCGCTCGACTGAGCATCGAGCAGCTCCCGCGCCGCCCGTTCCAGCGAATGCGCCTGTGGAACTCCGGCGAAGGGAGCTGAGCCGCGAATCCCGTCGGTGGCGAACACAACGCAGTCTCCCGAGCGAACGGGGACGGTGGACACTCGAAGGGGGGGGAGCTCGTACCCGACCACACCACCACGCAGAAGAAGCGACTCGGTCGGCACGCGGTCGGCCGACCCACGAAGGAAGCGACCGCGAACATTCCCTACTCCCAGCCACGCCATCGTGTCATCGTCCGCCCGGAACACGGCAAGACTCATCACAACGCCTCTGGAACGAGACAGCGCCCGATGGCAACGCACCACAAGCTCGGACGGATCATCGCATTCGCACGCGTGCTCATCTAGTGCCCGACACGCGGCTGCAGCAACCTTGGCTGCAGCCGCACCGTGCCCCAGCCCGTCAATCGCTACGATAACAGCGTGCTCGGCCGCAGCCCGAACGAACCCGATGTCCCCGCACGGCGCGTCTCCGTCGAGCGACCGTCTTACGCAGGCCCACTCGATGAAGCGTTCGGTCCCTTGCCTCACGCGCCAATCGGTCATCGTGAAGGCGCATCCTTCAGCCATTTCACGACGCTCACTTCGGTCCCTCGCCTCAGCTCGGACGAGACCGCGAACTCGTCCATCAATCGACGAGCCCCGGGGAGGCCCAGGCCGAGGCTTCCTCCGGTCGAGAAACCATCCTGCATGGCGAGGTCAAGGTCTTCGATGCCAGGACCGCGGTCTGACGCTATGACCTCGATCCCACGCGCCCGTCCTCGCCTCACGGCCTGAATCACAATCTCCCCGGTCTCAGCGTACTGAATGATGTTGCGCGCAAGTTCAGAGATCGCCGTGGCAATCAGCACACAATCGCACGATGAGAACCCAAGCCTCCCGGCCAGCCCGCGACCCTGCTGGCGGGCATCCACGATGTCGGCTTCACGTGCCACGCGGATTCGAGCCTTCTCCGTCATGATCCTCGCTCGCGTCGCCGGCGCCGACGCAGAAGGTCGATGCCCTCCTCCAGATCGAGCGCGGTCGGGATCCCCTGCAACGTGAGCCCCAATTGCACCATCGCGAACGCCACCTCAGGCTGAATCCCGGCAATCACCACCGGCGCGCCGCGAAGTCCGATCGTTCGTGCAACGGCCCGGAGCATCCGTGTGCAGAAGGAGTCCATCACCTCAAGCGCCGTTAGATCGATCAACACGCCATCCGTTCGGACCTCAGAGACGCGACGGAGCAGGGTCTCGTGGAGGCTGATGATCTCCGAATCCGTCGGATTCTTCTGAATCGTCACCACGAGGAACCCATCCAGACTGAGGATGGGAGCACTCACGTCTTTTCCGTATCGCTGGGTGCGGGTCTTGGGTCCTGCTCTCTTCTGTCCTGAACCACATAGCCGAGCAGGCGGTCGGCCTCGGCGATTCCTCCCTGCAGGTCGCCAACCGCACGGATCTTCGATAGGTCAACCCCGATCGCGACAAGCGCCTTGGCGATTTCGGGAGAGATGCCGGTCACAATCACCGTCGCTCCCATCAAACCAGCCGCAGCGGTCGTCTGTAAGAGATGGTTGGCGACCTTGGAGTCAACGGTCGGCACGCCTGTGATATCGAGGACCGCAACCCGCGTCCGATGAGTGCGAATCGCCCGCAGAAGCCCCGAGGTCAGCTGACTCGCCCGCGCGGAGTCCAGTACCCCGATGATCGGAAGGATTAGCAGGCCGTCACGCAACTGGAGAACGGGGGTGGACAGTTCGCGGATTGCGTCCTGCTGTCGGCTAAGAACCTGTTCGCGTTCTCCCAGGTATGCTGTAACAACGATGGACAGGATTCGATTGGCAACTGGCTCATATGCGTCAAGCGCTTGTCTCAGCTGACGATCGTCATCCCGGTACTGAGTGAACAAATGGCGCCCGTAGAGGTCGCGCAACGTGAGGAGACCTCCAAGGAATTGGTCTGGCGTCATGCTTCGCAGCGTGCTTCTTTCAGCGACGCCTTGCGCGTATCTCTCGACACCACCGTAGTCTCTCGTCTCGATACACTCGAGCACCGTGTTGTAGATGACGTGTGACTCCGTCTCGGTCTCTTCCTCCGTCATGTCGGCAAGGAATCCCTTGCTCGCCATGGCTTCCACCCACTGGCGTCGCAGCGTGTCTTTCGCGACACGAAGCGCTTCCACCACCTCGCTTCGTTGCACGTCACGCGCCGGCCCGACACGCTTCGCGTTGTCTCGCTCCCCCATCCTCAACGACCCCCTTCTTGCCCTTAGCGTGCTACAGCGAACTCAAGCTTCTGAAGGTCATCGTGCCCTACGACCAAGCAAGCCCCGGCAGCACACTACAGGATCAGGTAGAACCTGCCAATACGGTGAGGACCGTAGGGTGTCCGAGAGCCGTCTGGTCAGATGATCGAGTCCAGCTGCTTCGGAAGGACGACAAGCCCGTTCTCGATGGCGAACCGCGTCAGACCTACGGCGTTGTGAATGTCCAACTTGCGCATCAGGTTCGTGCGGTGAGTGTCGACCGTTCGCGGGCTGATTCCCAACGTCTTGGCGATCGACGCATTCGTGCGCCCCCCGGCCACGAACTCGAGAACCTCGCGCTCTCGCGAGGTAAGGAGCCCCACCTTCAGAGCCCGCGCAGCTGGGTTCGGTCCAGCAAGATCATCCACGCCGCAGTTCTTCATCGAGGAGCTCAAGTACGGCTGACCCGAGGCGACCGTCCGAAGAGCGGCGTAAACATCCTTCAACGACGCTGTCTTGGGCACGAAGGCGTCCGCCCCGCTCCGGAAGCATTCTCGGATGATGGACGCCTCCTTGAGCATCGAGACAACAATCGTCCTCGTGTCACATCCTTCCGCGTTGAGTCGTCGGAGGACAGCCAAGCCATCCAGCTCCTGCATCATGAGCCCCATGACGAGAAAACGAGGCCGATGCTTCAACACAAGGCAGACAGCCTCCCGCCCATCGTTGGTCTCTCCGACGATGGTGATGCGTCTGGTCTCCTCGAGAATCCGACGCAGCCCCTGACGGAACAGAGAATGCCTGTCAGCAAGGACCACACGCGACAACGTTCGCCGATCAGACTCGCCGTCGGCTTCTTGTCGTGGTCGTCTCCCGAGTCGCTGCACGCCTGCGAAGTCGTCGCGGGCCGCACCGTCGGGTTTCTCGATCACCGCGATCTCCTTTGACGCCGACAGACATCTGATGGACACGTTCCCTCACATGGGCTCTACTGCCACTTCCGTCATGATCATGGCCTCCCGGGCCTTACAGGTGATCCTACAGAGATTCGCTTGCGCCTTCATGCCCAATTGCAGCTTCCTGCTCTGGCACCTGAGGGAGTTGGCAAGGAGATCGTAACCGTACGACTGCGGCGCACACACTGGCCTCATCTGACAGCAGATACCAAGGCTCGTCCCCGTTTACGAACCGACGCCATTCGGATCTCGACACACAGCGCTTCCGAGGAGCCTCCCGCGCTTGCTCGCCTACCAGCCAGGAAGCGAGCCTCTTGCTCGGCTTCTGCCCGAGGAACTTCACGAAGGGATCTCAACTTGGGCGCAACGGAGAACTGACTCCTCGAAGCTGCACCGGACGAAGGAAGTGCCCGCTTTCCGTCTGCAACCCTCGTCCCCGTGAACCACGCCCGAACGAGGAGCCAAGCCCACCGCGTCGGGGAGCATCTCCGTCGCCGCCCCGCCCGACGGTGGCGACCCAGACCCCGGATCGCCGACCTGTCGAAGACAACACCCCGCCCGGCAGCCGCAACGGACACCCCTGAGCCGCTCCCCAATCCTGAGCGGTGCGTTCGTGCGCTTCCCATGAGAAACGGGCGGGCTCGGCTTACGCCGGGCCCGCCCGCTCGCATCTTCGTTTCGTGCTACGCGTCTACGTGGACACGCGTCTCCCTACATGAAGACGGGATACAGCGGGAACAGCGACGCGAACACGAGCGCGATCACGCTCATCAGCTTGATCAGGATGTCGAGCGACGGCCCGACGGTGTCCTTCAGCGGGTCGCCGACCGTGTCACCGGTGACGGCGGCGGCGTGCGCTTCGGAGTTCTTGCCGCCGTAGTTCCCCTCCTCGATGTGCTTCTTGGCGTTGTCCATCGCCCCGCCCGCGTTGGCGCAGTAGATGGCAAGCTGAATCGCCGAGAGGAGGGCACCGATCAGGAACCCGCCGAGCGCGTACCGGCCGAAGATCAGTCCGAAGACGATCGGCGTCGCCACCGCGATCATCGCCGGGATGAACATCTTGCTCAGCCCGCCGTGCGCGGTGATCTCGATGCACCGGTTGTAGTCCGCGGTCTCTTCGCCGGCCATGATCTTCGGGTTGTCGTTGAACTGGCGTCGGATCTCCTGAACGAGAAGGTTCGACGTCCGGCTGACCCCGCGGATCAACAGCGCCGAGAAGACGTACGGAACCATCGCCCCGAGAACCAACCCGGCGATGACGAACGCCCCGACGGCGATCGGGCTTCCGGTCGGCGAGAACTGGGCCGCAATCTGTCCGACGATCGGCAGCTGCGGCAGAACGACCTGGTCCGCGCTTCCGATCGCCGACCACATGAACGCGGCGATCAAGCCAAGTGCGGCGAACGCCGCCGAGCCGATCGCGAATCCCTTCCCGATCGCGGCGGTCGTGTTTCCGATTGAGTCGAGCTTGTCCGTCCGCTCTCGCACCTCCGGCGGAAGCTCGGCCATCGTCGAGATGCCGCCGGCGTTGTCGGCGATCGGCCCGTAGGTATCGACGGCGACCGTCATCGCCACGAACGACAGCATCCCCATCGCGGTAAACGCGACGCCGAGAAGCCCGCCGAGCTGGTAGGCGCCGATCGTCGCCCCGGCGATCAACAGGACCGGGAAGAAGGTCGACAGCATGCCGAGTGCCATTCCCTCGGTCACCCCGACCGCGGGGCCCGACTGGTTCATCTTGGCCAGCTCCCGCGTCGGCTTGTAGCTCGAGCTGGTGAAGTACTCGGAGAAGAAGCCGATCCCGATCCCGGCCGCCAACCCGATGATGACCTCGTAGAAGATGTTGAGGCTGAGCGGCGACAGGTAGCAGAACAGGAACGTCGTCACCGCGGTCAACAGCGCCGCGAGGCGCGTCCCGTTCATCAGGACCGACTGCATCCCTTCCTGGCGGCGGCTGAATCGGATGTAGAGGATCGCGAGCAAGCTGGCGAAGATCCCGCCGGCGACGACCACCAGCGGTGCCGCGACGACCCACCAGTAGCCGGATGCATCGAGCCCAGCGGCGAACCCGATCTGCTGGATCAGGCCTTGAAGGCTCTCGTTCCCGCGCCCGACGAAGATGTACATCACCATCACCATCACCGAGATGATGGCGCCGATGAACGACTCGAGCAGGTCCGCTCCGAGTCCGCCGACATCACCAACGTTGTCCCCGACGTTGTCGGCGATCGTCGCCGGGTTGCGCGGATCATCCTCGGGGAGACCGAGCTCGACCTTTCCGACCATGTCCGCCGCCATGTCGGCCGCCTTGGTGTAGATCCCGCCGCCGACGCGGTCGAACAGCGCGACGAGCGAGGCCCCCATCGAGTAAGCGGAAACGATCAACGCACCGCGGATGAAGTTGACGCCGAGCGACTGCACCCCGAACAGGTATCGCGTCTCGATGTGCAACGTCTCCGGCGCGAACCACTTCTTGAACAGGACGACGACGATCACGAGCCCGATCAGGGCAAGGCCGGCGACGGAGAGCCCCATCACGCTTCCGCCGGAGAACGCGACGTTCAACGCGTCCTTGAACGACTTCCGCGCGGCGTGCGACGTCCGCGCGTTGGCGTGCGTCGCCGCGCTCATCCCGATGAAGCCCGCCGCGAGCGACAGGAGGGATCCAATCCAGAACGCGACCGCGATCTCCCAGTAGAACAGGATCCACAGGATGGCGCCGATGATGGCCATCGTGATGAGCATCACCTTCGCCTCGGAGATCATGAACGTGAACGCGCCCGATCGGATGTATCCCTGGAGCTCCTTCATCCGATCCGTTCCCTGGGCTTTGCGGACGACCGACCGGTTGAACAGGAAGGCGCTCAGAAGCGCCAACACGGACACGGCCGCCGGGATCGCTATCAACACATACTCGCTCATCTCGTACCTCGTACCCCCTCGCTGCTGACGACGTCGTCTCTCGAGCGAACCTCGGGACCCAAACCGACGTTCCCATCCGGATCCCAGCACTCCCACAGAATCGCGGCATTGTAGCGATCGCCCGTTCGGGCCGCAAGCGCCTACGGGAGGGAGATGCAGACATCCGATGCGAGGGTGCTCGCTCACCGGGAGCCGCTCCCCATCGGACGTAGAACCCCGGACAGGTGTCCACGGCGTGCCTGACAAACGGACGAGCGGTGCGCCGCACCGGTCCTCTCTTCGGAAGCGCGCAAACACTAACCTCATGCGGAATCCATCGGAGCACGAAGGAGGAAGACGATGAAGAGAGCGCTTTCCGTGGCAACGGTGACCGCCCTGTCGCTCCTTTTCTGCCTGTTCGTGGGCTACGCACAGGAGGAAGGCGCAATGGCGGTCTCCGAGCTTCTCGAACAGGAACTGGCGGCGATGGAGTCGGCCTTCGGCGGCCTCCAAGCCTTCATGGGGGAACTGATCGGTGAGGTCAAGGGGAACATGGCCGACATCGACGGGTTCAACGCGAAGCTCGACGACTACCGAGACATCGTCGAGGCCGTCTCCCTCGAGATCAAGGAAGCCGAAGGGAAGATCATCGGCCTTCGCGCCGACGTCGATGCCCTCGGCGAGACGCAGCAGGAGCTGATGGTTCGCGTCGTCGCGCTGGAAGCGGGGTTGTCCGAACTCGCCGCGTTCTGCGATGAATTGAAGGCGCGTCTCGACGTCGCGGTCGCCGATCTCGGCGTGCTCCGCGCCGACTTCGACGCGCTCGCTGCGGACTACGCCGCATTCGAAGAGGCGACCGAGGCCTTCCAGATCGCGATCTACGCCGACCTCGCCGCTTTGCGGGACGGCGTCTACGGCGACCTGAACGCGCTTCGCGACGGCATCTACGCCGACCTGATGCACTTCGAAGAGACGTTCACCGCCGACCTGACACTCGTCGAGTCGCGCGTTGAGGACCTCTCCCTGCGCGTCCTCGCGCTGGAGGAGGAGGATGTCGGCACGTTCAAGAAGAAGGTCATTGAGCTCGAACGATCGATGGCCGCCCTCGCGATCCGCGTCGACAACAACCGCGCCAAGCTCGAGGGCTTCGACTACGCGATCGCCGCGATCGCCGAGGAGATGGCCGCGACGCGCGAGGGGATCCTGCAATCGAACCAGGCGCTCCTCGCCGAGTTCGACGCCCGCCTGATCGCGCTGGAGGAGGGAACCGATCTGCAGAGCCAGATCGACACGATCATGTTCATCTCGATCGTCGCGCTCCTCGCCGGCGTCGGCGCCCTGATTTGGGGCTTCCTCGGGAACGGATAATCACGAACAACGAGAGGTGAGGGGAACCGGCCTCGCGAGAGGGGCATGATCTGCCCCTCTCGTTCCTTTTTGCACCGGGATGTAACAGAAGTTATATTGGTAAACCGTCCGGGGGGACACAAGATGAGGGAACTCGGGGAGCGCCTTCGTGGCTTCCGTCTAGAGAACGGGTGGAGCAAGCGCACCGTCGCCAGACGGCTCGGTGTGTCTACGCCCTCGATCATGCGTTGGGAACAGGGCGCCGCCGAACCCAACGACTACAACCGCTACAAGATCGAGCGCCTCCTCGCCGAAGCCGTTCCGTCGTCGCACGCCCCGTCTCGAAGATCGCAGCATCCCGCCCGCATCACGTCCTCGCTATCGCCGCAAACGGAGAACGGCTCGAGATGACGAAGATCAACAAGGTCGAACTCGACGGCTTCAAGTCGTTCCGCAAACGTCTGTCGGTTCCCTTCTTCGCGGGGGTTACCGCGGTCGTCGGCGAGAACGGGTCGGGCAAGTCGAACCTGTTCGACGCAGTCAGCTTCGTGATGGGGCGCAGGTCGTCCCAGCTCCGTGCCGATCGCCTCGAGCAGCTGATCTTCAACGGCGGCGAGCGCTACAAACCGGCCGACTCCGCCCAGGTCGTCCTGACACTCGACAACGCGGACGGCGCGTTCGACCGGTTCCTCGACAACGGCCAGCCAACACCCGAGGTTACCATCGGACGGCGGATCACGCGGAAGAGTTCGACCTATACGTTCATGGGCAAGGCCTGCCCTCGCGGTGCCCTCGATGAGATCCTCGAGACGGCGAAGATCGACCCGGACGGTCAGCAGTTGATCGCGCAGGGGCGGATCACCGACATCATCCGGCGCAGCCCCGTCCGCCGCCGCGAGATCCTCGACGAGATCAGCGGCATCGCCGCCTACGACGACAAGCGCAAGAAGGCGATCGGTGAGCTGAAGGACGTCAAATCGAAGCTCAACACGCACCGCGTCATCCTCGCCGAGCGTCGACGCCGGCTCCTCGGCCTCCAGAAGGAGCGCGACGCCGCCCTCGAGTATCAGACGATCACCGAGGATCAGGAACGCCTGCGTCGGTCGATCCTGTTCAAGCAGCGGGAGAAGGTACTGGAACGCCTCCACAAGGCGCAGACCGAGCGCCAGGGGATGGACGAGCAAATCGCCACGCTCGAGAAGGACGTCGAGCGGCTCGATCAGGAAGTCGAGAACAAGGAGTGGGAGCTCGAGGGGATGCAGGACGACCTCTCCGGCGACGGCCAGATCCAGCTGATCAAGGAGGTCGAACGCCTCCGATCGGAGCTCCTCCACCGCCAGGGCGAGATCAGCTTCAAGCGGCAGCAGATGAAGAATCTGCAGGAGATGATCGACGAGATCGCCCGGATGAAGGCGGCTGAGCCGGCTCAGTCCGCCGGCGGCCGGCAGCGCACGAACCCCGCGGTGCAGGCGCTCCTCGAGCGGAAGCGGGGCGGCGTCTACGGAACGATCTCGTCCCTGGGGACACCGAAGGCGAAGTTCGAGACGGCATTCGAGACGGCGGCCGGCGGGAACTTGAACGACCTCGTCGTCGACTCGCGCGAGACGGCCATTGACTGCATCAACCACCTGAAGGAGAAGAAGCTCGGCCGGGCTCGGATCCTCCCGCTGAGACGCCTCGTCACCGCCCGCAAGAGCCTCGCGTCGGCGGAGGCACTGAAGCTCGACGGGGTGATCGACTACGCGATCAATCTGGTCGAGTTCGACGACAAGTACCGCCGCGCGTTCGAGTACGTCCTCGGAGACACTGTCGTTGCCGAGAACCTCGAAGCGGTGAAGGGCGTCGACGGTGTTCGCGTCGTCACCCTCGACGGCGACCTGCTGAGCAAGGGCGGTGCACTGACGGGTGGATGGCGGCCGTCGCGACGAGGCAGCGAGGCCGCCAAGCCGAAGGACGCGTCGTTCGACGTCGCCCGACGCCGCCAGCAGATCAGCAACACTCGTCGTGAGATCGAGGAACTCGAACAGGAGATCGGCGACCTGACGAACCGGCTCGAGGAGAAGGAGCGCGAGCTCGCCGGCGCCCAGCAGAGCAAGGATCGCGCCAAGGGAGAGGCCTCCAGCCGTAGCGACGAGCTCCACGCCCTGCGCGAGAAGCGCCGGGAGACCTATCAAAGCCTGGAGAACCTGCGGCGGGCGCTGTCGCGCTACGAGCGGCAGGAGGCCGAAGCCCAGGCCGAGATCGAGGCGCTCGGCAAGATCGATGGCGAGGCGGACCAGGACCTCATCGACGTTCCGTTGAAAGAACTCGAACGGCGGATCGAGGGGAACGCGCGCCGACTCCGACGACTGGAGCCGGTCAACATGCGGGCGATCGACGACTACGCCGCGGCGGAGGAAGACTACAACCTGTTCCGCGAGCGGGTCGACGCGTTGGAGGCGGAGAAGCGCGAGATCGAGCGCCTGATCGGCGAGATCGAAGAGCGTAAACGCGGCCGGTTCCTCGAGGTCCTCGGCGCAGTCGACGTGCAATTCCAGCGCATCTTCGCCGATCTGTTCGAGGGGGGAAGCGCGTCGCTCGAGTTGGAGACCGAGGGAGACATCTCGTCGGGGCTCCTGATCAAGGCGCACCCGCCGGACAAGGAGCCGCACTTGATCGACGCCCTCTCCGGAGGGGAGCAGACGCTCCTCGCGATTGCTTTCATCTTCGCCCTCCAGGAGTACCAGGAAGCGCCGCTGTTCGTCCTCGACGAGGTTGACGCCGCCCTCGATCTGATGAACACGACACGCCTCGCCAAGATGCTGCAGCAGTATGCCAAGCGTGTTCAGGTGATCGTTGTCTCGCACAACGAGGAAACAGTTCGTCACGCCGACCGAGCGTACGGCGTGACAATCAAGAATGGGGTTTCAGAGATCCTGGCCCTGAAGCTGAACTAGGAAGGAGCGCGAGAGCGTGGCCGAGATTCGCGTGGCCGAGATTCCGGTCGAAGATCTCGTCGGCGAGAGCTGGCAGGGTGTTCTGTCCCGACTGACCGAGGACATGGACCCCTGGGCGATCGACGTCACCGAGCTGGCGCACCGCTTCCGCGCCTATCTCAGCGCTCTGCAGGACATGCGCTTCGAGATCCCGGGGCGGATGGTCGTTGCCTGCTCCGTTCTCCTGCGTATCAAGTCGGACGACCTCCTCGCGTCGCAACGCCCGACGCCGCGGGACGAACTAATCGACGAGGTCGACGAGGCGATCGAAGAGGAGATCGACACCTGGATCGATCCCGGAGATCCCGAAGGGTTCCAGATTCCCATCCTTCGACGGCCGCATCGCCAGGTGACGCTCTTCGACCTCACCAAGGCGTTGGCGGGTGCAATGAAGGTGAATCGCCGTCGCGCCGAGCGGCTGATCGGGCGCGTCGAGATCGACGACGAGGATCCGTTCGAGAACTTCGAGATCGGTGGAACGGACTTCGGAGATCGTCTGTCGGCGTTGTTCGAACGGATCGTCAACCACCTCAAGGGGAGCCGGGTGCTCAGTTTCTTCCGTCTTCTCGACCGCGGGGACAAGGATGAACGGGTCCGTCGGTTCTTCGAGATCCTCCACCTCGCCGCCGAGGGGCAGATCTCCTGCAGCCAAGATGAGTTCCTCGGAGACATCCTGATCCGCCTCGAGCAGGAAGCCTAGCTTGCCTCCCGCCTCTCGCGACCGACGGGACACGGGACAGGCAGAAGGACACGCAGCATGACCGATCGCGGGAACGACCTCGCCCTCGTCGAAGCCGCCCTGTTTCTCGCCTCGCAGCCCCTGACCCGGCGCGCCCTGGCGAAGATCCTCGGAGACGTCCAGCTCGCCTACGTCGACCAGCTTCTGGAGGACCTGACGAGCGCGTACGAGACCTCGACACGCGGGATCGAACTCGCCGTCGAAGGAGGCGCGGCGATGCTCCGCGTCAAGCGCGACTACATCGATCGCGTCGCCCATCTGGCCCCACAGCAGGACATCCCGCGTCCCGTCCTGCGCACGCTCGCCGTCGTCGCCTACAACCACCCGATGACTCAGGCCGATCTCGTCCGGGTACGCGGAAACAAGGCGTATGGGCACGTGCAGGACCTGCTCGAACGGGAGCTCGTCCGCGCCGAACCGCAGGGGCGTACGCTCCTCCTCCACGTTACCTCCGAGTTCCTCCGTCACTTCGGGCTGAGCACGGTCGAGGAGTTCCGCTTCCACGCACCGCCTCCGGAGGAGTTCGACCCACCGGCCGACGTCCCGGCCGACGAAGACGACAGCACACCGCATCCGGAGGCGCCCGCCGAGGAGGCGCGCGCAGAGACTCCCCTGACAGGCGAAGAGATGCTACAATCCGAGGACGCGGATTCAGGAGGTAGCTGATGGAGAAGTGGGAGTGCACGGTTTGCGGATACATCTATGACCCCGCCGTCGGAGATCCGACGACCGGCGTCCCCGCCGATACGGCGTTCGGCGACTTGCCCGACGGTTGGACCTGCCCCGACTGCGGAGCCGGCATCGAGCTGTTCGAGCAAATCTAGACAGACTTCTCGCCCGTCTCGACCGTTCTCGCGGATCGGATCCGCGTCTCTTGAACAAACCCGACCGATCTGGTAGGGTTTTCACGGTGATCCCGATGCCCGAGACAATCTACCTGGACAACAGCGCGACATCGCCCGTCGCAGAGGACGTCGTGGCCGCGATGCTCCCTCACTTCCGCGAGGGCTACGCCAACCCATCGAGCCTGCACGCGCTCGGGCGAGCGGCGCGTCGAACCGTCGACGAGGCTCGCGCCGCAATCGCCGACCGGCTCGGCGCCGCGCCGGACGAGATCGTGTTCACCGCCGGAGCGACCGAAGCCGACAACCTGGCCCTCGTCGGGGCCGCGCACGCCTTCCCCGAGAAGAGACACCTGATCGTCTCGCCGATCGAGCACCACGCAGTTCTGCACAGCGCGGACTGGCTCGAGAAGCGCGGCTTCGCGGTGACCCGTCTCGAGGTCGACGAGACCGGACGGGTCGACCCCGCCGCCGTCGCCGAGGCGATCCGGGAGGAGACGCTCCTTGTCTCGGTGATGGCGGGGAACAACGAGATCGGCACCCTCGAACCGATCGACGAGATCGGCGCGATCTGCCGCGCACGCGACGTTCTCTTCCACACCGACGCGGTCCAGGCGTACGGGAAGATTCCACTCTCGCTCGAGATGGTCGACCTGCTCTCCGTCTCCGCCCACAAGCTCCACGGTCCGAAGGGCGTCGGCTTCCTCTACGTGCGCAACGGCGTCCGCCTCGCCCCGATTCTGCACGGAGGGGGACACGAGCACGGTCGACGGAGCGGGACCGAGAACGTGCCCGGCATCGTCGGGCTGGCGGCGGCAACGCGGCTCGCGTTCGACGAACTCGATGCGGTCTCGTCGCGGATGCGCCGATTCCGCGAGCGGTTGATCGACGAGGTCCTCCGGATCCCGGGCACGCGCCTGAACGGCCACCGCACCGCATCCCTCCCCCACATCGCCAACTTCAGCTTCCAAGGGATCGAGGGGGAGAGCCTGATCATGAAGCTCGACGAGCACGGAATCGCCGCGTCGACCGGCTCCGCCTGCTCGTCGCCGAACCTCGAGCCGAGCCACGTCCTCGTCGCCATCGGCGTCCCCCTATCGATGGCCCACGGAAGCCTCCGCGTCAGCACCGGACGACAGACGACCGACTCCGAGATCGACACGTTCCTCGAGGTCCTCCCGGGCGTCGTCGAGGAGCTTCGCGCGATCTCCCCATTCAAGGTAGGTGACTAACGTGTACACCGAACGCGTGATCGAACACTTCCGAGAGCCCCACAACATGGGGAAGCTCGCCGACTACTCCGCGATCGGCAAGGTCGGCAACATCGTCTGCGGCGACGTGATGTGGCTGTACATCAAGGTCGAGCCGGACGACGAGGGACGCGAGATCATCCGCGACATCTCGTGGGAGACGTTCGGATGCACCGCGGCGATCGCGACATCGTCGATGGTCTCCGACTTGGCGAAGGGGAAGACCCTCGACGAGGCGATTGCCATCACCAACCAGGACGTCGCCGGAGAGCTCGGCGGGCTCCCGCCCGTCAAGATGCACTGCTCGGCACTCGCCGCCGACGCCCTCAACGAGGCAATCTTCGCCTACCTCAACGAGCACGGCCGCGACATCCCCGAGTCGCTCGCGAAACGACACGAGCGCATCGAGAAGGAGGTCGCCCAGCTCGAGAAGCGGTATCAGGCGTTCCTCGAACGCGAACCGGACGCCGTCGGAGCGGCCGGGCCGACCGAAGACTCGTGCAGCTGACGAAGAAGGCGAGCTACGGGCTGATCGCGACGTTCGAGCTCGCCCGATCGCCGGACGCGAAGCCGGTCTCGGCGGGGGCAATCGCCGAACGCTACGGGCTTCCCGCTCCGTTCGTGGAGAAGATCCTCCATCGGCTGAAGCAGTCCGGGCTGATCGTCTCGACGCAGGGCCGCGGAGGCGGGTACACGCTGGCGGAGGACCCGGGGCGGATCTCGGTCCGGCGCGTGCTGGAGTCCCTCGACGAATCGCTCGACCTTGTCGGGTGCCTCGGCGCAGACGCCTGCTGTGAACTGACCGACGTCTGTCCGACCAAACCCGCCTGGGGGATGATCAACCGTCGGTTCCACGCCCTCCTCGACTCGCTCTCGCTCGATGACCTCCGTCGCTCCGACGAGCCGGCGCCGGACGCCCCTTCTTAGATCTCCGGCGCAGCGGAAGCACCCTTCCGAAGGGCGGTCGCGCCGTACGTGATGTACATCACCGACGCACGTCGGGGGTTTCGTGTATAGTTCGGTCACTGAGGAAGAAGAACCCCCTCATCTTTTTCACCACCCGGAGAGGGCGGCCGAGCTGCAAAGCGAGGCCGCCCTTCACATTCCCTATCCCGCCGCTCCCCAGAGGAGCGCACGGTTCACGACGTAGACGCCGATCAAGAGAAGCGGGAACAGGACCGCGAGGGAGAGGATGACCGGGTAGACCTGGAACAAGCCTCCGCGCCTTCGCCCCGGCCAGTCGAACCCATCGGCGAGTAGGTACGACGCGGGCGAGCGGGCGAATCGCCACTGCCCTTCGCTCCGCTCAACGTGCCGGATCACCGCCGCGAATGGGGATCGGTCCTTCTCCCGCCGCCGGATCCCGACGAAGACGCCGACGAGGAGGACCACGTACGCGATCAGCAAGGGCGACTCGCCGACGATCGCGATCCCGTTGAATCCGACGTGCAGCCCGATCGCGAGTGCAAGACTTCCCGCAACCCACGCCGCCCGCCTGGCCCCGCGCGCGAAGAACGCGAACCCGAGGAGCAAGCCGGCGATCGCGTTGAACAGGATGTGCCCGGGGAGGGCGCGCGCGAGCGTGATCCCGCGGAAGACCTCGTTGAACCGGCTGACATCCCCCGCGATCCAGGACGGGTACGAGGCGCTGAAGATGTACCAGAAGTCCTCGTAGATCCCGAATCCGACGCCGAGAACGCCCGCGTAGATCGCCAGATCGAACGGCTCAGCGACATTCGGGAAGCGGTAGCGCGAGATCGTCAGAAGCGCAACGAGAAGCTTCGCTCCCTCTTCGATCGCCGCCGCACCGAACAGCGCGAGGGCGGACGACTCGATCGAAGGGAGCGGAACGACCCGGCGCACCGCCACCACCGGGATGACGGCGATCATCCCGCCGACGAACGCGAGCACCGTCGGCACCGACGGGACCCGACGGAACGGATGGCTTCGGTAGAGCGCGTAGATATAGACGAGCGAGAGGCCGGCCGACAGGTAGACGCTCTGCAGGAAGAGGCTCACGCCGTCACCGTTCTCCCCTCGTGATCGCTCGGGCCTGCACTTCCCTAGAGGAAGTTGGCGATGTAGTGGTAGTAGAAGTAGAAGACGGGCAGCGCGAACAGGAGCCCGTCGATCCGATCGATCGCGCCCCCGTGCCCGGGGAGGAAGGTTCCCGAGTCCTTCACCCCGGCGGCACGCTTCAGCTTCGACGCGAAGACGTCGCCGAGTTGCACGGCCCAGCCGACCAGGAAGACGGAGACGAACAGATGCGGAAACCCGCCACCGAACGCCAGCGACCGCCAGACCGGCGACAGGGACGCGCCGATCAAGCCTCCGACCGTCGCCAACCCGAACCCGCCGACGATCCCTTCCCACGTCTTGCTCGGGCTGATCGACGGAAACGCCTTGTGGCGCCCAATCGCGCTACCGACCAGGTACGCTCCGCTGTCGTATCCCCACGCCATCAACAGGACGACCAGCGCGTTGACCGCGCCGACGTGCGGCGACTGCCCGGCCGCGCCAACGTAGATCAGGTAGAAGTACTGCAAGAGCCACGGAATGTAGAGGAGCCCGAACACGCCCGCCGCCGCGTGGAACAGGCCGAGACGATGCGGAAGGTCGCGCAGATGGCGAAGGACCTGGTACGCGATGGCGAACAGCAGAACGACCTCCGCGTATCGACCGTCGAACGCGATGTAGCTGAAGACCATCAGCGGGATCCAGACGAGGAACTCGGGCGCCGCCAGCTCGATGTCGAGCCGCTTCACCAGCTGGAGGTACTCGACTCCGGCGAGGTACGCGACGGCGAGGATCACGAACCCGGCGATCCACTGCACGTCGAACCGTGCCCCGACGTACAGAACGCCGAACACGAACCCACCGGCGGCGACCGCGCTGGCACAGCGCTTGACCAGGTTCACGCGTCCTCCCCTCGCATCCCGCCGTACCGACGGTCTCGACGCTGATACGCGTCGATCGCGCGGACGAGATCCGCCGGCGCGAAGTCGGGCCAGAGCGTCTCCGTGAAGTAGAGCTCGGCGTACGCCGACTGCCAAAGGAGGAAGTTCGACAGACGCATCTCGCCGCTCGTCCGGATCACGAGATCCGGGTCCGGAATCCCCGCGGTCTGAAGGCGCGCGGCGACCGCGTCAGCGTCGATCGCGCTCGGCGCCAGGTGTCCAGCCGCCGCATCCTCGGCGATCCGGACGCACGCACGGACGAGATCCTGGCGCCCGCCGTAGTTCAGCGCGACCGTCACGTGCATCGCGTCCCCGGCCGCCGTCTCGCGAACGACGCGGCGCACCGTCTCCTGAAGCGGCTGTGGAAGCGCGTCGACGTCGCCGGCGACCCGAAGCCGGATCCCCGCCTCGACGAACTCCGCGCCCTGGTCTTCGATGAACTGCTGGAGGAGATCCATCAGGAAATCGACCTCGGTCCGCGGTCGGGTCCAGTTCTCCGAGGAGAACGCGAACAGGGTCAAGTGGCGCAGGCCGATCCGGTCGCCCGCGAATCGCACGATCCGCTCGGCTGCGTCCGCTCCCGCCCGATGACCGGCCGTGCGCGGGAGCCCGCGCGCGACCGCCCAGCGGCCGTTTCCGTCCATGATCAGAGCGACGTGCTCCGGCAGCCGTTCCCGCTTGATCCGCTCCAGGAGCGTCATCCCGTCTCCTCCAGCCACCGTCGCGCCTCCGCGACGACGGTCAGCGATCCCGCCACGACCCAGACATCCTCCGGCGCCCCTTCGCCGAGCGCGTCGGCGAGGACTCCTTCCACGGAATCATAACACGTGAACGGGATTCCGAGCGCCCTCGCGATCGCGGCGAGTCGATCGACCGACAGCGCCCGCGGGCTCGCCGATCGGGTCAGGATCACGCGCCCGAAGTGCGGCGCCAGTGCACGGAGCATCCCCGAGACATCCTTGTCGGCGAGCGCGGCGAAGACGAGGACACTGCCCGCCGGATCGGGAACTCGGTGCGCGATGTCCGCAGCGAGGGCGGTCGCCCCCGCGACGTTGTGCGCTCCCTCGAGGATCACGGTCGGCGCGGTCCGAACGATCTCGAATCGCCCCGGCCACGAGACCGTCCGCAGCCCGTCCTCCACCGCGCGCGAGGGAAGATCCACGCCCCAATCGCGGAGGAGCTGGACCGCCCGCAAGACCATCCGCAGGTTGCCGGCCTGGTAGCCACCGAGGAGCGGAAGGTCGATCGCCTCCGGGAGGCCGTCACCGCCGACACGGTAGCGGCAGACGCCGTCGATCTCGGAGACTCGCTCGAGGCTCACCCCATCGCACAAAACGAACTCTGCGCCGACCGCTTCGCACTCCCGCCGAGCGATCGCCAGCGGTCCTTTCACGAGCGGTCCGACGAGAAGCGGAACCCCCGCCTTGGCGATCCCGACCTTCTCCCACGCGATCGCCTCCACCGAGTCGCCGAGAAGCGCGGTGTGATCGAGGTCGACGTTCGTCAGGATCGTCAGGATCGGGCGAACGAGGTTCGTCGCGTCGAATCGGCCGCCGAGCCCAACCTCGACGACGGCGACGTCGACGGCGTGTCGGGCGAACGCATCGAGGGTGAGCGCCGTGATCGCCTCAAACTGGGCCGGCCGATCCTCCATCGACGCGAGGAGGGGGGCGAGACGCTCGACCCCGGCCGCCCACTCGTCCTCGCTCAACCACGCCCCGTCGACGACGACCCGATCGCGGAAGTCGACGACCTGCGGCGACGTGAACCGTCCGACGGAACGGCCGGCGCAGCGAAGGACGGCGTCGAGCATCGCCACGACCGAGCCCTTCCCGTTCGTCCCGGCGACGTGGACCGCCGGGTACGCACGCTCGGGATGACCGAGTCCGTCGAGGAGGCGGCCGACCCGATCGAGTCCGGGCTTGACCTCAAGCGTCGGAAGGCGATCGAGAACGGCGCGCGCCGACGCGTAGTCCATTACCCCTCGAGCGACGCCAGGCTCGCCTTCAGGCGCTCGCACGTCTGCGAGAACTCGTCGAGCTTCGCCCGCTCCTTGTCGACGACGTCGGCCGGTGCTCGGGACGTGAACTGCTCGTTCCGAAGCTTCGCCTCGGCGCTCGCGCGTTCTTTCTCCGCCTCCCGGAGCGCCTTGCCGAGACGTTCTCGTTCGGCGTCGAGATCGATCAGATCCGCAAGGGGGACGTAGATCTCGAACTCGGGGAAGACCTTGCGTGCCGCGCCGGCCGGCGGTTCGAACCCGTCCCCGGCGACGACCTGCCACGGTTCGGATCCGGTGAGCGCCTGCAGCGCCGCGTCGACTTCCCGCAACGTGACCGCAACCGTCTCCGACTCGCTCCGCACCGTCACCGACACCCGCGCCTTCGCCGGCACGTTCACGTCCGCGCGCACCGTGCGCACGCCGGATGCCGCGCTCTTGACGATCGCCATCTTCCGCTCGGCGTCCTCGTCAACGTGAGCCGCGTCCGCTTCCGGAAGCGCCGCCAGGGAGATGGACTCCGCGTCCCCGTCGAGGGCCCGCCAGAGTTCCTCGGTGATGAACGGCACGAACGCGTGGAGAAGACGGGTCACCGAGCGAAGGAGATGGAGAAGCACGCCTTTGACCGCGACGTCCGCGCTCTTCTGAAGCCGCGGCTTCGCCATCTCGAGATACCAGTCGCAGACGTCGTGCCACGTGAACTCGTAGAGCGTCTCGGCGGCGAGGTTGAAGTTGTAGGCTTCGAGGTGCTCGCGCACCTGGGCGGTCGTCGCGGCAAGTCGAGACAGGATGTACCGATCTTCGATCTCGGTCACCGTCTCAGGCAGGCCGGGACGATCCTCGCCGAGCTGCATCTGCACGAACCGCGACAGGTTCCAGATCTTGTTGAGGAAGTTGCGCGCGTCGTCGAGCTGCGTCGATGGGCTGCGCATCGTACGTCCCTTCGGCGTCGATCGCGCCATCGCGAACCGCAGCGCGTCGGCTCCGTACTCGCCCATCAACTCCATCGGATCGACCGTGTTCCCCTTCGACTTCGACATCTTCTGACCGCGCGGGTCGACGATCAGCGGAGTGATGTAGACCGTCTCGAACGGGATGTCGTCCTTGAAGTGCAGCGAGGCCATGATCATCCGAGCGACCCAGAAGAAGAGGATGTCGAACGCCGTCACCAGGAACGAGGTCGGGAAGTACGTCTCCTGGTCGCTCGACTCCTCCGGCCAGCCCATGATCGAGAACGGCCACAGCCACGACGAGAACCACGTGTCGAGCACGTCCTCGTCCTGCCGTAGCTCCACGTCCTCGCCGTAGTGGGCGCGCGCCTTCGCCGCCGCCTCGGCCTCATCGTGCGCGACGAACAGCTCGTCGTCCGGGCCATACCAGACGGGAATCCGATGTCCCCACCAGAGCTGACGCGAGATGCACCAGTCGCGGATCTCGGTCAGCCAGTCGGTGTACACCTTGCTCCAGCGGTCGGGGACGAACCGGACGCGTCCGTCGCGGACGACATCGATCGCTCGATCGGCGAGCGTTCGCATCCGGACGAACCACTGGGTCGAGATGAGCGGCTCGACCGCCGTGTGACAGCGCTCACAATGGCCGACCGCGTGTCGATACGGCTCGACCTTCTCGAGGAGTCCGTCGGCCTTCAATCGCTCGACGACGGCCTCCCGGGCCGTCTCCCGATCCATCCCGGCGAACGGCCCACCGTTGTCGTTGATCGTTCCATCGGCGTTCAGGATGTTGACCGACTCCAGATCGTGTTCCCGGCCGATCTCGAAGTCGACCGGATCGTGCGCCGGCGTCACCTTGAGCGTCCCCGTGCCGACCTCCGGATCGACCTGCTCCGCGCCGACGATCGGGAGTGTGCGATCGAGGATCGGCAGACGCGCCGTCTTCCCGATCAAGTGCTTGAATCGCTCGTCCTCCGGATGGACGGCGATCGCTGTGTCGCCAAGCATCGTCTCCGGACGCGTCGTCGCAATCGTGACGTGACCGCCCTCGTCGAGCGGGTAGTGGATGTAGTAGAACGCGCCGTCGATCTCCTCGTGCTCCACTTCCAGATCGGAGATCGCCGTCCCGCAGCGCGGACACCAGTTGACGAGGTACGCGCCCCGGTAGATCAGGCCCTCGTCGTACAGACGCACGAAGACCGTCCGCACCGCCTCGGACAGCCCCTCGTCGAGCGTGAACCGGAGCCGCGACCAGTCGCACGAGCATCCGAGCGCCTTCAGCTGTTCGATGATCTCGGAGCCGTACTTCGCCTTCCACTCCCAGACCCGATCGACGAACGCCTCGCGCCCGAGCTCCTGCCGCGACGTGCCTTGTTCGCGCAGCGCCTTCTCGACGACGTTCTGGGTCGCGATGCCGGCGTGATCGGTTCCCGGGAACCAGCACGTCGGATCGCCCTTCATCCGGTGGTAGCGGATGGCGATGTCCTGGAGCGTGTTGTTCAGCGCGTGCCCCATGTGCAGGCGGCCGGTGACGTTCGGCGGCGGGATGACGACGGAGAAGGGTGAAGCGCCCGGAACGACGCCGGTGGAAGCGCGGAAGAAGTCGCCCTCTTCCCAGAATCTCTGAATCCTCGCTTCGACGTCCGACGGCTCGTACCGCTTCGACAGTTCCATCTCTCTCCTCCGTGGAATCGGTTTCGGTGAGGCTGTGCGCGGGCTACGTCCAGGCCCGCATCGTCAGCTCGTAGTCGTGAAGCTCCTCGGGAGCGAAGAAGAGCGCGACCTCGCGCTCCGCCGAGGCGCGGGAGTCCGACCCGTGAACGAGGTTCATCGTCAAATCGAGTCCGAAGTCCCCGCGGATCGTCCCTGCGGCGGCCGCCTGGGGGTTCGTCGCCCCGACGAGCGCCCGGACGACGTCGACCGCGTTCTCGCCCTCGATCGCCATCGCCACGATCGGCGACGACGTGACGAAGTCTCGCAGGTTCGGGTAGAACGCCTTCTCGAGATGCTCGGCGTAGTGGCGGCTCGCCAGCTCCTCGTCGACGCGCATCATCTTC
>Ga0180434_10002851_pt1 | contig 22460 bp, 20 predicted proteins | sample SS_ome_7_FD_132453 | JGI IMG/M metagenome (GOLD analysis project Ga0180434, IMG submission 132453) | Hypersaline lake sediment archaeal communities from the Salton Sea, California, USA - SS_1_D_2 metaG | ecosystem: Environmental > Aquatic > Non-marine Saline and Alkaline > Hypersaline >...
CACAACCGTAGACACACTCCCCCACGTCTCGGCAGTCGTCAGGGTTCTTGCAGACCCCACGAGCTATGCGGTCCTCCACTTGGACCGCGAGGCGCGTGGCCGTCTCGGTCATCTTCCGCGCCCGCTCGTCCCTGGCCTCACATCTCGGACATGGACGATTAACCCCGTTAGCTAACGTGGCGAACGCAGGTGTTTCGTCACCCACCCACGCCCCAATGACATTGAAGCCAAAGAACTCCTCAGCCCCCTCCCACGTCATCCCATCCCGCTCCATCAGAATCTCGATGCACTTGTCCCGGTCGTAGAGGGCGATGGGGTCCTCCATGCCGAATCGCTGGACGATCCCGATGAAGGCTTCATCGAAACCATCCGCCAGCAGCAGCGTGATGTCCCGTTCCTCGCAGTAGGCTTCGATCTCCTCACGGTTCATGCCTGCACACCCCCACACCGACAGGTTCGACCACAGGTCGGGCAGCCAGGCATCTTCGCCAGGTAACCGGCCACCTTGCGAGTGGCATCCTCTAGCTCAACCGTGCGGTCGGCGATGGCCTGTTCGAGGTCTTCCACGTCGCCCCGGGCCCGCTGCAGGCTCCCCTTCAGCCCCACCACGAGTTCGAGGACGTTGGCGAGCTTCTGGGTCTCGGCGTCCGAGGCCGTCTTGGCAGGATCCTCGATCTTCTCGACAGGGGCGAGGGCCTCGACCGCCCCCTGGGCCGCATTCATCTGATCCCGCAACCGAGAGAGCACCCCGATCTCGTCCGCGACCTCACGGACGCCCTCCAGGCGACACGACTCCACCACGGTAATACCCTCGACACCTTCCAGGCCGTTCAACACCTCACGGTACTTCTTCATACGGCGCTGCAGGGAGAGGAGCCCCCCGATCTCCTCCTCGGCCGACTTTCGTAGCCGGGCCAACTCCGCAGCCGGCACCACTTCAATCCCGTCAACCCCATCGAGTGCCTCAACCTCAACCTGGGCCTTGGCCAGGTCCTCGCGGAGTTCTTCTAGCTGGATCAGGCCACGGCCGTCCTGTTGCAAGGCCACCAACCGATCCGAGGGCACCACCTCGATATCCTCGACCCCCTCCAGCCCTCGCACGATCTCTCGATTACCCTCCAACCGTTGACGAAGTTGAACGAGCGTCACGACACCGCGGTAGATGCGGTCCACATGCTTGACCTTGGTCTCTAGCGCCTCGGCCGCCCGCCCGACCTCGTCGAGCCCCTCGTAGTGTTCGAGTTCCTTCTCATGACGGGTGAGGTCCTCCCGCCGAACCCCCAGCGTGGAGGTGGCCTTGCGGCCCTCCTTCTCGGCCCGCTTCAACCCCTTGTTCAAGGCCCCCACTCGCTCGACATCGGCGATGGCGTCCGCGACCGCCGAACCTGGCTTGTCCATGAGGAAGACCTGGCCGGTGAACTGCTTGGCGATCTGTGGCCAAAGCGTCCCGCTGGTCGTCTGCACGGGAGTCATGCCGGCGATCTCCAGAACGATAGGAGGGACATCCTTGCCGGGGTAGATGGGGTTGTCCTCGTCCCCGTCGATGATGTAGGTGGGCTTCACCTTCGGCCCCTTACGCCACTCGACGGTGCGGCCGTCAGGGAAGCCGTACTTCACCGAGCAGAACTCGGCTCCGTGCCTCACGAACTTGTCGCCAGGGGTGTTCTCCAACGGCCCCCGAAGGGCTCGCATCAGGGCCGACTTCCCCGAGTTATTGGGCCCAGAGATGACCGTGAAGCCCTCGATGACGAGGTGAGCCTCTCGGATGGACTGGTAGTTCTTGATCCAGACTTCAACAGCCATGACCGCTCCTACGGTCTTCTACTCATCCACACCCGCATCCTCGTCAATTCCTTCATCTTCCTTCGGCTTGTCGGCCAGGAGTTCATCGATCTCGACCAACTCATCCTGCACCTGCTGGTCCTCGTCCTCCTCGGGCGGGCCGAGGTGATCACCCCCCGATGCCAGGAACGGCAACGTGACCTTGTATAGCTCCTGCTCAGCACCCTCCGTCTCCAGGACGAGCTTGCGGAACTTGTCGGTGCCCTGGCCCCGGATCTCGTCACCGTTCGCCCTTGTCCACGAGTACCAGGCTCCAGACTTCTTCAGGATCTTGTGGGCCTGGGCGATGTCCATGACGCTGCGGACATCGTCGATCCCGTACCCTTGCCTGATGTAGAAGAATGCCTCCTGACCCTGGGCCGCCGAGACCTTGCACTTGTCGAGCTTGGCCTTGATCTTGCCGCCGTAGACCTTCTCCTCCATCTTGGCCGTCACGGCGTCGTACTGCTTCCCCTTCTCGACCTGAACACGAGCCAGCTTCATCCTGAGCGCCGGGTAGAAGGTCCATGCCTGACCACCCTGAGCCTTCGTCTGGGCCTGGTTTCCAGACGCACCGATGTTCTCTCGCATCTGAGAGATGCCGATGACCGCGGCTCCCGTCTTCGCACACTGGCGCTTGAACTTGGGCAGGAACATGCCCCACTTGGCGGCGATCAGACCGAGACGGCCGAGTTCACCCACCTTCTCGATCTTCTGGTTGAAGATATCCTGGGGCACGCCGGCAGCCACCGAGTCGATGACCAGTAGATCCACCCCACCCGACGCGAAGATCCACAGGTAGCGCATCCCTTCTTCGAGGGTATCCGGCTGGACCAGCAGGAAGCGGCTGGCGTCCCCGATGGGAACACCCAGCGCTCTCGCGTAGTCCGGAGCGATCTCGTTCTCGAAATCGATGTAGACACAGGTGCCGCCCGCCGCAATTGTCGTTGCCGCGGCCGTCAGTGCGAACGTCGTCTTGCCACACGAGGCGTGCCCGTACAACTGGAGGATCTTGCCCCTCGGGAGACCTGGACAGGGGGGCACCCCGAAGCGGTTGGGTGCGCCACCGATGAGGTGATTCATCACCACGGAGCCCGTCGAGAGGTGGGGGTAGGACTGCTTGGCATCCTCCTCACTGAGAGGCACGATGGCGTCCGAGTCCTTCATGGCGTCCTTCACGACCGTCATGGCACGATCGATCGCGGTCGCTCCGGCCTTCCCCTTCGTCGTTGCTTTCTTCTTCGTCTTCTTTGCCATCTAAGACTCCGGCTGTGGGGGTGGTTCAGCCACCGACCACAGGAAAAAACGGTCTTGTTCTCGGTAGACGATGCCCGTCTTGACGGTCTTCCCCGCCTTCGCGCCTCGCACGTAGGTGTGGATTCGTGCGAACTGGTGGCGCTCCTTCGGCGTCAGGTCATCCTTCGTCAGGCGATCCTCGTAGAACGTCCAGAAGCGACCCGCGGTCCGGGCCGCCCAATAGGCATCCGCCTCGTTGTGGTTCCACCGCCCTTTACCCCCCGTGTCCGCCTTCGCAGCCTCTACCATGTCCATCTTCGACATCTTCCACCCCTTCGGCCGCTCCAAGAGATGGGCAGCATGGGCCTTGGTCTGGCCGGGGGTGAAGAACACGACGTCGGCCTTCTCGATCCGCAGGGCTTCACAGGTGAACAGGAACAGCCCGTACATCCCCTCGGACCACAGGTCATCGAAGATGGGAAACTCCAGGCCGATGCGATCGGGTTGCAGTTCGCGAACCAACCGACGAACGCTCTCTCGCATGTACATGTAGCGATCCACGAACGTCCACTTGGCGGGTGTCTGGAAGCGGCCTCGTCGGAGGCAACGGTCTGCCCCCTCGGCCTCTGTGTCATGCAGGGCCCATCCGTAATTCGTCAACGAGGGATCGAACCCCAAGACCCACATGGGCTGGCTCCCACGGGGGCCCCAGCACCGACGCCAGGACCCCCCACGAAAACCAGACGATCAGGTGTCGAGGATGTCGTCCAGCATGTTGTCCACGTCTTCGCTCGCGGCAGCGGCCACCGGCTGGGCGGCACTCGTCCCCGTCATCTTCTCGCGGGCCTGGTCGAGGGTCATGTCGCGGGCCAGTTCCTCACGGATGGTCGCGGCGATCTTCGACGCCTCGTTGATCAGGCGCTTCTTCATGTCTTCCTGCTTGTCGCCCGCCTCCAGGATCTTGCGGAGGAGGTTGTCGCGACAAGGCGAGAAATCCATCTTCTGGTACTGCGAGTCGGTGCAGCGGATGGTCATGTCCGACTGACCGAGCGGGAACTCGCGGTGGATGGGCCGGATGGCGTCGTACTTCGCCTGCGGGAAGACCCACGGCAGCACGTCGAACTTGCCCTGGCGGAAACCGTCCTTGTCCAAACCACCGTCCTTCGTCGTCGGCCAAACGACGATGATGGTGGCGATGGCCAGCTTGGGTTGGTTGCCGCCCGCCAGCTTCGTCCATTCGGGCCCCTTGTGGATGACGTAGCCCACGCCCGCGATGTAACAGCGGGTTACCGCAACGAACTTGGGGGTGGCAGCATCCATGTCCGGCGTCCCGTCCTCCAGACCAGGCCACCAGATGAAAGAGACGCGGTAGTTCTCGCCTTCCTTCCCCTTGAAGCGCTTTGCACGCTGCGGAAGGCTGTCCTCGTTCTCCCCAAATCCGAATTCCATGAAGTCGCTCATCTTGTTCTCCCTTTTCTACAGGCGGGTCATCGGAATCTTGCCGTCCATCGGACAAGTGCCTGTCATTAGGTTCTACCCGCAAAGGACCAGACCATGGTCCGTTTATTTTTTGTATCTACGAGTTCAACAGGGCGTCGAAGTCGATGGGGTCTTCGGTGGGCTCCACAACCTTCTTTTTCTCCGTCTTTCCAACCTCTTGCGGCGCATCGAAGCTGTCCAGGAAGGAGTCTACATCATCCTCGGTCGCGGTGTCGGTGAGACCCGGAATTTCCGGGTTCTGTGCTACAACTTCCCCTTTTTCGGGGAGTTCTACCAAACTTCGGTCTGACTTTTCCTCAGTTTCCGGTTCAGGCTCCGTTTCGGCCGCAATTTCGGTCTCTCCCACGATGTCCTCGGAGTCTTCATCCTCAGCACCCTCCTCCGATTCCTCCGAGTCCTCATCCTCGCTGTCGTCCTCAGCGTCCTCGTCTTGGGCTTCCGGATCAAACTCGGGGTCCTTCCACTCGCCCTTCTCGCGGGCGACGTGGATCTCCCCCTCCACCTGATCGATGAGATCGTCGATGTCCGAGATGTCAGCAGCGGTAACGACCCCCTGGCCTTTCTCCAGTTCCACACTCGACGAGCCGGGAGCCTTGGACCCCCAACGAAGGCCGAGACCAAGCTCCTCCTGACACATCTTCATCTGATCCCGCAGGCGCCCCTGCGTATCCCCGATGTCGGACCGCTTGGCCTTGATCACTGTCATGACTTCTTCGAGGTCGCGGATCGCCCCCTCCAGCTTCATCCTCCGCTGGACGTACTTCCGCAGCTTGACCGTGACTGCAGCCTCCCGGTCAGCCACGTTGCTGCCGGCCCGCACCTCGGGGTCGGTGTGTAGCAGGTGATCGTGGGCGATCTTCAAGGCAGCCTCGATCTTGCGAAGCTCTCGACGGTAGATGCCGAGGTCGTGGGACACCTGGTTGAAGACGCGGCCGATGCGAGATTTGTGGGCCCTCGTCTCGGCGATCTTGGCGTTGAGGCGCTTGGGACCGTAGGACAGCGGGTCGGGATCCAGCGAGACGTTCAGCGACCCGATGACCTTGTAGATGTTGTCGATGCGCCCCTGGGAAACATCAGGGAGGTCCTCGCGGAACTCGGTCCCTTCCATCGGGTCATCACTCATGCTCGGCCTCCCTCTCCAGGTCCTTCTGAATCAACCTGGCGTAAGTCGTGCGGACGGACTGGATCTGGTCTCGACAGAACTTCTCGGGGATCGTTCCACTCGCCAAGGCGTCTTCATGGGCCGCGATATCTGCCTGCAGGGCCAGCATGTGCGTCGCTACCTTCGCTTCTCGCAGGCTAGACACCCACCCGTCCCCCTCCTCGGCCGGCACGATGACGGCCTCGTACTCCACCTCGGTATCCCCCGTCGGCGTCTTCACCGTCCGCCGGCAGGTCACCTTCGTAATGCGTAGCCGCTGGCTGAGCCCGGCCAACCGATCACTCGACATCATCGAAGTCTCCTGCTTCTACTACCCGAACAGGCTCGGGAACCCCCTCAGAAAAGCCCTTCAACAGCCGGTCGATGAACAACGTGTTGCGGGCGTCTTCCTTGTTGTTGTCCACCGCAGTCCCCAGGGCCACACTGCTACCGATCAACACCACCTTGCGGCGGGCCCGTGTGACGGCGGTGTAGAGGAGATTCCGCTGTAGCTGGTGCTTGAAGGACGGGAGGATCGGCATCACGATGTTGTCGTACTCCTGCCCCTGCGCCTTGTGGACCGTGCAGGCGTAGGCCAGCCGCACGTAAGTCGCCACGTCCCGGAAATCGATCATCACGAGAAGAGGCACCGGTCCGAAGATCTTGATCTCGACCTTCTTCGAGTTTCGGTAGATGGCCTCCACCTTGCCAACGTCCCCGTTGTAGACCCCCAGCTTGTAGTTGTTCTTGACGATCATCACCCGATCGCCCTCACGAATGACACCGTTCCCCACGCGCTCCTCGTGCTTGCCGGGTTCCTTCGGATTCAGAAGCTCTCGCAACCTCGTGTTGAGGTTCGTGACCCCGACAGTGCCCGCATGGCGAGGGCTGATAACTTGAAAGTTGTCCCTCCGGGCGTACATCCGATCCGCGAGTTTGAGGACAGTTTCCAAAACTTGGTTCTCATCCGACAGCGGAATGAGGGCAAAGTCGGACTTCAAACTCGTTTTTGGAGTGCGTCCGCCGAAGATCTCGTGGGCTGCGTACACGATGTCCGAGGTGTCTTCCTGGCGGAAGATCTCGGTCAGGTTCACCGTCGGGAACGCCTCGGATTTCACCAGGTCTCGCAAGACGTTCCCCGGCCCCACCGAAGGCAACTGTGCCGCATCCCCCACGAACACGACACGGCAGTTCTCCCCCGTACAATCCAACACCCGGTAGAGGAGCGCCTGATCGACCATCGAGGACTCGTCGATGATCACGAACTGCGCCGGGTGTGGGTGCTCTCGATCGAACCCCCAGATCTCCTGTGACCCGTCCACCTGAACAGCACCACCACCCGACTCCACGATGCCCGCATAGGTCGTCTGGCGATCCTCACTGTCATCTACACCCTGGGCGCCGAAGGCCCGGTGGATCGTCTTGGCCTTGCTCCCGGTGACCGACTCCAGACGCTTCGCCGCGATGCCGGTGGGAGCCACCAGCAGGAAGGGAATGTCCGTCGTCTGTAGAACGCGCACGAGGACCCGCAAGCTCGTGGTCTTTCCCGTCCCCGGCAGGCCAGTGATGATCGAGACGGGCTCCGTCAGACCGTGCAACACACCCTGTTCCTGATCCGGCGAGAGCTTCAACTTCGACATCGAGCCCCACTCCCGGATGGCCGCCTTCGCCACCTCGATCAACGCCTCTTGCCAGCCCTCTTCTTCCGTATCGAGGCCCTTGGACACCCCCTCCGCCACCTTCAACGTCTTGGGCCCCACACCCGAAAGGTCTCGGATGTACTTCTGCAATTCCTCGCCGTCGAGGGCGGCCCCCTTGACACGACGCACGAGCCGCCAAGCGGACTCCTGCTCGACCTCATGGGACCACGGTTCGTAGATAGCAGTGTGCCCCGGTCTCGTCTCTCGATCGACCACGAGGTGCCCCCCCTCGAACAGGTCTTTCAAGGCAGCGGCAACCTCCGCCGGCTGCACATCCGGGATGAATTGCTGGACCGTACCGAGGACATCCCCGCTCCGAAGGTAGAGGTGCCCCATACCCTTCCGTTCCTTGGCAGCGTACAGGGCAGCCCCTTGGATGCGAGAGGGGCCGTTCATGTCGAGGCCGAGCTTCCGGGCGATCTCGTCAGCCTGCGAGAACTTGAAGCCCTCGATCTTGACGAGTTCCCACGGGTTGTGGCTCAGGACGTGCTCGGCCCGATCACCGAAGGTCGCCCAGATCTTCGTCACCCGACTCGGAGGGATCTCCAGGTCCGCCAGGAAGCCGAGCACCTTGAAGTTGACGACGAGGGTCTCCCACTTCGACGCGATGTGATCGGCCGAGAACTTGGAAACCCCTTGCACTTCCCTCAGACGCTCAGGGTCGCCAAGGGCCGAGATCAAGTCATCGCCGAAGTGCTTCCGCAACTGACGCACCATCAGCGAACTCACACCGTTGCTGACCAACATGCTGGCCGCTTGCTCGGTATCCCAATCCCCCTGGATGAGAGGGGCCTTCTCGATCTTGATCTGCCGACCATACTTGGGATGATTCGTCCACTCCCCCTCGAAACCAAACCACGTCCCGATCTTGATCGGCAGGCCAGGGACGTGTCCACGAACCGTCACCGTGTCCTCACCGTCCTCGAAGTCGTAGTTCATGAGGTCATCGAGGGCGCCTTCGTCTTCCTCCTCATCCAGCTTCATCCGAAGGACATAGAACACCTGCTCCTCGTTGGAGAAGATGACCGTATTGACCCGACCACTGAAAAACGTCATGTTTCGTCCGAGTCCTGCATCGTTCTCAACACATCGATGAGGCTCCCCAGGTCCTCCTGCAGCCCCGCCAGGTTGCTGGGGTCCAGGGTCCCCAGCTTGGAAGGATCCGGCACCGGGGCGATCAGAATGCGTCCCCGGTGTCCCACGAGCTTCCGTAGCCCGAGACGGCGCATCTCCTCTCCAACCCTCAACCCGAGGCCCTCATCGACCTCCACGATCTCCCCCTGACCAGCGAGGTTGTAGAGCATCCCCGCGTCCTCGTGGTGGCCCGCCGGACACCACCCGTATCCTTCCCAAAGGCAGCACCCCCCACCCCACTTTCGAGGGTCTGGAGGTGTCGGTGGCCGGTGGTGGATGCTGACAACAACAGGACCACTACCTACCAGGGGTCGGAGCTTGTCCAGAACGGGCTGTGGGTTGGCATCCTCGTCGTAGACGAGGAGCTTATCGAGGGGCCATCTGTCGAGGTCAGCCTCCCCCAGATCGGGGTTGCCTTCCATCGCGAAGAGGCCCTGCAGCAGTACGACACGGAAGTTCGACACGTTCCACCACTCGTAGGGGTCCATTGATCTCTACCCGCGGGGGGCTGTTTTTTGGCGTGTTATTCGGTCAGGAAGGGATCAGGGGAGGTTGCAGGTGTCGCCGTCGCAGAACTTGTCCTCGGCCGTGGCGTCGTGGGTCGCCTGCATGTTGAGGTGCATCGGGCCGATGCGGGCCACCATCTGCTCGTACTCCTCCTTGGTGATCTCGATGTAAGGGGCCTGCTTGTAGCCGTGGTCCTTGATCGGCAACAGCGAGATCGCCTTCAGGCTGGTCTCGTAGACCTCCAGGCAGGACTGGATATCGCGGGCTTCCTCCGGATTGAAGGTCACCGTGCAGGACACCTGGTTGTCCGCCCAATGCCGTTGCATGTCAGCCGCGTTGGCGAACTGTTCCCAGATGGACGCCTCGTTCTTCCCCTTGACGAAGTGCTGCTCCTTCACGGGGAAGCTGATGACCGAGGTATCGTCCGCGTAGGTGTCCGGCTCGATGGGGTAGCCCGCGTTGGAGGCCGCCTGGACCAGCGGCGACGTGTTGTCCACCCGGATGTTCCGGATGTAGTGCTCGGCATGGGGGTAGTGGATACCTGGCGTCGCCCCGCAAAGCAGACTCGTCGTCCCACTCGGCTTGACCGAGGTCATCTTGATCGAACGCGGAACGCACAACCACTCGCTGTAGATCTTGTCGAGGTCTCGGATGTAGCTGTAGCCCTCACCACACCACTGGAGGAACTTGCGGCGACCGAGCTTCACCATCGCCTGGATGATGCCGCTCATCGAGCAGCCGATGCGGCGGTTCCGCATCATGACCTGGTTGGTCTTGGGGTTGTGGGTGGGGATGAGGGTCACGGTCTTGGCGTAGAGGTACGCCATCTTCAACGTCCTCTGGTAATCCTCGATGTCCTCGTGGTGGGCCGGGAAGGTCTCTACCAAACAGCACAACTCGGCGTCTTCCAAGGACTGCTCGACGCAGGGGTTGCACCCCATCGCCCGCTCGTCCTTGTGGTCGGGGGCTCGACCCATGCGAGAATAGCCCCGGATGTTGTCCAGCCACGCGATCCCCGGCTCGCCGTTGATCGCGATGCTGCGGGCCACCTCGGCGTAGTCCATGCCGATCTCACCGAAGATGCTGTTGTTCGAGGCCCACCGACGGTCCTCCAGCGCCTTCTGATCCTGCTTCAGCGTCATGAACTCGTGGTCATTCGGGTCGCCGAACATGATCTCGGCCGTGTTGTGGACGAGGTAACCCCCCTGAGCGACCAATTCCCCGGCCCTCACCGAGATATCGTAGGTGCGTTCTTCCCCCACCTCGTGCTCGATGTCCAACACCTCCACGGGAACGAGCTTAACGGGTTCCCCGGTGATGCTTTCCAATCGAGATACCGTGATCTGACGGGACTCTCGACTCCACACCATAGACCCGTCTTTGTGGCCCGAAATGCCCCCATCCAAAGCCATCTGGCTAGGGAACCCGTAGTCATGCTGTGAACGCTTCGTCTTGCGGTTGTCCTCGAACTTGGAAATGAAGCGAGCGACACGCTTCGTGAAGAGGTTGATCGCCTTGTCACCCACCATCACGAGTTGCCACAACGGCTTCCAACCATTGCGCTCCCGGCTCTTGTCCTTGTGCAACCTCAGACGTGAAGGCACAGCGAGACTCGCCAACACGGCTTGAACCTCCTCCAGGTAGCTCGGGTAGACACTTGCGGCGACCACCATGGGACGGTTCCGATAGGAACCATCCGCGTCGGACAACCCCCCGATGTAGGCCGCCCGGATGTCTGGGAGACCGCGAAGGATACACTCCGGCACTTGGAGAGTCTCGTTGGGCCTCTTGAACTGACTCAGGTAGAGAGCTAATTGGCGCGACTTCACGCGAACCTTGAAGCTGTTGTCATCCTCCCTAGGGGGGGTGAAGAAGACCTCAACCCCAAAGGCCCGGAGGCATTTTTCCACCCGGATCTTCAGGTCCACCTGATCACCATGCACCGCGATGCTGACTTCCCCCCCTTCAACCACCGACCTCACATAACCGTCTCCGGCCAACATGCCCAAGAACCAGGCAGTCTCCGTCGTAAGAGAGGGCACCGCAATGTCGAGGCACGTCGTGGAATGGGGGGGTTTGTTGTACTCGAAGGGGGGTAGCTCAGTCGCTTGCCCTTCGATGGCCTGATCGACAAACACCATCCGGTCGCCCGGTTCGAGTTCGAAAGCCCTCTTCCAGTCGTACCCCCCCTTGACGTCCGTGATGACTGCGATCCGGTGACGATCTGTACACTCGAAGGTCCCCATCTGCGTCGTGATCTGCGTGATCGGTTGGACCCCCTGCTCAACCCAATCCGTCACTTCGCTGTAGCCCTCGGAGGTCATGACAGAAGACCCCACCTTCACACTCTCGATAGGAACCAACCCCTCTGAGGTGTGAATCAGGGTGCCCTCCGGCAAACAGCGGCGGACACCCCCGGCAACCACGCACTTGCCCACGAAGTTGAAGATGTCCACGATGTGCGTCGAGGTGATCTTGTAGCCCTTGCCGCGGCCCTTGAACGAGATCTGCTGGATGTCGTCCTTCCGATCCAAGAGACCGAAACTGTCCTTGTACTCAAAGGTCGCCTTGACCCCCTCGGGGAGCAGAAGCCGCGTCAGGTTCTCGATGCACTTCTTCAATGGGGCGGGCCCAGAAGCCACCCCTCCGAAGCCGTGGATGGCAGCCCCGTAGGGACGGACCTGCGAGTAGTCCACCACCGCCGGGAAGTAGCCCTTACCGACGAAGCTGTTGAGGATCGTCCGTACCAGATCCACCCACCCCTCGCGGCTGTCCTCCACCACGTAGGGCGTCTCGGTAACACGGGGTAGCTGGATCTTGATCTTGCCGGCCCCCCGCGTGTCGCCACCAATGCCCACGCCGAGCATCGACATGTCCATCAGGAAACAGAAGGGACTCGCGAAGTCGATGTCGATTCCCTCGGTGGACGAGAACCCGCAGTTGTTAAGGCACGCGCTCCCCTTCTCGAACACGATGTCGGTGCCCATCGTCCAGAGACCTCGACCCGGCGGCAGGAACTTGAACGCCCACATCCGACGGAACATCTCCTGGGCCGAACGCTGCGCCTTGGGTTCGTTCCACGGCAGGAACAGTTGGCGGCAGTGGATCTTCTGGATGTTGTAGACGCCCTCGACAACGCGCTTGCACGTCTGCCAGAACTCCTCAGTCGAGCCGTCCTCGTTCGCACGGGCGTAAGTCCTTTTGAAGGTGAAGTAACCAACCGGCCCCCACTTCGGCTGCTTGCCCTCGTAGCGTGCGAGGAAGCTCGGGTTCAGGCTGAAGATGCGTACCTTGCGGTCGTCAGGTTGAACAGGCGGAAAAATCATTCCTCGATGCCCCCGATGGCTAGAAAACCGTCGTCGTGGATGTGGTTGATTCTCGGTCCTTCATGTCGTCGTAGCACAATAAGGGTGCTCCATAGACAAGCTATTGAAAGGCTCCCCTCGGACCCCTACGTTACCCTTTGGAAGGAGGACAGGACCTCGATCACCCCTGTTTCCAGAAACGTCCATGGATCGAGGGCCCCTTTCTTCACCGAAGCCTCGGTTTCGGCTAAAACTCGCACGAGTTTCAGCAAACTTTTCTCCCCCCACGCTGAAGAAATGGGGAGAATCTGATTTTTGTACCGCCACGGATTGAGGCCGAGTTTGGCAGCCGCCTCTTCGGCACCGACCCCACGCTGGTTGAGGTTGGCCGCCTGCAGCCACCTCAACACCTCTGTGCGAGCCAGTCCGACAACCTTCATCGTGGGGTCCCCGCTGGCCGGCGACGTCTGCCGGATGCGGGCAAGCGCCTTCAACGTGGCGGGGATCGACCGCTTCCCAAGGGCCCGGATGAAGGGCCAGACCGACGCCTCGGCGATGAGCGCCATCGTCTCCTTGACGTGTTGTGTGGTGATGTTCTCGTCACCCCGGGCTTCGGCCAGCACCACACACTTGCGGACCTCTTGCGACAGGAACCCCAGGTCTGACCCCACCCTCGCCACCATGGCCGTTGCCAACGGCGTGGTGAGCCCCTTACCTCCCCGCTTCGCCTCGGCGATGCAGAAGTTCGCGGCCTCCTCATCCGCCTTGTAGGGGGGCGGCTTGACGAACTCCTGGTAGGCCCCCTTCGGCAGTTTCTTGACGAGCTTCGCGAAGTCGGACTTCGCCCGAGGCTGCCCCAGGCAAACGACCAGCAGTTTGGTGTTGGAGTCGCCGTCCTTCTGATGATCCATCACCAGATCTTGGTCGATCTCCCCTTTCGTCTCGACCACAACGAAGACCGGACTCTCCTGGACCATGAACATGGGCGGCGACAAGGCCGAGTCCAGGTCTTCGAGGGCCACATCCTTGATCTCGGCCCCGTGCCTTTCCGCCTCGCGTCGGAACCCCTGGACACACCGCGTCCGCAAGAAGTCGTGGTCCCCCGAGACCATCAGAACGGGAAGTCTCCCCCGACTCATAGTGCCCCCGTCAAGGCCGCGAGGACCTCCATGTAGGTGGGGTTCCGTCGCTCGAAGACCGGCCGGCAACGCACCCACAGGTCACTACGCTCGGGGTCGGTCGAGAGGTGGTAGGCCAGCGCGTCCAGCAGGGCAAGCTCGTCGCCCTTGTGGCTCTGCAACACCTCGACGAGTTCGGCCAGGTGGCCGTTGTCGAGGTGTTTGAGGATCACTACACCCGCCGTGGAAAGCTCAGGCTCCTTCTCGGGCGCGTTCTGCCAGTAGAGGAAACAGCGAGATCGAACCGTCTCGGCGACGTTGCCCAGATCCGTGGCCCACAGGACCATGATCATCACGGACCCGTCCGCTTCCTCCAGGGTCTTCAACAGCACGTCCTGAGTGCGGAGAGTGGCTCCATCCAACCCGACGAGCACGACACCACGCTCCCCGCTGACGGGGGGTGCCCTCATGAGTCGGACAGCTTCACGGGCATCGTCCACCTTCAACCCGTCGGTCCCGAAAGCCGGGGCCATCAACCGTCCTAGCTCATCTGCTCGTTGGGAAGCCGCCTCCTTCGCACCGGGACCATGAAACAGCAGTCCCGCCATCTTGTTTTCCCTTCATGGAGTTCTACTCCAAAGGGGCGATGACGTGACGACTTGTTCTCAGCCGGTGGTCAAAACGTAGGGATGGGTGCAGGTCTGGCAGATGTAACAGGTGACAGTCACAGCCGGAGCCCCGGGGGCCGCCTTCTGCTTGCGACGGTAGAGAACCTTCGCTTGCTTGCCTTCACAACCGTCCCGCCGACAGGCGAACCAGACGATGTCCCCTGCCTTCAGGTCTTCCTTCTTCTTCAACGCACCCACCTCAGTCGTCCTCCAGGATCGGGGAAGCGCCCACCTTCAACAGCCGAGGGAGGGGCACAGCATCTACAGGCTCAGCCGTAGGCACCGCAGGAGGGTCAGGGACTTCCGTCTCGATCAGTTCCTGCTGATCGTCAGAGGGCAACCAGCCGTTCTCCTGGAAGCGCATCTCTAGCTCTCGTTGGTAGATGAGGGCGACGTCATCGTACCGCTTCAGGTTGATCATGGTGGCGATGTTGGGGTTGTGGGCTGGCTGGTTGCGGGGGTCCTTCAGCATGGGGGCGACGACCTGTTGCCAGTAGTCCCACCGTTGGTTGAAGGGGAAGTAGGGACGGTAGCTCTCACGGATGGGGCCGTCGTAGGCCAATTCGACGACAACCACCTTGGAGGGAGAGGCCACACAGCTTGTGGGGAAGTTGACGACCGCTCGATCCAACATGATGTGGAGGCAACCCACCGCCAGACCGAACAGGGGGCTCCGGAGGTTCCCCACCGGGTCGCCCTCTTTCAGGGTGTCCGGTCGAAGGACGGAGGTTCCTGATCGGGTGACATGACGGCCCGTTCCGCTGATCCCTGGTTGCAAACGCCGACCTCCTTCGATCGTCCCGGTGACAGGATCGACAGGAACCAAGGTCAACGATCTCTTACGGGTGTCAGGCATCCGACTCCCCATCCACGGGCTCGATCAGGAGGAATTGGAACCAGCCTTTGGGGGTGACTCGTCCCCACTTCCGGACAACCTTCCAGTCCCCCGCCCACCCCAGGGCTTTGAGTTCGATCTCGATCTCGAACCCCTCCACCACGTCTTCCGGTACGTCCGGCAGGGACAACGTTTGGTATTCGTCCTCGGTGTTCGCGTCTTGATCGGTCGTTCTCCGAACCAAGTATGTGGGTCGCACGGAGACCTCCAGGGTGGATCTACTCCACCCTACCCTACGGAAGCTATATCCAGATCACCGAGAGAGGTGTTGCATCAAACTCGACGAATTTCGAGTTTCAAACTTGCGAAAGTTATGTTTTTGGGGTCAAAAATCGAGTTTTACGGAAAATAGAACGAACTTCACCAACCCGGGAGGCCGGTTTTGGGGCGAATCTTCGGTTAGTAGGCCGAGAGCCTTGGGATGCTCACTCCTACGGATCGGAGAACTACTACTACGATTCTCACGGTCGTTGTTTCACAACTCCCTGATCTAAAGAACCCTCATCCACCTACTGCTGCCTCGTTCGGAGGGTCGGGTCGGTGGAGGGGGTGCCGCCTTCGGCAAGATCCCCTTCGGGAGTCGAAGCCAACGTAAGGGTCAGCCCACTTATGGGGCCTCCCGTATGAACCAGCCAACCCCATGGGTCGGTAAGGTACACCGTGGGCATTTGGTTGTCAGAGAACCTCGTTCCAGGGAAGGGGTCGCCGCCTAGCTACCCGGTCCTTTCGGACCTTCCAGATCTTCCGAACTGGCTCGAAGGGTGAGCCCTGTCCGTCCATCCTCGACCCTCTAAGGCAGAATTTACCCGGTACTCCACTACCGGAACCTTCTGACGAGAACCAAGGCGGGGCTGGAAATTCCCCTGTGTCTCCCCTCAGCGGAGGCACGATCTCGGATGCTACGTCCCATCGAATGGGCATGTCAACCACCTTCCAACCCCCCACCCAAAAAGGCGCCCACCGACGTTGCTATCACTAGAGGTCCTATAACCCTTGATCTAAGAGGAACCGAGGTCCTGGGGAGGGCGCCTCGCGGAGGGATAAGGGTCAGTGAGGAGCGATCATGCCGTGGACCTACCGGAACACGCACGACGGAGAACCCGACGAGGATTCGGAGTCCGGTGTGATCGACGACGAGAAGAACCCAGGCTCCCCCGAGGATGGGGTGGACGCGGGATCAGGCGGTTCATATATGAAATGGGGATTCGTCAAGGACGCGCTGGTCATCTTGGTCATCCCGCTTGCGATCTGGGGCGTGCGGCTGGAGGTCACGAGGTGGGTGCAGGCCAAGGAGATCGAGGTCATGCAGAAGGACCTCGAAGAATACGAGAGCGAGATCAAGGAGATCAGCCAGCATGTCCAGGAAAACAGCGAAGACTTGGCTGTTCTCAACCAAAAGATCACGGACACGCGGGAGACGGTCGATGAAGTCAACGACTTTCTTCGTAGCCAGTAGCTTCACCTTCCTGTTCAGCATCGGGGCCATCCTGATCATTCCCTTTGCCCTGGGAGCGGACAAGGTTCGTGACCTGGTAGGGGACTCGGATTGCACCCCCTCGGACGACGACAGCCACCCCCCCTGCGACGATGATGAAGACACCAACGACTACGAAAACGGCTTTGCAGGAGACGATTCAGCCGATCTCCTTCACGAGCAGGAGTACCAGTCCGTCCAGATCGAGGAGTCCATCCAAGAGGTGGATGCCTTGCAGGAAGAACTCGACGTTCTGATGGTGCGGGTGAAGGTGTCTGAGGGGATCGATCTTACGGAAGAAGAAGTGAAGCTGTTGGCGGACGCTGACGCGGGGGGCGACAACTCCGACTAGGGGGTGTCGGTCTCGTCCTCTTCCGTGGGGTCTGTCACCTCTTCACCCTCAACCTCACCACCAACACTCGATGTCCCCAGGTCTTCTACGGCGGGGTCGGGTGCCCAGGTCACGTCCAGGGCGGGTGTGCCGCCAAGTTCCTCTGGCACCTCGGGGACATGGTTCGGGTCGTTACAGGGGCTGAGGTCGATCTGGACGCCGGCCACCTGCACCTGGCCGTTGGGGTGCATGATCTCATCGGCGATGGGCTGCAACATGCCATGCACGTAGTCGATGGCAGCCACGCCAATGGTGGCTCCTACGCAGTCCGTCTCGACGAGCTTCTTGACGTAGTAACGCACGAGGTCCAGGGCGTTGCCGATGATCTCGACGACGATCTGCAGCACCTGGTCGTTGACCTTCTTCGCGTCCTCGGTCTCCGGGTTCGGGATGTCGAGGCACAGAGAGATGTCCGCGTCCACGTTCGGGAAAACCAGGCCGCGGTGTTCGGCGACCTCGGCGGCCGACCCCAGCACGGTCTTGCCCACACCTCCAACGAGGCAGACGGGCTTGTTCTGGTCGCTGGCGCCTTCCATGTAGGCGAGGGCGGCGATGCTCTCGGCCGACTTCAGGCCGGTGACCAGGAGTGCCCACCAGTCGGCGGCGGTGTTGCCGCTGGTGCTGGGTGGGGTGTGCTTGCAGCCGGCCACGGCTACGGGAGCCGACAGCAGGGCAAGAAGGGAGAGGATGGCGACAGTTCTACGCATGGGTTTCGAGCCCCTTTCGTCTATCTGGTTTCCACCGGTCTTAGCGGTAGCGGGATTCCCCGGTCACCGCATCGAAATCGAGTTGGAAGTCGGCGCCGCCTTCGTTGCCATCGTCGTCGTAGAACTCGATCTTCAGCAGGACGCTCTGCTGGCCGGAGGCGGGCTTACCACCGTAGTTCTCGTAGTCTGAGTTGAAGACCTCAGCGATGACCTCGGCATCTTCCCAGCTATAGATCTCGAACTCGTTGGTGTTGATCGTGGCTTCCTCGGTCTTGGACTCGCCGGTCACCTCGTTCCGTAGCCGGACCTCCACACGAACGTAGTCCTCGTTGGCCTCCTCGATGAGGACGTCCTCGATGTACCACTGCGGAGTGGCCGGAGTGAACTCACCCCGCAGGCGCCCGGTGGGCTTACCCTTGACGTAGTTGTCCTCCAGGTAGAACTTCAGGGTGCGGCTCATCCCACCCCACCCCTCGATCCACTTGTAGTTGGCCAACAGCGCCTTGGCTGCTTCCTTCACGTCTCGGGTCAGCCCCTTGAACTCGCGGACGTACTTCCCCGACTTGTCCGTGGACATCACCAGGTCCCACACACCCATGGCGCCGTACTGCGCCGACGGATCGCGACGATCCCGCAGGTACTTGCTGAGTTTCCGGGCGGCGGCACTGGCCGTCGATTCCTTCTCGACCACTCCCAGGATGTCGAGAGGGGTGTCTCCACCGAGGGGGGTGTCATCCCACCAGCCAGCGGTCTTGTGGCGGCGGAGGGCACGGAAGGCTACGCGATGGGCGGAAGGTTGAGTGTGTGCCATGCGGACTACCTTGGAATGGGGGTTTGTGCCCTGGAGTCGGATGCCAGCGCGCTTCAAGGCATCCTCGGCCCGCTCGAAGGCGGTTTCTTCAAGGTCGCGAAGAAAGGGCGAACGACCTGGGTGGCCGAAGATGCCGGCGATGATGCCAACCTGGACCGGGGCCTCGGAGTCCCACCCAATCGAGGAGTCATAGAGCGACACCTTGGCGTGAGGTCCGAGGTTGTCGTCACTCAGGATGACCAGGCCGGAGATGGGACTCTTCTCGCGCCGGAACCCACCCCGTTCGAGAGCCTTGACGATGGGTTTCATGAGATCCGCAAGAGCTTGACTACGATTTGCCATGTCAGTCCCACCACAGACGAAGGCTGCCGTCTGTCTGAATGGTTGACTCGCGGACCCCGGCGGCGCCTCGGGACGCCTCTCGGTTCATCCGACGGATGGTGTTGGGATTGTCGCTGCGGATGTAGACCGCAGGGCTGACCTCACGAGCGGCCTGGGCCTCGACACTGCCGAAGCGCTCGAAGGACCGCAACCAGCGGGCCACCTTATCGGCCTCAAACTGCCCGAAGCCGTAGGGTGTGGCCGCTGCCATGACACGCTCCCACTTCGGAATGCGAAGCCACTGACCGGCCTTCCACATCAGGCGTCGTTCACCGAACGCTCGTTTCTCGGCCCGGCGGTCCGTGCCGGAGAGGGCCGCGTCCGCGTAGACCTTGACGGCCTCGGCCAAGACGCTGGCCCTTCGTTGGGCAGGGCGCCGCTGGATGAGCATGGTCCGGACCTCTCCGGCCTCGATGCTCTCCAGGATCTCCTGTAGCTCCCTCGACCGCCGGAACTCACTGGCTGCCGTCTCCAGGAACTTTTTGAGGTTCCGGTAGCAGTTCGACTGGTTGCGGTTCTTGGAGTCGTTCTCCAGGCCGAGGCGATTCAACACCTCGGTGTTGGTTACGTCCCTGTCCCCCTCCTTGACGAGGTCGAGCCATGCCTGGGCGAAAGGCTTGGTGGCCTTTCGCAACTTGCGGTCGATGACTCGCTGCAGGAACTTCAACACCGGCACCCGAACGTCGCTGTCCTTGTCGAGGACGAGGCGAGCGAACTGCTCACGAGCCGTCTCGGGTTCGTCCTCATCGATGCGAAGCTCCAGGGGCACCTCCGGGCGCACCTCGACCCGGTCCAGATCCTCTTGGAGTTCCGGAGCCCGCCTGTGGAGTTGTCGGAGATACGTCTGGATGTACCGCCAGGCCCGCTTGTTGATCCAGCCGCTGACCAGGTTGGCCACCGTATGGGGATTTTCCCTGCCCTCTCGGATCTCTTTGTCGAGACGCTTGCCGGCCTCGACAAAGACCTTCTTCATGGGCTTCCCCTGCTTACTGACCCCACCCATCAAAGCGTTCAGAAGTTCGTCGGCTGACACACCCAAATCGGCCCGGCCTTGCAAGGTCCACTCAGCGGCGTTGAGAGCCCGCTTGTAGAGGAGGCTTTTCTCGAACCACTGCGGGCTGATCTGCTGCAGCTTCGGGTGCTTGCGGACCTCTTCGAGGCCGTACTTGCCCTTCTCGCTGAAGGTGCCGTCAGGGACACCCGCAGCCCCCTCCAGCACCTGGAGCCTCACGAAACGGTCTAACTCCTCATCAACATTGGCTTTTAGGGCTCTGAGAGCAACCCGCTGGAAGGTCCCCAACCGACCCCGCACGGATGCTGTGCGCGTCAACTGGTTGCGAGCCCGAATGAGCCGGTCGAGATGTCGAGGCAGACCCGCGGGCATACCTATCCTCCAGTCCTCTACCAAGGGGCGGTCCATAGGGAAACTATCGAGGGGGTGTCAGGGGGGTGTTGGAGGGTGTTTTTGCTGCAACATCGGGGCATTAGGTGTGTCAGCCTCACAGGCCCTGAATTTTCTCCCGAGGACCCTCTTGACACCCCCCTTGGCTGTGGTAGCGTGGTCGATGGTTTTGGGCTGACCCCCGCTCGGAAAGAGCATTCTCGTCGCGAAGTCCAGAACCGGGGACATCCGGAGACGTTGCACGTCTGGGGAGACATTCGATGGCCGCTGTTCTAGCCTTGCCAAAAGCGGACCTTCTACGCAACGCCCTCCTCACCACCCTAGGCCGATTGGTCAACTACCAGCCCGATGAAGGTGCCTCGAACCGTGTGGTTCAGGATCTCGTCGTTCTGGAGCTTGGACACAATCCCAAGAGGCCGCCGTGGTCGAAGAAGGTGATTGCGAAGAAGATCCAAACCGCCTACCACCAACTGAAGAATCCGAAGTTCTCGGTGGAGCCGCTGACCCGCACCATCCGGTACGGGGTGTGGGGTCTCACCGAACTCGGGGCCGCCGCCGCGGTGCGGATGGTGGACCTCACCCAAAACCTCACCGCCTGGTGGTTGAGCAAGCAGCCGGAGGACTTCTACAACCGGCTGTACGGGGCCGTGGCCTCGAAGCTCTCGGCTTCCCGGCGGATGAGTCTGATCAACGATCACGTCCACACGATGATCGAGAAGTGGATCACGCGGGACGCCTTCCGCAAGCGCATCTTGCAGGGGAAGTACCCCACGCCCAGCGAGGCGTCCTGCTGGGCGATCCGTTCGGCCTACACCGACATCCGGGATTGGGCCCAGGACGCTCATTGTCGGGCTGCCCGTGGGGCGCTGACCGAGCAGAATCGCAAGCATCAGGAGAGCTACGAGCCCACCGTGCAGGAGCAGGTGCGTCTGCAGCAGGGGACGCAGGCGATCATGCTGGACCGGGAGGGGTTCATCGTCGACTTCTACGACGAGACGGCGTTGCCCCCTGACATGGGCCTCGACTGCGAGGCGATCATCACCGAGGTGGACATGATCCTCGCCAAGCGTAGGCCGCGGGCCTATGCCAAGTACAGCGACGTGCTGCAGGCGTTGGTCACGGAGGAGGCGACGGCTCGTGAGATCGCTGAGGACCAGGGGCTGAGCCAGTACCGGGCGTCCAGCCTCATCGGCAAGATGCGGAAGACGCTACGGGAGGCTCGGGATCGGGGCAGCCTGGTCGTCTAGCCTTCCCAGGCCAGCCATTCATCAACCGTGCTGGGGGACGAAGCCGTGCGGCGGTCCCAACTCATCCGACGATGGCCAGCCCGCTTCAGGGCCCGAACTAGATCACGGGTGTCGTCGCTCATTTGGACAGCTTGCTCCCACCCGGTGTAGGTCGTCGGGTGTTCGTAGGACGCGGAGTACAAGCCATCCCCGTAGCCCCACACCTTCCACTTGGTGTCTTCCCTGTCGGTGCCCCAGATGAGGTACTCCCACTCCTCTCCCGAGTTGAGCAGTGAATCGACGAAGGATGCGATGGTATCAAGGTCCCCCGCCGTCCTCGTCTGGGAACCCAGCTTCATGTCGCGGTCGGGGTAGGACCCCAGCAGGAGACCGCTGTAGTTGCAGCCGGCGGTCTTGTGGTGCTCCTGGAAGAAGCCGGTGATGTCGCGGTACTGAGCCGCCTTCCGGCGATGGAGATCAGCGGCGATGTTGCCGGCCGCTTCCTTGACACTGGTGCAGGCCGCCAAACCGAGGTTGGCAGTCTTCGCCTCGAACCCGTACATGCCGTAGCGGGGATTGCGCCGACCCGCAGAGCGTGTAGCCGCGACCCGGAGGACCGCCACGTTCCGCATCCTCTTGAAGCGGACGTTGACCTCGCGGATACCTGCATCCTTCGCATCGTCCTTGCTGATGTACTTGCCGTCCCACGGGCTCGACACATCCTGGATCAGGAAGTCCTTGCCGGCGTCCCAATCCGCCTGGACAGCGGCCTTGGAGCGGTAGTCACGACCGTAGGCCGGAACTACAGTGACCCGGCTGGCCGCGGTCTTCCGCTGAAGAAGCTTCGGCCCCATGTCCTCCATCGCGGCGACGAGGAGCTTCGCCGGCACGCTGTTGGCCCGCTTGCTGTGGGTCAGCAGGAAGGCGGCAGCGTGGGGGTCCTTCTGGATGGTCGTCTTGGCGACACGACCTGCCATCTTGCTGAGCTTGCGGATACCGGACTCACAGGCCGCCTGGACGCTCTTGCGGTAGCCGTAGAGACC
>Ga0180434_10002852_pt1 | contig 22451 bp, 25 predicted proteins | sample SS_ome_7_FD_132453 | JGI IMG/M metagenome (GOLD analysis project Ga0180434, IMG submission 132453) | Hypersaline lake sediment archaeal communities from the Salton Sea, California, USA - SS_1_D_2 metaG | ecosystem: Environmental > Aquatic > Non-marine Saline and Alkaline > Hypersaline >...
CGGTCGGAGCCGATTTCTACTACCAAGAGGACTAGCGAACAGGAGGCCCACCACCGCTCGGGGAGTCTCGAGCCTCCGGTGTCCGAACCCGGTCTGTGCCTGTGGGTCGGATTCCCGCCCTAGGACTCGGGGATCTGCCCGGAGAAGACGATCCCCGAGAACAGACCGGTCTCCCCGGTGGAACCGATGCTGAAGAGCGTCCCGGTGCGGGACCTCCCCGCGATGTGGGCCGCGGGTTCCTCGATCTCGATTCGAGTGTCCAAGACGCGCGAAGGGAGCAGTACGCTATCGCCTTCGGGGTCGGGGATCGGAATGGGCGTCACGCTCACTTGATCCACATGAGCGGCCGCGAGCCGTTCGGCTTCTTCGCCCGCCGTATCGAGCAAGCTGATCGAGCCGTCGGGATTCGAGCGCAGAAGGAAGAACCCCTCCACGTCACGCGCGATCGTGCCATCGAACCCTCCGATGAGCCCGACAATCCGTCCGTCGTTGTACGAGCGGCTCGGGCCGCTGCGCGTCTGCCCCGCCACGAGTTGGCTCGGAGGGGTCAACAGGACGGGCCGCAGGCATCCTCCGCCTGCACACTCCAGGATCGTGCGGCTCGGGTCCAGAACAGAGAGATCCTGCTCGAACCGGCCCAGCACGTTGATCACAAGTCCGGTCAGTGCCTCCCGGTCGGGTTGTTCCCGCAATTGCTCGAGAAACGGCGCCCAGTCCTGTCCAGCTGCCGGCAGCCAGGTCATCGCCAGGCCCACGACGAGCACAAGCCCCACAGCCATCCTCCGGCGTCTCCTCGCGTTTCTTCCAGCGTTCATCGGCCACCTCCTCTTTCTGTGTCCTGTACGCTGGATCTGTCTGTGCTTTCCCCAGCCTAGGAAATCCCGGTGCAGAGCTCAACCGGGTTTCCCCCCTGAGCCCGGTCGATCCCCAGGCTTCGTCTGGACTAGGAGGGTTCGCGGACACTGATCACCGCGGCGCGCCGAACGGACACGCCCCTCGCCCGCGCAAACCAGGCCCCGCCGCCAGCCGGTACGAAGCCCCCCCGCGCGGCCGGGTCAGTTCAGGATCCTCTCGCCGACCATCCCGACGATGAACCCCAACGCGGCCCCGAGCGTCGGGGCCCAGTGTCTCCTCATGCGTGCCTGCGGAGCGACGTCCTGAAAGACCAGGTAGAGGATCCCGCCACTGGCCAACAGCATCAACGCGCCCACGAGCGCCGGGCTGGAACGAAGCAGGTAGTAGCCGCACAGCCCGGCCGCCGGCCCGAGGAGGCTCACGTACAGCATCCTTCTCAGCACCTGCCCGGGCGGGGCGCCCGCTCCGATCATTTCGCGGTAGGCGGCGAACCCCTCCGGCAGATTCTGGGCCCCGATGAACGCGGCCAGCAGGATCCCCAACCGCGGATTGTGCGGAAAGACCGCGCCGAACGAGACGGCCTCGGGGACGAAATCCAGCAGCATGGCCATCAGCTGGGAGCGGGGGCGGCCCGTCAGGCTGAGTCGCTCGTCGGCGACCATGAACAGGAGCGCTCCCGCGAAGAAGATCGGAACCGCCAACCAGAGGGGAAGCAACGACATCCCCTCCGGCACGAGCGCCAGTGCGACTGCCGCGAACAGGATCCCGCCCCCGAACGCTACAATCCCGTGGGTGACCTCCTCCGCCACCTCGCTTCCGCGGATGCCGAACCACCGAGCGACCACGGCGCCGCCGAGCGATGCCAGCCCCGCGGCCCAGCAGACGATCGCGATCACCAGCGACTGCGGCACGACGCCTCCCTTCGCTCCTTCAGGTCGCGAGGCGTCCGACTCACGGCCTCCTCCGACTCCCGAGGATCGTCACCTGCTCGCCGAGCCGGTCCTCAATGTAGATCATCTGCAGGATGACGATCGCCACGATCGCCAGCGGGGTCGCCAGAAAAGCTCCAGCCAATCCGAACACCAAGCCCATGACCACCTGGACGACGATAGCGACGACCGGGGCCAACCGGACCAGGCGGCGTTGCACCAAGGGGGTGACGAGGTAGTTCTCGATGAGCTGAATCCCTCCGTAGACGACCGCGACGTAGACCGCTAGGATCGGCGCTTGCGAGACGGCGACGAGCACCGCCGGGATCGCCGCGAGGATCGGTCCGAGATACGGCAGGAAACTCAGGAGCCCCGCCAACGACCCCAACCCGAGGGCGAACGGGACGCCCAACAGCAGCAGAGAGACGATCGACAGGGCGCCCACGATCGCCATCGCTGCGAGCCGCCCGATCAGCCACCATCGCAGCGCGTTGGTGATCGCCGAGACGATCTCTCGGGCCCGCCCCCGCCGCTCCCGCGGGACCAGCTTGAGCGTTCCGTTCAGATACCGCTCCGGCTCCAGAACGAGGTAGATGGCGATGAACAACGCCACGAATCCACTCAGCAGTCCCTCCAGCGTCGACGAGAACGCGCGCGAGATGCCCCCCACAATCCGCGGCCCGAACTCCCCGATCCGTTCGGCATCGGGCACGATCGAGATAAGGTTGCGACCCCAGTCCGACGCGTGAAGCGCCTCCCGGACCGACTGCACCGTCTCGGGGAACCGGGCCGTCAGTTCCACCGCCTGGCCGATCAGCGGAGCGCCGATCGACCATAGTAGCCCCGCCACACTCAGCGACAGGGTGACCCACGTGATCGCCAACGCGGCGCTCCGGGGAACCCGGAGGCGGCGCTCGACCCATCCGACCGCCCCTCCAAGCAGAATCGCCATCAGGACGCCGCCGAAAAGCGAGGCGAACGCGACGAACACCGGCCGGATGAGATAGGACAGAACCAACAAGCCGGCGAGCACGACTACCAGCATCGCCCATCGCCGCATCGGGCTACCCGTTCGAGCCGGGGGTTGGACGGACCGCTTCATCGACTCAGCCAGGCAGACCGCGAGAGGCGGGGCCGGGAGCACGGGGCCGCCCGACGAACCGGATTCACATGGCCTCCCCGCCCTCGAGGTTCAGCTTGAGCGCCAGGTACTCCATCAGATCCTTGAGCGTCAGAACACCGACGATCCTCCCGTCTTGCACCACCAGGAGGCGGCTCTTCTTCGTGTCCCGCATCAGCTTCAGCGCCGTCAGCGCGCCCGTCTCGGGCTGAACCGCGTTCTCGGTCGAACACGGTTCCAGATGCTCGACCACGCGCTCCTCGCTCCATCGCTCCCGTGGGATCCCTTTGACGTCCCCGGTGGTGATGCAACCTCGAAGCTCCTCTCCGTCGACCACCGGGAACATCTTGAAGTGGTGGCGATAGACGTAGTCCTCCACCAGCTCCGCAATCGTGATCGACGAGGGCACCGTGATCGGGTCGTCGTTCATGAACCGCCGCACCGTCTCCCCGTGGAGCACGCCGCGGACCAGCACGTTCTGATACGCGCCGGATGCGGACTGCCGAACGAACAGCCCGATGAGGAACCACCAGATCCCGCCGATCAGCGCACCCCGGATAAAGAAGACGACTCCGACGCCGATCAGTCCGAACCCGAAGAGCGATCCGACCCTGCTGGCGATCCGCGTCGATCGCCGAAGGTCGCCCATGCGACCCCACAGCGCCGCGCGAAGCAGGCGACCCCCATCCAGTGGGAACGCGGGCAGGAGGTTGAACGCCGCCAGGACCAGGTTGATGAATCCAAGATAGCTCACGACGCCGTACACGGGGTCCGGCCAGGCCGCTCCACGACTCAGCGCCAGTACACCCAGCAGGACCAATCCGATGATGACGCTCATCCCCGGACCGGCCAACGCCATGAGGAACTCCGCCTTCGGGCCGGGCGGCTCGTCTTCCATCTCCGCCACCCCGCCGAAGAGGAACAGCGTGATGCCCTTCATGGGGAGGCCGAACCGCCTCGCGACCAAGGAGTGAGCGAGCTCGTGGACGATCACCGAGAGGAAGAGGCCGATCGCTCCGAACACGCCCATCCACCAGTAGACCCACGTCGACAGTCCCTCGTAGTAAGCCGGGAAGACCCCCGCGGCCAGCGACCACGTCACGAGCACCGCGATCACCAGCCAGCTCAAGTCGACGCGGACGTCGAATCCAGCCAGACTGAAGAGCCGAATCCCCTTTCCGAACATGGCTGCCTCTCCTCCCGTCGTTCGTCTCCGGCCGCGCGGCGACAAGCCGCTCGCTCAGTGCTTGATCTCCACGCTGACGGCACCGATCCGCTCTTTGATCTCGTTGGCCAGCGCGACGATGTCCACCGGGTGCCAGTACGTCAACAGCAACGTAATCCTCACGATGTCTGCCTCCTCGTCCGTCTCCCAGGAGAGCAGTCGCGTTCGGACGTGTCGGCCCGTGCACAGCCGTTGGATGTCCTTGCGAATCGTGCGATCGCTTCCTGTCGGGAGCTCGAGGACGAGGGTTCGGCGAACCAGATTCGGCATCCGCACCTCCAGACGCGAGATGCCGAATAGCACCAGCAGCCCGATCGCGGCCGATCCCGCTGCCAGAATGTAGAATCCGAGCCCCGCGGCGATCCCGACCCCCGCCACGTACCAGACCGACGCCGCCGTGGTCAGGCCGCGGACCCAGTCGCCCTGCCGGATGATCGTCCCGGCCCCCAGGAACCCGATGCCGGTAACCACGCCGGCCACCAACCGCGCGACATCCATCGTCATCGCTCCCGCATCGGCCCCCAGCACCCTCTTGGCGAAGCTCACCCCGATCGTCATGACGAGGGCCGCACCGCCTCCCACCAGGAGATGGGTGCGGAGCCCCGCCGGCCGGCCGTGGAACTCGCGCTCGATGCCGATGACTGCGCACAGCGCGATGGCCAGGGCAATCCGACCGAGCATCGTTAGCTCGAACATCGCTTCGCTCCTGACTCCCTTCTTCTCACGTGGGAGCCGCCTGCCGCCGATTCAGTCGATCCGTGCAAGCAGAACCGGAGCTTTGCTCCGTCGCACGACGGATTCCGCGACACTCCCCGAGAGCGCGCGGGCGAGACCGGACCGACCGTGTGTCGCCATGGCAATCAAGTCCGCTTCCTCCGCCTCCGCGGTCTCCCCGATCGCCTGCGCGGGAGACCGCCCCAACCGGATCCTCACCGACGCATCGTACCCCTCCCCACGAAGTTCCTCGAGCAGCTCCCGATACTCGGCGGCCATCTCCTGCCGCTTCGACTCCGTGATCCGCGCTGGGCTGATCCCTTCCTCCGGGATCTCGCGGCTCGGAACACCCCCCGCGGGCATCTCGGGATCCGCCCCCATCAGGGGTGCGGCGCTCTCCGACCGCCTGCGAGCCTCCCGACTTGCTTGCTCCTCGCGATGCAGGGCCGCGGCTTCGTGCGGCCTCTCGGCGACGTGAAGCAGGACCAGCTCCGTCTTTCCCGGTTCCAGGAACCGGCGGATCGACGCGAGGGTCCGCTCGCCGCATTCCTCGCACGTCAACGGGACAAGCACTCGATTACGTCTCATGATGATCGACCTCCCATCTCGTGCCCCTCTCCGGGCTCCCGGACGGGCCGTCCCCCTACTTCGGACCCGCCTCGTCCAGAGCGAATGCGATGTGGACCGTGGTGCGGTACTCTCGGATCGCCCCGTCTTGCACGGTCGCGGTCTGTGCGATCACCTCGGCCCCCGTGATGTTGTGGATCGTCTCCGCCGCCTTCTTCACCGCTGCCTGTGCCGCGTCTTCCCAGCTGTCCCTCGACGTCCCGATGATCTCGATAACCTTCACGATGGACACGGTACCTCCTTTCGCCCGTTCACTTCCAGAACTCGTAGAACTTGCGCGCTTCCAGCGATGCGCTGACCCGGCCGTCGCGGACCCGGACGATCAGATCCATGGTGTGATCGACCCCCGTCCGCAGATCCGTCGCTCGGATGACCGCCTTCGCCTGGCCGTTGATCTCGCCCCGACTCACGCGGAACTCGATGTCGCCCAGGTTGAAGTCGATCTGTCGGACGCTGAGCACCACATCGGCGGCCGCTCGATCCGCGACGATCTCGAGGTTACGCTCGTTTAAGACCACTTCAAGCTGATCCTGCAACGCGCTCGCGGCATCGGAGATCCCGCCTTCGGTTCCCGGCATCTCGACGTACACCGTGTCGGCGCCGCGGAGCGGGTCCGGCGCGGGCAGCAGGAGCAGGACGACGATCGCGACAGCCACGATCGCGACCGACACCAAGACGATGGACCGCATTCCCTTGCTCATCCTGTCCTCGCTATTCCTCCCAGTAGACGGGTCGCCCGTAGAAGTCGTACAGCCTCCGCTCGTACTCCCGGTTAACCGGAGCACTCGGGTCGTACTCGGGGCTGTTCTCGATCTCCTCGGCGCTGAGGTCCGTGTGGATCCTTCGCTGCGACCAGACGATGCCGGTGAACCAGACCGGTGTGATCAACACGTGTCGCCCAGGCAACCAGTTCCGCGTGTCGATCACCAGGTAGCGGATGACCCACTCCCGATCGTCGACGATCAGATCCTCGACGTGGCCGATGTCGCGATCCGCCGCGGCGACGTGATACCCTCGGATCTCCTTCGAGGATCGAAGGTGGGGATCCCCTCGTTCCTCCTCTTCCTCCCGCTCGCGAATCCTTTCGGCCACGCGTAGGTCCGCCGGGACGGCATACGGTCCCCATGTCCCGGGGCCGACCCAGTAGTACGGCCATCCGTAGTGGGCATAGTAGTCGATCTCGAACTGCTTCGACACCGGCTCGTCCTCCGCGAGCGGCGGTGCCTGCTCGATGCGCTCCCGCGTGAGCCCCACGCGGAGTCGTCTCGTGTCCCAGTCGGGTTCGTCCAGTGCGATCGGAGAGATCAGGACCCGCTGGCCTGGCAACCACTTCCCCGTATCCGCAACCATGTAGCGAACCACCCAGTCGCGATCGTCGAACAGGAAGTCGTCGCACCGTCCGATCGACCCATCCTGCACCGCCAACTCGTAGCCGAGGATCTCCTTGACCGACCGCAACATCATCCCTCCTTCCTGCACCGGTACACCACCTTCTACCACGATCTCCCCATCCTGTCCTGCAACTGCTGCTTCATCGGCTCCGCTTCCAAGGGCACGTCCTGCCTGTCGAGTGGGAACGTCATCACCTCGGGTGCCCCCTGCAACCCGGACAAGAGCCATTTCACGATCGGGTCGACCTCGGCGCTCTCGTCATACCGGATCGCGAAGTTGACCCACGCCGACGGCGCGGCCGACTCGGACATGTCGGACGATCGCAGGTACTTCAGCATGGCGTGGGCGCTGACCTCGAGGTCCACTCCCGGGCTCGGCGACGGCGCATTCATCAAGGCCGAAGCGACCGCCTTCGCGGCTTCGGGACCGTCCACACCAACCTCGACCGAGAGCATCTTGCCGGCTTGGACTTCCATTCGTTCCTCCTTCCACGACCCGTCGGGGCGCGGGGGATCACCGTGAGGCCCCTGCATTCATCGGGCCACGACCCTCCGGCTCACAGCAGGTCGACCGAGGCGGAGACCGATACCTCCGTCGTCCACCGGTCATCCCCTGCCTTCCTCCCAATCGATGCTTGGATGACGACGTCACCCCGCTCGAGGCCGTACGAGAGGGTCGACGAGACCGACCACGTCGAGGTCACGGCGCTCGCCTCCGGATCGATCCGTTGCCAAGCGAACCGGAGGCCCATCGTGACATCCTCTGACAGCTCGCGGTCGTAGGCCGCGCTGACGTTGAGGGTGCTCTGTCCGGCCGGCGTGACCGGTCCGGAGATCCCCGCATGGAGTACCATTTGATCCCGAGCGGTGATCGGCCAGGCCGCGTCGGCACCGAGCGCCAAGAGAACGTCGTGCTCCCCGCCTTCCGAATCGATCACTTCGTACCCGAGGCCGCCCTGGACCGTCCAGCCACACTTCCGCGTGTCGCCGGGCCGCTGCACGATCTGCTCGATCCAGAGGAGCTCTTGAGCGCCGAGACTTGCACCGGCTTCCGCCTCTACGTCACCCTCGATCGCTTCCACCAGGTCGCGAGTCGTCTCGAACTCGATCGCCCGGCCGATCGTCCGGGCAATCGACATCACCAGCTCGTCGCTCAGCGGCCCATCGAGCGCGCCCAGCTCAGTCAGCATTTCCCCGATGAATACGGCCTTCGCCACCGGCGTTACGTCCGTGAACCGGCCGTAGCCGCCGCCAATGTGCACATCGAGCCCCAGCGCCGCGAGCGATGCGGACCCTTCCGCACCCCCAAACCCGTACCACGGCCCCTGTTCGTCGAAGTAGTACCGGATCGACCCGGAGCCCTGGGCCAACAGGTCGGTCGGTACGAAGTCGGTCAGGGACAGCTTCGCCAGTCCGGTGAGCGTCGATCCCAGCGACGGCGAGTCGTACAGCCGGCTGAGGTCGAGTTCGATCCGCCCGGAATTCACGTCAACGTTGGCCGTCCGGCCGTCATCGAAATAGCGGTAGTTCATTGTGATTCCCATCTCCGTCAGCGACGTCTCCGGCGAGCGGTAATCGCACAACGAGATCGCTGAACCCGGGATCGCGACCAGGACGAGTAGTCCAAAGGCAACCAGACTCTTGCGTATGCGTATCATCGAACACCTCCGTGGGGCATCGTCCAACGATGGATGGAGTGAGAAAGCGTCAGCAATCACCGAACGGTGTTCTTCTGCTGGTGAATCTGCTGGTGAAGTCGAGGCGCTGGATCGCCTCTTTGAGAAGGATTCATCTTTACCATACACGAAGCCGGCCAATCGATGCAAGCTCGTTGGGATCCTGGCGGGGACCCGCTCCACCCTCCGTCCCGGACGCCTGCACAGCCGGCTCCGCCGCTTGTCCGGTTGACGCCGGCGCCGCCGGGCGCTATGCTGAAACCGTTGGCTTCTCAACGAACCGCTTCTCTTCTCAGAATTCCCCATGCAGTCCTGGCCGGACCCGTGCGGCCCCGGCGTCGCACGCGCCGGTCCGGAGCCCGTGTGTGATTCCAGATCGGAAGGAGAAACCATGCCCCCTGAATCGAGCGAACGAGGCTCCTTCCACCCCGTATCCGAGAAGGTGGCGATCGTCGGCGCGGGACGCGTCGGTTCGACGTACGCCTACACCCTGCTGCTGAACGAGACTGTCGGCCAGATCGCGCTGATCGACATCGACATCGAACGGGCCAAGGGAGAGGCGATGGACCTCAGCCACTCCGCGCCCCTGGCCAGCCCGGTGAACGTCTGTGCCGGCAGCTACGAGGAGTGCGCCGACGCCGACATCGTGATGATCGCGGCCGGCGTATCGCAGAGGGAGGGGGAAAGCCGGCTCGACCTGTTGAAGCGCAACGCAGACGTGTTCGGGAAGATTGTCCCACGGGTCGTGAGGGCCAACCCGGACGCTATCCTCTTGGTCGCGACCAATCCGGTCGATGTTATGAGCTACGTCGCATGGCGGCTGTCGGGATTGCCGGCGGATCGGGTGATCGGCTCCGGCACCGTGTTGGATACTGCCAGGCTTCGCCATCTGCTTAGTCAGCACCTGAGAGTCGACCCGCGGAACGTCCATGCCTACGTCATCGGCGAACACGGGGAGAGCGAAGTCGCCGTCTGGAGCCGCACCAGCGTCGCCGGGATTCCGTTGGAGCACTACTGCAAGGCCGCCGCCTGCTCGGTCGCTGACCCGGTTCGCGACCGCATCGAGACCGACACGCGCAACGCGGGCCATGAGATCATCGTACGAAAGGGGGCGACGTACTACGCCGTGTCCGCAGCACTCCGCGCGATCACCAAGAGCGTCCTGCTGGACCAACGCTCGATCCTCCCGGTCTCGGCACGCGCTACGGAGGCGTACGGGCTCGGGGAGATCTACCTCAGCCTCCCGAGCGTGGTTGGTCGTCGCGGGATCCTGCGGACACTTCACCTCCCGCTGAGCGACGCGGAAGACGCCGCGCTTCGTCGTTCGGCGGACGTCCTCCGCCGAGCGCTCGCTGGAATGGGGTATTCGGTCTGACCGTCGACGGAGGAAGCGAAGAAGAGGAGGCGAAAGACAGAGATGGGTACCAGAGGAAGGCAGATCGTCGGGATGGACGTGGATCAGCTTCTCGCGGCGCTGAACAGCGCGTACGCGGACGAATGGCTGGCCTACCACCAGTACTGGCTCGGAGCGAAGCTCGCCAAAGGCCCTCTGCGGGGCCAGCTCGTGGCGGAGATGGAGGAGCACGCCGAAGAGGAGATGAAGCATCTGCTGCTGTTGGCCGAGCGCATTCTTCAGCTCGGCGGGACCCCGTTGCTGACCCCGGGGTCGTGGATGGACGAATCGGACTGCGGCTACACCCCGCCGGAGAACCCGATCGCCCAAGAACTGCTCGACGAGAACATCGAGGCGGAGCGCTGTGCCATCGATGCGTACAACCGGCTCGCTGCGATGACCAAGGACACGGATCCTGCAACGTACCGAATCGCCGTGGAGATCCTCCGCGACGAGATCGAGCATGAGGAGAACCTCGAGACGCTCAAGGAGGATCTGCACCTCCTGCATCCGCAGGCCGACGGCTCCCCGTGAGCGGACCGCACCGCACACCGCCGCCCCGCACCTTCGGCGGCGAGAGCAAGAGGAGGACGACATGCTGAACATGGAGAAGGTCACCCAACAGACGCCAAGGAAGGTCGTCGATCGGGCCGTTTCGTTCTTCGGTCCCGGCGGGTGGGATCTCGAGGTCGTGGAAAGCGACGCCTGCTGCGCGCGGTTCCGCGGATCGGGCGGCTTCGTGATCGTACAGACAGAGGAGCTTCCCACAGGAGGCAAGACGAAGGTCGTCGTCCAGGGCCGGGAGGTTGACCCCACGATCCGGGAGTTCCTCCGTGGCCTACCCGACTAGGAAGAGCCCGTACGCGTAGCCGATCCGACGAGCGGGTCTGCACGTAAGGAGTGAATCATGTACAGCACGATTCTCGTCCCGCTGGACAGCTCGGAGCGAGCAGAGAAGATCCTGCCTCACGTCGAATCCCTGGCTGGAATCAAGATGGGCAAGCTCATCCTGCTTCACGTCGTCGAACCGACGGCCCTGGCCCCGCCGACCCTGGCGGGGGCAGGGGTGCCCACCTCACACACGCCCGGGACCTACGAAGGGCTGATCGAGCAGACGAAGGCACTGGGGGAGGAGTACCTGGCGAAGATCCAGTCGATCCTCAAGACCAAGGGGATCGAGTCCGAGACCATCGTCGAGATCGGCCCCGTGGTCGAGCGGATCATCCGCACCGCGGACGAGAAGGACGTCGATCTGATCGCCCTGGCCAGTCATGGCCGGACCGGGTTGGCCAGGGTGTTCTTCGGCAGCGTGACCGCCGGCGTGCTTCATCGATCGGAGCACCCGTTGCTGCTGATTCGATCGAGAGAGGACGAGGGAGCCGAGTCCGTCTCGGCTCAGTAGTCCACCCCGCTGATTTGCCTGATCTTGTCCAGTTGGTGGATGGCACGGATTCGACGGACGGTTCCGGTGAGTCCTCTCACGACCAGGCTCTCGGTCACCGCGCCCTGTCCCGAGTAGTCGACCCCGCGCAGTAGCTCGCCGTCGGTCACACCCGTAGCGGCGAAGAAGACGTCCTCGGACGCCACCAGATCGTCGTGGGTCAGCACACGGTCGAGATCGTACCCACACTCCTCACCGGCGCGTCGCTCCGCGTCGGTTCGCGCGACCAACCGGCATTGGATCTCGCCGCCCATCGCCCGCAGTGCGCAGGCCGCCAGGACCGCCTCCGGACTCCCGCCGATCCCGAGCAGGACGTCGATGTGCGAGGCCTCCCACGCCGTCATCAGGGCCGCCGCGATGTCGCAAGCCGGAATCAGCCGGATCCGCGCCCCGGTCGCGCGCACCTCGGAGACGAGCTGGGCGTGCCTCGGACGGTCGAGGATGACAACCGTCAGGTCTCGCACGTCGTCCCCCTTCGCCTCGGCGACCGCCGCCAGGTTCTCCGCGACCGGTGCGTTGATGTCGACCTTCCCGCACGCCTGGGGACCGACCGCGATCTTGTCCATGTACATGAACGGCCCGGGATCGTACATCGTGCCTCGCGGCGCCAGCGCCACGGCGGAGATCGCATTGAGGTTCCCCGTCGCGAGTGGGGTCGTCCCGTCCACCGGATCCACGGCAATATCCACCTCGGGGGGATCGCCCGTGCCCACCCGCTCTCCGCAGAACAGCATCGGGGCACCGTCCTTCTCTCCCTCCCCGATCACCACGGTCCCGTTCATCCGAACCGTACGCAGCAGGTGGCGCATCGCAGTGACGGCGGCCCGATCGACCGCCTCCTTGTCGCCCCGGCCCATATACCGACCCGCCGCGAGGGCCGCGGCCTCGGTGACACGGACGAGCTCGAGGGCTAGATTCCGGGTCGGTCTCGAAAGCATCCCGACATCCTCCTTGCCGGATGGAAGATCCGTCCTCCGAACCATCGGATGATCGCCGAACGCTCCTCCCGCAGTCATGCAGTACGAAGGTCGACGGTCGTCGATTCGGCGATGAAACGATGACGGAGACCCATCCCTTGCGTCATTGTCCGATCGGCGGGACTCGGATCGGATCCATCTTCGGTTCGTCCAACCCCTTCTTCGTCAGGCCGAGACGCTCGCGCATCCGTTCCAGCGCGAGGCGGTCGCCACGGTCCAGTTGGGTCTCGTCCTCGTCCCATGCCAGGATCGTCTCGGGATCGGGCAGGTCCATGCCGTGTTCGTTGTTCAGATGCTCCACCATCAAGCGCAGAACCTCGCCCGGCGTGTCGCCCTCCGCCGTGTAGCGACATCCGCTGACGTTGATGTCCTCTCCGGTAAGCTTCGGCATCGGTCGTTCCCTCCTTTCTTCCTCTCACTCTCACGACGGCCGGTCCATTCGGTACCGCCGGTCGTCGATCCAAAGGCCTGCGGGGAAGATGAGAAGCCGATTTCGCGGTTCCGTTGAGAAGGACGCCATCCCCCTCTATGCTACCCGCTCCAGCCAGTCCGAGGCAACCGGGTGGAGCGGCCGCTGGGAACGTTGCCTCCCTTCTCAACATCCGGCGTTCCGTTTGCGCCGCGCTCTATTCGTCGACCAGGTAGTTGGGCAGCTGGATGCGCACCCACGGATCGGGGTACCAGCCGTATCGCGACTCGACCGTCCGCCGCTTCAGATCGAACAGGCTGAGGCTCCCGAAGATCAGCCGCTCCCGTCCGTCGGAGCTGGTCGGATTGAGTCGGTAGTAGTCGGGGAACTCACCGTCCGGAGAGAGAAAGCTCAGCAACCCTCTCGCCCCGTCGAAACCGATCGGACCGTCCCGCTCCAGTTGAGAGAGGATCCGGTGGTTCAACTCGTCGTAGCGCCATTGGCTGTCGTTCAGCCGGGCGCGGAACATCCGGTTCGCCCATGGAGCCATCGAGCAGAGGCGCATCTCGGGGATCACGAAGTGGTTCGTCGCGAGGAGAACCTCCCTCGGCCGCCCGCGGGGTGGTGCGAAGTAGTAACCGCCGGGACAGTTCCGATCGCTCGGCGTCCGATTGATCCGCCCTCGGGAGCCGAACGCCGCGGGCCGGACGGATCGGTGGAACCGATCGCACAGACCGGCGTTGAACTCGAGGTACTCCTCCGGAACCCGGTAGCCGTCCCAGCGGACCATCGCGCCTCGAACGAGTTCGGCCGATCGATGCGCCTCGAGGAACGCTTCATCCGGCAGAAGCGGCCTGATTCGCTCGCTCGGGTACTCGAGGAACGGCACGTCCTCCATCGAGGCTCCCGCCTCAACGACGCAGGCCCGGTCCGGTCGACCGCCTTCGCCGGCTCCGCTGAGAAGGTACGACCATGTGACGCCGCGGCGCGCGTCCAGCATCCGCTGGACCGCGCCTTCGATGTGCGTCGCCCGCTCGATCGCGTCGCGAAGCAGCAGCAACGAATTGAACCCCGGCCTGGATGGATCGCAGTTCCCGCCAACCGTCATGTTGACGCCCCCCGCCACGCCGGCGTCGTTCATCCCGGCGACGGCCCCCACGATCCCCGGAGCGGTCAACGCGACGAACGGACAGGCGGGGCCTTCCCTGCGATCGAGATCCGGCCGGTAGATGATGTGGGCGACCACCTCGTGGAAGATGCCCCCTGTGGGGAACATGAAATCCCTTCCGAACAGCGGGCCCTCCGCTGCAGCGCCGTTGAGGATCGCGAATCCGTTGCACGCGATCGGCAGCCAGAGGTCCTTCGGGCGGAGCGGCGCCGGCAGCATGACGCCGGTGTACATGCGCGACAGCACGCAATCGAGGCCGGCGTTGAGGACCCAGAGCTCGCCCTCGGTGACCGCGGTCGTGCGGTGCTCTGGGCGCGCCGCCTCCTTGCATCCAGCGACGATCCCCCGGATCTCCTGATGGAATCGGACCGGAACGTCGGCCAGGACGTGGCGCGCCCGGATCATGTCCCGGACGAGCGCGATGAGCAACCCATGCATCGAGACGACCTTGGGTCCCTTCGTTCCGGTGTAGTCCATCCGCTCTCCGGACATCGCCTCGCGAATCATCGCCCGGAACACGCGGTCGATGAACAGCTCGGTCATCCGCGCGATCTCAGGCTCAGCGAGCCGCCCCAGCAGGTAGCCCATCTCGAACGGACTCCCTTCGACGTAGAACGCGGTCTTCGGTGCCCCGCTCTCGTAGTCGGCGGCGGTCCGGTGGACTGCCCGCATCCCGATCCGACCTCGATACAGCACGACCTGCTCCTCCGGCACGTCGAAACCGTCCGCGGAGAAGGCCGCCCGCAGACGCTCGATCCGCGGCTTGACCTCACTCATCCGACTCGTCCTGCTTCCCGCCGATCCGCCGCTGTTCCATCCCATCCGTGTCCACTCTCTTCGCTTCTCGGGCGGCTTCCCGCGCTTGCCGTCTCTGCCGCCGCACGTTCTCATCGTCTCGGGCCCGTTCGTGTTGTCCGTCTCCCGCCGGTCCCTTACGGCGTTCAAACAACTCCCGCAGCGCCCTGTCCCGGCCGTACAGGACGACGCTGTCTTCCGGATGCAGCCGCGTGCCCGACGTGGGGACCGCCACGTACTCGCTGTCGAAGCGTTCGATCGGGAAGAGGGTGATCCCCGCTTCCCGGAGCCGCAGCGTCCCGACGTCCTTCCCCGCAAGCCACGACCCGCCCGGGACCCGGAACCTGGTGACCCGGTATCCTTCCTGCAGTCGAAGCAGCGCCGCGTGGTCGAGGAGCTCCATGTTTGTCCAGCGCCCCGGCGCCCATGCCATGGCACGATCGAGGATCCGTCCGACCCACCGGCCGTTCGCCAGGAGTAGGAAGGCGCCGAATCCCCCGCCGAGCCAGATCAGCCGCGACGCTGTCGAAGGCCCCCCGTCTGTCCGCTGAGCGACAGGATCAGGGAGACGACAATCGTCACCGGCCCCGCGCTTTGCGCGCTCATTAACGATCCGCCGCCGCACCGGATAGCTCACTGCGGACTCGCTCTCCCGCGTCGTGAAGCCTGCGCCGGTCAGTGCCGAACGCGACTGAAACCTCACGACATCCTTCGACAACCCCGTCATCATCAGTGCCATCGATGCCAGCCGGCCGATGACCAGCGCCGCCAGGAACGCGACGATCCCCAGGATGGCAAACAACGGCCTCTCTCCTTCCTTCGACTCCCAACCGGTTCGCGGCCTCCTCCGATCCTAGCCGGCGGACGCCCCTGAGCCTACTCAGAGGCGCCGGACCGCTCGACGAAGTGATTCGGCCCGTTCCCGGAACTGCGACCACGGATCGTCCTTCTGCCCCAGACGCCGAAACAGGTTCCGCACGGTGTACTTGTCGGGACGAAGGGATCCATCGCCCACCTCGTCCCAGTCGAGCGGCGCGGCCACCGACGCCCTGGAGGTGGCCCGGACCGAATACGGACAGATCCCGGTCTGGCCGTACGCGTTTCGAATGATGTCGAGGTAAACGCGGCCTCGCCGTTGATCCACCCGCTGTTCGAGCGTCAGCTCGTCCGGATGCGCCGCGACCGCCCGCTCGGCGACGCGTCGCGCGAACGCCCGCACGTCATCGTACGATTCCTCGGGATGGATCGGCGTCGTGACATGAAGCCCCTTTGATCCCGTCGTCATCACCAACGGATGCAGTCCCGCCTCCTCGATCGCCTCGCGCACGTTCAGCGCCGCCCGCCGCACCGGCGAGAAGCCATCGCCCGGCGGGTCCAGGTCGAAGATGAACCGATCGGGGCGATGGGGGTGCTGCACCGTGCTAAGGAACACGTGAATCGCCAACGCCGCCTGGTCCGCGAGGAAGACCAGGGTCGGACGATCCTGGACCACGATGTACTCGACTTCGCCGTCCTGTTTCTCCAGCCGGACCGTCCGGATCCACTCCGGGAAGTAGTCGGATGCGTTCTTCTGGAAGAAGTGGGTGCCGTCGATCCCGTCGGGGTACCGCTCGAACGAGATCGGCCGTCCGGCCAGATGGAGCTTCATGTACGGATAGATCCGCGCGTAGTAGTCGATGAGATCCCCTTTGCTCACGCCGACATCCGGGAAGAACAGCTTGTCCCGGCTCGTGACATCGATCTCTCGCCCGTCGAACGTCTCACTCATCCGCCGCCCCCTCCTTCCGGACGCTCTCGGTGTACCTGCTCGGGCTCCTTGTCGTCGCGCAGTCCGAGGAATCGGGGGTGACGCAGCTTCCCCTCCGCGGTCCACTCGGTGAATCCCGCCTCCGCGACGAGTCGCGGCCTCACCCAATGGACGCCCGAACCGGACGCTTCCTCCTCTTCCACGAACGGGCACTCGTCGATCTCCATCTCATCTAGCCGCATCCTCAACCGCTTCAGCGTCGCATCATCGAAGCCGGTCCCGATGCGGCCCGCGTAGTGGAGCACCTCGTTCTCGTACACACCGATGAGGATCGCCCCGAACCCGATTCGCTCTCCGCCAGGATCGGTGAATCCGGCCACGACGAACTCCTGTCGATGGACGCATTTGAACTTCAACCAGCTCGTCGAGCGGGTCGAGACGTACGGGCTCGTGCCGTCCTTGGCGATGATCCCCTCCCACCCCTTTCGACAGGCCTCCTTGTGAAAGCCGGTTCCGCGCCCCCTTCGGTAGGCCGTGTATCGGATCGGATCGGCCCAGTCCACGGCCGCACGCAACAGCCGCTTGCGATCGAGCAGCGGAAGCCCGGTGACGTCCCGTCCCTCCAGATGGAGGATGTCGAACACGTAGTAGTAGACGGCGACGCCGCTTTCCCGGGCCTCGGCGCGGTCCTTCACCTGCATCCTCGCCTGCAGCCGCTCGAAGCTCGTCACCCCGCGGGAGAAGGCCACCACTTCGCCGTCGATGATCCCGCGTTCGATCGCCTGATCGGCGATCGCCTCCTCGAGCTCGGGGTAGGTGTCGTTCAGGCGTTTGCGATTGCGCGACAGAAGTGAAACGTCATCGCCGTCCTTGTAGGCGACGACCCGCTCGCCGTCCAGTTTGCGTTCGTAAATCCAATCGGGATCGTCGAACCGGTCGTCCGTGAGGGTCGCGAGCATCGGTGCGATCCAGTCCGGCGTCGGTTCCTCGGGTAGTGCCTCGCGCTGCTCGTCCGGCAGCAGCGAAAGCGGGTCGTGCTGGGCCATCAGTCCCTCCCATCGGTGGAATAGGTCCGTACAGTCGATCCATGCGGGAATCTACGTAAGAAGTGGACACGGGCGGCGCCAGGCGCACGCCTCAGAACGCTTTCACCATACCCGGCAGGGCGCGCCGACGTCAAGGCGGCATCGACTCCGATCGTCACCAGAAAGGCCGCGCCCGGGATCCGATGATCCTGCGGCTCCCGCAAGCTACCCGGCGAGCCCGACCCCCGCGATCGGCTCTCCGCACGCGGGGCAGGTCGACGACGTCGTCACCGAGCTCTCGACCCCTTTCGACGCCGTGCGGCGGATCACCCGCTCGCCGCACTCCGGGCAGACAGTCGGCTCGTGACGCCCAAGGTTCCCCGAGTAGACGTACTGAAGCCCGGCCTTCCTGCCGATCTCGACCGCTTCGAGGATGGTCTTCACCGGCGTCGGCTCGACGTCGGTCATCCGATAGGCCGGGAAAAACCGGCTGACATGCCACGGCGTCTCGACGCCGACCTCATGGGCGAGGAAGCTCGCCAGCGCTCGCAACGGGTCCGGGTCGTCGTTGACCCCGGGGACGATCAACGTAGTGACCTCGACCCACAGGCCGAGCCGCTTCATTCGGCACAGCGTATCGAGCACCGGTCGGAGCCGGGCACCCGTCGTCCGCCGGTGGACGGGGTCCGAGAACACCTTCAGATCGACGCTCGCCGCGTCCAGCACCGGCGAGACCGCCTCCAGCGCCTCCCCCGTCATGTAACCGTTCGTCACGATCACCGTCGCGAGCCGTTCCGCGTGCGCCCGCCGGGCGATGTCCAGGGCATACTCGAGGAACACCGTTGGCTCGGTGTACGTGAACGAGATGCTGCGGCAGTCCAGCTGTCCTGCACGCTCCACCACTTCGTCGGGGCTCGCGGCGTCGCCCCATTCGCCATCGACCGGCGGTCTCCATTGCGAGATCTCCCCGTTCTGACACCAAGGGCAGTGCATGTTGCAGCCCGGCGCGGCGATCGACAGCGAACGACTCCCTGGGTGGAAGTGGAACAGCGGCTTCTTCTCGATCGGATCCACATGGCCGGCGGTCAACCGCCCATACACGAGCGTGTACAGCGTCCCGTCCCGATGGATCCGCACGCCGCACCGACCGCGCTCTCCGTTCTCGATCGCACAGCGATGGGCGCACAGCCGGCAGTGGATCCGACCGTCGTCGCCCAGTCCGTACCACTTCGCCTCATGCAGCTCGATCGGTCTCCCGGTCACCGCCTCGGCCTCCCTCTGACGATCCGTACCCCAGGAACCAATCCGAAAGGATGTTGGATCGCGCGATGCCGTTCTCGCGCCACATCCTCCTGAGCGAGCGCACCGCTCTCAACTCACCCGAAAGGAAGTAATGCCCGTCGTTCTTCCGCAGCGACGCCATCTCCCGGGCGCACCCGCGAACCTCCTCCGCGGCGACCCGGGGGAAGACGGCAAAGCCCGGCAGTTCCTCGACCGCCTCCTCGAGCTCCGATCGGAACGGGAACGCGTCCCCCCACACGCCGTATACGAGATCGACCGACTCGGGAAGGACCCGGCGGTTCGTCCGCAGGTCGGCCACCATCCCGAGGAACGGCGTGATCCCGATCCCCGTCGCAACGAGGACCACCGGGCGAGACGGGTCGTGGATGTAGAACGGCCCGATGGGACCTCGCATCGAGAGTCCCTCCCCAGCCCGCAGCTCGACCAGATGCCGCTTGAAGGCACTCATGGGCTCGCGAATCCTCGTCGCAATCCGAAGGGTCTCATCCAACGGAGAGGAGGCGATGCTGAACACGCGGTACGACCGGCCCCGGATCCGCCGCTCCGGAAAGGTGAAGAGCCCGTGCTGTCCGGCCTTCCACGTGAGCTCTTCCGGGCGCCGAAAGCAGAACGACGTCACGTCTCCACCCTCCCGCACCCGCTTCACGAACTCCAGTCGCGTCGTGCGGAAGATGGGCAAGGTGTCTCGGATGATCCCCATGGTCACTCCCCACGTAGGTAGATCGGTCGGAGGCCGACCGGTCGAGCGCGATCGCGTCGGTTCGATCGGTCCTACCCACCGGATGTACAGGAAACCTACGATGGCCGCAAGCCACGGCCGATTGAGAAGACCGCCGAAACAGCGTATGGATTTGGCCACCAAGAAGCAACTCGACGGTCCGGCGGGGGAGGCCCGCGCTTGACACCGCCTCGGGTTTTCGGTTTCATGGGGGTGTCCTTCTCACTGGACCGGCGCATGCCCTTCTGTTTCTCATCCGATGATCCCTTGAACCACCATACTGCCCTATGGATCCACTGGCCGCCGGAAGCGAACCGTCGCACACCCTGTCTTCTCGGACTCACTCGCGGGAGGTGATCGCGTGAGCACTCCGCCACAGCGTTTCGATGCCATTGTCATCGGCAGCAGCCAATCGGACATCGAGCTGGCCGGGGCGCTCGCCAGCGCCGGGAAGAGGACGGCGTTCATTGAGCAGCAGGCCGTCGCCGGAACGCTCCCCGGCTTCGGATGCTCCCCAATCGGAGCGATGCGCGGCAGGGCGACCGCCGCCGATTGGATCCAGCGCGCGGCGAGCTACGGCATCGCGGCTGAGCGGCCAGGAATCGACTGGGCGGCCGTGAGGAACCGGCATCGCGAGATCGCTGCGTCATTTCGCGCAGCGACCCGCGAGCGACTGCGGCAGCTCGCTCAGTTGGAGTGGGTCGAAGGCAAGATCTCGTTTTCCGGACCTCATACGATCCAGGTCCGTCGAAGGCAGAGCGATGCCGATCGCCTGCAAGCCGAGACCATCGTGATCGATGTCGGCTCCCGTCCCACCGTCCCACCCGTCGACGGGATCGAGGATGTGCCGACCCTGGATTCAGCGTCCATCACGGAGTTGGCCTACCTCCCCAGGCACCTTGCGATCCTCGGAGGCGGCTACGTTGGAGTCGAGGCTGCTCAGGTGTTCCGCCGATTCGGAAGCACCGTTACTCTGGTCGAACGCGAGGACCGACTGCTCCCCCACGAGGATCCCGACATCGCCTTCGAACTGCAAAGGATCTTCGGACAATCCGGGGTGACGACCCGCACGGGCTTCATCGTGACATACCTTCAGCAGCTCGACGAGCAGAAGCTTCGCGTCGTCGGCGCTCAGGGCACTCGAGGATTGGTCGTTCTCTGCACGGACATCCTGCTCGCCGCCGGTCGCGCCCCCGAAACGGACGGTCTCCACCTCGAACGCGCTGGGATCGAGACCACGGATCGAGGCGACATCATCGTCGACGATCGACTCGAGACCTCCGTCCCCGGGGTCTACGCGATCGACAACGTTCACAGCGTCGCTCCGTTCGCCGGCGGCTCCTGCGAGGCCTACCGCCTCCTGCGCAACCAGCTGATCGACGGAGAAGATGCCACCACCTCCGGTTGGGTCCGGTCGTACATCGCCTTCAGCGACCCTCAGCTGGGGCGCGCCGGCCTGTCGGAGCTCGAGGCCAAGGGGTCGGGGCTCGACTACCGACTGGCGAAAATGCCGTGGACCCAGGTCGACCGGGGCGTGCGGACCGATCGGCTCCAGGGGTTTGTCAAGGCGCTCGTCGATCCGGCTTCCGGTCGGATTCTCGGCGCTGCGGCGCTCGGGGGCCAGGCCGGAGACCTCACATCACTGCTGCACTTGGCGATGATCGCGGAGCTTCCGTACTCGACCCTGCGGGACGCACCCTTCGCACATCCAACGCACGCCGCAGCCCTCAACAGGCTGTTCTCGAGCTGGGTGGACGGCTGACGTGCGACCGGCGGCGATCGTCTCTCAGAATCGGTAGTAGGCGAGGGACAGCCGGTTCGACATGCGGGCCCGCGTAAAGATGTTCCGGAACCCCTCTAGGCGTTCGACGATCTCCTCCGTGTCTCGGATCTTCTGCAGTTCTTCCCCGATCAGGTCCGACTCCGGCGATTGAATGACCAGTCCGATGATGATCTCATAGTCATCCGCCGGCCGATACGGAATCTGGACGGTATACAGGCGGTCGGTCGGGACGATCAGCTCCGGGTAGAGCGTCAGTACCTTCGGAGAGGCGTGCACCAGAAGGATACTCGAGGCCACGAGCCGATCGACCGGTCCGCGATAGTTGAGTGGATTGAAGACCAACTCGATGTGCGGACGGCCACCCCGCTGCAGCCGAAAACTGAACACGTCCGCCTGCGTGACCTTGTCGATCTCCTCTTTGAGCGCCTCAGTCGCATTGACCATGAGGTATCGGTCGCGATCGGTTCGGTACTCGCGGAGGAGCGATTCAGGCGTCACGATGTGCGCTGCGACGTCAGCCTCCGAGTCGACCGTTACAAGATCCTCGTCCTCGGGAAGCTCGCTCTCCAGCCACCGCCGACAGAGCCGATCGAGCGCCATGTCCGCGTCCACGAGGATATGGCTGCGGACTTCATCCGCATACTCCGCCAGCGATCGGGCCGCGAACAGGGGCAGCCCCACGAGATCCTCGTCGCTCCCACGCTCGCTTTCGATCCGAAAGAGACGCCCCTCCGACAACCCAATGTTGAGCGAAGAGATCACGGGCATGCCGACGGTCAGCCCGTCGAGCCCGACGATCCTCTGGGTCATCGCCTCTTGGAACGCCCCCTCGAGCACCATCGTCGAGTGCAGCACGTTGCGAGCAAAGGACGGGGAGGCCACCTCGTACACGTAGACGAACCGATCACCGATGAACTTGGAGAACAGCGGGCGGCTATGCATGTACCGATCGACCAATCGGCGATACGCGGACATGAACTTGGGAAGCCGCTCGCCCATCTGCTCCGCGGCCTCTAGAAACGTTCCCAGTTCGCCCGCTACAACGATACTACGAATGCCCGGCCCACCGCCCTTCCTCGCCATGACCGTCTTCGGATCCCATGCCCGGTGAATCGCTAGACAGTCTAGTGGACCGTGGGCGAACGATCAATCTCCC
>Ga0180434_10002853_pt1 | contig 22451 bp, 27 predicted proteins | sample SS_ome_7_FD_132453 | JGI IMG/M metagenome (GOLD analysis project Ga0180434, IMG submission 132453) | Hypersaline lake sediment archaeal communities from the Salton Sea, California, USA - SS_1_D_2 metaG | ecosystem: Environmental > Aquatic > Non-marine Saline and Alkaline > Hypersaline >...
AACTGGAACATTTTTTCGCCTCTCCCTACCTCTCGCGCTCCTGGATCTCTGTCAGCTTGTCGATCGCCTCCCCCACCAGATCCGCCTTCGCCGCAGCGATGTCTACACTGAATCTGTCCCGCGCTTCATCCGACTCGAACCACAGGGTAACGTTCCTGGTCTCGACCCCCAGTTTCTGCTCCCGGACATTCGACGCGACCTCACCCAGCTCGGCAATCGGCTCGGTCACGGTCCCAAAGGCCTGCCGCTGGCGGTGCACGTCGCTCACCGCGTCGACGCAGCCGATCGCCGCTTGCACTGCCCGCTTTTCCTCCAGCGAGCACGAGGCAAAATTGATCGGCTGCAAGCTCAACCATCCCTGCAGCGAGCGTTTCAGGTCGAGCAGAGCGCCGTAGCGGACCCGCACCCCACGAAAAAATCTTTCCGCCTTTGCGACCGCCTGGAGGCTGGTCGCGTACACCCCCTGGACCTTGAGCCCTGCGGCCTCCTGGTCGAGCGCGGTTTCGGCCCAGTAGCAGGCAACCCGGGCAGCGTCGAAGTCCGGGATCGCGCGCGAGCGGCAAAGAAACTCGAGCGGGTTGCTTTCCCACTCGCGGGCGGCCAGCAGGCACACCGACTCGCCGAAGCCCAGCTCCTCGGAGGCCAGATCGGTCTCCAGATCGTAGTCGTGGAAGAACAGCGAGCCATCGTCCTCGAGCGTCACGCGTGTCGGCGCCTCGGGATCACAGGGCAGGTAGAAGTCGTAGCTCATGGTCCCTCCAAAAAGCGCCGATGGACCCCCTCGCCTTCAGGCGAGGGAGGAAATCGGCGGACTGCTGCATCCTCACGACAGCCAGGTTTCAACGCGCCAGTTACCCCATGGGCCGTGGCGGCGCAAGAGCGCCAACTCGGAGGTCACGCGGCCGGCTGCTCGGCGCCGCCGCCCCCGGGCGTTGGCCTGACGGCCTACCACCGCGTACAGGTGATTCTTGTCGAAAAACTTGGCCGACGCCACCAGGATTTTTCGGCCTTTATCATCCAGTACGACGCCATCGTAGATGTAATCCAGCACCTTCATGTACGTCTGAATCGGAGATTCGAGCAGCAGGTTGACAAACCGCAGCCGCTTACGATCACCGCCCTCCTTTTGCGCCGCCCACACCGTGCTCTGTTTCCCTACCACCGCCTCCTCGCCTGTAGGGTGCAATCCGAACAAATGCACACGATGGTCTGGAACACGATAGGAGCGCCGTGTGATTACCATACCGTGCAGCTCCGGCTGGTCATAGGTCGAAGCGCTCACAGCTCTCCAGGCCTTTTTACCAAGCGCCGTGACGACGCGATCGCGTTCCAGCTTCAGCCGCGGCGGAATTCGCAAATCTTTCCGCCGTACCTGCTCGAAACTCGCGTACCAGTCGCGTTCCAGCGCCAAACACGGCAGATCGTCAACCTCAAAACCAAGCTCCACCGCGGCTAAGTCCGCCTCCTTGTCCCACCCGTGGAACACTAGGTCGCCATGAGAGAGCAGCTCGACTTGCACGACTTCACCGTCGCCGCAATCGACCGGTACCACCTGCTGCTTGAAGCGCACCAGCGACGTCATTCCAACCACTCCTCGACGCGCCACTTTTGTTTGCTGGGGTGAGACAACGTGACGAGCGCTCGCCTGGGTTCGATCCGTCGATCGGGCAGTTGCCGCCCAGCCACCACTAACAATTTGTCGGGCGCAAGCACCTTGTCGATGGCCGCGACCAGAATCCGCCGGTTCCACCCCCATTTACGGCCTTTTTCCAACACCAGACCGCTGGGGATAAACCGCAGCACGTCCATGTAGGACTGCACGGTTGTGTGGATATTAATGGCCAAAGCCGCGACTACCTGGACACCGACCGAGAATAGCGTCTTTACGCCGCCAGTAACCGCTTCTTGCCCCGTCGGATTGAGGCCCTCGAACCAGACATAGCGCAGCCGTTCACCCGAGAGCGGCTGCTGTTCAATCACGACGGGGGCTGGTGGGCCGCCATAACCAGAGTTCTCGAGCGCCGCCTCGCCACGTTGACGCAACTGCGCCTTGACCCGCAACGCCTCGGCATAGAACGCATGACACGCCTGGTGCAATGTCAAGTCTTCCAACGTGTGGCCATCTTCGAACAGCAAGTAGTAGTTCTCTTCAAGCGCGAGGCACGGCAAGTCTTCGACCTTGAAGCCCAGCTCGAGCGCCGCCAAGTCCACCTCGCGGTCCCAGTTGTGGAACACCAGGTCGCCGCGCACGGTCAGCTCGGCGTACACCGGCTCATCAGGATTAACTCCCTCGCACGGGAGCTGCACCGCAACCTTGTTGAAACGGATTGCCACCGTACCACTACTCCTCGTCGATCATGATCACTTCATCAGCCCAGGCCGGCGTGCCATAACTGTCGGCCAGCTCGGCCTCGGTGCTACCGACGATGCCGATAATCACCGAGACGTCCGACTCCGGTCCCTCCGCGGGCCAGCCCGTGTAGCCGTCTGTCAGGCAGATGATCACGTTTACCGGGTCCTCGGCCTCATACGCGGCCTCGAGCCCGGCACCCATATCGGTGCCACCGCCGCCCACCAGCTGGATATCCTCCAGGTCAAAGACTCGGTCGGCCCAGCCCACCGCCGTATCCGTCGCGAAGAGCTGCACGCCGATATCCTGACCGTAGTCCTCCAAAATGCCACCCACCTCGTTGAGCGCCGCCTGGAGCAGCGTGCCGTAATGGGCGCCTTCCTCGGCCTCGGCCGAGCTGGTGGGGCTGTAAGCCGCGGTGAACATCGAGCCCGAGGTGTCGAGCACCACTGCCACCTCCGGCACTGGCTCCCAGGTACCCGGCAAGACCACGTCAGGCGACGCCGACTGGCGCCGGCTCGGACGCGAGTAGGTGTACTCGAGCATACCCTGCTGATAGCTGATCGCGTCCTCGATCGCGTGCAGGAGCAGATCGCGCCAGTCGACTTTCGGCGCTGCCAACATGTCATCCGCCCACTCGCCGACCCAGTCGCCGACACCGCGGCCCTGGGACTTCGCGCCTTGAATTGCTCGGGCCACCGAACGAACAATCTCCCGCTCCTCGGCCGGTGTGACATGTTCGGAGGTCGGCGGCAGCTCGTGCGGTTTTTGTAGCCCATCGGCGCTCGAGCCGCTGATGCCACTGACCGGGTCGACCTTGTACTTCCAGTCCTCCGGCGGCGGCTGCTTTTTCGGCGGAATCCGACCTTGGCCGAGGTTCGGACCTTCGCCTTCGCCTTCGCCTTCGCCCCCACCGCCGCCTTCGTCGTCCGGCTGCACCACATACGGCCAGCCGGTCCGAATCGAACGCGGTCCTCTGCCCAAAGGCGGACCACCATACTGATTACGCTCCAGCCTCTGCCGCAGCCGCGGTCGTCGGCGGCTCCGCCTCCCGCGGTTCTCCTCGAACTCGTCCTCTTCCTCCCAGATCTCCCAGGGATACCGCGCCGGCTCCACGTAGGGGTCGGGATAAGGGCGGCACACGCCGTCCTGGCATGTCATGCCCAACGGGCAATCCGCGTCCTCGTCGCAGGCCGGAGCGCAGACGCCGTGATCAATGCAGACATAGCCCTCGGGGCATTCGTCATCGTTCAGGCATTGAATGCAGCGACCATGCACGCACCGCAGCCCCGGGTCACACTCATCGTCCTCCTCGCAGGGCGGCGGCAAGCAATAACCGTTCACGCAGTCCCAGTCAGGCGGACAGTCCTGCTCGTCTTCGCATTTGATGCCGATGCGCTCGATGATCTCATGGTCGATATCGAACTGCTCTTTTTGTCGCTGCTTGATGTCCGCCCAGTCCATCTCCGAGTAGTAGTATTCGACCGGCTGTTTCGGCTCCAAGCCGATCGACTTCGGGGTCTTGAGCCACTTCGCGCCCGGAATCTCGCTCAACCGTTCGACCAGGCCTTCGTCAGAATGAATCTCGGCGTCAGCGGCCCAGTTCCACTTCTCGCCGGTATACTCGTCCACCTGCATCTCCTGCGCTCGCAGGTGATGCTGGCGCAGCAGGTGCCAGATCTCGTGCTCGAGCGCGGCGGCCAACGCCTCTACCGGCCAGTAGATGACCTCGTCGGGGTCATAATAGCAGCGCCAGCTCGAGTCTACGGCAAGGGTCCCCAGACCGGGGGCGGGGACGAACACCAAGCTCATCGCGGCGTTGCCCAGATAGGGCGAGTTGCGCGGCGCGATCAAGTTGCCCCGGGCGTAACGCATGTGCGCCAGCGCATCGGTCTCATATGGCTGCCGACCGCTCTGTTTATACTCGGCACCCGCCTTCTCGTCGGGCTCGTCACCAGCACCGCCGTGTTTCGGTCCTGGATTGACCAGCATAATCCGCTGTCTTCTGCTCATCGGTTTGCTCCTTGTGCTTGGATGCCCTCGAGCACCCGAATCGCCTCGTGCATTTGAAAGGCGGCTTCCTCCGCCGCAGCCTCGCTCCGCGCGAGCTGGCGGCGATCGAACCAGTCCGGCGAGTCCATCGCGACCTGAGCTGCAGCGAACGCCGCGGCGCCGAGCCGGCAGGATTTGGCAGTCTTCAAAACGTAGCGGGCGGTGTTCCACCCGCCGAAGAGGCTCCCCCAAAACAACGCGCTACGGAGCGCCGCAAACACGTACCTACCCACTGACAGTTTTTCTATCGGCTGTTTCAGCTCGCGGTCCAGGTTATCTAGTTCGCGTGCCTGGTCAAACAGCCAATCGCTGCCACCATCTACCGGAAGCTCTTGCGTCCCCAATCCCTCGAGCATCTCGAGCCCGTGATGGTACAGGTAGTACAGGTTCGGCTCCGTGAGCAAACTCTGCATATCTGGGGTAAACGCGTCGATCCAGCCGTGCATGATGTAACACCAAACCCGGTTGATCTCCGGCGCCACCTCGGTTAGCCAATTGGTGCCTAGAGGCGCCAACGGCTCGCCGCTCAGCACCGCTGGCGCCGCCTCCTCGACCAAAACCAACAGGGGGTTTTCCAGCCAGCGGCTGTACAGTTGCACACACGGTGGGGGTCGGAAGCCCAGTTCCGCAGCCGCTAGCTCGATCTCAAGATCGAGTCCCGGATGGTCGAGCAACACCAGCTCGCCGCTATCAGTGATCTCGACGGTATGCTGCCCTTCTCTGTTCGCAACTGTCAGTGTGAGCGCCATCGCTCCCCCAAAGCTCGATCATTTTTTCGGTGCCATCTTTTCCAGGAGGCCCATCTTTTTGAAGGGCTTGACGAACTGGGCGATTTCCTTGCGGGGGATGCTCGCTTCGTGCAGCACCTCGCGGTACCGCGGGTCCTCGTACATGTCCGTCAACTCGCGGGCGGCGATCGCCAGCGTACCGGCGTCCTTGCTCTCATCCAACCCGTGCTTCAGTGCCCGCCAGGCCGCCAGCCAGCGCTCGGCCGTTGGCTTGTTCTGCACCACGTTCACCAGGTTCATGGAGATGAGGAAGAGTTTTTTGGTGTCGTCGGGCACCGTCCACCGGTCCGGATGCGCCAGGAGGTCTTCGGGGTCGGGCAGGTCCTTGTACTTCGCGAAGTTGAAATACTGTGCACCCGCCTCGTCGCCGACCGCGCCCTGCACCGCCCGCTCCTGTACCGGCTGCGGCGCGCCCTGGACATCGTCAGGACCCACCGCGATCAGCGTCGCTGCGTACGCCTCGCTCGCCAGCCCCCAGGACCGCGGCGACGGCCACGCGCCGCCGGTCGCGCGGAAACCTTCTTCGGTCTTCGCCGTCTTCTCCGGCATGACGAACAGGACCGGCGCGCCGAACTTGCCGCTGTCTCGCGCTTTGAGGAATGTTCCGATGCGCTGGAACGCCGCTTTGTACAGCGGGTCGGCGCGCCAGTCCTCGGGCAGCACGTAGTAGAACGGCGAGCGCCACCCCCGCAGCATGCCTTCCATCCACTCCGCAGCTGTGGGCCGGGGCCACTCGTAGTGGATCAGCCGGTTGGCGGCGGGCGGCGGCAGATCGCGGGCACCCGCACCGTGCTTTGGCCGGTTGGCCGCACACACGATGTGTACGGCATTGCCCTTGAGCGGACCGGATTTCGGGTCGAAATCGGTCTCGCCGGCCACCTTCTCGTTGACGACGCGGAGCAACGCCGCGTGCACCATCGGGCTCATGGACGAGAACTCGTCCAGGAACAGAATGGAGCGCTGGCCTTTGAGCGCCCGCTCCAGCAATTCCGCGGCCCAGGCCGGGGGCCGCAGCGTGCCGTCCGGGCGCGGCATGCCGCCGATATCGGTTGGGTCTTTGGTCGAGCCGATGACGGTGATCACCTTGACGGGTTCGCCTCTGTTCATGAAGGCCATCGCTTGGCCGAGGCCTTTGACCCACTGGGTCTTGCCGATCCCGGGCGGTCCCCAAAGAATGGACGGGATGCCGGCCTGGATGGTAATGGCCGCGGCCTGTTTGATCACTTCGGCCTGGCTCATGGCTTCCGGGTTGCGCCGGATGTAGCCTTGCCTGCTGAGCATGTAGAGCGCACCCACCACGCCAGCGCCAACCAGCGCGTACTGCCACCAGGGGCGCCCAGTACCGGGCGTCGTGGCCGCGTCGGCTGTTGCCGGGACTGTTCCGCAGCCACCACCCATGCACTGCTCGATCGGAGCGCTGCCGTAGACCGGCCGCGCGGCTGCGGGCGCACTGACGCCCACACCGCCGCCGAAGATGTTCACCTGCGCCGGACGGATTCCTGGCGCCGGGCGCGGCGGCAGCGCTGGGCTGAGACCGATGCCCCGCCCGAAGACCTGGGGCGCGCCCTGCTTGACTGCACCCAGACCACCTGGTTTCCTGTTGTATTCGTACATCTCTTCCTCCAAATCCGATCTTACCTTATTTAAAGCTCTTCCTGTGCATTTATCTGCCGGACGGCCTCGGCGACCATCCATTCCCGCAATGCGTCTATCTCTTTTTTTGCAGCACGACCTCGATAGTTCAGGGCCACTGCTGTCGCCAACCCGCGGGTCATCCGCTGATAGACTAGGTTATAAAGTTCATCGTCATTCCACCACTCTCGGTCGGCGATATCTGCCCAAAAACCAACTGCGTCAAACATCATCGCCGACAGCTCGCGGCCATCAAGCCATCGTCTCCTAATTTCTTTCCGAACCCGTGCTACCGTTCGCGCGGCTTGTCCCGGCGGCAAGAGCGCCGCCGCACGCGCTCGCTCCATGATTCCGCCATCCAGATTGACGTCCGCTATCTGAGTCGCTCGCTCGACCATTGCCAGACACCACAGCTTCAGCGCCGGTCCGACGAGCAGCTTCTGCTGCATCAGATACCACGCCGGGTTTTTCAACCGGTTCTCGAAGGCCGCAAGCCACGGCGGCGGCGCAAATCCCAACTCGACAGCTGCAAACTCCACCCCGAGATCCAGCTCGCCCGTCGGGTCGTGCAACACCACGTCGCCGGCAGGTGTGAACTCCACCACCAGCTCCCGGTTGCCGAATACGGCCTCATGAAAAATGCTGCTCACGCCTCGTCCTCGTCCTCGTCCTCGTCCTCGTCGTCTGAAGCATCAACGTCGCGCCAATCAGCACTGATCACGACTTTTGCCTCGTACTCCTCAAAAGGCGGCTCTCCACTCCAAACTTCCTTTACCGTTGCAAGTTCTGGGTCTGGATCGTCGACGACTGCGCGCAATACGATCAGGCTTACATCCGTGTTGTCCAGATCGGAGTAGACCAGTCTAAACCAGGTATCGAGATACTCTCCAGCAGCCGTGGCCTCGGCTTCGGTCGCGTACGTTTGCTGATAGGCAATACTAACACCACCATCGAAGATTACCAGGCCGAAGCGTCCATCCGGCTCACCCTCAAGCGGCGATCGCTCGAAGGCATCGTTGCACTCCCACGGCTCAAGCACATCGCAGCATCCGGAATAGCCATATTCGAACCCCTCAAGAAACCATCCGATATTCCAAGTTCCCTCGAAATTTCTGTCGTCCAGCACTGCATTCCAGTCCGGATTATACGGGGTGCCTTTGTACTCTCCGTAGTAGAATTCTTCCCACTCGAAGCACTCTTCTCCTTCGATCTTGAAAGACGCATCGCCGCTCGCCGAACCATAAAATTCTTCGTGCTGGCAGCAAAGCTCTTTTGCTTCCGGCACGATCTCGGACTGGGTAGTGTTTGCGACATACCGACCAAGCAGCTCGTAGAATTCTCTGTCCAGGTCGGTGTGCTCCAGCGCATAAGCCACCGCACTACACAGGGCCGTCGACCATTTCGGTCCCCCTTTGCGCGCGTAGGCTTTGGGTCCCCCCTCTACCACAGCCAGAAAGGCATCAAACAGGGCGTCATTGTGTTTGTCGATGGCGAGGTCAATAATCCCAACAAGCCCTTCGCATTGAAATGCCAACGCAAGTTCGATGCACAACGGTACCTCGAAGCCCAGCTCGGCCGCTGCCAGGTCCACCTCGATATCCACCGCTTCATGGTCAAGCAACCGCATTTGGCCATCAGCGACCTCGATGCGATGTAGGTCGCATTCGCACCAAACTGTCAGTATAACGCTCACCCGGCCTCCTGCGCATCGCCTAACTCCGGATCAACCGTGTATACGTTGCCGTTTTCGACCTCAGGGTAACACCGATCGCTGCTGCTCCAACTCGGCCGACATTTCAATCTGGCGAGTAGTCCCTTCACAGCTCCAGCTCCACATTCCAGGCGTCGGCAGCATCAATGACTTCGAGTGCGATTTCTACCTGTTCACGCTGCACTCCCTCGCGCGAAGCTGGCCAAACGTCGCCCAGAGCCATCTCTTCAGTAGCCAGCGCTACCTGTTTCACACTGGACCGCGCGTGATGCAGAAATTGCCATTGCTTGATATCTAGCGCAAGGTCAGTCAAAGCCCCGACAGCATGCAACAGGTTTTCGTCGATAACATTTTGCGCTTTTTTTTTGCCGCCGCAGCGCCGCAATAAGCGCTCGCCTCTCTTCAACATCGGCAACGACACCCAATCCTGGCCCTCGATGCTCGCCGCGGCAAGCGCGAAACATTCCGGAACGTGACCGCAGGGGTATCCAAGATATTTGAACGCACCGAACCTGTCAGAGACTGCATCGATCCACCGCGTTGCGATGTTGCCCAGCAACCTGATCGGCAGGACATCACGCTGCCACAACAGCTCTCGAGGTTGGAACTCGAACCATCGTTGCAAGCAGTCATCTGGTTCGTTACGCAACAGCTCGAACTCAGAAAAACCCAACTCAACGGCTGCCGCGTGTGCCTCGATCCTTTCCGATAACTCCTCGCTCACCGGGTAGAGGTTACCGTCTTCGCCCAAGGCCACCTCGAGCGCCTTCGGTGCTCTCGACGGCCACAACGACCAGCCTGGGCCGCCGCACGGCATATGGCCTAGCAGACCCCTCATACGCCCCGTTCCTTGACCAGTAGCCAATCGAACCCCTGCTCGAAAGCCCACTGCAGCTTGTCCAAAAACTTTTCGCTGATCTTGTCCTCGTCCCCCCAGCTCCGAACCCGCTGCGTCGGATCATGGCGCACGTCGAACAGCATGTCGTCGTTCAGATCTGAGAACCAAACCCCAGAAAAATTCAGCTCCGAGTACCCACCGCGTTCATAGATCTCATCCAGTTTGTCGTGGTCCTCCTGGGTCATGACGTCACGCCAGTAGAATACGGCCGCGTTTTTCATGCCGACGCCGCCGGCAGCCACATCGGACACAATGCCCGTCAGCAGCAAGAGCGGCCAACTGGTAGCCATGGTGTACGCTTCCAAACACTCTGTAGGCTGGAACCCAAGCTCCAGAGCAGCCTCGTCGATCTCCAGGTCGGCGTACCCCACGACCACGACCTGGCCGTCGTCGTGGAACTCGAAATCCACCGGCTGACCGTCGCAGGCAAGGTGAATGGTAACGACCTTCATGGGTCACCACCGTAGCGCCTTGACGAGCAGCAGCCCTCCGGCCGCGCCCAGGACGAGCCCGATCCATTTCAGGTTCCGCTCGCCCCAGGTTTGCCGCATCCTGACTATGACATTCTGGTCAGAGCCCTGGTGCAGCGCTGCCTCTTGGCTGGCCACCTCCTGAGCAAACCGCCCCACAAACGGACCAACAGTGTTCGGGTCCGAGAGCGGCATCTGCGCTGGGAGTACGGGGTTGCTCATGACGCCTCCTTTGGCTCCTCGGCCGCGTGGCGCGACTTCACCCAGCGGTAGACGAAGAAGCTACCCACTCCCAAAGCCCCGACCACCCCCAGCACCACCCCTGCAGCCATCATGGTGCCCCGCCGCTCTGAGCGGGCCGAGATCGCCGCCGACTCGGCCGCGGCCTCCTGACCGGGCCGCAGCGCCTCCTGCTCGGCAAAAATGGCTTGGCGCTGCGACCATGGCACGCCGTAGCGCTCCTCCCACTCGCGGCGCCTTCGCGCCGCAGTCGACTCTGGCTCTTCGGAGTCTTTCAGCAACTCAGGCGGGATCGCGGCGGTCACCAACGTCATCAGGGCTGGAGACGCACCGCTCTCCTCTGCCGCTGTTTGCCCAAGCGGACCACCCGATACGACCTCGTACATGCGAGGCCTCCTTTCGGTCTACAGACCCAGGAACGCCGCCTGCTCCAGCGCCTCGTCACGGGCCTTCGACCGCTTCAGCCACCAAATGCCACCGCCCAGCAGCGCCAACGCGCCGACGGGGAGCGCCCACGACGGCAGGTTCTGGAGCATGCCGTTGGTCTCTTCGCCGTTGCCCACGCCGCAGCCGCAGCCGCCACCACTCAGTGCGGGCATGCCACGCCGCGCCACGGGGGCGATGTTCCGCCGCGGATCATTCGACCCGATGGTCGGCGGGTGCCACAGCGCTGCTCCCGGGAGCAAACTCCCGATGCTGCCAGGTCCGTCACTTCTTCTGATGTACTCGCTCATCTTCTCTCTCCTCGCTGCTGACTCTCGTTTAGCCGCAGCAGTTGCAAGTTGGTTCGTCTTCGTCGAACATGTTTCGCAGGATGCTACCAGCCGCTCGCCGCTTGCTGATAAGCACCCACAGGCCCCCGGCCACCAGCCCGATACCGACCGGGAGGGCCCACGCCGGCAGTTGGCTCGTCCCTTCGCCGTTACCGAGCCCCAGCAGCCCCAACAGGCTCGCCTGTCGCCAGGGCTCCGGCCGCGGGCTGCGGCGCGTCACCAGCGGTGAAATCGGTCGTCCAGCGTCCTCAGCGCCGATCGTTGGCGCTCGGTTCGTGACCGCGATCGTCGGCGGCAACGCCGCGATTCGTCCAGGGCCAACGTAAGCCATGGTTTTATTCCTATTTCACCACAAGCCGGTGGCTTTTCATCCACGGATGCATTTTTTTGAACAAGCTCCTAGCGAACGGACGTCCCTGCAGCTCAGGGTCGGTGTGCGCCAATGACGCCAGTTCCTTCAGATAGCAAAACGCCGTCTCGAAATCCTGCGTTTCATCGATGTAAGCTTCGAGAGTACGCATTGCGTTGTCCCAAATCCAGCCCCTTGACCGTTTGTTCAGATAGTTATATTTGGATTTTGGTGGCCTCAGCGCCTCCATATAGTGGTCAAGCTCGGAAAACCGAACGTCTTTCTCTAGGCGATGTTGTTCTCTCCAGTCAGACACCTGGCTAACATCTGAAATGTAGGGGTTTGGTGTGGCTGAACTCTTCGCACGGTACCACATAAGCATCGCGCCCACAGCCGCCCCAATGCCCAACGGGACCAGCCACCCCTTGGCTCCCTCTGTCGTGCAGCCCACTCCACAGTGTTCGACGTTCATACTACTTACCTTTCTCCTTATTCAACGGCTTTCCCAAGCCGTCAATCTTTTCCTTACCGGCCCGGTTCTGCCGATTACGATTCTTCATGTATTTGCGCACGTACACGAACGTGAGCAGCGCACCGCCGCCGGCCAGCGCCAAAAATGCAAACAGCTTGATCGGTGTCTCCCGAGCTTCCCGCTCGCCGATCACCTCGAGAAACTCGGCCGGCTTGGCGCGGTACCGTGCCAGGCCGGTGATGCCGGCCACGTCGAGCACCCGCTCGGTCACATTGGCCCGGAACTCCGGGTCCGCGATGATGTTGGCTGCGTCCTGCTCCCACTCGCGGCGCCACGCAGCACACACCCGACCGCGCCACGGATCTTTGATGCTCGCACCTTGATGCACCGCCTCGGGGCACTCGGTCCGCGGCTGGCACGACCCGATGAAAGTGTCGTTGCCAGATGTGATCTCCATGGTGTATGGCAGTGACTGCGAGACCACCAGCTCCCGCGGCGCATTGTGGTAGAACCGGCACTTGATGTCGCGGAGGCCGACCTCAGCGACGCCCCACGGCACTGGATAATCCCGGCTGGGAACCGGGCGTCCAGTCGTCGGGTCGATATTGCGCGGCGGAAGGTAGCGATCGCCACCCAACAGCGCCGGGTTGATCGTATCCTGTTGGCCCAGTCCCAGCAAACTCAGAGCCGCGGTGTTGCGCTCGTAGCTCATTCGTCGTCCTCCGGCGCCAACACCTTGTAAAGCGCGTAGCCGCCCACAGCCGCGGCACCCACCCCGAGCCCGACGACCCACCAGCTCGGCCCCAGCCAGCCCAACTTGGTTGGGATCGGCTGCATGTCCACGCTGAAGATGATCGGCTCGCGAATCGGGGTCAGCATGGGCTTGAGCACCGCCGACTGCGCCCGCGCGTTCTCGCCAACGGGCTCCGGTCCGATCGGCAGCCTCCGATACTCGTAGGGGAAGTAATCTTTGAGCACGATCAGGATCTCGATCATCCTCTCGAAGGGAATAGACTTGAAAAGCGGCCACCATGGGAACGGCAGTTCTTTTGGGTCGTATTTTTTACCGGACGCCATATCCTGGAAGTTCTGGGCGGTCCGCTTTCCACAGCCGGCTTGGTCAAGGACCTCACCAAACTTCTTCCAGCCCAGCTTCTGCCCAGCTTCCCAGATATCGCGCATCATCCAGACGATCGACGCGTACCAGCGGCTGCCACGGCGCCGCTTCTGGTTAAAAGAGCTGTCGCCACCGGCTGAGGATGTGTTCTGCAACACCTCTTCCATGCATTCCATGGTCCGACACAGAATATTAGAATAGGTATCGTCCCTGCCCTGCATCCACCTCAGGACCTTGTACACCCGCCACGCCCGAAAGTAGTATGTGTCCTCAGGGTTCTCCCATGGGTTTTTCTCGCTACCCGCCTTGATAGGCCGACCGTCTGGACGCAGTGGCACGGCGTTTTCTTTGTTGTACCAATGTCTGGTGCAGTTTTTTGTGCCGCCCTTGCGAATGCCAGCATTCACGCCGCGAACCTCGCCAGAATCTGACGGTCGCGCCGCAACCTGTCCCCAATCCTCGCCGCGCATGACCAAACCATCGTGCATGTAGCGCACAAAGGTACATTTGTGCATTCCACGAGGCCCGCGGGTATAGCTACAGGAGCAATCTCCTCCTGCTGTCACTTCACGAGCGTCGGGTAGATACGCCCCAACAAGACCACGGATGTGGGCTCGATACACCTTCTTTTTCGTGTTTGTGTTTCTATCGTACCCCTGGCAGTGATACTTGTCGCACTCTGGGTTAAACCACTCAGCGAAGAAGCTCAAAATCGCACCGACCGCTGCAACCAAAGCGCCGACCACCAGGCCAACTACCGATTCGCTGGCTGCCGCCATCACCGTCAGACCAACGCCCATCAAGGCGTCGCCAACATACTGCGTTGCTGCGATATTCTCCTGGCGCTTCGCGTCGGCCGCGCTCGTCACATCTCCCTGGGCCGCAATCACGAACTCCGAGTTGCCGTCGAGCTGCTCCTGAGTGAGGTATTGGTTGATCCCCGCCTCCCGGTAAAGGCCGTAGGTATCGAGCCAGGTAATCGTGCGCGTTGTCGACTTCCGCATCGCTCGCCTCTGTTACATCCGCTGCGGCTTACCGGTGATCATGCCGTACAAGTTGACGCCCTCGAACGCCAAAAACACACCGCCAACGATGACGAGCGCCGGGATGATGTACCACGGGGTGCCACCGCTTTCATCATCGCCGTTGCCCACGCCATAGAAGGCGCCACCATGCGGGACGACCGAGCCGGGGAATGAGATGCCGGCCGGGCAATCCCAGTATTGGGCCGGCGCCCGGTAATGCCCACCGCACTTGATCCCCGTCGCGGTACAACCCGCGCTCATCAACGCTTCCTCTTGGGGGCCAATCTCCGGTGGCCACCCGCGGCCCATCACGATCCCCTTGGGTCCCGTTGGCGGATAGACGCACACCCGGCGCTTACCCTGTGGCCCGGGGTAGCCGGGCTTACCCGGACCGAGAGTCATACCGCCGCCAGGTCCGCCCGGGGCGTAGGGCCCGGCTCCGTAGATAAAGGGGCTCGCCTTCATCCACACCGGCAAACCTCCAAGACCAACTCGTTTTTTGTTGTATTCGTAGGCCATCGTCTCTCCCCTAGTACCTGAAACCACCTGGTGCGCCCAACAGCAGCCACGTGGTCCACACAGCGATAGGTGTCGTCACGACGCCTGCCGTAATGCCGGCCGCCGCCCATTTCGCATTTTCGCCTTTGCGCCATGCGAAGTAACCCGCAGCCAGCGGCCACAGGAGAGCTGCCACGGCTGCTGTTTTATTCCGTGCGACATAGTTTGAGCAGCTCTGGCCAGGCGCCAACGCAAACAAGCAATGGACAGCAGACAGCACTGCCCTCGGACCGTAGAATGCGAGACCGAGCAACCGAGACCCAAGCGGAGCCCGACCACCGAACCGCTGTCCCAGCCAGCGGTCGAACATTGACCCCTGCCGCCACGCGCCCGTCTCCCACATTGTGTCGATCTCATGCTGCTGGCGGCGCTCGCGCTCTAGCCGCTGGCGATCGATCTCCTCTTGCCCCTGTGGCGTCGGCTCCTCCGCCACCAGCGTCGTAGTCACAACTGGCGATAGTTCCGTCGTCCCCATGGCACGCTCGTAGCTCACATCAGTCTCCTGTGAATGGCTGCGGGATAGGCGTCAAGTCCGTCTCCAACGCCGAGACGCGCCGTGACAACGATTGCAAAAATTCTTCCATCCGGTTTTGCCGCTCGTTGAACTGCTGCTCCATCGCGCTCTCCCGCTTGTTGATCGTGGCCTGGTTCTGCCGAATCAGCTCCATGCTGGCATCCATCGTGTTCAGTCGGCCGTCGATCCGCCGTAGGACATCACCATAATCCCGCAACATCGTCATGATTTCTGCGAGCACGTCTTCCATTGTTTCTGCGCTTTTGTCGCTCATCTACCACTCCAGCCACCCAACATGTGCTTCACGAAACCGCCCACAGGAAGTCCTCTTCCTTGGCAGCACCCAACAAGCGCGATAGCGCAAATAAGCCCATCGGCAACAGCGCACCAACCGTCATTCCCAGATACCCCCCAAACAACGTCCAGCCCCAGCTGCAAAAACCGAGGCGCCGCAACGCGTAGATCCCGACGAGCGGGCTAGAGACGATAAACGCCGAAAGATACCGGCTGCCTACGATGTCTTCCAATGCCGTCGCGCCCGCTTTCGTGTAGATCTTGACGGGCCACAGCAGCCGCCCGGTCAGCGTCGACTCGGCCCAATCCAGCACGGTCTTCGACAGCTTGTAGCGGCCGTAGGCCAACGTGTGGATCGGCTCTTCGAGCGGCGGCATCGAGCGCGCCATTTGCCGCCGCCGGTACTCGGCCAAAAGTGCAACCCGCCGCGCCCGGTTGCGGGCTGCGCGTACCGAGCAGTATGGACCGTCACACGTCTTGATGCGCCACCCTTCAGCGATTGCAGCGTTGAGGTCAGCGGTCAGCTCCTCATCGGACAAGAGCGCCAGCTCCTTCTTCGACAAAATCTCGTCTGGCGGGCTCACGCTCGGGACCGGGGTATCCACCAACGTCGGAGTTTTTTGGGTCGTAGCGCTTTCCAATCCTCCTTCCGCCTCTTCAGCGTCCGCTCCGAGCCCGCTGTTATTAAGGTATCCAATAGGAGAGATCGGCCGCGTGTAGTACAGCGGCACCCGACGCACGCGCGTTCCATCCAAATTCCTTGACCGATTGCGCACCACGGGACGCCCGCTCCCGGACACTTCTCCTTGAGGAGTGATCGCTCGTGCCCACCAAACTCCTGGGTATCCTGGAACGACGCTCGATGCCGCCCGCACCTCTGTCATACCGAGACCCAGCTCCGGGTCCTGCTGACGCACGACAGGCCCATAGGTCGCTGTCCGCTGGGCTGGAGCCCTATTATGGTGGTACTCGTAGCTCACTGCCCCCTCTTGACCCAAAGTGTCACGAGCACCCCCAAAGCGAGCGCCCCACCAGCAACGCCGACCAACCAGCCGCGGTTGAGGACTGGTTGACGCGATCCGTTCCCTGAGCTGGCAATATCCTCCCCCGCTGCAACCGCACGGCCCAGTCTCAAAGTTTCCTGGAGACCTTGCCAGTCTACCTGCGGCACCCCGGCAGCAACCAGCCGCTGGGGCATGGCCACGCCCATCACCTCAGTCACGTCATGGTGCTGTAGCGCTGCCTGCAAATCCTGACGCGCCCCAGCGCTCCCGCTCCGCACTCGATCGATCAGGTTGTTGATTGTTTGTCTCAGCTCGCGAATCTCGGCTCTCGCACCGAACAATCCCCCCACCCCCTCTGTTCCCAGCGGGATCAATCGTCCTTTCGGGCCATGGCGCCCGATGCGCCGAGCATATTCCGTCGCATACGGGACCAACGGGCCGCGGCGCCCGATAGGCCGTGCGAAGTCCGTATCCACAGGAATCAACGGCCCCTTCGCGCCAGTGGGAGTGATCTGACGCGCCTCGACAACCCCTGGAATTCCCGATTCGATCGATGACTCCGCGTAAACCGGAGCACCCTGACCCAGACCGAAAGCCGCCCTCTTGTACTCGTACATCAACCTCTCCTTCCAAATAGCTTCGCCGCGATCACTCCGCTGCAGAAGCCCATCGCCAGATAGGTCAACGGTCGCGCCTGCACCGCGCTGCGCACGCGCGTCATCAGGTCGGGCGCCGCCACCTCCTCCACCATGATGCCCACCTCGCGGACCGCACCTTCAGCCGCCTCGGTCGCCCCCTCGACGATCTGGGACGCCGCCGACGCGGCATCGTCACCCAGCGGCAAGTAATCCACTCGCCAGTCGGTCGGCATCACATATGGCGGGCAACAGTAAGAGCGCCCGGGGATAATCGTATCGCAGCGCTGCGTCGCCGCGAGCGGCAGCGGTCGATGCTGCGACGACATCAGCCGCATCGGCTTGGCGCAGAATTTCTGATCCTCCGGGTCGAATACCCGGTCCAGCCCTGTGGCGTTGAAGGGCACGCGGTTGCACCGCTCGAGCCGCGGCTCAGCGAACGCGAAAATCCCGGGGTCGAGCACCAAGGTGCCGCCGTTCCAGGTGTAGAATTTGTCGTAATTGTCGTGAGCCATCGTTTACTTCTCCTCTTGAGCTAGCTGCTCGAGCAGCTGCTCGTGGAGCAGCTCCCGCCGCTGTTGCGCCTCCAGCAGCTCCGACTGCAGCCGCGTCAGCTCCACGGCAGCTCCCATCAAACGCTGCACCTGGTCCTTGGCCTTCGCGACCTCGATGATGTTGCGCGTCTTGGCGATCTCGGCTTCCAACTGCTGGATATGTTCGTGGGCGCCAGCGAGCTGCTTAATCCTGCGGCGCTTGTCGCGGAAGCTCTCAACGACGCCCAACTGCTCGAGCCGCACGTCCTCGAAATACTCACCAGTCAACGTCTCGCCTGACGCCGCTGTCAAAATTCGGCGCAAGATATCGGCCTCGGTTTCCTTGACGGCCCGCTCGCGGTGTTCGTCAGCCAAGTGGGCGAGCTGCTGGCGCTCTTGCTCCTTGGCCTCTGCCTCGGCCGCGGCCCGCTCCTCCAACAGCTTTGCCCGGCGCTCACGCCTTGCCGTCTCGAAGCTGCGCCATTCCGGGGCAACCGGCTCGTCGAGCACGCTTTCGAAGGCCTTGGTGTCCGCCTCAAACATGCCGACCGACCCGTCAGGACCGTAGAGCGCAAACGAGTAACGCCTCAGAGTCCTGGCCCGGGGTAGCGCTTGCTTGGATGTTTTGGACAGCACGCCGCCGGCCCGGAGCTTCGCCACGTCGGTGAGCGCCACGACTTTGCGCGTCGCCGGGCGCCGCGGTTTGCGCCCTCGGCGGCGCCGACTCCGCGCCTTGCGCAGCTCGCGCTCGGTCGTTGGTCCGACCACCTTCGTCTCTTTCAAAGCCGCTGCAACCCGCACTTTGGCACTCAGGCCCCAGATGCGCTTGTTTTCAGCCAGCAGCGTCCCCATCTTTTCGATGAGCTGCTGCGGGATGCCGGTTTTCTCCGAGATGTCCGCAGCACTCCAAATTTCCGGCCGGTAGGCCGAAACCTTTTCGTGCTGCTCGGCGTAGCGCGGGTCGCGGGTGGTGTACTCCACGTACTGGCGCTGGCGAGACAAAAACCGTGGCAGCTCGTCCCACAGAAACACAGAAGCGATCGCGTTCTGTTTGAGAACTCCCTGCCGGGGCGTTCCGGCAACCTGGAACCATGCTGTCCCCTTCCGGGCGTACCCCTTCCAGCTGGTGCTGTAACCCTCGACGTAGCCGACGACCTCGGAGCCGCGCAGCACCACGCGCCGCCCTGGCTTGGTGGTCGTCCATACCGTAATGCCGCGAACCCAGGAAGGCAGTTCCGGGGAAGATTTTTCTACCGGCTCGTAGCCGCGCTCCAGCGTCGTCTCATACGCCTCGAGCGGCTCTTCCTCCTCGGACTCATCTTCCCACTCCGGAGCGCCGACCTCCAGATAGTGAGCGTAGAGTGACTCTGCGGCACCTTCTGGCGTCTCGTGACCGCTGGAGACAACCTCGTCGTCCCAGAATGCGTCGTAACGCACCTCGGATTCGCCGCGAGCGATATCGAGCGTGCCGATCATACCGATTGGCAGCCCGTCGACTTGCACGTCGTAGAACCCCTCTGTTTCCTCGAGCGGCACGAGCACCCACTCTGGACTGTTGTTGCGTCGCGGGCGCACTGGCCCAAAAAGCGCTCGGCCTAAAAGCCAGCCGCCCGCGATGCCGCCGCAGATGTAGAGGAGGTCACGCATTTCGCCATCAGCCAGCGTACTCGGACATCCGTGGCCCAATCCACCGCTTGTAGGCGTACCAGCCGCCGCCGACGAGCAGCGCCGCCAGACCAACATGCTTCCAGTTGATGCCAGCCGCCGCACCGTTGCCGTTGCCGTTGGCAACGACCATCGCTGCCGGTGTGGTCACGACCGGGACTACCACCGGCGTCGCCGTAGCACCATTGCCGTTGGTCTGCGCCGACACCGTTGTGGGCAACTGCTCCATACCGGACTCGGCCGCAGCCGCCGCCGTTCCTGCCGTGGGTGTGCCGACGTCCAGCACTCCGTTGGTGGAACCATCGAAGATTCCATCCTCTCCGTAAACCAATTCGCTGGGACTGTTGAAGATTCCTTCGTTCTCTGCCATTTTTACAACACCTCTCGTGTCAGGTTCGGAGCCACCGTCGGCCCTGGCAGCGCCAGCTCCTCGATGACCTCTTCCATTGCCTGCTCTTTTGCCTTCGTCTTCAGCCACGTGAGCAGCGCGGCGCGACTGTCGCTGTATTTGGTCGGACCGTAGTAGCTGAGCGCCTTCCAGCGGCGCTTGCCGTGGCTCTTGTGCAGCTCGCCGAGGCTCTCGCCTTCGCTCGAAACGCGGAACTTCTTTGCCTCACGCATGTTGAGCGCCCGCAGCCGCTGATACTGTGCCGCGGTGATGATTGGATGCAGCGTGAAGTTACCCGCCTTGATGTTGATGTCGGCCCCCCAGCCCTCACGGGTGCGGGGGTTTTTCTCGGCGCCCGGCTTCCAGTAGCCTTTCCCTGGCGTGTAATACACACCCTTTCTTCCTGGAGGGCACGAGCAGTGTGAGGTCACACGCACCCGCGGGCCGCCGCCTGTGCGCTTGCGAAAATGCGCTTTGATCCAGCTGCAGCCCATCGCCTCGCATTCCGTCTTGTTCCTGCGCCGATATGGGTTTTCCTTCATCCCTGGCGGCGGACCATAGATGGTCTCACGCTCGCCAGCGGCCGTCGCCCGGCGCTTCATGTACCACCGCGTACCCAGGACGCCGACCGCCGCGCCACCAGCCAGCCAGAACCAGTTGTTCAGCGTCCAGTCCCACCAGGTGGGCTGGAGCCCCAGCAGCTTCTTCGGCGGGGCCTGCGTGCCACCAGTCGCCTTCCAGTAGTCGTAGAGCCCCTTGGGCAGCTCCAGCGTCGCTGGGAGCACATCAGGCGCTTCTCCGCCGCTGTAGCTGGCCACCAGCGCCGCTGCGCCGGGAAGATCGTGCGCCTTCCACCATGCGATGAAGTTCTCGGTCTCCAGCGGGGTGATGGTCGTCGACAACACCTTCCCCTGTTGCCGCAGCAGGCTCTCCACGCGCGTGGTGCTCATCAGGTACTGATCGTAGAGCCACTTCTGGACCTGGATGCTCTCGCTCTGGACCCAGCCGGGGAGCTGCGCCACCCAGTCCGCGGCGTCTGACGCCGCCTGGGCTGCCCCGCGTACGAGCGCCAGCTTGGAGAACCACTCGAGAAACGACGGCTGGTACTCCGACATCCACGTGACGAACTTCTGTCCCTGCAACGTGTTCTTGTCGACGTACACGAACGGCCCCTGCTGGGCCTTTAACTCGTCGATGAACACCAGCAGCTCCTCTTGGGGCTGCGGCGGCACGGAAACACCGGGACCCAGGATGATGCCGTCATCAGTAGCAGCACCGTTGGTCCCGAGCCCGAAAGCCGCTCGCTCGTACTCGTATACCGACATGTCGTTTCTCCTTTTCAGACCACGCGCCAGGTGCGCTGCGCCAACCACGCGGCTGCGTCTTCCAGGCTCCGGTGGCTGCCGGTTTGTCCTTCGCGGGCGACCGCTCCGTAACGGAACCCCCCGCCACCGAAATCACGGATAGATCCGATGAAAATATCCTCGTCCCAACCTGGGTGCAGCCAGTAGGCCTCCCAGTAGTCTTCTCCGAGTTGGCGCAAGTCGAGCTTTGGACCCAGCGGGTCGTCGCTCTCTCCGTTGACCAGCCGCGGCTCCCACAACCCAGCGTTCTTCTGCACCGCAGCCGCGGCTTGGGCCGCCTTCTTCTTGGCTACCGATCGCCGTTTGATGAGCGCCGCCGTAACGGCCACTCCCACCGTGCCGACGGCCAACACCGCCGGCAGCCAGTAGCGGGCCAGGAAGCTGGTTTGCACCGCTGCCGCTGCCCGCTCCTGCTCGCGCTCAAACAGCTCCTGCTCCAACCGAACATCGAGCGCTGCCTGCTCTTCCGCGCTCATCGGCATTTGCACCGGAGCCTGCATGCCCTTGACCGTCATAGCCGACGCCGGCACCGGAGGTGGGCAACACACCAGCTCATAACCTGCGTCGAAGACGTTGGTGCGGCTGCAGGTGGAGCCGACATACGCCTCGGCGTCGCGCCACTCCGGGATGGTCTCGGTCACGGTGCCATCGGGTGTCCGGTAGGGGCCGCAGCGGTCTTTGTGCTCCTCGTACTCAACCTGGGTCAACGCCCGTTTGGGCAACCGCAGCGGGTTGGGACAGCACCACTCGACATGCCGCGGCAACCCCGGCTTGGTGGCTTCCCAGATCTTACCAGTGCGGAAACAGTCAGTGTTTTCAACTACCTGGCCGCCACGCTCGATCTTCGGCGTGGCAGCCTCGGCGAGGCGTTTCTTCTGATACCCCTTGCCGATCTGGCACTCGTCGCTTGCAGGTACGATCACCTTGCCCGCGTTCTCTGCCAACCACGGTTGGTCCGGTCCGACAAACCCCATGCCCGAAAGCAAATCCGGACCGTAATACCGCTTCCGACCTGTGACGACGTATGCCACCACCGCCTCCCGTCAGCCCTGAGCAGCCAAGTCTTTGAGCCAACTCACCGCCCGCGGCTTCTTCAGCGCCGAATACGTTGGTCGGTCGAGCAGCAGCGACCGGGCTACCCAGCGGCCTTCGATGACCGACGGGCCCACGTATCCGACCAGCTCGCCGTTGTAGAAGACCTCTTCCTCGTCCTCAGGATTCGGGGAAAGTCCACCAGCCGCAGGTGCCGCATGCGCTGGCTTGTACTTCTTGAAGTAGTACCAGAGCCCGGCTGCCACTGCCGCCACGCCACCAATGAGCAGGGGCCATTTGTATTGAGAGAGGAAGCCCCCCTCGATCGCCGCGGCTTGCTGCGCCAGATCGGCCTCCTGTTGCGCTGCTTCTTGTTCTGCACGCAGTGCCTCGGCTGAGGCTCGCGACGCCTCGGCTTGTGTCTGGGTGACCTCCAGCTGAGACGTCAACGTCCTGATCATTTCCTGCATCGCCAACACATCTGGACTCGGCTCTTCCGCCACAGGCGCCTTGGCAGCAGTTTCGAGCGCCGCTGTTGCATTGGCTAGATCATTCTGCAGCTTGGTCATGTTGTCTTCGAGCGCTGC
>Ga0180434_10002854_pt1 | contig 22451 bp, 39 predicted proteins | sample SS_ome_7_FD_132453 | JGI IMG/M metagenome (GOLD analysis project Ga0180434, IMG submission 132453) | Hypersaline lake sediment archaeal communities from the Salton Sea, California, USA - SS_1_D_2 metaG | ecosystem: Environmental > Aquatic > Non-marine Saline and Alkaline > Hypersaline >...
TTGTGTGTGTGTGTGTGATTCATTAGTGAGTGTAAAAAACGAGTAATAAAGTCATACAATTTCAATTTGATATTCTTACGAATAGCAAAACCCCGCATTGAAAGAGGGCGGGGAACCCTCGCTTGAACCGTGAGTAATTACGAACCGAACTACTCTTGCGACTCATCCGTCATAGCATTTAGGAAGTCGCTTTCATTCGATTCGCTTTCCTTGGTTTCCGTCTTGACTTGGGTTTTCTTGTTCTTACCGCGCCTTCGCTTGCGTTTTTTTGGTTGGGCGGCGGTTTTCAATTGTTTGTTCAGTTGTTGGATTGCAGTTGCAAGTTTGATGTTTTCTTGAACGAGCGAGTCAATCGCTTTGAATACTTGTTCGAACCCGGCTTGTGATTCGAAGCCGAGCAATCCGCTCGCTACTTCGGGAGTAACTTTGTTCGTTTTTACCGCGCGGAATACCGCGGGCAAGCTCTCGATGCGTTTCGGCTCGAGGACTTTCGGCGCGTATTTGGCTTTGAGTTCGGGTGGCATTCCCGCGAGCGTTCGCTTCGCGCCGTAAGCTTTGCCCGAGAGCCATAACTTGTAACTCGGCGAGCCTTCCGCGTTCGCAATGAATTCGGGCGTAACGAGTTCCTTGCCGTAAGTGAATGCGTAGTCCCGGAGGAATGTTTGATACTCGTGGACATTTCTATTCCTTGCTTCCGTGGTTTTATGCACGGGTCTGTTTTTGGAGCCGAGGATTGTTTCCCCGAACCATTTCTTTATTCCCATTTCTTTCCCTCCATTTTGTTCATCCGCAATGGTTATTACAAGACGGCATTGCGTTCCAACCGATTGGGAGTTTTACTCCCCCGCTTGTTTCGTAAGTAGTGCTTGGGCAATCCGGGCACTCGGTTGCGTTGGACAACCCAATCGTGAAGTAATTCTCGCGCGTTGGCGTGTAATAAGTCGTGAAGTTGTTGTAACCGCTCGCTTTAATCGTAATCAAGAATGGCGCGTATTCGGAGTAATTCCCGTAAGGCGAGCAACCCGGGTCGCTCGTGTCGGGACAAAGCATTTCCCATGAGTTATTAACGAAGTCCGTGCTTTGAACGCGCATGCTACGATTAAGCAAGCGCACTTCCTTGAAGTCGCCTGTCGCGTTACTCGTTTGGTTCGCCCACGCCCAGTAAATCGCGTTCCCGAAAATCTTGTCCGAGCCGTTCCCGTTACTCGTAACGGTTTGAATTCCCCACGGCGTAGTGTTAAAGTGCCCGCGCGTTACGAACACGCCGCTCGCGTTCGTGCTTGTGACATAAAAGTATTCCATTCCCGCTTTGAAGTAGTCGCCCGCCGTGAAAGCGGCGGGGTCGGTTACCTCGATGAAGTCCGCGTCAAACGCGTATAAGTGGTGGAACTCCGTGCCACTCGTGGGATAAGCAATGCTCTTCCCACTCATGCAGTTACTCCCATTAACATCTTGAATGGTTAGCACGGCGTTCGGTATTGGGTTGCCCGTAACCGAGTCCACTACTCGCAAGCGCAACTCGTATAACTCGTTGTAGAACGCTTGCCAGTCCTCGCCTTGAAAACCGGGTTTCGCGTAAGTGTATAGGGCGAACCGCCATGGTTCAACGAGCGGTGAGTTAATGAATTGCGTTATTCGCGTGCTATTCTGGAATTCATCGTTAATTCGGCGGACAATCCACCGCCAATAATACTGGAATGGCGCGGCGTAGTAATTACGCGGGTTCAACATTTTTGTTAAATCCGCGTTTTTAACCGTGTTTTCGAGTGTAGTGTACGCTGTGGTTACGCGCCCTTGCGCGCCCGTTATCTCGTAAGGGTAAAAGCCGAGTGACTCGTCATCGTAATCGTTGTTCACCGCGAGTTCGGGACCGTTCACAAGTAAAATGTTGTCAACCATGCGGAAGATTTTATGCACGAAACGCCCTCGCGCTTCGATAATGGTTTGCGTCATGTTCGTGTATCGTGCCGTCCATTGAGTGTTGTGCCCGTTCACGGGTTGCGTTCGCAGCCACCACGGTGGTTCAGGGTTGAACTGTGGCGCGTCAGCGTAGTAAGCACCGTGGATGCTAATGTTGCCGTAGTAAGTCGGGTAAGTCGGGTAGTTACTATAACCAACGAATGCGCCGCCTACATTTTCAAGGTATTGCTCGTTCGCCGTGGAGTCGTAATACTCTTCGCCGCTTAAATACACGCTGTCGTCGTTAAACTTCATTGAACCGTATACTTGATACATGAAAGTGTTAGAGGGCAAACGGAAAACCGTGTAATTCTTGTAGTCTTGCCAGTTGCCGAAGAAAATTGGGAAGTAATAACTTTGTTTTTGCGTGCTATTCGGGAATAAATTCACGCTCGTAACGAACTCCGTGCGCCCTGAACTCGACAAGAAATCTTCAATGTCGCGGGGTTGAATTGGTTTACCGAGCGTGCCGCCTTTCATGTCCACGAAGGGCACGCCTTCTTCCATGAACAAGTGCCCCGCCACGATGTAATCGTAAAAGTCGTGGCAGTAAGTCGTGCCACCCATGTAACCCGGGTTGAGTTGGTCTTTGCGCGCTAAGTGGAAGTGTTCGTCGAAGGGCGCGGCAATAATCGTGTTTTCGCGCCACCGCCCGTCAATCTCCATAGTGTAATTCCCTGTTTCATTCGTGAAGTACGCGCCGAACATCATCATGTCCACGCCGTAATTAAACCAATCAGTAAAGTTGCCCGTGGGCACATCCCAGCAAACGCGCAACGCTTGGTTGCGCGGGCTCGTAGCCGTTCCCGCGCACGCTTCCGCGCTCGGCGGGCTCACGAGTTCCATGACATTTAATGATTGCGCGTAGTAATTCCACCCGGGACCCCCGCCAATCATGCGGAAGCAATAAGTTTGCCCTGTTGGGAAGCCACCGCCTGCGATGACATTAACCGTGACATTTTCAGGAGGGTAATACTCGTGTAAAGTGAAACTCCCCGTTGCACTACACATGGGAGACAAGCATATTAGAATGCCAAGTAGCGCAACGAGGGAGTAACGCAATTCCTTAACCACTTCCTAATTGGTTTCCGGGGTTGTAGCAAGCGAAGCGAGCGGTTTGGCAGGCTTCCAGTATGCCTTCTTGGTTCGCCTTCGCTTCCGCGGCGAGTTCCGAGTAATACGCGGCTTCCCCCGCGTAAACGCTTTGCTCGCGTTCTACAATGAATTTCTCGCGTTGGAGTAGTTGCACGGCGTAAGGCGTTCCACCACCGAGTTTGCTTATTGCTTCGTCTAATTGTTTTACGGTGTCCTCTAATATTTCGGCTTGCTCGCTCGCGGCACTCGCTTCAAACAAGTTGGTTTCGTATTCAGTTTGGTAGCGAACTAACTCGGCGTTCGCTTCGCTTTGAGTAAATGATGCTTCCGCGCGGTGAATTTGCCCGCCGTAAACCACGAAGGAATACGCGGTTACACTCAAGGCTAATATTAGAAAAGCTCCCATTACCACGCGCTTGTTCATCGGGAATGGTTACTCTTCGCTCATTTAAAAGAGTTGCGCTGTTTCAAAAAAAAAAGGGGTGGAGTTGCGAGGGCGGGGGTCCCCTCCCTGCTCGGTGCGGAGGCACGCCAAGCAAGGAGGGTGTATCGCCCTCGTCAAACGGTTCAGCCCGTGATGACCGACACAACGACATACACGAGGGCACCGAGAGCAACGAACAGCGGTATCAAGTTGATAACCGTTGCGCTCGTTCCGGTGTCGCCGCCCGGCAATGCACTCATGTTCAAGCCGTTCACTACCTGCACAGTAACAGGAATGGCAACGGCAACGAACATGATGATGCCGATTACCGCGAAGATTATCGCGGAGTATTTCATCTTGTTCATGGTTTGTTCACCTATGGCACGGGTTTAACCCCGTTTATAATAGCGAGTAGTTTAAGCGGTTTAAAAATAAGCAAGGGTTATTACATCGCAAGTTTTAAATACTTTCCCGCATTACCGCGTTTGGAAAATGGAGGAAGAAGCTAATATTGACGCTCTCCGCGGGGAACTCGCGCGGAGCCGGCAGGAACAAGAGCAACGAAGGCTTGCGGTTGAGAATGCTCGGTTGAAGCGTGCCTTGTCGAACGCGGGCATTATGCCGGAGAGCGAGGTTGAACTCGCCAAGGACTTGTTCACGCCCGAGATTAACGCGGGCAAGTATGGCTCGTATATAGCGAAGAATTTAGGGCTCGGTAATTATACTCCGCAGGAAGCTCGCATCATACTCATTTATCAATCGTTAATTGATACCGCGGTTAATGAGAATTTGAATCGCGGGCATGTCGATTTGGCGGGCTTCTTCGAGTCAAAGAAGATGAGTTTCGCTTTAACGGCTACTGCGGCGAAGGAGGGTTTCCTCTTGCAAAACCTGCGGACTTCGCGCGGTATCAGCGAGATAATGAACCAAGACTTACGGCGTAATAATCAAGGCATTGCGAGCAAGATGATGCCTCAATCGCCGGATGGAGTGTTTTAAATGAACATTGTCGATTTGTTGAGTTTATTGACTATCGCGGGTTATGGCTTCGTATTGGGAACCTTAACCATGGGCGTGATGATGAACAAGTGGCTCAAGAGGCGGCTCGCTTGGCAAGTGGGCGTTGCGAACAAGGGTTTTGCTTTCATTGTTCGCGCCGGGCGCAAAGCGAAAATCGTTAATTGGGATACTCGAGAGCCCTGCCTCGACTACGGGTCCAAGACTTACATTATCGACCAATTGGATGTATTCGATACGAATAATATTCCCTGCGTATTAATAAGCGAGAAAATCGGGCGTTCCATTCCCTGCGAGAATCTGCCGAGTGATGTCGATGGCTTATACAGTCCGCAAGCGAACTTCTCATTTAAGACTCGTTTGCACGACTTATTCGAGGCTCGCGCGGAGTTGAACCAAAAGAAGATTCTCGGCATGAAGCCCGAGAAGTTCTTTGCCTTGGTGGGCTTTGGCATCCTGTTATGCTTGCTCGTGGGCTTCCTCGCGTTTCAGCAGGCGGGCACGGCTACCGCGGAAGCCGCATCCGCCGCGGAATACGGAAAGGAGATACTCCAAAACATTGTTCCCGTGGTTAAATGAGGAAGGAATTAGTCGTAACGAGCGAGGATTCGAAACTTAATGTAATGCTCATGAAGTCTATTGTGGGCGCGAGCAAGTTGTTCCGGCGTTACGGGCAAATGGGCGTATTCGAGGAGTTTAATTCGAATGAAGAGGGCGAGGCGATTGCCTTGATTCGAAAGGGTTGCGAGCGGGAAGCGGAGCGCAGGCTCTCGAGGATGGATTCGAATGCGCGTATGATTCCCAATGCCCGCAAGGTGGGCTTGCGTTTATTCATTCGAGAAGTGAAAGGTGGTGGCGAAAGTGGAGAGAAAAATAATTCGAATGCGAGTGAGTAAGGTTCACGCCCTTCCGGGTTTTGATGATTGTTATTTGCACTTGCGTTCGTTCCCGAACGAGGGGAATAAGCGGTTCGGGTGGATTCACTTGGAGGGTTGGAATTACCCCAAGGAACTGCGTTCCGCGAAGCATGCGACTGTTTCAATCGAGTTTGACGAGGCGAAAAAGCGGAATTGACGGAAGAAGGCGCACTCGTTAATCTTCCGTTATGGGAGTTAGTCAAGGCGACTACTTATCACCGCTATTTATCTTGTGTCGGGCATTATGAATCCGTGGCGAAGGATTACGCGAAGGGTCGCGCGGTTCGCGGGGTGCGCAAGTCCAAGCACGAGGCGGATTTTATTGCCTCCGTGCTCGCCTTGTATATCGACTTGGCTCCCAAGATTGCTTATCCTCGTAAACAAAAGTATTTAGCTTTGCAGGGCTTAGACGATTATACGAGTCCGGATGGCGAGGAATTGACTTACGGCGAAGCCGTTCAATACTTCGCGTTGTTGCGCGGGCTTATGGAGGATTTAAACTTGACTCGAACCGAGTCCCGTTCTCAAAGCGAGGGGGACAGGTTCGTTAAGGGGGTTACTTGAATATGAATGTGTTTCGTGCTTGGCTCGGCGAGTCCAATTATCAAAAGTTGAAGGGTTTAATCGTTCGCTTTTGGTTTTTGTTCGTGGTTATAGTTTATTATTTGCGTCCGCATTGGATTCTCGGCAACTTCATACTATTATATATGGGCTTCAAGGCGGGGAGGTTTTGGGACACTTACAAGGGTTTGGTCGTTGCTCAAGGCGAGGTTTGGAAGCGCGAATGGGGTTTGAATAAGGATGGCGCACATAAAGACGATAGTAGTCGCACCAAGGGATACGCCTGAATGGGTTCACGAGCAAAGGCACGCTTGGCAGGAACGCGAGTGGCGGGCTTTGTCCAAGTGGTGCGATGCGGGGAGCCATCTCCGCTTGGCTGCCTTTGCCTTGACGCTGTGGAATCCGTGGGCGGCGTTGTTATTGTATACCGCGAGTGAGATTCCCGAGGTTTTATTCGAATTGGATGCCGGGTGGCATACTTACAAGGTTACGGGCTCATGGCTATAAACCCCGAAAGTGATTTCCCTTGGCTTGACGAGCACGCGAAAGCGGCAATCAAGGATTTGTATTGGAATGTGGTTTTCAACGAGATTGACGCGATATTCGTGATTACGGGTCGCGAGCGTTTCGGTAAGTCCATGTTGTCAATGGTTATTTGGGCTTACTTGGATTACTTGCGCGAGGGTTGGGGTTTGAATGCTACGATTGACATTGACAATAAGATTGCGCTCGTGCCCGAGGATTACGCTAATTTAATCGATAAAGCCGAAGGCTTGCCCGGGGATGTAGTTTGTTATGATGAGGCGGGCACGGGTATGTATAACCGTGAGTCGATGAGTAAGGGCAACCGCGACTTGAATAAAATTCTCATGACTTGCGGCTACAAGAATCTCGTTCACTTGCTTACCCTGCCGAACTTCTTCGCGCTCGACAAGGAAGTTCGCTCGAGGCGGGTTGCCGCGTTGTTCGTTGTAACCGCACATCCGCGCAAGTGTAAGTTCGAGGGGGATGGGCAAGTTTATACGAAGCTCGAGAAGGGTTGGTTTCGGGCTTACTCCGCGAAGGATGTTCAATACATTAAGAAGGACTCGCATACGAGCCGGGTGCATTACCCGCGCACTCCTCAAGGCAACCTTCGGTTCAAGTCGCTCGTGGGCACCGAATTATGGGCGAAGTATAAGGCGTTCTCGAATAAGCACAAGCGCGAGTATATTCGCGGGGTTACGCGGGGGATTGTTCGGGCTCGTTTGAAGAAGCGGAGTAAGGATGCTTCCTCGGGCGTGCCTATGCTTGACGAGTTTGATGAAGAGCTCGAGTTAATCGAAGGTAATACGATTTAATCTTCCTTTATAAAGGGCGAAAGGTTTATATATGGTTATTAGTATTATTAGTATTAGTTAAACGAGGTGAAAGGAAATGAATATGAAGGATTGGGAGCGCAAAGTCGCGGGCTTGACTTACAAAGACGCGAAAAAATACGCGGATGCAGTTAAAACGCTTCGTGAGTGGAGCGTTTTTGAAAAGGAGTTTAAGGGAACCGGGCTTTTTGGTATTGGCGTAATGCTGACGCACAAGGATTACTGTAATGATATATGCGGAGCGAGGGTTTGATTTTTTCGGGGGGGATTCCCCCCAAAGTAAGAAGAGGTGAACGGAGAATGAAAGCGGAAATAACGAGCGTGCCTTTACACTTGGTTGCTTCGTGGGAGTTGCTCAACGCGGATTACGCGATTAAGCGCGTAGCCGGCAGGGCTTACTTGTTCCATGACGGAGAGCGATTCAACGAGGTGAAAAAAGTATGATTGAACAAAAGAGTAAGCGAGCGTTGAAGTGCCCGCGTTGTGATTACGAGTGGATGACTCGAAGTCAATTGCGGTTTGTTTCGTGCCCGTCTTGCCTTCAAAAAGTGTTAAACGAGGATGAGAAGGAATGAACCTTGAACGAGGCTTTTTTTACGCTTCGCTATTGGGGACCGGCGTATTCGCGGGCATCCTGCTCGCGCCGAGCCTCAACGATTACATTCCCCCTTACTTAATCCCCGCGGTTGTAATAGTAGCCGTTTTATTCTCCGTGCTCGCGCACTCGTCAAAAGCGGATGGTGAGGACAAGTGAATGCTTACGATGTTTTAATGCTCGCGTTCCTCGCGGTCGCGGGTTACTGGCTTGGTAAGGCGGCGGGGTGGTTAGAATGATTACGGACTCGCCCGCGATAATCGCGGCGGTAATACTCTTAATCATAGTATTGTGGTGGGTTGGAACGCATGAAACAAAAAAAGAGGAGGCGAAGAAGGAATGAAGTTTTTTCTCGGCGTGTTATGGGACTACTGCGCCCTCGTGGGCGTGTGCTACGCGGCATTTAATTCAACGGGGAGCGAATACGCGAGCTTATTCGCGTTCCTCGCACCCTTGGTAGCCCTCCCAATAATCCTGGAAAAAAACAAAGAGGTGTTGAAGGAATGAATGAAGAGGTATTAATGGCGTGCCCGACTTGTGAAGCCGGGTGGTTGCCAATCTTACTCGCCATCGCGTTCATCGTGCTAATCGTAGTAACAATAATTCAACTACACAACAAAAAAGACGAGGCGAAGCGTTGAAATGATTTTTAGTTCAAAGAACGAGGTGGGTGAACCTGCTTACGAGTTAATCGCTCGTGGTTTAAAGACGGTTACTCGGCGTTTGAAGCCGAAGCGAGTTGGTTCAATTATTGCGGTTCAACCCTCGAGAGCCACGAAAAGCGTTTGCGTTTGCGGGCATTTACATTCAGAACATTATAGTGATGACGCAAAATGTTGGTGTGACCGTTGTCATTGTTTTTGTGTTAAATACGAGCCGTTGCGTGTGCGCGTGAAAAGTTGTGAATGTCACGGGGATTGGTTGAAAGAAGTTAAAAGGCGCGTTAATTTTTATATAAATGATAAATTAACGAGAGAAACGGTGTTGAGGGAGATGTTACGCGATGAAGCGCAACGCGAGGGTTTCGAGTCGTGGTGTAGTTTGCTCGATTGGTTTAAAGCGCACGGCATCGACATTAACGACACTTATCGCATTAAATTCACGAAAGAGGCGATGAAAGAATGAAGAAGAAAAAGGTTGGGATTACGGAGGGCTCGACTTGGAGAGCCATAAATTTAGCAATAACCCTTTTGTGTTTGCTTTTATTCATTTGGTTTGAAGAAGTAAAATTTGCGTGGACTTCTTTGGTTTTCTTCGTATTATTCCAATTTCTCCCCGTATCTTTCGATTGGGAAATAAACAAAGAGGTGTTGAAGGAATGAAGGTAATTGTTGCTGATGAGAACACGCGCGTAACCAAAGAGTTACTCGACTCGCAAAAACCGAGTCGCATAGTGAATAGTTGTCGAGGGCGCGACCACATCGATTACGCGGAGTGCGAAAAGCGAGGCATCGAAGTCGTGGAAACGGATTACGAGCCAGCGAACAGCGTAGCCGACCACGCCGTAGCCATGCTCTTACAACTCACGGTTTTGAACCCGAAAGCGCGAGGCGCGGACGGCGAGGAACTCGCCGGCAAGAAAGCGTTAGTAATTGGCGGCGGGGAAATAGGCACGCGAATTCAAGCGCGATTATACGGGTTCGGCGTGGAAACCCGCTACTACGACCCTTACATCCCGGAAGAATACGAGGAGTTATTCCACACTTTACGCGAAGGGTTGGAATGGTGCGATTACGCTTTCCTCGCTTGCCCACTAACCCCCGAAAACAAGCACTTAATCGGCTACCAAGAATTCCTGCGCTTGAAGGGCAAGGTATTGATTAACATTGCCCGCGCTGAACTCGTAGACCCTTATTACCTCGGGTTATTCGCCAACCCCCTACGAAACCCGGGACTCGTCCGCATCGGCTGGGACTTCGCCCGCGAACTACAAGCAGAGGACTGGAAAGCCCGCGAAGTATTATTACACGCGCAAGCCGCGGGCACGGCTGTGGTAACCGCGCACGAAGCATGGCGCACGCGCGAAGCGGTCGCGCGAAGAGAAAACGCGGTGAAAAAGGCGATGAAAGAATGAGTGTTTGTGATAGTTTAGCCGCGCCAATAGGCGCGTGCGGCTCACCACTACCCATAATCATCGCGGTAATACTCTTGATTATTGCGGTAAGATTATTTATTTTTGAAGGTGATTGAAAGAATGAAGAAGTGTGATTACTGCGGGCGTTGGGCTTGCCGGGGTGAAGGCAAGCACGCTTTGCGTTCGGGCTCGGGAACCATATTGGGCTATTATTGTGATAAGCACATTAAGATTATCAAGAAGTTCGTTGACTCCCGCACCATGCTTGAAGCGCAAACGAATAAGAAGATGGAGTTGCCTTGCTGAATGGATTGGTCGCTCACGGTTATTCCCGTCTTGTTCATCCTCGGCTTCTCGTTCGCTTGGCAATGGATGCTCAAACAATTCGAGTTAATCAAGCCGGGGTGGAGGAAGAACCCGAATTTCTTGAGCGTGGGCTTGCTCTTGTTAATCGCCTTGTTCACCGCTTTAATCGCGGGGGAAATAATAGGCACTCCGCTCGGGCTCGAGAAGCTCGAGTATTTCATGCTCGTTGGAGTATTCCAAGCGAGCGAGAGTTGCAAGGAGGCAGGGCGCGAGCCCGTGCTCGGCTTGGAGTGCCGGGAGTCGCTCGTTGTCCCGAACCCCGCGAATTATACGGGGTGGGGTGCGATTCCATTCGGCGAGAATGCGACTTGCCGGTGCGAATGGAAAGTAATGAGTAACGAATAGTAACACAAAGTATTTATATGAGAATGGAGTTGTAATAGCATGGAAACGCCCTTCATCGGTAAAGTTCGCGCACAAGGCGGGACACTCGTTGTAACAATCCCCGCGAGCGTTCAAGAATTATCGGGGATTAAGAAGGGGGATTACGCTTCATTCACATTAACGAAGGTTAAGGGAGGCGCAAGGAAATGAGTGATTTATTCGACTATGGCGAGGATTATTACCTCGAGTGCATGCTCGAGGAAGCGAGGGGTTTAAAGTGAAGAAGCCTTACATCGCGGTTTTCGGCATAAGCAATAAGCACGGGAGGAAGGGTTACTCCTTCTTCGCGGATTACGATAACGAGCCATTGTCAATCGTCAAGTTCCGCGCGAAGCGCGTGCTCAAGGAGAGCGGCGCACCATACGCGGCAATCATTCAATCGAACAAGAAGCATTATCACTTGTATGTCCCGGGCTTCTTCCAAGCGGATGAAGTGATGCGCTTGTTTTGGCACGCGAAGTGCGACCCGTGGTATTCCGCATTCTTCATGAAGCACCGGCGTAATGTGCTCCGTTGGACTAAGAAGGAGCGCACGGAGCCCGTCATGCGCTGCATTTGGGAGGAGAGGCGGGACAGCGACTTGAAAATCCCGCTCGAGTTATGCGTGATGCTTGACGAGTTATTCAACTGTAATACGCCTCGTTCGAACTTGTATGCGAATACGAGCATCGAGTTCAGCGAGTATAGGATGCGCCCGAACGGGCGGAAATACTACAATAAGTTTTTAAGCCCGAAGGGATTAAACAAGAGGGTGAAAGAGGTGCTCCGCATTGGTTAAGGGCTTGGGGTCTTACGAGAACCCGCAACGCTACTTCCGCGCGAAAGTGCCCTTCCTCTCCGGGCAGGAAACGCTCGTGCAAGCCCTCGAGAGCGTGTTCACGAACCGCAAGGGAGTAACCAACCGCAACCTCGTTAATGCCCTCGCGGAGAGGCAGGCGAAAGAGTTTTACGCTTCCGCTCGGCAGCGAGAACTCGGCTCGCGTGAAGCCCTCGCGCAAGCCCTCGCGGATTACTATGGGAACAAGGAACTCGCGGACAAAGCCGTGGCGAGCGGCGAGTTCAAACCGCGCAAGCGAGTATTCAAGGTTCGCAAGAAGCGCGGGGAGGGTTACTTGAAGCGGCGCATGGGCGTGCTCGCGTTCGCCCGGCGCAACGCGGAGAAGTTGAAGGATGAATCCAAGACGCTGTGGATTACTACTCGCAATGAGATTAAAGTCGTATCAAGCAGGCAAGCTGCGGCGTATCGCCGTCAATCAAAGCGAACCCTGCTATAAAACGGAGGCGAAGGAAAATGGAGGAAAAACGGAAGAGTATCGGGGACATTGAATACGAAGTCGAGTCCCTTGAAACGAGGGTTGACGCCCTCGAGAAAATGCACTCGCAATGGACGGAAAACTTGTGCGAGCACGCGGAAGCGAATCTCGCTTTGGCGAAGGGGTTCAACCAAGAGAGTGAACACATAGCCGAGCAGATTCGTTACCTGAAACTCGCGGTAATAATCCTTACGGGGGGAGTGATTGCCTTCGGTGCGATACTTGCAATGGGATGAGCCTTGAACCCGCCGAGCAAAACGGCATTCCTTAAAGCGTTTCCATGAGGAATCACCTCGGCTCGATTCGGCATCACCGTTTCGAGTCAATGCCGTGCTTGGAGGCGGGCGATTGGATGAAGAGTGATAATATTGGCGAAGCGAACGAGTATAAGTCTTGACGAAGCCGGGGTTGCGGCATTAAACCAAATCCCCGCTTACCAACGCTCAAAAGTAATTCGGGACTTGCTCGTTGCCCGCGACCCCGAGAGCGTTCAAGTCGTGGGCTTGAAGGCGCGACTCGCCGTATTAAACGATAAGACGGGTTGGACCCGCACGCTCTTAACCATCAGTAAGCAATTAACCGAACTCGAGGAGAATAATTGCGCGGGCGTTCCTTACGGGGTTCGTGCGGAGCGGGCTCGAGCCCTCGCGTTAAAGGCGTTGCTCCTCGATGAAGAAATTGATTGCTCGGCTACGAAGGAAGCGATTAATAGGGCAACCGGTATTTACGCTCGTTATACGGGAAAGGAATTAGAGGTGAAGGAACTTGGAAGAGAACTCGCGGAATTGCTTCACGAGAAGCATAAGCACAAAGGAAATGGAAAAGGCAAGAAGTAGAAAAGGCGCGGGCTTCGTTGAGTGCAGGGTTTGCGGCGCGATGTTCGCGCACGACAACCCCGCGGAGTGTGCTTACGGCGAGATGGCTTGCCCTCGACACAGGAGTCCCGGGAGCACGCACATGAACCCGAAGTATGCTTGTTTTACACGCAAGAAGGAACTCGGCATTGAATTACAGACTACCATGTTTTAGCTCGACTTCGAGCGATATACGGAACACAAGAGGAGAAGAAGAAATGAGTGGGACACCCCAACAGAAACCCTTAAACGGGTCGAACGGCGTTGCTCGACAACGCCCGGAATGGCGTGCGTTCATCGTGCGCGATGCAGAGGATGGAAAGCAAGAGTTTATCACGCTTGCCTCCTTCTTCCGCAACAAGAACGGAAACCTCTCCGGTAAGGCTACGCTGCGCCACAAGGTGGGCGAGAATTACGAGGAGATGCCCGAGCTTAACCTCAAGCACGGCGAGTTCATTAACCTCTCGCCCGTCAAGTGAGTTGAGCAATAGTGCGCGGGGAGCTTCACGGCTCCCCCGCACAGGTAAAGGTTTAAATACAAGCCCGCCTTCCTTGGTTTATGCCGTGCGGGATTGGTAAGAAGCGAAAGAGGCGAAAACGGAAGTGAAAGCGTTATTCTTATGGACTGCCGTGTTTTTAGCGGGTTGTGTTACCGCGTTTTCTTATGCTAATGCTTATACTGGTGGCTCGGGTTTTGGAGGGGGTTACGCCCTCAACCGTGGGGAACCCGTTCCGCAACCGACTCCCGTTTGCGTTAAGGAAGTGGATGACGCGGGGTTTTCGAGTATTGACTTCAATGCTTTGGCGCGACAACGCGCGGTAACCGAGTGCTTGGAATCCAAGTATTACTTATGGTTGCTCTCCGGGCAACCCGACTTAAACGAGTTCCTTCGAGAACAGCAACTCATTTGTTGGCTTGAAACAGCCGGCGGAGGCTCCTAATGCCTTGGAGTTATTCAAGCACTTACTCGGGCGGCTCGGGTTACGGTGGAGGCTACGGCTCGGGCGGTAGTTCAAGCGGTGGCTCAAGCGGCGGAAGCGGTTCAAGCGGTGGCTCAAGTTCGCCTCCTTCTTATACGGATGATTTAGGGCAAGGCATGAGCGTGGACCCGAACGCCGTAGGCGGCACGAGTAATGGTTCGAGTTATACGGATTTATTCGCTCCGCCCGCGCCTTGGGAGGCAGGCGGTTCATTATCGAGCGGCACGAGTGGTGGTGGACCCGCTACCGACTCGCTCGGGCAAGGCATGAGCGTGGACCCGAACGCCGCGAGCGGCACGAGCGGCGGGGGAACCACGCAACAAATGATTAATCTCGGCTCGGGCACGGGTTACTCCCCCGAGGGCACGAGTGGCGGTGAAGTCGTGATTACGGATTCGCTCGGGCAAGGCGTGAGCACGGACCCCTCGATGACTCAAGGCTCGCAGGGCTTCACGGGCATTAGCAAGGCAATCGCGGAAGCGGGTTCGCCTGCAATGGCGGCATCCGTATTCCAAAAATACGGGTCGCGGGACAAGGAAACGCGCCAAGAGGCGGGCGCGAGTGAACCCGATGCAACGCCCGCGAGCAACCGCCTTTCATCATTCTTATTCCCGGGAGGCAGATACTCTCGCTTTTTGGAGCCCGCTCCCAAGCCACCGCGCTCGAGCCTCGAACAAACCGCGCGGGCACTTCGAGAGCGAAGCATCGACATGGAATACTTTCAAAGCGTGGTTAAGCCCGCGGTTGCGGGCGGCGCGGAAGTCGTAACCCTGCCGGGAGAGGAATCCTCGAACTTGTTAATGCCCGCGGGCGTTACTCCGTTGGAACGCCCTATTCCCGAGGAGCAACTCGCGTTCGAGAGGGGACAACTTGAAGTCGAGGATGCTTCAATTCGCGCGGCAATCGAGGGCAAGAGCGAGCAAGCGGGGAGAATACAAGAAGCGTGGGAATCGCACGAGGAAAAGTGGGACTCGTTCATTACGGTTACTCCCGGCAAGACGAAGGAGGAAGTCGCGGAGATACGAGGCGTGCAACCCGACCAAATACTCGAGGTATACAACAACGAGGACAAGTATACTTTCACGGGCACGCCCGAGCAATACGCGGAATACAAGCGGGATTATACCCGCCTCGCCGCCATGACTCCAACCACGGAAGAATTATACGGCGACTTGCTTGACCGCCAAGGAGGCATAATCGAGCGCAGTAAGGATTTAAGCATTCAAACCGCGGTTTCGAATCAAGCGACTTTCGAACGCAACCGCGAGATTGACGCTTACAATGAAGCCGTGCGCGAGGCGAACAAACCGAAGGTTTCTCCGCTCTCGGGCAAGGAATTAACGCCCGCGGAGTTGAGGCGCGAGCAATACGAGTTCGCTAATCCAATCGGTTCGTGGGCTGCGCCCATGCCTCCCGTGGGAACCGAGGACATGCCTTCGAATATTCCCGGGCTCACGAATCAAGAGGCGTTCGAGGAAACCCGCAAGTTTTACAAGATGCTCACGACTTCATTTGCCTTCGTGGGCGGCGTTCCGCTCGACCCCGAGGGAACTGCTTCCTCGCTTTACGGCTCGTATTTAACCGCCAAGGAGCAAGGCATTAATTGGGGCTTCGACCCTATGAAGGCAATCCTCGAACCCGAGGTGAGCGCGAAGGAGTTCATGTCCCAAACGAATCCCGTTACTTCTTCACAAGAATTATTAAGCGGGAAACTGTATACGACTCCCCGCGAGGGTGAAACCGAACTCGAAGCGTATTACCGCGAGGCATTCGCGGAGAATAGGCAGAGCGCGACTACCGCCGCGCTCATCGGCGGCGGAGCACAGGCAGTAGCAGGCGTTATTCCCACGAACCTCGGTTACGCGGGTTCAAAATACTTGCAAACGGCTACGAAGAACATTCCTGCGCCCGCCATCACCCTCCCCGCCGCGGGCTTGGGAACGATTAGCGCGGGCGTTGAAGCCACCACGCAATACTTGGCGGGGGAGGGTTATAACCCCTCTAAAATAGCGGTTGCGGGTTTGAGCGGTGCAACCGTAGGCGCATTAACGGGACTCGTGGCGAGCACGAAGCCCATAGTCGTTGAAGGCAAGGATGCTTCTTATTACGGCTTGTATCAAACCGCAACCGATAAGCCCACGGGAATAATAGGCGTTGAGTTCGTGGATGACTCGATTCGCCCGAGCGTGGGCACGCCCACGCTCGACCCCGCGACTTTCATGGGCGAAACGGCTATACGCCCGACTACTTATATGCAAAAGTTGGTTTTAGCGAGCCGGCAGAGCAATCCACTCATTCAAACCACGACTAAATACATGATTGACCGGGGAGGAAGCTTGACTTACCCCGGGCTTCGAATGACGAACGAGTTTGATGATGAAATATTAAGCTTGTTTACTTCAAGCACGGATGATGTTTCGACTCCCATTGTTTCAATGAAGTCTTATACTGGTTGGACTCCCGAAGAAGCGTTAATGATTGAAAAAGCAACGGCATTCGGGCAAACCATTCAAGAGGGAACCCCCGCAGTCCACCCAAAAAAACTCGACCCCGCTCTTCGAGGCGTGCCCGAGGGAGAACAAAAAACGGTTCAGCAAGTAGTCGATTTATTCACGCAGAGTGATGAAGCCGTTGCCTTTGGCACGGGCTCAATCAAACCGGGCATTCGAGCCACGGGCGTTGATACTTCACACTTAACTGTCGCAGACCGCGACTTAATGCAGGCTACGGGGTTGATTACGCAGAAGAAGGCTCTTGCTTTACAATGGCTTGACGATGCTTCGCCTTCAAATGTAAAATACTCGTGGGAAGAAGATTTACTCATGCGCACGGAAGCGGGAAAAGAATCACTCAAGATTATCGACTTGCATCCCGAAGGAGCTACGGGCACGCAAGTAATTCAAGACATGGAGTTCGGGCTTAATGTTCAGCCTAATTATCGACTCGAGTCGGGCGAACTCGTTCAAGACATTAGCAACCCCTCAAAAGTTTCGGCAAGCCTCATCAAGATTGAAGGCGGGCGAATTGTATGGGACCCCGAGCGATTCCTCAAGGATTCCCCGTATGTCGGTCCCACCGCGCGGGCAATGCAAGTCGGGCAATCCCCTGAATACGCGGCTCGAGTTGAAACCGCGTATCAAGAATTTTCCGTGCTATTCCCGGATGAACAAGCGGTTGCCGTGAACGCGAATGACGGGTTTAACCAAGCACTCGTTACGATTACCGCGCCGATTCAATACGCGCCAAGTCCACTCGCCACTTCCTTGTCTTACTTGCCTTCGAGCGCGGGCATAGCGAGCGCGGGCGTAGTGGGGAGTTCGATTTACACGGATGCGAGTGCGAGCCCGAGCGCGTCTTATTCGCCGAGCTCGAGTGCGTCTTACTCGCCGAGTCCTTCCTCGCCGAGTGCGAGTTCGCCGAGCTCGATTTCACCGAGTATCGTTTATCCAAGCGTAAGTTCGAGCTCGAGCCCATCCTCAAGCACTTCGCCAAGCCCATCGAGTGCATCCTTTTCATCTCTCGCCTCGGGGAGTTCGAGCCCGAGTCCGAGTCCAAGCGCGAGCCCATCTCTCGAGCCCTCGGCGAGTCCCTCGAGCTATGAATCCGCCTCGCCTTATGATTACCCGAGCCCTTCACCTTATTCCTCTTACGCGCCTTATAACATAATCCCGCCCATAATCGTGCCGCCGTTCGCGGGCGCAACGGGAGCGGGCAAACCGTTCAAGGCTCGCTCGCCTAAATTCGCGGTTGTGCCCGTGCGCTTCCGCGCGAAGCCCGAGAAGGCATTGCCCGACTTGGCTTCCAAGACGAAGGCGGAAGCCGTGCTTAAACGCCCGGCGAGCACGGCACCGCAGGAAACCTCGATTCGCCTCTCCCGCAGTTCATTCGGCTTGAGGGTGCCCACCTTCGAAGAATTAACGGGTCAATTAAAGAAAAAATCAAGCTCTTATAAAACGCGAATGCGAGGCTCGCGCTTAAAGAGGTGGAAGTAATGGATGAAAATGAAGAATTAGACAGCGATGTCTTGGAAGAAGCGGATGACGCCGCGAACATTGCCGAGAACCGCCTCGCGGGTGCCGAACGCGAGGAAGTCGTTGAATTGGACACGGGCGATGACAACCTCGTAGCTGATACGCAAGAAGTCGTTGAAGAGGAAGCCGAAGAGTCGCCCAAGGAAAAGCAGGAACAACGCGAGCAAGCCGTGCGCGTAGTAGTCGAGTCCAAGGCTCCGCGCAAGAAGAAAAAGGATTCTTATACGGGTTTGACGAAGGAGGAACGCGAGGAGTTGAAGAAGTTGAAGGCGGAGGAGTCCCGCCTTCGCCTTGAGGAACGCAAGCTCAAGCTCGAGCAGAAGAAGCGGAATGTGAGCGATGCCCGCTTCGCCGAGGAAATTAATTACCCCGAGCGCATCGGGGTTTACCGGCGCGGGCGCATGCTCGTTAATCGAGTTTCCCCACAACCGAGGCGGGCTTCAACGCGCTCCCGCGGGCAAGTATTCACGCCCACTCAAATGGTTGGTGCGCAGCGCAGGGAACGCGCTCCCGCGTTGCCCTCGCATCCCGTGGTTTCCTCGCAGTCGAGGCACGCGGATTACTTTTCGGGGTCCAAACTCTCGAAGGCGAGTAAGGCTTCGAATCCAATCGTGCGCAATCAAAAGCTATCGAAGCCGGGTTTCAAGAAGCCGATGGCTTTCAAGAACCCGTTTTCCTTGAAGAAGAGTAAGAGTAAGAGTAAGCTTAAACTCAAAAGGTGGTCGCTATGGTAACGAAGGGCAAGCGCGGGCAGTATACGATAATCGGTATTGTAATGAGCGTCATTAGTATGGTGATGTTCATTGCCATGCTCCCCGTGATGGAAGAAATGATTGGCGTGGGGATTAACTCGACTAACAATTCAACGATTCAATTGTTACTCCCGTTCCTCCCGATTGTCATGTTATTTGGCATCGTAATAACGATAATTATGTATACGACTTCGCATCAAGCATGAGAGGTGGAGAAGCTTGGTTAAACGGTTTGGATTCCTTTTCGCGCTCTTACTTTTAGCGGGCGCAGTCCAAGCCTCGAGCGTGATTGCGGACATTGATGTTGGAACGGCGGGTGGCTCGGCGGCAATAGGGCAACTATCGGGGGTTTTAGTCGCGCAATCCTTCAATAATACCGGTCCATTTCGAGTCGGCGAAGTCGGGTTATGGTTGAATACTATTCAAGACGGTGCAACGGGTTGCGGAGGCATTTGCGTGAGCATTGAAACCGACAACGCGGGCACGCCGAGCGGAACTGTATTGGACCAAGCGTGCCTTGACAACGCGAGCATCACGCAATACGCGCAAAACAACTTCACCTTCGCCGCGCCTCCACTACTCAACCCAAACACGCATTATTGGTTCGTGGGTTGGGCTAAAAACAACGGCATTTGTGCGGCTCCCGCGGATTACTACAGCGTTCAAATGTATCTCAACAGCACGGTTTATGCGGACGGCACGGGGGATTACTCAACGAACAACCGCACGGCTTGGGGTGGACTCGCCGTGCCGCGCGACTTCCGCTCAATGATTTACGGTCCAACAACAGGCGGACTAACATTGAATGTAACCGACATTGAAAACGATTACGCGAACTTAACCTTCAATGTGAACATTACGAATGCCACGAACGCGACTCAATACTACTCGCAAGCGAGCCCGGCAAGCTTCTATACAAATGTTACTCCTTGGGGGAATGTCGATTTATGGGTTAATGCGAGTGGTTACGCGCCCGCTACGGACTCCGCGTTTTACAATGCAACTCAAAACGCTATGGTGAACTTCACTTTGCTTCCTTACGGCGTGAACATCACGATTTTTGACGAGGAAACGAGTGCGCCCTTGAACGCGAACATAGTCGTGGCGAATGCAACGGATTCAATCAACCACCAAAACGCAACGAATTACTATTACTTGAATACGAGTGAACTCACGCTCGGTTCAACGGATGTTACCGCTTGGCTCACGGGCTACGACAACCGCACTTTCACGCGCGACTTCACGACTACCTCGCTCGAGAACATGAATATTATGCTGCTCGCCTCGAACGCGAGCACGGAGTATACTGTTTACCTTCGGGATGTAGCCGGGAACGCGATTCCATACGCGAGTTACGAGATTACGCGCACGATTAGCGGCACGACTTACTTAATCAACGAAGGGCAAGCGGATTCGAACGGCTTATTCACCATCCCCCTCCAATACGGGAAAACCTATTCATTCCTATTAAGTGCGCCCGGCTTCGCAACCGCGGTAACCGACATTACCGCGAGCACGCTCAACCCCATAACGATTATTCTCTCAACGGGAGCGAACACACTCACTTGGAATACTTCACTCTCGTCAATCATAACGAATTACGGGGGACAACCGCTCGTGCAAGGCGAAACCTCGCTTCGCTACGCGAACGCTACGGTTTGGGATTACGACTCCCTCGAGTTCACGGGCGCGTGCGTGGAATACTATTGGAACGCCACCGTCTTATTGAATCAATCGTGCGGTCCAACGAATAACGCTTCCGTGCCGTATGTTCAAGTGCCCTTGACTTCCTCTCAAACCGGGCTCGTCTTGCAAAAGTTCACGATTGAAGCGAACGGGTCGAATTACACTTACTTGTCGTGGATTCCCGTGCGCCCGAGTGGCGCGGGCGCATCCCCGGAATACAAGTCGGGACTCGTAACCCTCATTTCACAGCAATTAACCGCGGGCGACCCCGATGGATTGGGCAAAGGGGGTTTAAGCTTCATCGTCTTAATCGGGAGCATAATCGTTGCGACATTCATAGGCGGCGCAACCGTGATGAGCACCTTCATCTTTTTAATCCTCCTCGCGCTCTTCACTTTCATTGTTCCAATCATGCCTTGGGTTCACTTCACGATTATCGGGGTGGCGGCAATAGCTTGGATTTACTTGCAGGGTGGTAAATAATGAGAGGTTATATCGCTACTTCATTAATCGTGCTCGCGGGCATAATGCTTTGGATGGGCTACTTGACTTGCGTGGGCAACTCTCAAGCGCAATGGGGGAACGCGGGCTTCGCGGAAGCAGGCATTTGCGCGGCGGGTGGTTGGAGTAACGCCACGGAAATAATGAAGCCCGGACCCGCGAGCATCTTCACGGGCGTTTTAAGCACAATCGGCTTCGAAGGCGTTGCCGCGGGAGCCGCGGGCATAGCCGCGCTCGTAGTGGGAACCGTATTCCCGAATCCGTTCATCATATTCGCGGGAGCCGCATTCTTCTTATTCTCGCTATGGGGATTGATTCAAGCCATGGTTACGAGTATGGGTTTGCCCGTGCATGTAGCCGAGTTAATTAATTACGCGCTCATCTTTATATTCGGGATTGACATTATTAGTTGGTTGAAGGGAGGAGGATTACCTTGAGTTACACTTACGGCATTAATAATGTGTCGGGTTTCGTTTGGCAGGGACTCGTGGACTTATTGTCGGGACCCGACTTCGGGTGGTCGTTAATCGGCTTGATTGGCTTGATTATCGTGCTTGGAATACTCTTCATGCGCGGCGCGGACTTCGGGTTAATCATCGTTTCATTAATTCTTTTCAGCATGCTCGCAACCATTTACGGCTTGCTTCCGGGCTACTTGTTGTATGTCGTTTACGCGGTTGCGGGAGGAATAATCTTGATGGCGATACTCAAGTTCGCAGGTAGGTAATACAAATGGACCCTTGGATTTTCGCATTGTTACTCGTTTTCGGCTTCGGCGGAGTCATAATCTCGCGTTACAGCAACGCGCCGCACTTGTTCACCTTGTTCGGTGGCTTGTGCCTGCTGTTCAGCGGGCTCGGCTTATTCGTTGACGGCGGCTTGACCCTGCCTCAACCGCTCGTGAATACGACTCGCTCAATCGAGCATTCTTACTCGAACTCGAGTAACTTCACGCGGGCGCAATATTGGTGCGTGAACGGCTCGTATTACTTGACTACTGCGAATGCTTACGCGAACGGCTCCATTTACTGTGACCCGGGAAACGACATGATTCGGTCTTACTGCGAAGATAGACCCTTGTCGAATAGCACGGAAACGCAGTCGCAAGTCGTTTATTACGAGCAAGTTTGGGATTATTGGATTCAAGCAATCGCCTTGATGCTCTCGTTGATTGGAGTCGCGTTCATCGTGAGTATGGCGGGCGGAAGCAAGGTGAAGCGTTAATGAAAGTCCCAAGATTACATTACTACCTCTTAAAACCCGTGCTCGGTAAGAGCGTAACGAAGAAAGAGTTACGCCGAGAAGTAGGCAGTCGCTCGCACTTGTCAAAGGAAGCGATTGATGTGCTCGCTCGGGATGCGAAGGATTTAGGGGTGGCAAAGCAAGAGCGAATGTTCGGGCGTTTGAGTTTCTCAAAGCCGAAGCCTCACAAGCCTCGGCGTCCGGGCAATCCGTAGGTTTACCTTTTACTCGCGCAAGGTTTATTCGTTTCGCGTGAGTAGTGGTAACAAGAAAAAATTGAAATTGTATGACTTTATTACTCGTTTTTTACACTCACTAATGAATCACACACACACACACAA
>Ga0180434_10002855_pt1 | contig 22430 bp, 22 predicted proteins | sample SS_ome_7_FD_132453 | JGI IMG/M metagenome (GOLD analysis project Ga0180434, IMG submission 132453) | Hypersaline lake sediment archaeal communities from the Salton Sea, California, USA - SS_1_D_2 metaG | ecosystem: Environmental > Aquatic > Non-marine Saline and Alkaline > Hypersaline >...
ATGCCTGTCGAAGATTTCGTCAAACTGGCGAAACAACAGATCCAGGCCCACAACTGATTGACTGCAATGACATGAAGCTTGTCTGAAACCTGATTTGAAGCAGGGCGGGCAGGCTTTTGGTTTTTTTTGGAGGAACCTGTTATTTCTAAAAACGCAAAACGTAATCGCATTAACGATGACATTACGGCAACAGAGGTGAGATTAATCGGTGCAGATGGTGAGCAGGTAGGTATTGTTACCATCGAAGAAGCACTGGGGAAAGCTGGCACTGAAAAACTGGATCTGGTAGAGATTGTACCAACCGCCGAGCCGCCGGTTTGTCGCATCATGGATTACGGCAAGTTTCTGTTTGATCAGAAAAAACAGAAGCAGCTGGCCAGGAAAAAACAGAAACAGGTTCAAGTCAAGGAAATCAAATTTCGTCCCGGAACGGATATCGGGGATTACAACATCAAGCTCAGGAACCTCATCAAGTTCCTGGAAAATGGTGATAAAACCAAGGTCACCATGCGCTTCAGAGGCAGGGAACATGCTCATCGTGAGATTGGGCTGGAACTGCTCAGGCGTGTAGAGGCAGATCTGGAAGAATACGGGCAGGTTGAGCAGCAGCCACTGATGGAAGGGCGTCAGATGGTAATGGTGCTGGCGCCAAAGAAAAAGTGATTTAGAGCGGAAATACACATCCATGTGTATTTCCTTTACGAAAACCAAAATGTGATTTTGGTTTTCTTCATTTTCAAGTGAATTGAAAATGTTGGCATATCCATATGCCAAGGATTTACCGAACCAGCCGGGCTATCAGGCATTGCCTGGGTTGGTCTTAACTCAAGTCCTTATGGACGTAGCAATAGGAGAAGAAAATGCCAAAGATGAAAACTAACCGTGGCGCAGCCAAGCGTTTTACCAAAACGGCTGGCGGTTTCAAGCGCAACCAGGCGCATCGTCGTCATATCCTGACCAAGAAGAGCACCAAGCGTAAACGTCAGTTACGTTCGGATGCCATGTTGCACGCATCAGATGTTGCTTCAGCACGTCGCATGATGCCTTACGCATAATTTAGAGTTGAGGAGAATATACGATGCCAAGAGTTAAACGTGGTGTAACGGCTCATGCCAAACACAAGAAAGTATTAGACGAAGCGAAAGGTTATTACGGAGCGCGCAGCAAGGTTTACCGTGTTGCCAAACAGGCGGTAATCAAAGCTGGTCAGTATGCCTACCGTGACCGTCGTCAGAAAAAACGTCAGTTCCGTGCACTGTGGATTGCGCGTATCAATGCGGCAGCCCGTATGAACGGTATTTCATACAGCCGTATGATGGACGGCCTGAACAAGGCAAACATTGAAGTAGACCGCAAAATGCTGGCTGATCTGGCCATGAATGATGCAGCAGCATTTACCGCACTGGCAGAACAGGCCAAGGCTGCGCTCTCGAACTAAGTAAAGTTCCTCTTCCCTGACGAGGGGGAGAGAACAAACAAGAGGGAAAGGCCTTACAGCCTTTCCCTTTTTTTCGCTGTTATTATTGACCGGGATAAAAATGAGTATCGATCTGGACACACTGTTATCCGAGGCTCAGGCTAAAATCGAGGCGGCAGGCGATCTGCGTGCACTTGATGAGGTCAGGGTTGCCTATCTGGGTAAAACCGGTGCGATCACCGAACAGTTGAAACAACTGGGAAAACTGCCGAAGGAAGAGCGTTCACAGGCAGGGCAGGCCATCAACAAGGCCAAGCAGGTTGTACAGCAGTCCATCGAGGCACGTAAAACAGCGCTCGAACAGGAAGCCCTGAATGCGCGCCTGGCTTCAGAAACCATTGATGTGACTCTGCCGGGCAGAAACAGCAGCAGTGGTGGTCTGCATCCGGTTACGCGTACCATCGAGCGTATTGAAAAGCTGTTTGCCAATGCCGGCTTCAGCGTCGCCGAGGGTCCGGAAATCGAGGACGATTATCACAACTTCGAAGCTTTGAACATTCCGGCGCATCATCCGGCACGCGCCATGCACGATACCTTTTACTTTGATGAGCACATGTTGCTGCGTACCCATACTTCACCGGTACAGATTCGTGTCATGGAAAATGCCGAGCCACCTTTGAAGGTGATTGCTCCGGGACGCGTCTATCGTTGCGATTCGGATCTCACGCATACGCCGATGTTCCACCAGGTTGAAGGTTTTCTGGTCGATGAGAATGTCACCTTTGCTGATCTCAAAGGCATCATCCATGACTTTCTGCAGGGCTTTTTTGAAAAAGACCTCAAGGTACGTTTTCGTCCTTCCTATTTTCCCTTCACTGAACCCTCGGCGGAGGTGGATATTGAATGTGTGATGTGCGGGGGTGAAGGCTGTCGAGTGTGCAGTCACACTGGGTGGCTGGAAGTACTGGGCTGCGGCATGATTCACCCGGCAGTGATGAAACACGTCAATATTGATAGTGAAAAATATACCGGTTATGCATTTGGTATGGGCGTGGAGCGTCTTGCCATGTTGCGTTATGGCGTTAATGACCTGAGATTGTTTTTTGAAAATGATCTTCGGTTTTTGAAACAGTTTGCTTAAAGGTCATTAGTTATGCGTTTTAGCGAAAGCTGGCTCCGTGAATGGGTAAATCCTGATATTACTACCGACGAACTGTCTCACCAGTTGAGCATGGCTGGTCTGGAAGTCGATGGTGTTGAAACTGCAGCTCCTGCTTTCAGTGGCGTGGTTGTGGGTGAAATCCTGTCGCGTGAACAACATCCTGATGCGGACAAGCTCGGCGTTTGCCAGGTCAATGTCGGTGGCGATGAAAACCTGCAGATCGTTTGCGGTGCCCAAAATGCGGCTGCCGGTATGAAGGTACCTGTGGCGACTGTCGGTGCAAAATTACCGGGTGATTTCAAAATCAAGAAAGCCAAACTGCGCGGCGTTCAATCGCTGGGAATGATTTGTTCAGCGGCTGAACTGGGGCTGGCTGAAAGTTCTGACGGCATCATGGCCTTACCTGCCGATGCCTCACTGGGCCAGGATTTCCGTGACCTGCTTGCTCTGGATGATGCCCTCATTGAAGTTGACCTGACTCCGGATCGCGGTGATTGCCTGAGTATTGCCGGTATTGCACGTGAAGTCAGCGTGATCAACGCCGTTGAACTCAACAAGCCAGCTTTCGATTCTGTTGATGCTGCACATGACGAAACCTTCCCGGTTGAGGTCCAGGCGCCTCAAGCCTGTCCGCGCTATGCCTGTCGTGTCGTCAGAGGCATTGATGTCAATGCAGCAACGCCTGACTGGATGGTGGAAAAGCTACGCCGTGGCGGTATCCGTGCGATTAATCCCGTTGTGGATATCACCAACTACGTGATGCTGGAACTGGGACAGCCCATGCATGGTTTTGACCTGGCACAACTGGCTGATGGTATTGTGGTGCGTATGGCCGCCAAGGGTGAAAAACTGACCCTGCTGGATGGCTCTGAAATTGACCTGACCGACGACAGCCTGGTGATAGCGGATCATGAGCGTATACTGGCACTGGCCGGCATCATGGGCGGTGAAGATTCAGGAGTCACTGATTCCACTAAAGATATTCTTTTTGAGTCCGCTTTTTTCAATCCGCTGTCAATTACCGGCAAGGCCAGAAATTACGGAATGCATACTGATTCTTCGCACCGTTTCGAACGAGGTGTTGACTGGCAATTACAGGTTGAGGCGATTGAGCGCGCTACCGGTTTACTTATAGAAATAGCCGGAGGTGAAGCTGGACCAATCAATGAAGTGGTGTCCAAAGATGACCTGCCAGCCAGTGAACAGATTCATCTGCGCAGCGAACGTGTCGGCCAGATGCTGGGTATTGAGATTGCGGAACAGCGTATCGAGCAGATCCTCGAAATGCTTGGCATGTCACTGGATAAATCAGCTGTTGGCTGGTGGGTAACAGCCCCTTCAAGCCGGTTCGATATTGCCCTTGAAATTGATCTCATAGAGGAAATTGCCCGTATCTTCGGCTATGACAATATCCCGACCAACCGTGCTGTTGCGTCACAGGATATGCATCCGACTAAAGAGATCGGTTTTGATCTACTCAAGGCAAAGCGTCTCTTGGTGGCCCGTGATTACCAGGAAACCATTACCTACAGTTTTATCAGTCCCGAACTTGCCGACATTTTGACACCGGGTGAACAGCGTATCGAGCTGGCCAACCCGATTTCAGCTGATATGGCGATCATGCGCGGTTCTCTGTGGGCGGGCCTGGTACAGGCCATGCAGCACAATATTGCCCGCCAGCAGAATCGCATTCGTCTGTTTGAGTCCGGTTTAAGCTTTAAACAGCAGGAAGGTATTGTGCAGCGTCCGATGTTCGCCGGACTTGTGAGTGGTCTCGTCAATGAGGAACAGTGGGATGCTGACAAGCGCCAGGTAGACTTTTTCGATCTGAAAGGGGACCTTGAAGCGGTGCTGGCCTTGACGGCCGATCCTGCCAGTTTCAGCTTTGAGAAGGCTGTAAATCCTGTTTTACATCCGGGCCAGTCGGCAAAAGTACTGCGTAATGGCCAGCAAATCGGCTGGATCGGTATGCTGCATCCGGAAATTGAGAAAAAACTCGGTCTTGGCATGAAAACCTACTTGTTTGAGGTGGAACTCGAGGCATTATCCGAGGGTAAACTGCCTGCTTTTGAAGCTTTATCGCGTTTTCCTTCGATTCGTCGTGATTTGGCACTGGTTATGCATGAAGATCTTGCATTCAGTGATGTAGAAAAATGCGTCAAATCTTCGGCATCGACAATTATTAAAGACATACGTCTATTTGATGTCTATACTGGGGATAATGTAGATTCTGGTCTAAAAAGTTTAGCTTTGAGCTTGATTTTACAGGATTCTTCCAAGACACTTACTGATGAAGAAGTTGAAAATGCAGTGGATGGTGTATTATCCGCACTTTCTTCTGACCTGAATGTTGAATTGAGAGATTGATTAAATGGCACTTACCAAAGCAGATATGGCAGAACGCCTTTTTGAGGAGCTTGGTCTGAACAAGCGTGAGGCCAAGGAAATGGTAGAAAAGTTTTTTGAAGTCATTCGCCAGTCTCTCGAGAACGGTGAACAGGTGAAATTGTCGGGATTTGGCAATTTTGACCTGCGTGAGAAAAAACAACGCCCAGGTCGTAACCCTAAAACGGGTGAGGAAATACCCATTTCCGCCCGTCGTGTGGTGACCTTTAAGGCTGGACAAAAACTAAAACAAAGAGTTGAAGCATATGCTGGATCCGGGGAATAGTACCAACGAAGACTTACCTGTTATCCCTAGCAAGCGCTACTTCACTATCGGTGAGGTGAGTGAACTGTGCGAAGTCAAACCGCACGTATTGCGTTACTGGGAGCAGGAATTTCCACAATTAAAACCTGTCAAGCGACGTGGCAACAGACGCTACTATCAGCGCCACGATGTGATGATGATACGTCAGATTCGCAGCCTGCTGTACGAACAGGGCTTTACCATTGGTGGTGCGCGTCAGCAGCTGTCCAATGAAGACAACAAGCCTGAAAAGAACAATAACAGCGAAATGATCAAGCAGATTACTGCAGAACTTGAGGATGTATTAAAAATTCTTAACGCCTGATCCAACTGTTATAGCAAATAAAAAACCGGTGTTTCTCAAAAGAGGCACCGGTTTTTTTTCGCCTGATGATCTACAAGAAAATCGTTTAAGTTCTGACAGCTAAGGTCGATAACATTAAAAAGTTGTTGCCGGAATAATACAATCAAAACCCAGAAGAACCGACAGTTTTATACATTTTTGCACAAGCAGATTCTGGTCATGCTGGGGCTTTCGCTCGGGCCGGGTATTGGTTACATGATTCTGGCTGCAATCAATGGTGTCACATTCAGGGCTGTAGCCTGGTATGCTGCCATGGTACTGGCCTCTGCCTGGGGTTATCGTCTCTACCGCCAGTTTGATTACAGCACCATGAGTACGGCTGATATGGATAGCTGGTACCACTCTGTCAGTTATTTCTATTACCTGATCTTTTTTTTGTGGACGGTGGTTTTCCTGCTGTTTGCACCTTTGCATGAAGTCAATATGCATTACATTGCCATCTTTACACAGATTGGAGCATCTGTTGTCGCTTCAACCCTGTTGTTCAGCGACAGACGTTTGTTTGTACCGATTATCCCGGTTTTGATCGTACCGCTGGCACTGTACTTCCTTTTAATCGGAACCTGGTACGGTTATGTATTGACGATTTTCAGTCTCGTGTTTCTGTGGGTGCTGTATTACTCATCTTCCAGCAGTAACCAGCTTTTGCAGAAAACCAATTTTCAGGCGTCGCATGACCAGTTAACCGGTTTATTCAACCGCAATTATTTCATAGATGCGATGCAGCAGGTCATTAATACTCTGCGCAGTAACCAGGGTTATTGCAGCTTGTTACTGATTGATCTTGATCATTTTAAAACCATCAATGATTCTCTCGGACATGACGTGGGCGATGTCTTGTTGATGGAAGCCTCGCGCCGTATGCAGTCCCTGGTTGCCAGGGATGCGGTAGTGGCGCGCATGGGGGGTGATGAATTTATTATCGTGGGGGAAGTATGCAGCACCTACGATGAATGTTATGAGAGTTCAATGGATCTGGCCGAAAACCTGCGTGAATCGCTTAAATCGACCTATGCAATTGAAAATCATAATCTCTATATCAGCGCCAGTATCGGCATTAGCATCCTCCATAAGCCCGAATTAAGCGCCAATCAGTACATCAAGGAAGCTGACATTGCCATGTATGAGGTCAAGCACAAGGGGCGTGACGGCATCGTGGTGTTTGGTGCAGAAGTGGCAGAAAAAGTCGAACGTAACCTGGACATAGAGACCCAGTTGCACAATGCACTGTCAAACAACGAACTGACCCTGAATTACCAACCCCAACTGGATAGGGAACACAAAGTAGCTGGTTGCGAGGTGCTGCTGCGCTGGCGCCATGAAAAACTGGGGCAGGTTTCTCCGGCTGAATTTATACCGGTAGCCGAAAAAACCGGACTGATTATTGAAATCGGCAATTATGTCATTGAACAATCATTTAGAACGCTCAGAGACTGGTATAAACAGGGAAACGAGCTAAAGCAATTGTCGATCAATGTGAGTATGCGCCAGTTTTTCCATCACGATTTTATCGATACCGTTGAACGGCTTAGTCATCACTACCTCAATGAACAGTTATGCCGTTGTATTGTTTTTGAACTGACAGAAAGTGTTATGGCCGAGGAAATTGAGTCGCTGGTTGGCTCTATGAATCGCCTTAGAGATAAAGGCTTTCGCTTCTCGATTGATGACTTTGGAACGGGTTATTCATCATTAAGTTATTTGCGAAAAGTGCCGCTTGATGAGATCAAGATTGACCGCTCCTTCATTGAAGAACTGGGCGAAAATGCCAGTGATCAGTCAATGATTGAAATGATCATGAATCTCTCCCGGGTGTTTGGTATGAAAGTGGTCGCAGAAGGCGTGGAAACGCCAGAGCAGGAGAATATCCTTCTCAACAGTAATTGTGATCTATTGCAGGGATACCTGTTCTCAAGGCCTTTGAGTCGTCAAGAGTTCGAAAAATTCTACAGAGATCAATAATAATCAGGGAAAAATAGGATTCATCGATCCCATGGGTTTGGAGAACTGACGAACATTGTATTCCAGGCCGGTCATGCTATTGGTGATACCACGCATATTACCGTCGATTTCACCGATGGATTTTTTCATCTGCTCCATTTCCTGATCAATGCTTTGCATATTCAGGGTAAAGGAATCGGTATTCAAGCGTATCAGGGGCAAATTGGTGGTAATACTGCCAATATTGTTGGCAATGGTGTGCATGTAAGCGGTGTGCTCATCAAATTTGCTGACTGTAGTGGAGATGTACTGCATATCATCATCGATAATGACCAGGCGTGAGCGCATCGAGTCCATGTTGTTGACGATGGTATCCAGGTTGGTTGAAAGCAGCCAGACCAGGCTGACGTTTACCACTGCCACGAGCAACAGCAAGATGGAGACATAGCGTATGACCTTGTCGGTAATCTTGAAATGCTTATGGCGTTCATCAACATGCAGCTGGGTTTCCCGGCCAAGGCGAGCCATAACCTCAACAATGGCTTTGCGTGGATCGTCAGTCATTACGGGCCTGGGATTACTCATGGGATCGGGAAAAACTTGTTGAGTGTTCGTGCCGGTTCTGCCATCCGGTGCATCTGGTAATTAATTACCTGAACCTCGTTGTTCATGAATCCGATTGAAGTCGATATGTCTTTAATCTGATGCTGGATATCACCGAATTGGTCTTCGATAGCCGCTACACTTTTCTCCATGGCATCCGTATTGGTGGTGATGAAGTGCATCTCATGATTCATTACCGTGGTATATTGCTCAATGTCCGCCATCAGGGCGACCTGGGTTTCCATGGCAACGACGCTGCTTTTGATATCTTCCATGCGTGATGACACGGACATGAAGTGGCTGTTCATATCAGCGACCACATCTGAAATACGGTTGATCTGTGAACTCAGCATGATGAGCAGCACGAGGATAGATAAGGCGACCAGGCTGAGAATGACGAGACCGGCACGGATACTGGTGTTAAGACGGTCCCCCAGCTTGTTTTTGACTTCCATCTGGCTGAGGATGATGCCCTCAAAAGAGCCCATGGCACGCAGGTACTGTTGCTGCAGTACTGCTTCGTTGTCGCTGGCCTTGGGATTTTGAATCTCTTCTTCTGTCACTGCCAATCCGTGAATATTTTTATAATTTGCTACTCACTGGATTCTATTTGAGTTGGCAGGATATTAACAGGGGAATTTTTCTTTATCCGAATAAAAAAGAAAAACCCGGGTGAAAAGTTCATCCGGGCTGAAATACTTTAGATATTTCTAACGGGAGTAATATTAACAATAGTCCAGATTTGGAAGATTTTTGTGATAGTCATCACAACTTACTGAATCCCTGGCTAAAACGCTATACTATCGCTAAATGGAATTTAAGACGCTAGAAACCCTTTTTAACAGTCATCTTTACCGCCAGGAGTTCCAGCTCCTGACAGGCCATTTTGGACGCGTAAAACAGGAAAAAAATATTATCGAGCTGGAGGCTATATACCAGCAGGTGATCAGGCGTTTTGAAACCCTTATCTGGCTGAATAAAATTCCCAGTGCGGAAGAACTTTCTGTTTACCAGAAACTTTTTCGTGAAATGGAGCAGGTAATAGGCTACCTGGAAGAGGATAAACGCCGTCATTTTGTGGTTGTGATTCCAGTGGCAGACAACTCGTTACAACTCAAAGGTTGCCTGCGAAGTCTTCTCATGCAATGTCAGCTCTATCAGTATGATGGAATGACTGATGGTGTCTATAACAAGATTCGTGTGGTCATTGCCGACGATTCAGAACAACCAGAAAACATCTCAGTGCACCAGCAGTTTGCGGAGAAATACACTGCGCTGGGGATCAAATGTGAATATTTTGGTCTTGAGCAGCAAACTCAGGTTTTATCCAGTTTAAGCGATGCGCAACGTCAATCTGTCGCTGCATCTATTGGTGGTGACTCTGCTCAGGCTGTAGCTCATAAAGGTGCCTCAGCCATACGCAACCTGACCTGTCTCAGGCTAATACAAATCGCCAATGAAATTCCCAACCCTCTGTTCTTCTTTGTCGATAGCGATCATCAATTGCTGACCAAGGTTAGCCAAAATGGTATCGAGAAAAACCTTCCCGCAATTAATTATTTCTATCATTTTGAGCATATTTTCAGGGAAAAGCAGATCAAGGTGCTCACTGGCCGGGTCACGGGCAATCCTCCGGTTTCGCCAACCGTCATGATTGGCAATTTTCTTGAGGATGTTATCGCGTTCTTGCAACGCATGGTGTTGTCCGATCCCCAGCAGGACTGTTTTTTTCATGACCTTTTTCGGGAAACCGGCGGTGATGAGGCCTACCATGATATGGCCGAATTGTTTGGCTATTACCCTTCAAAGAAGACTTACGATTATCATTGTCCTTTGGAAAATGAGCATACCCTTGAAGATACGCTGATTGCTTTTTCCCGGGAACTGGGTAGCTTTTTTCAGGGAGAACATCCAACAAGGACGATCTTTTATCAGTATGACATCGTGCGCAACTCGGTTCAGCCTTCACGAACTGTCTATACCGCAAACTATGTTTTTGGTCCGGATGCCCTGGAATATTTCATACCGTTTGCATCCTTAAAGCTGCGCATGGCAGGCCCGGTACTGGGAAGGATTCTCAAGCGTGAACTGGGCCAGAAATTTCTCATCGCCAATATGCCTTTACTGCACAAAGCTGCCCCTGATGAAGACGCTGTTAAAGATGGCTTACTCGATTTAAAACAGGAGTATCAACGCCAGTTTATCGGTGACATTCTGCTTTTTTCCGTGCAGAAACTTCTCAAGCAATATGACCTGAGCAATTTGAACGACAGAAAGATCATCGCAGAGGTGGTTTTTCAGACCCGCAACGAAATTCGCAACCGCTATGCCAGGCATCAATACAATGTCATGAAAAGCGTGACTGTGCTTGAAGGGCTGTTACGCCTGACTGGAGTGCAGGCTGTTGAAAGCATGGATGATGAAAATGACGAGCTGGCAAAGTGCGGGCAGCGTTTTTTGAGGTTTGTCGATACAGTGAAACATAATTTTTCATCAGATTCGGACAATTATGCCCTGCTGCAGGATGATAAATGGCTGGATGAAAAGTGTGAACAGCTGGTTTTGGCCATTGAGCAATACGGTCAGGAAAAAGAGAGCTGGCGACTTTTGCTCGCAGAAACAGGAAAAAAAGCCTAGACGAAAAAAAACCCTTCTTAAACAAGAAGGGTTTTTTGGCCTTTAAGAGCAGTCTGCTTATTTAACAGGAGCAGGTGCTGGAGCAGGCATAGGCATAGGAGCTGGAGCACCGTAACCGTATGGAGCTGGAGCACCATATGGAGCAGGAGCACCGTAAGGAGCGCCATAAGGAGCAGGAGCGCCGTAAGGGGCACCATAACCGTAAGGAGCGCCGTAACCGTAACCGTAGTCATCGTCGTCCCACATGTCTTCCATTTCTTCCATCCAGTATCTTGGATCCCACTCGTCGTATGGGTTACAACCTGGAATCTCACCGTATGGACCCATGCATTTCCAGTCGTCATCGCTGTCCCAGAAAGCAGAAGCTGTGGTTGATACAGTCATGACAGCCAGTGCCGCCAGTGACATTGCAAATGAATTTTTCATAGTTAACTCCTAAGAAGTTTTGGTACGTGGTGTAGTAAGTGACTTCGTATTATAAGAATCTAAATTAATAAATCAATAAATAAGTATTTTCTAATACACTTTTTTTAATTATTCAGGAATTTTATTCTCAATGAAGTCCTCGATTGCCTGCTGCGCGGCTTCCAGATTTGCAGCTGCCGGGGTGGAGAGAGGCTTGCCAAGACCAAACTGATAACCACGAATTTCCATTAACCAGCATTCGGGGAGAGTAGAGGAGTTTACCGTTTCGCAGATAGCCATCAGGGCTTGAGGGGATACGGCATGTGTGTTGTAACTGTGATCCTTGAGAGCTGAAATTTTGCTAAATTCGAAGGGAGTTTTGGCTGATACGCTGGCATCGACGAAAATCACCAGTTTGCGGTTTTCAAGGTCGGTGCAATGTTCAATCTGTAGCTGAAAATCGGTCAGTATCTCAACATTCTTCAATTTCTGTGCGGTCAGCTTGTCATGACAAAGCGGGCCAAGCGCATCATCACCACGGGAAGGGTTACCCCAGGTGAGAATCAGTACAGCCTTGGGATGCGGTGTCATATTGGCTGGCGGGTAAAATCACCGTTGCTGTTTTTAAACAAACGATTGCGGGTATTGCCCTTAATGTCCACCAGTTCAATCTCCAGTGGCATTTTTCCCATCGCATGGGTGGCACAGGACAAACAGGGGTCATAGGCCCGGATAGCTACTTCCACCTGGTTCAGTAAAGGCTCAGTCAGTTCATTGCCATCAAGATATTGCACCGCCACCTGGCGGATCGATTCATTCATGGCCTGGTTATTGTTGGTGGTGGAAACGATCAGGTTGGCTTTTTCGACAATGCCTTCATCATTGATTTCATAGTGATGAAACAGTGTGCCACGGGGTGCTTCCAGTATTCCAATGCCGGTTGCCTGCATTTGACCTTTATTGACCAGTTCAGAGCCCTGTATGTCAGGGTCCTGTATCAGCTTTTCGATCGCTTCGGCACAATAGAGCAGTTCAATCAGGCGTGCCCAATGATAGGCAAGTACTGAATGCACCGGTTTGCCGGGAGAAAATGCCCTGAACAGCTTGCGTTGTTCTTCTGCCAGGGGGGTATTGATGAATTCGCAGTTGTTGATACGTGCCAGCGGGCCGACACGATACCAGCCGTTTTCTGCGCCGATGGACTTGATGAACGGAAACTTCATGTAGCTCCAGTTCTTGATACCTTCAGCGAGGTAGTCATTATATTGAGTCGCTGCAACATGATTGAAGATCAGCTCACCATTGGCATCGGTGGCTTTCAAATCGCCATCATAAATATCCAGTTCACCGTTTCTGCCGGTTATGCTCAGCATATTGCTTTCAATACTGGCAAAAGACTGATGATAATCCGGCTGTTGTTCAATAATCTGTTTAATCAGTTCCACAGCTCCCTGTGACCATTGCAGAATCTGACTGATATCTTTTTCGAGATAAGCAATTTCTTCGCGGTTGAGTGATTTGTTGACGCCGCCGGGAATGGCGCCGGTGCCATGCACACGTTTTCCAGCCGTCAGGCGTATCACCTCCTGGCCGTATTTACGGAGCAGCACCCCCTGTTTGGCAATTTCTGGGTTGTCCTCGATAACACCAACAATATTGCGGTGCCTGACATCATCGTCATAGCCGAACAACAGGTCGGGTGAACACAAATGGAAGAAGTGCAGCGCATGCGATTGCAGAGTCTGCCCGTAATGCATTAGTCGACGTATCTTTTCTGCGGTGGGTGTCAGTTGCTCACAGCCAACCAGCATGTCGGTCGCTTTTGCGGCGGCCAGGTGATGACTGACCGGACAGATGCCGCATAAACGCTGAACCAGAACCGGCAGTTCCCAGTATGGCCTGCCCTGGATAAACTTTTCGAAACCCCGGAACTCTGCAATATGCAGGCGTGCCTGTTTTATCTGGTTATTCTCATCCTGCAACAGGGTAACCTTGCCATGGCCTTCCACTCGCGTGACAGGTTCGATGGCAATTCTTTTGAGTTTTTGCGGATTTTCTGCAGTTTCTAAATTCATTTTCGTATCCAGTACTGTTTGAGCTGATCATGCCGACTTTTATCGGGGCGCCGTGAATACATCCCTGTAGGCTCTTGATGACATCCCTGTCATCAAACGCCCTCTAAAAAGGGCAGTGATCGTCTAATACCAAGGCATAGCGGTTGGCTGTTTTATGAGGTGTTATGCAGTATGGAAGCTGCATACAAGCCGCCAGGGATGGCTTCACGGCGTCCTCAGAAAACAGACAAGCACTGTGCCGAGATATCAGTTAATCATAGTGTATCTGCTCATAAGGGAACGAAATCGGTTTCCCTTCGATCAATTCAGTTAAAAACGTCCAGATGGTATCCCCCGAAGGTGGACAACCCGGTAAAAAGTAATCAACCTTTACCACCTCATGAATAGGATGCACCTTATTCAACAGCAAAGGGATCTCCGGATCAGAAGGTATCATCGGGTTAGCTACACCGATGCCATCGATGTAGGATTCTTCCAGGCATTCCTTCAATTCAAACTGGTTGCGCATCGCGGGAATACCACCGTTGACAGCACAGGCTCCGAGCGCAACCAGGATAGAACACTGTTTGCGAAATTCCCGTAATACCTCGACATTTTCCGCATTGGCCACCCCACCTTCGACGATGCCGATATCACATTCACCCACAGTTTTGATATCGGTGATCGGGCTGCGGTCAAATTCAACCAGTGTTACCAGTTCCAGAATACGTTCATCGATGTCGAGGAAGGACATATGGCAGCCAAAACAGCCGCATAATGAGGTGGTTGCAACTTTCAGCTTACTCATTTTCTGCTACATCCCCGACAATACTGACTGGTTGTTTGTCATAGAGCCGTTCGCCAATGGGTTGGTTGAAGCCATGCTCACGATTGAGAATGGCTCCGGTCGGACAGACATGGGCCGCCTTGTCATTTTTATCAAAATCGCTGTCACCAAGTTTGCCTGTAGGTGAGTTGATCACCAGGTGACGCTTGATACCGCGATCACTGATGGAAAACACATTTTTGGCGTCAACATCACGACTGGCCCGCACGCAAAGTTCACACAGAATGCAACGATTGAAATCAATCACATAGTCAGGGTGTGAAGCATCCAGTTCACGCCTGGGAAAGAAATGCTTGAAATGAGGCGACAGCATGTCGCAGTAATAGGCCACGGCCTGCAACTGGCAGGCGCCGCTTTTTTCGCAACCTGGACAAACATGATTGCCTTCAACAAACAGCATCTGTAACAGACTGCGTCTTTGCGCCATGATTTCATCCGAATTGTTTTCTATTTCCAGGCCGTCTGATGCGGGCATGGTGCAGGCGGAAAACTGTCTGCCATTGGCTTTAACGATACAGACCCGGCAACTGCCGCGAGGTGTAAATTCTGGGTTGTGGCAGAGATGAGGAATATATTCACCGGCGCGCAGGGCAGCATCCATAATGGTATCGCCTTCATTAAAGGCAACGGTTTTACCGTCAAGTTTGAAAGTGCCTTTTTTGCTCATGGGTGTTCACCGGGCTGGTTTTCAACATGGGGACCATCATCATTACGATGGGTAATATCCCGCGCCTGCTGTAAGGCTGCATCAAGATCAAAAGCCGGCTCGTAGTCAGTGTGAGTGAGCTGGTGCTCCACAAGTTGAGGAAATTGTTCAAGTAAATCAATCACAGCGGAAGAGGCAGTAGCCCCCAGACCGCAATGACTGGCAGAACGCATCAGTCCGCCGATGATTTTCAGTTCGTGCAGGTCATAGTGTGTTGCATGGCCGTCATCCAGTTTACATACCAGGTCATGCTGTAATGAAGTACCGATTCGACAGGGAGTACAGAAGCCGCAGCTTTCATGCCTGAAAAAATCGGTGAAATTGCGGATCACCTCGATCAGGTTGCGAGAATGATCGAATACCATGAAAGAACCACCGGTGGAAAAGTCTTCAAAGCTTATGTTGTGGTCGAAGTCTTTTGCAGCGACCAGGTGGCCGGCGGCTCCGGCGATCTGAACCGCCTGGGTATCAGCTGCCCTGCAGTCACTAAGGATCTGCCGGATGCTGGTGCCGAAAGGGTATTCGTAAATCCCGGGAAGATCACAGTCACCACTGATACTAATGACCTTGGTGCCTGCTGATTGCGCAGTGCCCTGCTGTTGAAACCAGTGCGCTCCATTGGCAATAATGTGTGCAGCAGCAATAAAAGTTTCTACGTTATTCACCACGGTGGGCTGGTTACGATATCCAGAGGTAACCGGGAAGGGAGGACGTTTGCGTGGTATTCCGTGTTTCCCTTCCAGTGAATCGATCAGGGCTGATTCCTCGCCGCAGATGTAGGCACCGGCTCCCATATGAATCTCTATGTCGAAATCAAAGTCCGGCTGACCAAGAATATTTTTTCCCAGGAGATTTTGTTCACGCTGCTGGTCGATCTTCTGCTGCAGTTTTGTTTTGAGAAACTGGTATTCGCCTCTCAGGTAGATATAGCCTCTGCTGGCTCCGGTAATACCTGCGCATAGTGTCATGCCTTCCAGCATGGCCTCAGCATAGCTGTTTAATAACACTCTATCTTTAAAGGTGCCTGGTTCGCCTTCATCAGCATTGCAGATAACATAGCGTTGTTCAGCCTGGGTTTGTTTGCACAGGCGCCATTTACTGGCAGTGTTAAAGCCGGCGCCGCCTCTGCCGAGTAGTCCCGATGCTTCGATTTCATCAAGGCTTGTGTCGGCCCCATTGTCAAGGAAGGCTTGCAGTGAGGTGCCCGGTAGCAATGGTTCTGACAGCAGCAGGCCTTTTTTGCGGATATTGTCTTCGATTTCAAATAACCGGGCAGGCCAGTCTTGAACCGCTTTTTTCATTTTGACCAGTTCACAAATCCCGGAAAGTTTTTGCTGGTCGAGACGCGGTATAGTCATTCCATTGCAAAGCAGGGCAGGGCCCTGGTCACACATGCCGATACAGGAGGTGGTTTGCAGATTGACATAATCAAGCTCACCCAGTTCACTGTTGAGTGACTGAAGGATTTCAGCATTACCCTGCATGCGGTCGGTGATGTTATCGCTGACGAGCAGGTTATATTTTATCTTTTCGTTGCAATGCAGAAAGCTGTAGAAACTGATGACGCCGCGTATTTCTGTCTCTGACAGTGGCAGTTTTTCAGCCAGCGTTGAGACATCTTCAGAAGAAATGTGCCCATTCGCCAGTTGTTGTGACTGCAAATACTGAAGCAGTAAAAGCGGGTCACTGGTAACTGAGTCATACATGGTTTTACAACATCCCTGATAAAGGCTGATACTCAATTTGAGTAAAGCATATCCCCACGACTATTCAAGATTGATGTAAGGCGACAACCCGTCCCGTTTAAAACACGGTTAATTCACGGTTAATACATTGTTGATCTGATGAAATCAAATATTAGTAAGTTCTTGTATAACCTAATGCTGTTTGTGTTTTTTAAAATATTTGCCAAAATTCACATATTCGTTTGCCGGTTTTTTAATAATTCAAAATATGACAGGCAAATGATGATCAATTATTAATAATAACCAACCACCGAGGGGGAAACATGCAATTTAAAATCCTGGCTACTTCCGCGTTAGTAGCAACGATGATTGCTGGTTGTGCTTCAAAGGAAAAACCCGATGAAATGGCAGCACAGAAAGCTCCGGAGCCGGCTCCAGCACCAGCAAAGGCTCCGGCCAAACCTAAACCCAAACTGCAAATGGGAGCTTCTGACAGCATGCTGGCTAACACCTGTGCCGGCTGTCACGGAACCAATGGCAACAGCTATGGCCCGTCTGCACCAACGATTGCCGGCATGGAAGAAGATTATCTGCTGGAAACCATGCAGGCATACAAGTCAGGAAAGCGTTCCGGTACCATCATGGGGCGTATAGCCAAAGGTTATACGGATGGTGAACTGGAGCAGATTGCAAACTTCTATTCCAAACAGACCTTTCAGGGCTGGACCCAGGCAGCCGTAGGCCCTAAAGCCAGGCAGGGGCAGATGCTTCATGAAGACTTCTGTGAAAAATGCCATGAAGATGGTGGGACCTCTATTGAAGATGTGCCGCTTGCAGGTCAATGGATGCCCTACGTGGAATGGACTACCGCCGATTACCTTAACGGTTTGAATCACCCTGAAAAAGACATGAAAAAAGCTATGGACAAGCTGGCCAAGGCTCATCCCGAGCTGAGCAATGCGACTGTCGCTCATTCACTGAGTCATTTTTATGGCAGCCGCACCGCTGACGGTTACAAGCGTGTACCCGGTCGTTTGAAATAAGCTTTTTAAAAGAATTGAAGGGGAATTTAACAATGAAAATTACTCGTAGAGGTTTTATCCAGGCGGCCGGTGCAGCTACCGCAGCAGGCATGATCGGTACGCCGTATCTGGCAGTTGCCGGAAGCAAAAAAGTGGTCGTTGTCGGTGGTGGTACCGGTGGTGCCACAGCGGCGAAATACATCAAGATCGCAGACCCATCCATTGATGTGACGCTTGTTGAAGCCAACAAGCATTACTACACCTGTTACATGTCTAATGAAGTACTGAGTGGTTCACGCAGCATAGACACCATCCGTTTTGGTTATACTGGCCTGGCGGCTCATGGCATTAATGTCATTAACGATACCGTTACCGGCATTGATGCCGGGAAGCGGGTGGTTAAAACGGCTGGCGGCAAATCGCTGTCTTACGACCGCTGTGTGGTTGCTCCGGGTATTGACTTCAAATTTGACGGTATTGAAGGTTATGATGCCAAAGTAGCGAATGATATCCCGCATGCTTGGAAAGCCGGTGAGCAGACCATGACGCTGCGTAACCAGCTCAAGGCGATGAAAGATGGCGGCACGGTTTGTATCTGTCCCCCCCCCAACCCTTTCCGTTGTCCTCCCGGGCCATATGAGCGTGCATCACAGATTGCCATGTACCTGAAAGCGAAGAAACCCAAGTCCAAGATCATCATTCTCGATCCTAAGCCCAAGTTCTCAAAAATGGGACTGTTTACCCAGGGTTGGGAACGTCTGTACGGTTATGGAACAGATAATTCAATGATTGAATGGAATGGGACCCCCAAAGGTTCTGATGATAATGTTCTTCAGTCAGTGGATGCAGCCACTAAAACGGCGACCACGGGTTTCAGTGAAGTACAGGCGGATGTGTTGAACGTCATTCCCTCCCAGAAAGCCGGCAAGATTGCTTTTGCTGCTGGCCTGGTCAACGACAAAGGCTGGTGTCCGGTTGATCTTAAAACTTTCGAATCAACCATCCACCCCGGTATTCACGTCATTGGTGATGCTTCAGTGGCTACCGGTATGCCGAAATCCGGTTATGCAGCCAACAGCCAGGCCAAGGTAACTGCAGCAGCGGTTGTTTCCCTGCTCAACGGCCAGGAAATCGGTACGCCTTCCTATGTGAATACCTGCTATTCCATCGTGGGGCATGATTACGGTATTTCGGTTGCAGCGGTTTATCGTCTGAATGAATCGGGCACTAAAATCACCAGTGTCAGCGGTGGTCTGACGCCCAGTGATGCCAATGATGAAACGCTTAAGCGCGAGGCCTCTTATGCTCACAGCTGGTTTACCAATATCACCTCTGATATTTTTGGCTGATAGGTAGTTGTCACCCCGGGAAGGCGGGGATGACAGTTTTTATCAAGACCTGCCCCGGCAGGTCTTTTTATTTGAGCTGCCATGAGGATTTATAGTAAGTTTAATGAAATTTTTTAACCTGTACCCGGAGAGTCCCAATGTTTAAAAGCAAAAAATTGAAATCCTCAGTTCTTTCTGCAGTGTTGCTGTTGTCTGGTTCTGTCTTTGCCCAGAATGGCATGGGCCCGGGTCCGATGATGTACGGTCAGCCACACATGCCTGCTATGCCAGCCATGCAAAATGGCCAATATCCGGCCCCGCCTGCCATGAGTTCTGACATGATGCAGCAGCGCATGCAGGCCCAGCAACAGAAAATGCAGGAAATGAGAGCTATGCATCAGGCCGAGAGAAAGGCGCAGAAACAGGAACACCGGGCAAAGCATCAGGCCGAGAGAAAGGCGCAGAAACAGGAAATGATGAAAAAAAAGCATGAGCATATGCAACGCGTTGAAGAGCGCCTCGCCAATATCGAAAGTCTTATGCAGCAAATGCTGGATTTGATGAAGTCCAAGTATTAAGCGGGGCCGTATTCTGGTGACTGCCCCATGGTAACGGTTGATTATTTTAGTGATGTGTTATGTATCTGGGCTTTTGGTGGTCAGATACGTGTAGATGAACTGGAACAACAGTTCGCTGACAGAATACAGTTACGTTACCGCTTTATTCCAATTTTTGGTTCGGTACAAAACAATATTGACGGTAGCTGGGCTGAAAAAGGTGGTTACCAGGGCTTTAATCAGCATTTGCAATCGGTTGCCAGGCAATGGAGCCATGTTTCCTGCAGCGATGCCTTGTGGCTTGATTGCCGGCCAACAACATCCATTACTGCGCATGTGGTGCTCAAGGCAGTCTGGTTACTGCAGGAAAAAGGGGCTATTGATAACCAGTGTCATGAAGACCTTGCAGGGCGTACCCTGTTTGAAAGCCTGATGTGGAATGTGCGCCGGGCATTTTTTGAATTCAATCAGAATATCGCCGAATTTTCCGTACTGAGGAAACTGGTGACAGACCTGGGTATTGACTGGAACCTGGTATTTAAGTTGATTGAAAATGGCGAAGCCTATGCGCAGCTGTACCAGGATGAAGAACTCAAGCGCCAATACTGTGTGCAGGGTAGTCCCAGTTTTGTTTTAAATGAAGGCAGGCAGGTCCTGTATGGCAATGTAGGATATCGTATTGTCGAGGCCAACATCAGCGAATTGCTTGACAGGCAAGAGCACCTTGAAGGTGCCAGCTGGTGTTAAACATGGCTGTTTATTCTCAATAATGATCATTGATAACTCGATGATTCGTTTCTGAAAACACTGTCTATACTTATCGAAACACTATTTAACAGGGTTTCGCTATGTCAGAACAACGGCTTAAGGAATTATCCCCGCAACAGGCCTGGCAGCTAATGCAGGAAAATCCCCGGACGGTATTGGTTGATATTCGTTCTTCGATGGAATACCTGTTCGTCGGGCATCCGGTTGGTGCAGTGCATGTGGCCTGGATTGATGAACCGGACTGGGACGTTAATCCGGACTTCGTTAAGGACATTCGTCAATTAATGCTGGGTGGTCTTTCTTCAACGACAGAGGAAGAAGGCGTACCGATTATCCTGATCTGCCGCAGTGGCAAGCGTTCTCATGAAGCCGGCGACTTACTGGTCAGTGAAGGCCTGAAAAATATCTATCACATTGACGAGGGTTTTGAAGGTGAAAGGGATGAGAACTATCAGCGTAGTACTTTAGGTGGCTGGCGTTTTCACGGTCTTCCCTGGGAGCAGTGTTAAGAAGGGAAGTGCTCCCGCAGCTTTTCAGGGGGAATGATGGCAGGTTGAGCTTCAGCACGGCCAAACAGAAACCCCTGACCATAATGAAAACCGGTTTGCAGCACTATCTCCAGTAATTCGGTATCTTCGATACCTTCTGCGACCAGGGCATAGCCGGCCTCATCAATCATTTGTGCAAGACGGGCAATCATCATGCGCTGAGTTTCATCCAGCAGGCTTTGTACTATGGTGATGTCAAATTTAACAATATCTACCGGCATGGTTGCCAGGTATTTGACGGATGAGAAGCCACTGCCAAAATCATCCAGTGCGATAATAAACTTCATTTCCCTGAGTTGTTTGAGATGATCCGAGACTGTTCCAAGTTCTGTAATCAGTGCAGTTTCAGTGACCTCGAGTATGATCTTGTATTTGTCGGTAAAGTGTTGAAGTGGCTGCAGCCACTCCAGGAGCACAGGCCTGATAACAGTCTGCCCGGAAAGGTTGAGTGATAAGCCTGTGCCTTGCGGAATTTTTCCGGATTCAAGGTCTTGTCCAAGCTGCCTGATAACAGCATAGTCGAGTTCGGTTTCGAAGCGACGTGCCTCAACCACGTTGAATATACTGCCAGGTGAAATCATTTCACCATTGGAGAAAATGCGTATCAGTGCCTCATAATAGCTGATCGAGTTATCCTTGAAATCGATGATGGGCTGATAAAAAAGTTGCAGCCCGGTACCTTTGTCGATCGCCTGATAAACGGTGTTGGAAAGCCAGCTTGAAAGCAGTCCTTTTGAGCCCTGCGTAATTTCATCTGAATATATGACGATATCCGAGGAACCCGGACGTTTGGCAGCATACATGGCAGCATCAGCCTGCCAGTGCAGATCCTGGAAAGCATTTTTATCGCCTCCCCTGGCCTGTGATATGCCAATACTGACACGAACCGGTTCTGGCATATCGATGTCAGTGAAGTCAAAAGCGGCGATCTCATCCAGGCATCTTTGTGCAATTTCCATCGCTGAGTCGGCTGTTGTATCAATCAGAAAAGTGGCAAATTCATCGCCACCAAGACGAAATACGTGTTCGCCTTTCCTTAATGCAAGAGTAATGCATTGTGAAATAGCCTTGATGACTTCATCACCAACCTGATGGCCATGGGTGTCGTTGATGGATTTAAACAGGTTGATATCGAACAACATGAAACTGACATCCACGCGTTGCTCAGACAATAAATCATTCAGGTTTTGCCATTGATCATCAAATGCACGACGATTAAAAACACCGGTGAGGGCATCATGGTGTGCCTGTTCCCACAAGGCCTTGTTTTTCTGGTCCAGTACCGCATGTGTGTCATACAGGTCTGAATGGTAATGAAACAGTGAATTACAGACTTCGGTTAATTCTTTAACCTGAAAAAAGCCTTTAAAATCACAACCTGTGTTCATATCGGGTGTGCTTCTGAGCTTGAGAATAAACTGGGTAATGCCATTGATAGGTACGCTGACGATATACACAAGCAATGCATAGAGTATCAGCATGGGAATGATGACCAGAAACACCAGCTTTTGTATCGAAGAATACAGTTGCTTTTCCAGGTTCTGGATTTCGGGTGTTGGCGCGATTTCTGATTGAAAAAAACTTTCGCTCAGGGTTTCGCTGTAAGTACCGATCTTTTTATCAGAAATCGCCAGCTTTTCCGGTTGCAGATAATAAAAACTGGCGTTCTGGACTATCAGGCTGGTGAGATCGATACG
>Ga0180434_10002857_pt1 | contig 22428 bp, 21 predicted proteins | sample SS_ome_7_FD_132453 | JGI IMG/M metagenome (GOLD analysis project Ga0180434, IMG submission 132453) | Hypersaline lake sediment archaeal communities from the Salton Sea, California, USA - SS_1_D_2 metaG | ecosystem: Environmental > Aquatic > Non-marine Saline and Alkaline > Hypersaline >...
GGTGCTGTCCACTCCAAGTATTTCCTGGGGTACGTAGCCGCTGGGAATTATGACCACTGCGCCCTGGGGCAGTGTTTCCAGCTCCTGGATTGTTATTTCATTTACCAGTATGTTCTTTTTCGAGAGATTGTTGCGCAGGTGGTTTATGAAAAGCGGGTAGCTGGTTGCCTGCACACGCTCGCTCTGGAGAACGAATACCTGTGACGGAAGCTGTTTTTCATAAGTGTAAAGGAAAACGCTGTAGTTGCCGATGTTGGCCGTTTCATAATCCAACAGCACCGCGGCAACATGGTTTTCCGTTCCTATATCTCCGGCAGTTAGAATATCTCCGCCGATAAGCAGGTCGGTCATTTCAGGCCTGTCCACCGGGGGAACGAATGCCTGGGAAGCCGGCTGCAGGGTCTGGATATAGATGTAAAGGCCTCCGGTAATCAGTATTATCAGCGCGGCTATTATCGCAACCGCTGCAAGGCCGAAGTTGAATCCCGCTGGTTTCTTTTCCGAGGGTTTTGTTATTTTCTTTTTCCTTGGCCCCTCTTTTTTTGGCGCGGTTCTTTTTTTTATGCTCTCCCGGAGTTTTTCAATCGGGGATTTGGTCTTCACCTTGTAATGTTTTTCAGGATAATATCTGTGCTTTACGTCGAATTTGTATGTTTTTTTCCTTATTTTCAACCTGCTTATCCCGGTCAACTTACAACCTCTAGATATCCTTCGTTTACAAGCCTGTTCAGCACTTCCTCTACCCTTGTTTCGTTTACCTTGTACACCTTTGCGAATTCAGAAACGTTTATCGAGCCGTTGTGCTCTATTATCCATTCCTGGAGTTTTGCCCTCAGGGTTTCATCTGAAACCTTTTCAAGCTCCCCCAGCCTCAGCCTCAGCTCGTCGTTTTCGGACTTCAGTTCGTAATTCTGGGTGGTAAGCGCCTCGACCTGGTCCTCCAGCCTTTCCGTTTTCTTCCTCAGGTCCACTTCTTCTTTCTTCAGCGAATCGTAGGCAGTGTAAAGTTTTGAATAATCCATGGTGACAGAATCGGTAATCTCCTTTACCGCATCTTCCACAAGCTGGTACAGTACCTTGTTTTCAACGGAATATTCCTTGTCTATGACGCTTAGTATGTTCAACAGGTATCTCAGGACGTCTATCCTTCTTTTCCTGGGGCTGATGGTTGGCGGTATCGAGTACAATACCTCTATTTCGTCATCCTTGATTTTGACTATCGAAAAAAGATAGGGGTTTTTGTTTATGTCCCTGCTTTCAACGTAAACTACATTCACCGCCGATTTCTCCTGCGCCACTTCAAGAAATGAAATGGTCCTGAGAAGCGAAGCGATGTCCTTCATGCTTCCCTTTGATTTCCCTTTGAACTTGAATCCGTCCACCGTGGGCTTTCCGCCGCGCACCGGTTTTTTTTCCTCTTTTTTCATAGGAGTCAACGCCATTATTTACCACCCTTCTTTTTTCCTGCCTGTTTTTTCCTTTTGGGTTTGGTTTCCGGTTTTTCAGCAGGTTCTCCGGGAACCAGGACCGCTTCCGCTCCTTCAGTGGCAGGAACGTACTTGAAGATTATCGAGAACAGGGCAAGCAGGACTATTATCAATATTCCGGAAAGTATCGCCCACAGCTCAAACCTTCCCGACAATACGACCGTAAAAAACATGAGCACGATTATCAAAGCCGCGACTACCGCAAAGATAAGCATGGTCTTTTCGAATGATTTTCTTCTTTTTTCATGTATTTCAATGCAGTCCCCGCACACGTAAAGCTCGTTTTCCTTTGATATTTTCAACGCCCTTTTTACCGCCCTGAGCATCAGGATTATCCGGTCCTCCTTCACCCTGACCGCGCGGCCTCCGGCGACTTCTTTCTGGCAGTCGATACAGACTTTGGCCATGTTCCGGAACCCCCTAATCCTCCAGAACGACCTGGCTCAGCATGGTTCCCGAACCGCCGCTCTTCTTGAGGTCAGCCTTTCCGAAAATGTTGATTATCGTCGCATCGGCTATCCCGGCATCTTTCAGGAAGTCGCTTATGTTCCTTCTTGCGATTCCGTATCTTTCCATCAGGATTACAAACGAAATCACGTCCATGTGCCTGTTTCCTTTTTCGAACATCTTGGTCATTGCCTCTATCCTTTCGTCAGACAGACCGTACTGCCTGAGTTTCCTTCTGAATTCATCCTTCAGAAATGATACGCTCCTTGCCACAGAAACATCCCTCCTTTGTTTTTCGGTAAGTGCAGCCACGAGGTCCAGGAAATACTCCTTGCTCGGCTCCTCACCCTCCACTTTCTGAAGCAGGAAGGTTGAAGGATACGGTGTTGAAAGCGTGAGCGCAAGGTTTATTGCGCACTGCCCCACACTGAGCCTGCTTATCTCCTCTCTCATGAACACACTGAAATTCAGCGAACCCTGAAGATAATCAAGGAAACGCTCAAACTTGACCTTGAATACGAACGTAGTTCCGGCGTTTGAAAAGATGGTTTCGCTTATATCCGTAGGGTTCTGCGACGCGATAATCATTCCGAAGTTGTACTTACGTCCCTCCCTTACAATCATGACCGCATCGCTGTTGTCTTCCTTTGCAATCTTCCATGCCTCGTCCAGAACTATGAATAATCTTACTCCTTTTGCTTCGGCATAGCCGGTAAGCCTCATCTTTTCCTTTACGAACTGAAGCAGCGTAAGGGCCGCAAGCGCCCTGAACCTTTCGTCGGGAAGGCCGGACAAATCAAGGTCGACCAGCCCCGAGCTCACCAGTTCGTCAAGGCTTATACTGCTCTGCTGTGCGAAATAATCCTCTCCCGTTTTCGTGAATTTCTTCAATCTGTAAATAGCATTCTCCAGTTCCGCGGGGAATTCGTATGCGCCAGTCGCCGCCTGCTCCTCCAGTATCCTTACTACGTCTTTCAATGTGGGCGGGGGTATCGGCCTTCCCAACTCGTCCTTCTGCTCCCTCGCATCCATCCTGAACTTGCTTTCGATATAAGATTTTTCCAGCGCCTGTTCGGTCAGTCTTCTCTGCTCGGGATAATTGTCGATATCAGTAAGAAGCGCAAGGGTTCTCATCACCTGCTTCACCCTGTCATAGGGCTTCATTCCTCCAAGGTCCAGAAGATTGAGGTACGAACCCCTGCCCAGCGAAAGGACTTTTCCGTTCGCCTCCTTCACCCAGTCCTTGTATTCCCCGGCCCAGTCGATTATAAGAGCATTTGAATTCCATACGTAAGACGCCCTGAGCAGGAAAGTCTTCACGAAATATGACTTACCGGAACCGGATATTCCGACAACGGCTATGTGCGGGTTTGCAACGTTCTTGTACGACCAGTAGAAAGGCGCGTTGAATATCTTGGTTTTCCCCACATAAATAGAATTGGTCGGGTCCGAGAAAAGTATGTTCAGCGGTGGCTCTGGAGGATGTACGAGAATATTCCTTCTTGAGAGTTCCCTGTTGGAAACCTTTGCAAGGTTCAAACGCCCTCCTAGCGCCATCTACATCACACTCTCTTCAAGTTCCTGCGGAGAGATGGGATAGAATCTTTCCCATTCAAAGCATTTGAGCATTTCATCTCCGGTGAGCTGCACCACTTCAACGTTCAGTGCGTTTGCAAGAACGGTCCTTAGTTCGCTTGCCTGCGCCCTTACCGCGGCTATGGCGGCTTCCTTGCTCAGCCCGCTGGCGGTAGTCATCGAATATGCTATCACTCCCATCGGTTTAACTCCTTTGATAAGCTTCGTAAGCTGTGCATCCCAGTGCGCAACTTCCCTCTCGTATTTGTCAAGCTTCAGCACATCCGGCTCTGCTTTTTCCCTTTCCCTTGAAAGTCTCAGCTGGGCTTCCGCCCTCTTTGTTTCAATCATTTTTCGTTTCTCGCCCACGTCTTCCACGTAAAGCATGTAGGCTATCTTGGTTACGTATTTGAGGTTGGAAATCGCCCTCTCGAAATATTTGCTGTAATTGACATTTTCATCAAGCGATTTTTCGGTTGCCGATTCGAATATTTTCAGTCCCATGAATGCGGATGCGTAGAAAACCCCTCCGGCATTCTTCACTATTACGTCCTGTTCGGGGGGGACTTCATATCCCTCGCTTGTAACCATCACTGTTTTTGTCCTCTGGGTTATGAGCGGGATAATAAGGAAACCGTATTTCCATATCAGGATGCCGAGCAGTGCGCCCAGACCTGCGAAAATTCCTCCGAACAATGCCATAAGGCTTGCGCCGGTGACTGCTCCGAAAAAACCCAGGACCGCTCCGAGAACCCCGACCGCAAGTGAACCGTAAATATATTTTTTTGCACCAGTTGTGTCTATCATTTTCTCCCTCGTATGTAGGAATGTGTATATTCTACGATACTATATATTAAAAACTAATCCTTCAGCGCATTATCGACTATCTTTTCAGCTTCACCGATGTATGTTTCTGGATTGAAAATCTCTTCCGCTTCCTTTTCGGAAATTATCTTCTTTTCAATTACCACGTCCTTGAGATGCTTTCCCGATTTGAATGCTTCCTGCGCGGCTTCCCTTACGGTTTCGTGCGCTTCCTGCCTTCCCGTTCCCTTTTTCGTAAGCTCTATCATCAGCCTCTCGGCCATAATAAGCCCCCTGGACATTTCAAGGTTTTTCCTTATGTTTTCAGGGAAGAATTCAAGGTTTGATAAAATTGCAGTCATCTGTTTTGCCATATAATCGGTTGCAATGAAGCTTTCAGGAAATATGATTCTTTCATTCGCGCTGTTGGTCAAATCCCGTTCATGTTCCAAGGGAATATTCTCCAATGCAACCTGCACGTTTGCTCTCACCACCCTTGCGAGGCTGCATACCCTCTCGCTTTTGTGAGGATTTCTCTTGTGGGGCATTGTTGAAGAGCCGACTTGCTTTTTCCCGAAAGATTCTGAAACTTCAAGGATTTCGTTTCTCTGCAGATTCCTTAATTCCTTTGCAATCTTTTCAAGAGATGCCGCGGTTATTGCAAGCGCGCACATCACTTCCGCATGCCTGTCCCTCTGGATTACCTGGTTTGAAGTTTTTGCAGGCTTTATGCCGAGCTCTTTCATCACTTCTTCCTGGATTTTCATCCCCTTTCCCCGGAATGTCGCCATCGTTCCGGTTGCTCCCGACATTTTTCCGAATGCAATATTTTCCTTCGCTTCATCCAGCCTTTCAAGATTTCTTTTCAATTCCCGGTAGTAGATTGCGAATTTCAGTCCGTAGGTTGTAGGTGTTGCATGTTGCCCATGGGTTCTTCCGATGCAGACTGTTTTCTTGTGCTCTTTTGCAAGTTTTTTCAGCACTTCCCCCAATTCTTTCAGATGCCCTTCAAGGATTTCAATAGCTTCAACGAACATAAGCGCAGTTGCAGTGTCTTCGATGTCATAGCTCGTTGAACCGAGATGGACGTATTTTCCTGCATCTCCCGATTGTTCACTAAGCGCCTTTACCATTGCCATTAAGTCGTGATGTATCTCGGCTTCTATTTCATGGATTCTTTCGATTTTTACTTTGTCCATTCCTTTTTCTATTTTTCCGGGGGCATCTTTCGGGATTGTTCCCATCTTCGCATGGACCTTTGCAAGCGCAACTTCCACTTCCATCCATTTCCTTAATTTGTTTTTTTCATCGAAAACGGAGTTCATTTCTGTCCTGTATCTTTCCTCAAACGGAGAAATCGCCATATTTACCACTGATATACTATATTATATATAGAATTTAAAGGTAGGCCTTCAGAGATAGGCTTATAAACCGTTTGTGGTAAAATGTAATTGAGAAGGGTTGTTGGGAGCTAAACACAGATTTCAACAAAAACAAACATTTAAATACTTTGTCATACACTATTATACACTAATAAACATGTTAGATATATGGTGATGAATTTATGAGCGCACAAACCGAAAAGAAACCCGAAAGAAAAAGCAAACCTCCTTCAGAGAGGAAAAGCGTGCCTCCGGAGAGGAGAAGCTCAAAACCGCCCAGGATAATCGGCGGCAGCTCTACCCAGATGCTCCACAAGAAATTTGCGGACATGGGAAACATGGGGTGCCTTATAGAGGGTGCCATAACGGAAAAAGTCGGGGAAGAAGTGGGAGACGTAAAAGTAAAACTAAATGAGATAGGAGAAAGAATCGACAGGCATGAGACTGCATATAATGCGGCGCTCGGAGAAGCCGCAAGAAGGGAAGAGGCGGCAGAAGAAGCGCTTGGAGAAATTGAAACGAATACTAAAACGCTTGAAGCGGTAAAAGACGAATTTGCAGAAATGAAAAAGGGCATAGCAGAACACAAAAAAACGGTTGAAGAGCACACGGGTAAAGTCGGCGTGCTTGAGAGTTCTGTTGAAGATTTAAAGACTGTCATGGAAGCCAGGGAAAAAGGAATGGAGTTCAGGGCAAGGGAACTTGAACATGATTTCAAAGAGTCGGTCGGGAGAATAAGAGAAGCCGCGGAAAGCAGGGTAAAATCGGTTGAAGCCAGACTGGCCGAAGTGCTGGAAAAATTCGAGCTTATGGAGAAAGAACAGAAAGGAATCCACAAAAGAATCGATACTGTTGAAGATGATTCTAGAACAACCAGGAAAATTGCGGACGAAGCAGCACATGATAGTGAGGTAGCAAAGGCCGCAGCAAGCGGAGCGCTTGAGGTTGCAGCCAGCATACAGAATGCCACAAACGGGATCAGCAGTGACATGCACAGGATGGGAAAGGAAGTCGAAAGGCTTTCAATAACTCCTCCTCCGTCAGCTACTGCGGAAGAAGCGGTAGGGGAAACCTCGGGAGTTGCAAGGATACCTCCGCCTCCTGTAAGAATGGGAGAAAGCAAAAAAGAAATAGAAGAGATGCTGGATGAAATAGAACTTGAACTCGACCAGAGAAGGGCAACGGTTTTAGAGTTGAAGGAGGTTGCGAATATACTTCTGGACGTATATTCTGTTGATGGAATTAAAGAAGCCGAAAAGGCGGTTCCGGTTGATTTTACAGAATGCGGAGGTTACGGAAAATTAAGGGACATTTCAAAGAAAAGGCTTGATACGCTTGCAGGGCAGATAACGCGGATGAGGGAGCAGGGAGCAGAACTCAAGGCGATTTACGAAGCTGCGGGAAGACTTGCAAGGAAAACCGGCCTTGAAGTGCAAAAACTTCCGCCCAGGGAGGCCGAGGAGCTTGCGATAGAAAGAGCAACTGAGTTTTCATCGATAACGGTAAGAGGCGATATTGAAAGGGCAGCTGGCGAGCTTTCAAGGGAGCTTGACAAACAGGCACACAAGATAGAAATGGTTCATGACATATTAAACAAAGTCGCAAATGTTGATCAGGAGGGTGAATTGGAATGAAAAAAAGAGTGAATGTGGATGTTTCGGCGCTTTTGAAGCAGGTCAGGAAAAGCAATGGCAGGCCGCCCGAGGTAGAAGGTCCTGCAGGAAGTGGAACGGAAGAACAGATACAGAAAAGAGCAATGGAAAGCGCAAGGAGGAAACTTACTTCGCTGCGTTCAAAAACCGACGAAGGGGAGGCCACCATACCAAGAAGAGAAGAGGATAATGCAACCAAAGACGGTGATTCTGTGGAAACAGTCCAGAGGGATTCCGGAAGCCTGCTCGATCAGGTTGATGCGGCAGACGCAAGGCCGGTTTCAGAATCACTGATTGAAGACGAAGAAAGATTGAGTGAAGTTGAAAGAAGGGGGGAAGCGCCCACTGAACATGATTTGCCGCCTCCGCCTGAAGGGCATACGGAACCCAAGGCCGAAGAGCCCTACGAAGAAACCGATATTTATGATGAAGAAGAGGCAGAACAGACCCAGCTGCACGATAAAATGCAGAAACTTCCCATTGACGATACAAAAGCAATCAGAATTGAAAACGGAAAATATATTGTTGATGACAAAGAAGCAGGAGAAGCAACCCAGGTATGGCTCGGCAGTCTTGAAGAAGAAGAGATGACCCAGGCAGGATTCGGCGAAAAACAGGTGACCAACAGGGACCTGCTCGGAATACTCAAGGGCGTTGACAGAATAATCGAAGGACTCAGGGGAGAGATAGCAGAATTAAACGAAGAACTTCATAGCGTCGGCATGGAAGCGCGTTCGAATTCAAGCGACCTTGACGAAGTCGTTCCAAAGGTTGACGGACTTGAGAAAGATCTTGGAAGGGTAGAAAGCATAGTTGACGATGAAAACATGAGTGCGGTTGTACGCGCGGTTGTAAATGAAGACGAGGAAACGATAAGATTGAATTTATACGAAACTTTGAAAGGCGCGCCCGAACTTCTTGAATCCGCGCTTATGAAACTTGGTGTTGGGAAGAAAGCAGGGCAGGAAGAAATGCCGGAAGAGAAACAGGAAGAAACCGCGGCAGTACATGGAATCAGAGTTGAAACGCTTGAAGCTCTTCAGATAAATGCATCGGAAGGAGTATACGGTGAAACCTACATTGACAAAATCGCGGAGCTTGCAGAGAAATACGGTGAGGATGCGGTTGAGAAAGCTCTCAAAGATATCGAGAAAGCAATCGACCCCAAAACCAAGGAGGGAAGACGCATGTTTATTCTCGAACGTGCAAAGTTTATTCTTGAAAATCTGGAGGATGGTGAATAATAATGAAAGGAAAATTTAGAAGCCTCAAGAAGAAAGCAGAAGAGAAAAAGGCCGAAGCACAAAAACCCGAAAAGCCGGAGGGCATAGCGAAAAGAGAACCCAAGGGCGAACCGGTGCAGCCTGCAAAAGATGAAAAGAAGCCGGAAGAAAAACCAGCGGGAGATGCGGGAAGAGTAGCAACACCCGTTGAAGAAGGCAAACCGGTAAGGAGTACTTACGAATCATTCGAACCTGAAGACAGAGAAACTGTTCCGGAAGAGGAAAGACCCACTGTTTCAGCACCCGAACCTGCTGAAACTATGCAGGATACTATTGTCTCTTCGACACCCAGAACTCCGGAACAGGTAGAAAAAGACAGTGAACCGGATACGGTACTGGAAAACGTGGTGGACAAGGCAATAAAAGCGAGAAAATATGATGAAGCGCTTAACCAGGCACTCAAGATAAAGAATAAGGAAATAAGATACCAACTCATAGAAAGAGTTGCGGACAAATACGCCGAGAAAGGAGAATTTTCGGAAGCAGAGAAGATTGCGGAAAATATTGAAGACAAACTTGTCCGTTCAAGAGTTGTTATGGAATTCGCAATAATAACCATACTTGATTTGAAATCCGAAATACCAAAGGAGGTTGATGATCCCAAACTGTTTGACAAGGCCGAAAGGATACTGAAGAATGCACGTGACATAGCAAGGGAAGCTCCCGAAGGAAAACCGCGTGCGAATTCAATCAAGGAAATCGACAGTGCGCTGGATAAAGTGCAGGGCAGGAAAAACAAGAGCTACAAGTACAATCAATTGAAGAAAAGAAGGAAAAGAATCATGATGGCGGCAGCAGGTGCAGTAGGTACCGCAGCAGCTGTACTGGTAGGCCTGTTTGGAGAAGTATTCGATGATGAATTAAAGGCCCTGTTTAACGGAAAAGCAAAAACAGAGCAGGTAAGCACGGACAAGAAAGCACAGGTGGAGATAGCATTGCTTAAATTGCAGCAGGAAGTAATGGAAACAAGACTCGGTGTTCTTGACGAAGGTGTGGACCTTCTCGAGCCGATAGGAAAATCAACCGGCCTTTACGAAGGAGAGTTTGACGAGGAAGGAGAATTGATAGAAGCAAAAGAACTCGACTACACAAAGCTTTACGGAGGCTTTGGCGGAGAAGGAGTTGAAAAGGAATCCCTCGTGAAAGGTGAAATCAGGAAATTCGAGGATATCGACAAAGACATTGCAGAAGCAGTAAATGAAACCGAAATGAAGGAACAGCTTGACGAGATAGACGGCGTTGATTTCGAAGGGGAGACGGAACTGACCGAACTCGACAGGGTCATGAAGAAGCTTGAACTTATTGATTCAAAACTCGAAGAGCTTTCGGAGAACGGCGGACAGACCGATGAGAATCTCGGCAAAATAAAAAAGCTTCTCGAAGAAAAGAAACAGCTCCTAAAGCTTGAAAAGATTCTTGCAAACTACAAGCAGGGATACACTGACGATTTCTGCGGAGTGATAAGAATCGACCTTCAGGAAACAACCTGTGAGGAAGACCAGTGGGTTGTTATCAGGGACAAAAACGAATTGGACCTGAGGTTTATAGTTTACGATGAACCTACCGACTGTCCTGACGACTGTCCTACGGGTACGCGCAAAAAAGCGCCTCCGAAGAAGATAAAAGTAAAAGGATTCGGAACCCCGCAGGCACCTGGAACGTAATCTCTTTTATTCTTTCTTTTTCTTAATTTCCAAATATGATAAATAATATAATATTCGATATAGACGACACTCTTTTTCCTTCAAGCGAGTTTGCGGCCCTTGCAAGAAGGAATGCGGTAAGGGCGATGATAAGGCTGGGCCTGGACGAAAGCGAAGAAAGGCTCATGAAAGACCTTGAAAGCATTATAAAGAAAAAAGGGTCGAATTATCCCAATCATTTCGATTTGCTCCTGAAAGGCCTTAAAATTGATAATAAGTCTAGATTTGTGGCTGCAGCTGTAGGGGCCTATCACGATACAAAATCAGCAATACAGCCGTTTCCGGACGTTCCAAGCACCCTGCTCATGCTGAAGGATGTTGGGTACAACCTATACGTGGCCAGCAACGGAATAGCGGTCAAGCAGTGGGACAAGCTCATACGGCTGGGAGTTGGGCTGTACATGGACGGCGTATTCGTTTCGGAAGAGCTGAAATGCGAAAAAAGCGAGAAATTCTACAGGAAAATGATAAAGCGGATAAAGGCAGACCCCGGTGAATGCATGATGATAGGGGACAGGGAGGACATGGACATACTCCCCGCAAAAAAAGCAGGGCTTCACACCGCAAGGGTGCTGAGAGGAAAGTACAGAGATAAGACCAAGAGAACTGCGGCGGACGCGAGCATAACCGATTTCAGGAGGCTTCCGTCAACCGTTTTAAAACTATCTGGATAAATTCTATTAAGGTGTTGGAAGCATGAAAAGAATATTACTTATAATGCTGATTTTAGGTTCGATGCTGTTTTTCGGATGCGTGGATTTCGGAGGCGGAGGGGCATGCACTTCTGATGAGGACTGCGGCCAGTATGAGCAGTGCAACCAGGAAACCGGTTACTGCGAAGTTGCGCCGGGATACTGCTTAAGCGACGCGGACTGCGCCGATGAGCTTACCTTCTGCGACAGCGACACAAAAGAATGTGTTTTCCAGGAGGGAAGGTGCAGGTTCGATGCTGACTGCGAATCATGGCAGGTATGCGATGCCGAAAAATACTGCAGGGCGGGCATAGGATACTGCAGCGAAGACAGCCAGTGCGATGCGGAATACGAATACTGCGACCCTTCCAGGCACACCTGCGAACCCAAGCCAGGATTCTGCGAACAGAACAGCGACTGCGACGGATGGGAGGAATGCGACCCTGAATCGAGGAAATGCAGGCCTCTTGACGGAAGATGCAACTTCGACGGTGACTGCGAGACCTGGCAGAGTTGTGAGATAAAAACCCATTACTGCGTTGCGAACGAGGATTACTGCATAAACGACGAGGACTGCCCGACCGGATGGGCAAAGTGCGACCTTGAAAGCAACAGGTGCATCGCAAGGCAGGGATACTGCGCAGTAGACAACGAATGCAACTGGTGGGAGTACTGTCCGGAGAAAACCCACATATGCACCGCAAGAGCCGACCACTGCGGAACTGCGGACGACTGCGGTTCATGGCAGAACTGCATAGAGCACGTCTGCGAGGCGAAAACGGGATACTGCGATACCGACGACGACTGTGTTGCGGGCGAGGTATGCAATGAAGCAACCCACCGCTGCCAGTGAAGTGAGGTTCGGACCCGCAGGAGTGCCGATACAATGCAACGGGACGGGCACTCTTGAAGGGGTAAAATGCTGTCATGAGCTCGGCCTTAAAGCGATGGAGATGGAATTCGTAAGGGGAGTAAGGCTTAGCGAAAATGTTGCAAAGGAAATCAAAAAAATATCCGGGGAATTCGACATTAAGTTGTCGTCCCATGCGCCTTATTACGTGAATTTCTGCTCTACGGTTAAAGAAAAACAGAAGACAACTTTGAGGAATATATACGAATCTGCGAAAATAACCTATGCGGCAGGCGGAAGAATAACCGTTTTCCATCCGGGCTATTACCAGAAATTGACTAAGGGGGAGGCATACAATACGGCGAAGAATGCGATAAAAGATGCGTGGGAAAAATTGAAGGAGGAAAAGATAAAGATTGTTCTGGGCACTGAAACCGTCGGGAAAAAATCCCAGTTCGGCGGATTCGATGAGGTCATTAAACTATCGCAGGAACTGGGTTTTGTTGAGCCGGTGGTCGACTTCGCTCATCTCCAGGCAAGGGGGGATTTCGAGATAAAAAAAGAAGACGATTACAGGAAAATTTTCAGCATACTTGAAAAAGAGCTTGGAGACTACGTGAAACATTTCCATGCGCATTTTTCAGAGATAGAATATACCGCAAAAGGCGAAAGGAAGCACATTCCGCTGGGAACTAAAAACGACCCGCCCTACAAGCCTTTCATGAAAGTGCTGGCGGAGCACGGGTATTCGGGCACTGTGATATGCGAGAGCCCCCGGCTGGATATCGATGCGCTTAAAATGAAAAGGGAATACAACAGATACCGGAGGAAGGAATGATGGAAAGGGAAAAACTTCTGGTTGATTATCTTGAAGAAGCCGCCGCCGAGCTTGCCGGGAAAAAAGAGAAGCTCAGGGAGCTGAACAGGCAGTATCACGAGATATACGACAAACAGATAAAAGAGGAAATGGAACTCGTAAGAATTGAAATAAACAAAAAAAGAGCGGAGGTAATTGAAACGGTTTACGAGAATCTTGATGAAATGAAGCATCTCAAGAAATATTTTCCCGACCTGGTGAAGGTGTTTGAGGAGGACGGCAGTATCGGGGACATTCTAAGTAAAAAATCGTTTCTTTATGAAAATTCAAAGCCGATAAATGAAGGCGAAGCGGTGAAAAAGCTCAAGGAAATCAAAAAGAAAAAGGCCAAGCTCAGGGATGCGAAGAAATTCCTGCATGACTGGACAGGGACGATAAGCGCTAAAAAACTCGAAGCCACCTACCCGGTGCTCAAAGGAAAAGTAAAAGGAACGCTGGAGAAAAACGACGCCATAACAATCATAGACAGGATGAGGGCGGAACTGAAAAGGAAAGGATGGATGATTCTGATAAACAGCCCCCTGATTCTTGGGATAATACAAAACTACATTGCAAAACAGAGGATGCTTGAGCTTGCCGAATTGCAGGCTTCCAAGGCCTATGAGCAGTCGAAAGGCAGGGGCACGACCGCGGAATATGATGCAAAGAAACAGCTTGACGACGCCAAGAAGGAAAAAAAACACGTTGAAAAAATCATAAGGCATCTGCTGCTTGCAAACCCAGAGCTTCTTTCCTCGCTTAAGACGGCGCGGGGATGGAAGAGGGGGGCCAAAGACCCTATGGAGATCATTGCGGAGAACATACCCATAAACAGGGTAAAGGAGAAGGCATGGCTTGAAAAAATGAAGAAAAGGCTTTCCTAGAGCCCGTCAATCTGCTTTTCTATTTTCGATTTAAGGCCGGGCCTCGCAGACCCGCCCACGAATGCTTCAAGGAAATTCTTCAAAAGCTGCTTTGTTTTCTTTTTGTCCTTTGCATACGCTTTTTTCATATAAAAATCGCTTTTCGAATCGTCAAGGAGAAGGTAGCATATCGAAAGAAAGAAGTTTGCATCCACATTGTTTTTATCGATTTCAAGGACTTCGCGGAATGCATAGATTGCCGCTTCTATCTCGAGAGTTTCCATATAGGCCATTCCCCTGAACCAGAGGTATTCGGGCTTTTTGTTTAGTGAAATGGCCCGTTCCAGGTATTCCTGGGCGGTATCGTAGTTTCTGAGTTTCACCGCAAGAACCCCTAGGAAATACCATAGTTCGTCGTTGTCCCTGTTCTCCCGTATGAGGCCGTTGAGAATGTTCCCCGCCTCGCGGTATCTGCCTTTTGAAAGATATTCTTTTGCTGTCTGGAGCTTATCCATAGCATTAAATAGCCAGGCGTAGGTTTATAAAAAGTTTCGTACATAATTATTATTGTAAGTGTTAAAATGTGGTAATATGGTCAAAAGCACGATGTTCAAAGAGAAACCCGGTAAAAAAGAAAAGGAAATGATGACGATAACCCGCACCGAGAAGTATTACCATCCCGTTGAAACGTTTTCATCGATGTCCGAGAATATGAAGAAGCGGTCAGAGGGGACAAAACTTAATCCTTACATTGCAGACGCCGACATCAAAACTGCTGCAAATGCGGATGTATTGAGAATGGCATCCCAGACTCCGGTAGCAGAAAGGTTTTACCATCTGGTGAAGTCGCTGAAAAGCTGAGATAACGCGTTTAAAAGAATTATTGTTTCAAATCATTCCATGCCTGAAAAATCCGAAGGAATAATCGGAGTTGTAAAAATAAAACCCGAACCCTCGAAAGCCATATTCGCTGTAGAGGCGGCCTCGGACCTGCTGGAGGCGGCTAGAAGCGAGATTCGGCAGAAAAAATTCGATGAAGCCTACGAGGATGCGAGGAATGCGATAAGGCTGGCCTCCGCGGGGATAATGTACAACGAGGGATACATAGCAAGCACTTCGGAGGGAGCCTACGGCTACATAGAAAGAAAAGGAGACAGGCGCATGGCAGAGGAATGGAAAGACGTGGAGATGAAGGCCCCGCAGAACAGGGGTCTTATAGACAAGATACTGGAATTCCTGAGATTGAAGAAAGGAGCTGAAACAACTAATGAATTAGGCGCAAGGAAGGCGCTTGCAGTTGCGGAAACTTTCGTTAAATCCGCCAGGTCATTGGTATTTATGGGCGGAGTGCCCGGATGGGAGCAGACGGTAATGAAAGGATAGGGCGGTTCCTGATGGATGTTGACAAAAACGAATTAAGAAAAAAATTTTCCAAAGAATGGAAAAAGCACTACATGATAGATTCATTAATCAAAAAAGGATACAAAAGGCAGCAGTGCAAGAAATGCGGAAGGAATTTCTGGAGCATTAACGAAAGGGAAATGTGCGGGGATTCCGCATGCATAGGATTCGAATTTATAGGAGATACACCTGTAAAGAAAAAACTCGGTTATGTTGATACCTGGAAGGTTATTGAGAAATATTTCGTAAAGCACAAACACGGCTATGTTAAGCCCTATCCAACAGTAGCAAGATGGAGGGATGACCTTTATTTTACGATTGCAAGCATCAATGATTTCCAGCCTTATGTTGTAAATGGAGAATTGGATGCTCCGCACAATCCGCTGATAGTTCCGCAGCCCTGCATAAGGTTTCCGGACCTTGCAAATGTAGGGGTTACGGGTTCGCATTACACTAATTTCGTCATGATAGGACAGCATGCGTTCAATACGAAGAAGACCGGGTTGTTCTACTGGAAAGACGAGGCATTGATGCATGATATAAACTGCATGAAAGCGCTTGGAATTCCCGAAGAAGAGCTGATATTCCAGGAAGATGTATGGGCAGGCGGAGGAAACTTCGGCCCGTCCATGGAATATTTTGTCGGCGGGCTTGAGCTTGGAAACTGTGTATTCATGCAGTACGAAGTCACTCCTACCGGTTCCCGAGAACTTAGAACGAAAGTAATAGACATGGGAGCGGGGCTTAGCAGGTTTGCATGGATTACTTCAGGAGACCCGATGAGCTATGATGTTGTTTTCGGGGACGTGATAAAGAAGATGAAGAAAAGCGCCGGGGTGAAAATCGATTCGAAACTGCTTTTGAAATATTCGAAAATCGCAGGAAGCCTTAACGTTGACGAAGTTGACGATGTTGAAGCTGAAAAGGAGAAAGTAGCGAAACAGCTTGGAATGACGAAGAGAGAATTATTTGAAACGCTTGACCCGTTGCAGGCGCTTTATGCAAGCGCGGACCACCTATGCACTTTGTTATTTGGAGTTACTGACGGCATGCTTCCGAGCAATTCAGGAGGAGGCTATAATCTCAGGATGATTCTAAGGAGGGTTTTCGGATTCTCTGAGAGATACGATCTTGACATGGATTATGCGGACATAGTTGCAGGCCATGCAAAGCACCTGAATTATATTTTCCCGCATCTTACTGAAGGCGTTGAAACAACCTTTGATGTGATTGAAGAAGAAAAAAAGAAATACAACAATACCAAGGAAAAAGCGCGGGTAATCGTTTCGAACATGATGAGCAAGGCGAAGGATACCGATTCAAAAGCATGCAACAAAGACAGAACCGGAGATGGAAGCATAGGGGTTAAGGAGCTGATACTTCTTTACAAGAGCAACGGAATACCTCCTGAATACGTTATTGAAATAGGAAAGGAGAACGGCGTTAATGTTAAAATACCCGGAAACTTCTATGATTTGGTGCGCGAAGGAGAAGGGGAAACAAGGAAAGAAGAGATAAAGAAGAAAGTGCTCGTTTCAGAACTTCCCGAACTCGAGAGAACAAAGGAATTGTATTATGATAAAGACGGAAAATTCAAGGCGAAAGTTCTGGGAGTAATAAAAGGAAAGCATGTTGTGCTTGATAAAACCGCATTCTATCCCGAAGGAGGGGGGCAGGTTTCGGATACGGGAACACTGAACGGAGTTCCTGTGATTTTCGTCTCAAAGGCAGCAGGAGTAGTCCTTCATGAAATGAAAGACGCTTCAAAATTCAGGAAAGGAATGGAAGTTACGGGAGAAGTTGACGTTGAAAGAAGAAAAACGATAACAAGGCATCATACTGCTGTCCATCTGCTGAATGCGGCATGCAGGGAAATTCTGGGAGAGCACATCTGGCAGGCAGGTGCGTACAAGGATGCTCATAAAGCGCATCTTGACGTTACCCATTACAAGAGGATAAGCAATGAACAGCTTGATGAGATTGAGAAAAAGGTGAATGAGTACGTAATGCAGGACATTCCTGTTTCCGTGGAAGTTATGCCCAGGAATAAGGCGGAGGAGAAATACGGATTCAGATTATACCAGGGCGGTGTCGTTCCGGGAAAGGAATTGCGCATTGTGAAAATAGGAAAGATTGACGTTGAGGCATGCGGTGGAACGCATCACATGATTGAAAGCACCGGTGAAATAGGATTTATCAAGATAGTAAAAAGGGAAAGCGTTCAGGATGGAATAGAACGGCTCGTCATTAAGGCGGGAAATGTTGCTGTTGATTATACGCAGGAAAGGGACAGGCTTATACGCGATGCATCCGACGCTCTCAGGGTTTCGGATGCAGAACTTGTGAAAAGCGTCGAAAGGTTCTTCAATGAATGGAAAGAGCAGAGGAAAAAAATAGAAAAAATGTCTGAAACGGTAATGCGCGCGGAAGCGGGGGACATTGCAAAAGAAGCAAAGGCAGGAAAGCCTGTTGTGAAAATACTTGACGTCGACCTTCAGCTTATGAGAAAGCTCGCGGTTGAAATCGGAAAGATGGACAATGCTGCAGTATGCCTGATTAACAAGCAGGGTGACATAATCTGCATATGCGGTGAAAAATCTTCTTATAAAGCAAAAGACATAATGGCAAAAGCACTGAAACAGCTTGGCGGAAATGGTGGGGGAAGCGACAAAATCGCATCAGGAAAAGTGAAGAAAGTCTCTTTGTTCAAAATATAAGACCTGGTTTTTTCAGGAACCCGAATTTTTCCGGATTGTTGTAGAACTCGGTTAGCAGGTCCTTGCATTCGAAATTGTATCTTTTATTTATCCTGTCGGGGGTTATCCTTTCGTTTTTTTCTACTATGTAATTGTCATTCTGCAGTAGTTCTCCATCAGCCATGTAATAATATGCAGCGCCTTTGTTCTCCTTGAAATGGCCGTAATTGGATTTGAAGTTGTCTGCGACTATGTTTGCAAGCAGGAGGTCTCCGGGTCCCGGATTTATCGAAACATGGCAGTGGTTCGGGGGAATGAGAACAACGTCTCCTTTTTTCGCATCAACCATTGTTACTATGGTCGCCGCACTGCCCAGTTCTTTCTGGAGTATGAATAATGCCCTTCCATCAAGAACCTGATATATTTCGGGATAAGTCATATTTCCTTCTGCGACAGGATGGCAGTGGCCGTATGTCTTTGCGCATTCACCGCCGAGGTCCCTGTACGGAATCAAAGTCAAATCATACCTCATGCCGTCTTTTTTGCAAACATCCCTGAACATGTAGTACATTTCTTCGCTTTCATCGTTTTTTACAGGATTTAGAAGCACGTCTTTAAGTTCCGAGAGCATCCTTATCGATGGGATTAATTCCTTTCCATCAACAAGAAGTCTTTTTTCAGAAAGTTCGATTTTCAGCGGTGTTTCATATATCGTCGGCATTTTCTACAGCTCCTTTGAGCCTGCCAAGCTCAATTCTTCTTTCCATCGGCTTGTTTACGGTTATTTTCAGTTTTTCAAATTTATAAAGCAGTAGCCTCATGAAGATTACGAATTCCTTGTCCTCCACGCCGTAGGATTCGAATTCTTTTTCCAGCGCTTCAACCGTTTTTATATTTCCTACAAGAAAGGAAACGTCTATTTTGCTTGAGCCGTTCATTGTTTTCAAATGGCCCAGCATAATATGCCTTATCATCCCGACTTTCTTCTTCAGAACCCTGGTATCCCTTCTGCCGTTTATGCCCGTATCGAGGTTGAGAAGTATGTTTGAAATTGAATCCCAATCCTCATTGGCAAGGGTGTTTCTAAGGCTAACTGAGTCCTCCATGGCTCCATATATCTCCGATGATGTTTAAAAATATTTGTTGGACTTTATAACTACTTCAAATATGCCGAGATCGCATAATGCTCTGAACGTGTTTGTTCAGAACTCCCTAATGAAACCCTTTCGGTTTCATTGGGCGCAGAGAACTTAGTTCTCTGCCGTTCACGCGGAGCGTGAAATCCGGTAGTGCGTCGGACAATATACTTGGACGAATCTCGAACCGGATTTTTCGGGAAAACCGATCCCTCTGGGATTGCAGGTTCAAAGCGGAGCCTTTTGACTTTTGCCCTTATTCGGGCAAAAGGCTACGCCTCATCCAAAAGCCTTGAGGCAAGCCCTAAGGTTCTGGGGAAATCCTGCTCTCGGCGTTTTCGAAGAAAAGGCCGTTTCTGGAACGGTTCGCCGTTTCAGTTCTCGGCGTTTTTGCAGGGGTTGCAGAGCCTGGTCGAATGCGCAGGACTTAAGGAACCTTTCTTCGGGTTGCCAAGAAAGCTTCACCAAAGAAGTTTCAGAAATCCTGTGGCTTAGTGCCTTCGAAGGTTCAAATCCTTCCCCCTGCATTACGAAGTAATGCGGAGTTTTGAACGAAGTTCAAATAGCTCCTGCATTTTTTTCCGAATTTTGTTACTCAGATTTTTAAGCTGGTGCTGATTATAGCAGTTGGGCGAACATGATGAGAAGTTTCCTGAAAGTCAGATTCAGGTCCAGAAAACCTTCGGGTGTGGCGCGTCTGCCTGAAACAGACGAAGGAAAAAAGCGCGAGTTTGTATGGTGGCCTACGGAAAACGCTTTTGACCGGCAGAAAATAGAGATAGGCGTGCCATTCAAAAGAAAAGGCGAATGGATTCTGGTGTGGCGGGATGAGAAAACGGGCGCGATAAAATCAAAAGCATGCGATCCTCCCCGTAAGCAAGAAAAGCCTAATTCTATCTAAAACACTCAAAAACACCAAAAAACACAACATTTAAATACATGTTACTACCCTAATTATAACATGAGCAGAATGACAAAAATGAAACCTAAAATTCAGCGGACGAATGGTTCAGCAGTATCCATGAATCCGGCTTCTGCTCTGGACAATATTATTGATAAATTCGCAGGAAAAGGCTTGGGCGGACAGGATATGCTCCCGGACTCCAGGAGAAAGATTAAACCGGTCATGGTAACATCTTCACATTCGAAATCAACCATTTCAGCTTATGTACGAGAGAAAACAATGTTCAGAACCCCCATTCTGAGTAAGGTCGAAGGTATGCCGGTTATTCCAAAACCCGAACGTAAACAGGAATTCGTACCCATAGATTCAAGCTGCGACGCTACGGAAGACAGCAAAAGAAATGCTCCGCCTTTCCAGAGGATTATCGACAGGATAGTCAGGGAAGGGAAGCCGAAAGATATAGTAAAGCAGGCTCAGGAGCTGTTCGCCAGGAAGTAACCTGATAGTGCTTCTTCATAACCTTTAAAAAGCCTATTTTACATAGATTATGCTACGAATTATTAATGTTAATTAATAGTTTTAGAGGGTGAAATAAAATGACTAAACAGGCATCAGGAGATGCGCTCCCGGAAGGAGCACAGAGGATATTGGGAAGAGACGCTATGAGACTGAACATAGCAATAGGCTATGCCGTAGCGAACATAGTGAAAACTACTCTCGGACCCAAAGGAATGGACAAAATGCTCGTAAGCGACCTTGGAGACATAGTCATAACCAACGACGGTGCGACTATTCTCGACGAGATGAACGTAGACCATCCTGCAGCAAAGCTGATGGTCGAAATCGCAAAAACGCAGGATAAGGAAGTAGGCGATGGAACCACTAGTTCTGTCGTCCTAGGAGGAAACCTTCTCAGGAACGCGGGAATGCTTCTGGAGCAGGGAATCCATCCTACGACCATAATCAAGGGATACGAACTTGCAGAAGACGAGGCGCTTAAGGCTCTGAATACGATAAGCAAGGAAGTAACCCCCGAAGATACTGAAACTCTTGAGAGAATCGCTCTTGTTTCGATGGGTTCCAAGGGAATCGGAAGCGAGGAAGAGAAAAAGAAAATCGCTGACATAGTCGTAAGCGCACTGAAGCAGGTTGCAGAAGAGAAAGACGGCCATTATTCGGTCGATTCAGACCTGATCAAAATAGAGAAGAAAGCGGGCGGAGAGGTAATGGATACAGAACTTATCAACGGAATCGTAATAGATAAGGAGATAGTCCATGCAGGAATGCCCAGATATGCAAAAGATGCAAAGATAGCGCTTCTTGATTCTTCGCTTGAAGTCGAGAAAACGGAAACGGACGCCAAAATCGAGATAACATCTCCCGAGCAGATGGAATCTTTCCTGAAGCAGGAAGAGAAGATGCTCAAGGATATGGTGGAGAAAATCAAGAAATCAGGCGCCACGGTAATATTCTGCCAGAAGGGAATCGATGACCTTGAACAGCATTATCTTGCGAAATCAGGAATAATCGCTGTAAGAAGGGTAAAGAAGAGCGACATGGAGAAACTGGCAAGGGCCACTGCGGCAAAGGTGGCATCCAGCCTTGACGAGCTTACTCCTGAAGACCTTGGAAGTGCCGGAATCGTGGAAGAGAAAAAAATTGCAGGCGAGGCGATGGTCTTCGTAAAAGAATGCAAAGACCCGAAGAGCGTTTCGATATTCGTAAGGGGAGGAACAGAGCACGTAGTAAGCGAGGTTGAGAGAGCGATAAAAGATTCGCTGGGTGCGGTAGGTTCCACTATAGAATATGGTAAATACGTCGTAGGCGGAGGAAGCGCTGAGATGGCCATAAGCTCTGCACTCCAGGACTATGCAGTCAAGATAGGGGGACGTGAACAGCTTGCAATACAGGCATTCGCAGAGGCTTTGGAGGCAATTCCCAAGGCACTTGCAGAGAATGCAGGTATGGATGCTATCGATACTCTGGTTACTCTCAGGAACAAGCACAAGGGAAGCAAGGGAGGAACTAACGTCGGTGTGGATGTTCTTGCAGGAAAAGTAGATGATGTTGAAAAAATAGGCATTCTCGAACCTGCGAAAGTGAAGAAACAGGCAATCAGCTCTGCTACGGAAACTGCAAGGCTTGTTCTGAGAATCGATGACATAATCAGTTCAAAAGGAAAGGCGCCTCCTCCGGGTGCAGGCGGACCCGGCATGGGTGGAATGGGCATGCCTGGAATGGGAATGGAATAGATTCCCTTTAATTTTTCTTTTTATTTAACCTTATTTTCCACTTTTCATAACATTTATAAACATTTTCATACACTATTATAATGCTAAAAGTGGTATTTATGAGTATGAAAAAGAAAAAACCGGAAAAGAAAGATGGAAAAGGGAAACCCAACATAAAACCAGCAGAACCCTGGAAAGGCCGTCTTATAGAGCACGACCCAAAAACAGGAAAACCAAGATATAGAGGAGAAGAGAAACTCAATATTGGGTTCGAAGAAGTAGTTCAGAGATGTAAAGAACGAGTTGCAAAAGAACTAGGAAAGAACGTAGAGGATGTTACAAATGAAGACATTAACAGAGTGGCAGAGCAGAGATTGAAAGAACGAGCTGCAAAAAAACTTGGAAAAAATGTAGCAGACGTAACAGCTGAAGACATGAGAATTATGGCCTGGGACTGGAGAATAGA
>Ga0180434_10002859_pt1 | contig 22425 bp, 14 predicted proteins | sample SS_ome_7_FD_132453 | JGI IMG/M metagenome (GOLD analysis project Ga0180434, IMG submission 132453) | Hypersaline lake sediment archaeal communities from the Salton Sea, California, USA - SS_1_D_2 metaG | ecosystem: Environmental > Aquatic > Non-marine Saline and Alkaline > Hypersaline >...
TCGGGCATATTCATCATAGGCCATCGGGAGAGGTAGTGATAGTAGTAGATTCCGAACTCCATCATGCCCAGTTGCGGGACGACCATTCGGACTGCGGCACCGCCCTGCTGCTGGTCCACCCAGTCCGCAGGTCTCAGGTCATTGACGAAATCGGATTCAACACCGAACCCGAAGATGTCCGCGGGGCTCTGAAACGTACCCACCACCGGCATAAAATACCTCGGCTCGAAATCAGGTTGCCAAACCAGCTCGAAGGAAAGGTTCTCCGATACCTCGTAACCCGCCCAGGCGATAAAGGTTGGGACTTGCCAGGAGCGCATAGTGAAGCCGGCGCTTTGGACTCTCTGGACAAAAAACGGACTCACCACGTTCACGCCTGGAGCCCAGATCGGCGCCGTGGACTCTCCCCACTGCACGATCTGTCTCCCCCAGCGGGTGGTGAAATTGCCCCATCTTCCCTCCAGATAGAACTCCAGGCCGTCCGTGATGTTGTAGGCCGCGTGTTCCCTTGTCTCCGAGTTGAACCGGTCCTTGTCAAAATACATGGTGTCGATCGTGCCCACCACCCTACCGAAAAAGGTGATGTTCTTGGAATCGATGATGACCTCTGCGATACCGATAAAGGCGTTGTTCCCCAACTCCCCCTTCCGGAAATTCGCGTCCCCTGACACATAAACCGGGCTCCGGGGATCCACGAAGCGACGCTCCTGAGTTTCCGTCCTCAACTTGAGGGCGTAGGTCAACTCCCCTCTCAGGTTCAGGTTGCCCCAGTTCCCCAGTTTCCAGTCATAGCCCAGCGCCATGCCCGGCATGATGAGGAGAAAAGCGAAAAGACAGAAAGCTGTAATCACTCTTGATCTCATGATTTCACCTTTTCCGAGATGCATCCGACTGTGGGTTCTCGATCTAGTTCCCTGTCTTGTCTTTCACATCAAAGATATAAACCAATGCCGGAAGCAGAAGCATGGCGCCCACCATATTGGCCAGGAAGATGAACCCAAGCAGGAGCCCCATATCGGCCTGGAACTTCAGGTCCGACAACAGCCACGTGAACACGCCGGCGCTCAGGGTCAGGGCCGTGTAGACCACAGCCGCCCCCGTGGTTTGCAGTGTCACGCTCGCTGCATCCGCAAAACAATCCTGTTTTTCCTTTTCCTCTTTCAGCCGCGAATAGAAGTAGATGCCGTAATCGACGCCGATGCCTACCCCCAGGGCCGCTACGGGTAACGTGTTCACGTTCAGTCCAAGGCCCACCGCCTTCATGAAGGCCGTTGCAACCACAGACACCACGAACAGCGGAGCGATGATGAAGAGCGGGGCCTTCACATTGCGGAACATGAGAAGACAGAGCACGAAGATGGAGAGGTAGATCAGGCCCAACATGGGCACCTGGGCCTCTCCGACGACTTCATTTGTCGAAGCCATCACGCCTGCGTTGCCCCCGGCCAGCAGCAGTCGGGCACCGGACATGGGGTGCGCGGCAATGAACTCCTTGCTCTTCTTGATGACCCTCCGAATGGTATCCCCTTTATGGTCACTGAGGAACACCATAACGTTCATGTACTGGCAGCCCATATTCATGTACGCACTGTCGTCGGTCGATCCGGCAGACGCCATGACCCAACCCAGATCCATCGGGAGCTTGGGCAATGCCCGCCAGCGAATGTCCCCTTCGTGAAAGGTCTCGTTGATCATCTTCGCCAGGAGCATCGCTGAGATAACCACCGTAACGCCTGGAACGCTTCCGATCTCCTCTTCATATTCCTCCACGGTCTGCAAAATGTCGTATCGTTTGCACACGCCCGGATCATCACCGGCCACCACCACAGAGAGCACATCAATCCCGAACAAGTAATCCTTCATCATATCGGCGGCGTCCTGGTTATACACGGAATCTTCCCAGAGGAGCGGCTCGCCGGGGTTGACATCGCCTACGGTCATGGTGCGGGAACTGAAGAAGCCGATCAAGAGAAAGACAGCGGACACCCCTACTACCCAGTAGGCATTTCTCCCATGGGTCAGCCCGGAGACAGAGTCCAAACCCCGTCTCACGTACGCAACGGCTCGTGTTTCCGCCTCTTCAGACTCGGCGGGCATGAGGTTCGGGAAGAAGGAGAGGATGAGCGTCAGAACCAGGATGTTCGCCACGATGACACAGGCGACTCCAATGCTGGCCGTGAGGGCCAGCTCGTGAATCACGCCGATGGGAACGAAGAGGATCGTGAGAAAGCCGATGGCGTCCGTAACCAGAGCCACGGTGCCCGGCACCATCAGCCCCGCCAGGGCGTGCAGGGCCGCATCGTATCCCTCGGCGTGCACGACGCATTCTTCCAGGTAACGCTTGACCATCTGGATCCCATGACTGGCACCGATGGCAAAGACAAGAAAGGGGATGATCGTGGTCATCGGATCGAGGCTCAGGCCGATGAGCTCGGTAATCCCGAGTGCGTAGAGGACGCTCAATCCCCCGGAGAACAAGGGGAGAAGAGCGAGTCGAAGATAGCGAAAACAGCGGTAGAGAATCAGGAAGGTAATGAGAATGGAAAGGCCGAAGAGGAGCACGATCTTTGGTAGGGCGTCGTTGACGAAGCCTGCGACCATGGCGAAGCCATTGATGCGAACGGTAATATCATCGTCCGAGTACCTCTCCCGGATTTCGTTCAACTGCCTGTAGACGGACAGATAGTCCACGCCCGTCTCATAGATTTCCCCGTTGATCAATGCGGACTTCATGTCCATCCCGACCAATCGACCTTTGAGCCCCCCCACATTGATGTTCTTCTCTATCTTGGCCAACCCCTCCTTGGTCTCAGGAATCACATGGGGCACGACAGGCCCCACATTGAAACCCTCTTCGTTGATGATCACCACGAGGGTCTCCGGGGATACCATGGACCTGACCGTCCTGCGGTCGATTCCCTTTACGAAGAACACGTCTTCATTGATCTTGCGGAACTTCTTCAGAAACTCCACATCCAGGATCGTTTTCTCGCTGCGCGCGACAGAGACCCTGACTTGATTGCCCCCACCGAAGATCTGCTTGAAGGGGCGGTAGTTCTCCATGAACTCGTGGCCTTGCGGCACCAGCTTCGAGAAATCCGTGGCCACCTCGAGATCGGCGGCATGAACCCCCAGGAACAATGTGACCAGCCCGAGGAAGATCAACACGTAGAAGCGGAACTTGAAGATCGTCGTGGCTACTTGTTTCAATGCGCGTCCTTTTCTTGTTCCTCGCCCGGTACCTGCAGGCGGTCGATCTTGCCTCGGTCACCCAGGCACACGAACCCTCCCTTGGGGTGGGCGCCAATGCCTGCGAAAGAAATGAAATCCTTATCAACCCTGTTGCGAAATGTCTTCCCGCCGTCGGTGCTGATCAGCAGGGTCCCGGTTCCCCCCACGAGCACCACCGTATCTCCATGGAAAGCCCCCCTGAACAGAGACTTGTCCTGGTCCGCGGAGACATCCGCCCAATGGAGCCCTCCGTCCTCGGACCGCATGACCTTGCCTGCGATCCCGTAGACAAGGATCTTTTCCGGGGAAAGGAGCGTGATTCCGAACAGGGAGCCTTCATAGCCGCCCAGATCGAGCTTCTCCCAGGAGTTGCCCCCGTCCCTGGTCCTGAGAACGGTGCCGAACTCACCCACGAGATAGCCCGTCTCCTCGTCGAGAAAGGAAAGGGCACTGTAGATGTAGTCCTCTCCGGGGGCGGAAAGCGTCCAGGTCTTGCCCCCGTCCGTTGTCTTGAGGAACGTGTCGTAGGCACCGCAGGCGTAGCCAACGCTCGGGGACGCAAACTGAATGTCGAAGAGGGGATGGTTGTCAGACGAGGATTCTCGTTGAATCCGCCATGTGTTCCCCCCGTCCTCCGTGTGGAGGATGATGCCCCCGTGGCCGGCGGCCCAACCGTTCTGTTCATCCACAAAGCTCAAACAGGTCAACAGCTCCTTGGTCCCGGAAGCCCTTGGACTCCACAAGTTGGCGTATTTCGGGTGGGATACGAGAACCCTGCCTCGCGCCCCGACGATCACCGCGGTTTCCTGGTTCAGGAATGCAATGTCGTAGAAGACGTCCCGAAAGTCGAATGTCCAGACCGGGGATTCTTCAGCAGAAACCCAGGCTGGGATGGAGGGCACAAAAAGAAGAAGGGACAGCAGCAGAAGCGGTGCAGCCCTGTTTGCCTTACGGGGACACATACAGACTTCTCGTCGACGGCTTCTCAAGCTCCCCCCCTGTTTTCGTTCTTCAAGCTGGTGCGTCCCGCCTCGGAATTCGCCGAAACGGCGCCCACCTTCATTCCGGTCGGTAATACGGATCGATCACAGCGATACCCGTAGCGCTTCCCGGGCAGGCGGGATAATAGCCGCCCACAAAGGACGAGCCGGGCTTCGTGCCCTCCACCTGGATCTGGGGCGCGGCGTTCAAGTTGGCATCCGGCACGGTGAAGTAGTAGACGCCCAGCGAGGACGTTTCGTCCAGATCCGGGTCCGGGAGGCCCGTGTCGCTGAGGTAGGTGATCGGGAATTCCTCCGCCGGGTCGCCACCCTCTCCGGTGATAACCACTTCGGGTATGGTCGCGATCTCCTGAGGATAGTCCATGTCGACAAACCCGATGGCCACACCGAACATCAAGGCAAGGTCATTCGGATTGGCACCGTCAAGCAGCGCATCCAGGACGAACAAGAAATAGAAAATGGGATTGAGAATCTGCATGTCGCCCTGGTTCGTCCCCCCGGGTTGAAACAGGTTGTACTGGGGTGGATACGTGCCCTTGGACACCTTCATCAGCATATTGAGGGGCGCGAGAGCCTCTGTGTACTTGACCGGAACCTCCATTTCCCACCGGCCCTGTGCGTCGCTTGTCGTCCAGACGTCGCACAAACCGGGCTCGCAATCGCAGCTCCTCACGAAGTTCGGGTCATCGATGAAGAACGCATTGCTGATCAGCTGCACCCTCGCCCCTGCAAGCGGCGTTTGCAGCGGCATCTCCAAGACGATTCCGGATGCGGTAACGGTCTCCTCCGGAGGGGGATAAACCGGGTCTTGGCCGCACGCCACAAGGAGGGAGGCGGTCAGGAGCAACGCCAGGGAATAGAACAGGATGGGTCGGATGCGCAGTTGCCTCATTTTCGTTCTCCTTAGTTCCTGGGGCCTCACCTTATTCCTATCTTGTTTTTTTTCCCGATTCTTGTAACATTTTTGTTTGGGTGGTCAAGAAAATTATTAGCCGGCTGGTCAAATCTTCTACATGTCGGTTTTATTGTATTCTTTCAAGTCTGTCAAGGGGAAAATTTCTCAATTCTCGAGTCGAACATGGATGTGTGGTAATTCTGGCCATTTCTATACAAATAGTATATCACTGATCCAGTCGAATCTCACACAGAAAAAAAGCGGGGCGTCGTGGAAATCCCGGATCGACTCATGAAAGGCCCTCTTGACCCGTACCGGCCGAACCTGTCGCTCAACCGGAACCATGGGTTCAGCCGTGCCCGGACCTTTTTCCAGTTGTCGTACCGGACCATCAAGAAATGGGCTGCCACAACTGTAGTCAGAACGCTATTATGTCAGAACAGAAGATCGGCCGGGTGGGGGATAATCCTCCGGTGTGAGAGGAGAATCGATGCTGCAAGAGGTTGTGGAGGTAATCCGCCAGGGGGATGAAGGTGGAAACGGCATGATCGTCCGGATCCCCTTCCCTTCCGGTCTGGAGATCATAGGCATGGCCACCAAGAATTTCTACGGGGGAGACTGGGATTTCGGCCCCACCTGGAATTACGTCGTTCGTGCAGACAAGAGCTTTCTGCTCGACACAGGAAGGGACGGCATGGGCCCGAAGCTTCTCGACATGATGGAGTTCTCCGGCATCTCGATTCGAGACCTCGACTTCCTGGTCCTCAGTCACGGGCACGAAGACCATGACGGGGGGCTGTGCCATGTGGCAAAATCCACAGGGGCACCTGTCAAGGCCCATCGCATTTATGAAGCCCTCATTCGCTTCCATCCGGCCAAGGCCCCAGGGGATGTAAGAAAGGACTTCCCCGCATCCTGCTGGCACTGCTTCATGCCCGAGTCGTTCTCCAATCAACATTGCCTCGAATATCACCGGGGCAGAAACGAGCTGGAGATCGAAGCCATAGGAGACGGCAAATGCGAACTGAGCGAGGCGATACAGACCTATCATGTGCCGGGACACAGCCCGGACGCCCTTGCCCTTCTCGTAGGGGAGGAAGCCATCCTCGTCGGCGATACCGTGCTCCCGGAGATTACCCCCTTCCCCACAAGAGAAGCCTTCTTCCATCAGGTCAGCGGGGTCCTGCCCTCCGAATATGCATCCCCGGACTGCGTGTATGGACTCAGGGCCTACATTCGGTCCCTCAAGAAGCTGGAAGGCATGGGAGAGCAATTTCCCGATGCCCTCGTCCTCCCGGCCCACAGGTTGTTCCACAGCCGCCACTGGAACGAAATCGACCTTCGGGCAAGGATCTCCGAAATCATCGACCACCACATTCTCCGGTGCGCAGAGATCCTCCATATCCTCAAAAGGGGCCCCAGAAACGCCAGGGAGATCGCTATAGAACATTTCTCCGCCTCCTCGTTGAAAGGCGCCGGGATGTTGATGGCGGAGAATGAAGTCATCAGCCATTGTGAGCTCTTGGCCGTCGCCGGGGATATCCGCCCGGCCGAGGGCGAAAGGTTCGTCGCTACGGGCAGCGCGAACGTGGAATCCACCATTCGGTCTCTCGTGCAATCACGCTGAAGAAGGAGCGAAACATGACGGACGGCTTCAAGGAGAAAGTGGCGATCGTTACCGGTGGGGCTTCCGGCATCGGACAGGCGGTGTGTGAAGAACTCGGAAGGAGAGGCACAAGGGTCGTTGTCGCAGACGTGAATTCGGAGGGCGCCGAACAAGTTGCCGCAGGCATCCGCGCCGACGGTGGACAGGCGGAAGCGGCACACCTGGACGTGACCCGGTCGGATGAAATCCAGAAACTCATCGACCGGACGACCTCCAGGCACGGACCGCTCGATTACATCTTCAACAACGCAGGCATCGCCACCCTGGGCGAGGTCCGTGACATGACCCCGGAACAATGGGACCGCATCATCCAGATCAACCTGATGGGCGTCGTTTACGGCACGACGGCTGCCTATTCCCTGATGGTCAAACAGGGATTCGGGCACATCGTGAACACGGCTTCCCAGGCGGGCCTGTATCCGGTGGCGGGAACCACCTCCTATGCCCTCACCAAACACGGCGTGGTCGGGCTCTCCACGTCCCTCCGGGCCGAGGGAGCCGGTCTCGGGGTCAAGGTGAGCGTGATCTGTCCGGGGCCGGTGCAATCCCGCATCGTCGACGACGCTACGAGGCTGGGGACGTACAAGAGGGACATGATCGCCGATGCTCCACCGTTCATGCTCATGAAGGCGCCCAAGGCGGCCAATGTGATTCTGAAAGGCGTGGCCCGCAACCAGGCGATCATCGTCTTTCCCTTTCTCGCCCGCTACCTCTGGTGGCTCCATCGAATCAGTCCCACCATCAGCGACGTCAACGCACGCATGATGAACGCGGTAAGTCGAAGACTCAGAGTGGAAGACTAGGAAGGGGCACACAAATGGCTGAAAAGCAATGGGATGCAATCGTGATCGGTGCCGGACCGGCAGGCACTTCCGCAGCGCGGACCCTCGTAGCCGCAGGGATGAACTGCCTGTTGATCGAGAAGAAGAAGCTTCCCCGGCACAAGATGTGCTCGGGCATCCTGTCCAATTGGGCCGTCGATTTCGTCCACCGGAAGTTCGGGCCCATGCCGGAGGAGGTCTACTGCCGCCCGAGCTTCTTGAATGGGACCGCCCTTCACTTCCCCTCCCTGGCGGATCCCGTGGAGGTTCCCTTTCTGAGCGCGGTCCCGAACGTGTGGCGCTCTCACTTTGACCATTTCCTGGCAAAGGCCAGTGGAGCCAAGATCCGTGACGCCCTGGCCCTTCAGAACGTCGAGGTCTTGCCACAGGGCTTCAAGGTCACCTGCCGGCCCAGCGCGAAGACGGGAAAGACCAAAGCCGTTTCCTTCAACGCGAAGTACCTGGTCGCTGCAGATGGGAGCAACTCCCCGTCCATACGGCGTGTGATGCCGGAGGCATTCCAGGGGCTGCCGTATGGAACCGGAATGCAGCTCCACTATCGTGGGGAGATCGACCTGGATCCCCATCACTACAACATGTTCTTCCATCTGGACATGGGATTCTATGCATGGGCGAATATCAAGGACGATGATATTCACGTGGGGGTTGGGGCCATGGGCAATCGCAAGCTCCCCCCCTATCACGCCAATTTCGTGTCCCTCCTGAAAGAGAGATACGACTTCAAGAGCCAGGAAGTCCTGCTCCGGGAAGGCATGACCGGCGTCATGCAGGCCCCGATCAACCGCTTCACCCTCGGCCGGGAGGACTTTCTGGCGGCCGGGGATGCGGCCGGTTTCATCCACAACGGCGGTGAGGGCATCTCCTGCGCACTCGCTACGGGGGATCTGGCAGCAGAGGCCATTCTCACAGCCGAGGGGACAGGACAACGCGCACTCGACGTCTATCGTCGGATTGTTCGCAACGAGGCCGATTTGTGCCTGGACCAACTGAATCCACTGAGAATGGCGAAGGCGAGTCCGTTTCAGATGGACATGAAAGCCGTGTGGAAGAAACACTCCATGAAAGAGATCCTCACCATGTGGCGGGATCTGAAGGCCTTTGGCAAGCAGGACAACGGATTTTCCGAAATGGGCGCCGCTGGATTCGCCAAGCAGAACATGCTCTATAGGCTCCGCCATGGGCGCTACCCGATAGAGCTCTAGTGGCGTGACCTGGAAATATCGCTATGTTTCAAGATAGGCTCGCGGTTCGGTACTCTCCAGGGCTCCATCTCCGATTTGCTTTACGTTGAATGACAAGGGATGAAGCCGAACGCCGCAGATGGGGCTTATTCTTGAGCCTCCTAGCTCCATCGCAAATAGCGGCCGTAACCAACCACGCCTTTGATCATCTTCACGCAGCTCTCCTGGTCCATGGTGTAGGGGATTCGGAGATCATTCAGGTATCCGACGGCTTCCCTGCGGGACTCGTCCGCCTCGGGGAAATTCTGGAAGGCGCAATAGAGGGCAACATAGATCGGTTTGTCGATCCTTTGCCGCACTTCGCTGATGGCGGCAAGATGTTTCCGACACATCTCCCTTCCCGACACGTTCTTATAGGGGTAAACGGAGAGATAGAAGATGAACGAATGGATTGCCTCATCTTCGGCCATGGCGGAAATGGTTTGGGCCACCGTCTTCGGAACGTAACTGGCAGCACCCAGGTCCACGGGGTTGTCGATGATGGTGTTCACCTTTGCCACGAACTTCGAAAGCTCGTTGCGAGTGGATGCGGAAAGGACGGGAACCTCGAGGCCTCCCCGGACAGCGCAGTCGGTCATGACCACGGAGGTCCCTCCTCCCGGGGAGATGAGACCCACACCCGGGCCCTCGGGAAGCCGTTCCCACAACAGGGCCCGGCTTATGTTCACCACGTCGAAAGCATTGTCCGCAGGGATGATGCCCGTCTGATGGAACATGCCTTCCCAAATGCCTCTCGGAGCCGCCATGGCCCCCGTATGGCTGGCGGCGGCCTGAGACCCCTCGGGGGTGATTCCACCCTTCCACAGGATGATCGGCTTCCTGACCGTGGTTTTTCTGGCCATTCTCACGAATTCGGCGCTGCGCTTCACATCCTCCACATAGGCAGCGATGACCTTGATATCATTGTCGGCGGAGAACCATTCCAGGAAATCCTCGATGCAGAGGTCGGCCTGGTTTCCGACAGAGATGCCGCAGTTGACAGAGACGCCACCGTTGATGCAGGCCCGGACCAGGTTCACGGACATTCCTCCGGACTGGCCGATCACGGCAATCTCGCCGGTGTCGGATCCGAAGGGCTCGTCTGGAATCTGCACCAGTCTCTTGTTTCGACTGTACACCCCCAGACAATTCGGGCCGATGACCCGGATGCCCCTGGACCGGGCGACGGAAACCAGTTCTCTTTCCAGGGCCCCTTCTCCGATCTCGCTGAAGCCGGATGCGATGACCGCCAGAAAACCCACCTTTCCGGCAGGCGTGTCCCGCAGCAGCTCCACGGTCGCTTCAGCGGGTATCATGGAGATGACGATGTCCACCTCGCCCGGGATGTCCTTCAGGCCGGGATAGCATTTGAGACCCTTTACCTCCGGGTATCGGGGATTCACCGGATAGAGGGTGCCGGTGAACCCGGACCGGATATGCCAATCGATGTAATCATACCTTCCGTGCACGTGATTCGGGCTTGCGCCGATCACCGCTATGTGTCTGGGATCAAAGAGTCGCCTGAAGTCCGGTGTCATTTGCATCGCACTTTCTCAACGGGTTTGCCAATGCAGCATTCGCCTTTTAGGATGGAAGAGTATATGGAAGGATTCGGAATCGGTCAAACATAAGGGAGTCCACAATGTACAGGAACAGGGCTGAGCCCTACCCCTACGACGTGGTGATCATCGGGTCGGGCATCGGGGGACTGACCGCAGGTGCGTACCTGGCCAAACAGGGCGTGAAGGTGCTGATCTGCGAACAAGGCCGCCGACCGGGGGGCTACTTCACCTCGTTCAAGCGGAAGGGGTACACCTTTGACGGGGGCATCCAGGGCTGCGAGGATACGGGCATCCTGCTGCCCATGCTGCGCGAACTCGATCTATTGGACCGAATCGAGCTGCGCTACAGCAAATTGGCCTACGGTCTACCGGATTTCTTCTGTCCCCTGGAACGCATCAGTGATCTGGGGGGTCTCTACGGCCATTTGAAAAAGGTATTTCCCCATGAAACCAAGGCCCTTGACCGTGTCCAGCAGGAGGCCATCGAGTTTTGCCGCGTCATGGAGGCCATGGCTCACGCGCCCAATCCGATGTATCTGTCCGCCCGCCGGACGATCCTCGAAACGCCCCGCTGGCTTCTCCAATACGCTTCCGGGTTGAGGGGCCTGAAGAAATTCTCCGGATTGCTCGACATCCCGATCGAAGAATACCTCGCCACCTTCGTAAGGGACGAGAAGCTCATCCGGTTTCTCTCCGTGGGGAACCGGGGAAACCCTGCAGCCTTCAGCATGAGCTTCGCCTATGCCATGATGGACTATTACTACCCTGCCAGCGGCGGCATACGAGCCATTCCTGACCTGCTGGCCCAGAGCATCCTGGAACAGGGAGGCAAGATCCGTTACGGAAGCCTCGCAGCAAGGATACTTGTGGAGCGCGGCAAGGCGTACGGGGTCGAGATGCAGGATGGCGAGGTCATCCGGGCCCCGTTCATCATCAACAACGGCGACCTTCGTCGGACCTTCACGCAGATGGTGCCTCCAAGCGAGGTGCCGGGTGAATACCTGCGACGCCTCCAGCAGGCCGACCCGGGCGAGTCAGTGTTCTCCGTCTATCTGGGCGTGGACATGCCCACCGAAGAGATCCCGACCCAGGGGTGCGGGCACATTCTTCACATGCCGACCTACGACACCGTGGACGTAGCCGAGATCCACTCGAACCCGGACTTCTATGGCCGTGCCCTTATGATGGTGATGGTCCCCACTCTCCACGACCGCGCCCTGGCCCCCAAAGGCAAGAGCGTGGTGATCCTGCAGTGCGCCGCATCCATGCGATCCCTGGACCGATGGGGCACAGACAACGGAAGACGCACAAAGAAGTACAAGGCTTACAAGAAGGAAATCGCTGGTCAGCTGATCCTCAATGCCGAAAGAATCATCCCGGGATTGTCGAAGAGGATCGAAATCCAGATCGAGTCGACTCCCTTCACGCTTCAACGTTACAGCCTGAACTCCGCCGGGGCATCCGTGGGCTGGACCGCCCACCCGCGTGAGACCTTCCGTGGAGGCTTGAAGGGCCTGTTCGGTTCCTCGAATACTCCCATCAGCAACCTGTACCAGGTGGGCCACTGGACCATGTCCCCCGGAGGGGCGCCCGCCGGGCTGATGACGGGGAAGATCGTGAGCACCGTCCTGCGGCATCGGCTGCGCTGGGGGGTCTAGGAAGACCATGAAGGACACCAACACAGCACCGGGCAGGCAGCAGGACCGGATGGCAGCCTTTCTCCGGCACCCGGAGCGCAGCCTGATCCGTCTTTCGATTCCCATCATGATCGGCATGGGAATCCATATCCTTTATTCCATCGCGGACATGATCTTCGTGGGTCGGCTCGGAGGGGATGCGATCGCGGCCGTCACCTTCTCCGGCTCTTTCCTGTTCTTCTTGTTCTCCCTGAGTTCCGTTAGCGTAGGGGCTCAATCCCTGATCGCTCGACGCATCGGCGCGGGCGACAAACCTGCAGCCAACCGCGCTGCCACCCATGCCCTCCTGCTGGCCGTCTTTCTCGGGGTGGTCTTCTTCTTCCTCGGCCAACCCTTTGCCGAAAAGATGCTCCGCCTCGTTGGGGCCCGGGATCAGGCCCTGTCCATGGGCACTGCCTACATGAAGATTCTCTTTCTGGGGGCCCCTCTCCTCTTCTTCAACGCCTCTTCCCGGGCCATTCTCACCGGCGAAGGAGATACCAAGACCCCGGTCATCATCCTTGCCGTATCAACGGGGCTGAATATCCTCCTCGACCCGATCTTCATCTACCTCCTTGGATGGGGCGTCCCCGGAGCCGCCTGGGCGACCCTCGCGGCCATGCTCGCAAGCTTTGTAGCCTATTTCACCTTCCTGTTCATTCGAAAGGCCTCGTACGTATCCTTCGCACCCAGATTCTGCAGGCCTTCATGGGATGTTCTGCGGGACATCCTGAAGGTGGGCATCCCTGCATCCATGACCATGATGATCATGAGCATCGGGGGAATGTTCTTTCATCGGATCCTCTCCATTTACGGAAGCGATGCAGTGGCGGCCTACGGACTGGGAGGCAGGGTGGACATGGTCATCATCCTGCCCTTCATCGGGGTCAGCACGGCCTTGCTGAGCCTTGTGGGAATGTACTACGGGGCCTCGAGGAGCGACCTCGTCAACCGCGTTGCCGCCTACGCCATCAAACGAACTCTCCTGGCTTCCGTGCTCTTTGCCTGTCCGGTGTACCTCTTTCCAGACGTTCTTCTCCGGGTCTTTACGGACGACCCTTCGGTGATCGCAATCGGCAAGACCTATCTTCGATACATTGTCTTCGCCTATCCGATGATCGCCTTCACCATGAACAGCGGCAGAATCCTGCAGGGACTCGGATTCGGCCTGCCGAGCCTGGTGATCACTTCCACCCGGGTGCTCCTCGTAAGCGTGCCTCTGGCCTATTTCTTCACCCGGGTCCTTGGGATGGGCCTCGCCAGCGTCTGGGTCGCAATCCTTCTCTCCGGATGCGTCTCGACCCTGATTTCCTTCCTGTGGCTCCGCACGGTCCTCCGCTCCTTGCCCGAGGGGGCCCATCCGCGCCAATCGGGCGAAGACGTGCCCCCAGGCGTTCCTCTCCCCCATTCCTAGCACTCACAACGGCTTTGTCGACCTCTATCCTCTAGATTCTTGCACGACCCCGGCATTGTGGAAGTCCTTCCTTCCATGTGATATTTTAGATGCTCCTCGGCGGCCTCCCTGCGCAGACGACCTGGGGATGCTACAGTGCAAACGCGACCACGAACGGGGCCCAAGCACCGTGACGAGACAGAAGAAGCGTTCCGACGCGCCTGCAGCGGCGAAGGACGGTGTCATCTCCATCCACGTCCTCTCCCATACCCATTGGGATTTTGAATGGTACGAAGTCCAAGAGGGCTTCAAGATGCAACTCGTTCAACTCATGGACAACCTGCTCGACATCCTGGACAAGGACCCCACATTCAAGTTCCACTTCGACGGCCAGGTCATGCCCATCATGGATTATTTCGAAATCCTGAGAGAGCGAGACGTCCTGGACGAGGGACAAACAGAGCAAGACGCTCGAAGACGAATCACCCGACTCGTCAAGAAAGGCCGGCTCCACATCGGCCCCTGTTGGACAACACCGGAAGCATCCCTCATCAGCATCGAATCCCTCATTCGAAACATAAACAGGGGCATACGGTTTTCCAGGAGATTCGGTGGCGCCAGTTCCGTTTTCTACAATGCCGACGCGTTTCAGTATCACTCACAGGTCCCTCAGGTCATCCAGGGGACAGGCTTGAAATCGGCCTATACGTGGCGCGGCAGCGAACAGGAAAAACCCCTGCGGGACCTTACCCTGTGGAAGGGCGCCGACCAGACCACGGTCATCAAGTACTATCCGCCCAGAACCTATGCACAGGTATGGCAGTTGCCGGAAGACCCCGGGGATGCAATGCGCCTCGTCCGAAGGGAAGCGGAAAACCTGAAGAGCTTCTCCGCCACCCGGCACGTGCTGATCACCCAGGGAAACGACCAGTTCGAAGCCCAATCCGATGTAACCGAAACCATTCGCAAGATCGACAAGCTCATCGGAGGACGGTACGAGGTGGGCCAGGTTGCTCTGGAGGAATTCTTCGAAATCATCCAACGGGAAGGCCCCACTCTGGCCCTTCGCCGAGGAGAGCTCACCGGAAACAAATGGGCATGCACGATGAGCGGACAGCTCTCCACCCGGATGTACTTGAAGCAGAAGAACAAGAAGGCGGAACTGGCGGTCGAGAAATTCGCGGAGCCCTTTGCGTCCTTCGCCTGGATGCTCGGGCACGAGTACCCCGCGGGCCTCATCGAAAGGGCCTGGGAATACCTGATGAAGCAGCATTTCCATCACTGCAATGCCTGCGCGATCGACGAGGTTCATCGCGAAGGAGATGTCCGATACAACAACGCCATCGAGCTGGCGAGAGACATCACCGACACCAGTCTTCAAAGAATCGCATCCCAAATCGACACGAGCGAGTTTCTCCGTTCCGGAGAACGCGCCCTGGTCCTGTTCAACCCCTCCGACGTGGAACGGACAGAGGTCCTGAAGGTGAAGGTCGACACGGAAGGCCTGGCCGAGGGGGATGCGGAATGGCAACGGGATGACGATTCGCGCCCTTCCGGGTCGGGAAAGGCAACGGGATGGGTCTTGCGGGATGTAGAGGGGACGAACATCCCTCTTCAGGTCTTGAGGAAGGATGAAGAGGGTTGCCAGATCGCTCTCTCCTGCCGGGGGCTCCCTCCCTTTGGATACAGGACGTACCGTTTGTCCTCCGAGGGGAAACGGAAGGTGTCGGTGTCCGACAGGATCGCTGATGCAAAGAAGAACGTGCTCGAGAACCGGTTCTTGAAGGTTACCGTTCATCGGAACGGATCCTTGACCCTCCTGGACAAGCGCAACGGCGCCGTATACAGGGACCTGAACCGTATCGAGGATACGGCCGACCGTGGAGACACCTACAATTACGACCCCCTGGTGCGGGATCGACCGATCACCCCGAAACCGGCAGGGGGAAGGATAACCCTCAAGGAGAACGGTCCCCTCCTGGCCTGTTACGAAGTCCGTACCGACCTGACTCTGCCCGAGTCGTTGAAGGCGGACAGAAAGGCAAGGAAGAAGAAGTTGGTGAGGGTCCCTGTCCGCTTTCGTTTCACCCTCACGAAGGACTCCCCCCGTGTACACATAACGACCCATATCCAGAACCGGGCAAGAGATCACCGCCTGAGGGCCCTCTTCCCCGGGGTCAGGAGCCCCTTCGTCCACGTACAGACCCAGGCGGATGTGGTCAAGAGAAGAATAAGGGACCCGATGGATTACCCTGAGAGCAGGAAAAGAGACATCGCTCACCAGACGAGCGTAGGGGAGTTGCCCAGGGAACGAGGCCCTTCCGCGACGCAGTTCCAGCGCAATTTCGTCGCCATTCACGACGGCAAGAAAGGGCTTGCCATCCTTAACAAGGGCCTTCCGGAATATGAAGCGACAACGGACGGGACGCTTGCCCTGACCTTGCTCCGGTCCGTGGGATGGCTTTCCCTGGATGATCTGACCACCCGCGACAGACTCGCCGGCCCGAAGATCGCCGTTCCCGACGCCCAGTGTATGGGTGAGCACAAATTCAAGTACGCCATTCTGCCCCTTGCCGCCCCATGGACGTCCGCGTCCGTCTGTACCGAGGAAAACCATTACAGCATCCCGGTGAAGTGCTTGACCGTCCCCCGGCAGAAGGGCACGTTGCCACCGACCTTGCGCTTCCTGCGCGTCGAACCGGATGACCTCATGGTGAGCGCCGTCAAGAAGGCTTACACCGAAGACCACCTCATCATCCGGCTCTTCAACCCAACGGCAAGGTCCCTCCGGGGGCGTCTGGAGAGCCTCACGGGCATTCAGAAGGCATGGCTGACCGACCTCAACGAGGAGAAGGGGAAGAGCATTCGGCCGGGAAAGGATGGAGCCCTTTCCATCCCTGTTCCCCCGAAGAAGATCATCACCGTCAGAATTCAATCGAGAGGAACGTACAGAGCATGATTCCGGGAAGGCAAAAAGCCGTCATTCCGGCGGTTGATCTCGGCGGAACCAAGATCGGTTTCGCCTTTGTCGACGTCGACAAGCCGGGGCAACCGGCCCTGGAATACCCATCCACGCCGGTTGTCAAGGTGAAGGGCCGGACCGACGCGAATCGAACCCTTCGGCGGGTAGCGGGATTGATTCGAAAGAGAACCCGAGAAGTGGAAAAGACCGGTTGCCTCGTGCTGCGCATCGTCGGTATGGGCGCCCCCGGGCTGTACGGGCAGGACGGACGCGTGGATCCCAGGACCGTCCCGAACATCCCGGGCCTGGCCGGCAGAAAACCGGCAGCGGTCCTGGAGGGTCTTCTGGGCAAGGGCTGGAAGGTGCACGTCAACAACGACGGTGTCGTTCAGGCCGTGGCCTCGGCCGACGCCTTCGTTCGCTCGCCTGATTACGGGAAGAAGTGGGCGAAGATTCTGGCCCGTACGGGCGGGAAGGTGATCTATTTCGGCCCCGGCACGGGATTCGGTGCAGGCAAGGTGCGGGTCCCCGAGAACAAGGGGGTGGAACCCCTGCCCGGCTCTCAGGCCTTCTTCGACATCCTGATCCGAGACGGAAAGACCGCAGAGGCCCTGCTCGGTGGCCGCGGTTTCGGGAATGCGGCACAGGATCTCGAGAGAAAGAACCGTGAACAGGGCAAGGCCGTCTTTTCCCGATTCACAGAGGGGGCCGGAGATTCCTTCACGGCGTCCGATCGGCCCGGGGAAGTCCCCCTGGACCGGATATCCGGAAAAGTCGTGGCTCGGGCCTACCTTTCCGGCGAAAAGGAACCCAGGAACCAGGCAGAGAAGATACTGAAGCAGGCCGGACGGGACCTGGCACGGCTGATCCTTCAACTGCACAGGGGCAGAGGAAGAAAGGAACTCCTCCAATGGGATGCAGAGGATTGGCACTCTGTAAAGGGCACGCGTATCTTCCTGGTCGCCGGGCTGTTGCTCAAACCGGAAGGCAGGCAGGTGATCCTGCCGGCTGCCCGAGAGGCCTTGAAGAGGTCAGGGTACGCTCGAAAAATCCACATCTTGGAAATCGATCGACTGCCCGCCATGAAGGGCAGGGAAAAGAAGATCGGGGTATGGGGCGCTTCCCTGCTCGTTCCAAGAGGAGAGATTCTGGACAGGAAGTGGCAGCATTCCCTCGTGGCAGGAAACAACAGCATCCATCGGCACATAGGCCGGGAGGCCAAGAGGCTGTTTCTTGACCAGCGGAGCCCTGTCCTTCTCGCCATGGACGGGACCTGCGGCATCGACTGGAAGAGCAGAGTCCCGCGCCTCAAAGAGGCACTCGAAAAGCAGGGCTTTCGAGTCACCCTCATCGATTTTTCCTCGTTCTACCAGTCGCCCAGAGCGATCGAGCGACTTGTTCGGCCGACCATGACCCGGGACAAGACGTTCGGTCGTATCTTTCGAGGGAAATTGGAGGATTTCCTGGACCAAGACAGGGTCGCCGGTCTGCGAGAGAGGCTTGCCCGCTCCAAGAAACAACGGTCCAGGTCACCCCGCCTGATCCTCTGTTTCGGGTCGGGAGCGGCCTGCAAGCCTCTGAGAAGCCTCTATGACATGGTCTTCTACAGGGACATCACCCGTGAAGAGATCACCAGGCGTTCCTCCAGGGGCCTCGTGCTCCCTCTGGGCGCAAGAACGAGGCAAGGCCCGGGAAAGGACCAACCCGCTTATCTGGCCGGAAAGAGGTTTCATTACGTAGACTTTCCGGTCCTGGACAAGGAAAGGAAGTCCCTGATCAAGCGGATTCACTACTACATCGACGACAACCTGGCGGGCCGGCCGAAACTCATCAGCCGCAGCGTGCTGGATGAGATGGTCTCCCATCGGGCGCAAGGTCCTTTTCAGCTCAAGGCATTCCACGACGCAGGGGTCTGGGGAGGGCAATGGCTCAAAAAGGTGCGGAAACTGCCTGAGGAGATGGTGAACTGCGCCTGGGCCTACGAGTTGATGGCCTATCACATGAGCATCAAACTCCCCCTGGGGGACACCTTTCTCGAAATCCCCTTCCCTGTCATGCTGGACAGGCACCCGAACAAGATCATGGGCCCACGGGTGGACCGCAGGTTCAAGGGCCTCTGGCCCATACGCGTCAATTACGACGATTGCTGGAAGGGCGGCGACATGGCGATTCAGATTCATCCGGACGCCGCTTACATCAAGAGGGCCTTTCGAGAATCCCTTCACCAGGACGAGAGCTATTACATCATGGATGCAACCTCGGATGCCTACGTTCACCTGGGCCTCAAGGAAGGCGTCGACATAGCTGAATTCCACGAACTCGTCCGGCGAGCAGAACGAGACGGCATCCCCTTCGACCACAGAAGATTCGTGAACGTCTTCCCGGCGAGACAAGGAGACCTGTTTCTCATCCCGGCGGGAACCGTCCACGCCTCGGGAAAAGGATGCGTGGTCCTCGAACTGAGCTCTACCACGGACCGTTACACCTTTCACTTCTACGACTACTTGCGCCCCGACCTGAACGGCAAGCTCAGGGACATCCACGCGGACCACGCGTTTCGTATGCTCCACAAGTACCCGCACCGTAACACTCCCTGGGTGAAGAAGAACCTGATCCAAAGGCCAAAATGCATCCGAAGAGGCAAGGACTGGGCCGAATACGCCATCGGCAGGCTCGAGGGCCTTGTCTTCGAGGTACGTCGATTCGAGTTCGCCACCGCCGTGCAGGACGACACCCGGGGGATGCCCCACGTCCTGAGCCTGGTCGACGGAGAGGCCGTTTACATCCGCCCCCTGGCCTTCCCCGAAAGGGCGTTTCGCCTCCCCTTCTCGGAAACCGCGATTGTGCCTGCCTGCTCCGGGAAATACACCATCGAGAACGCGGGCAGAGCCCCCTGCAAGGTTCTCAAGACCCTAGTGAACATCTCCAGTCTAACGAAAGGATACTGAAATGATCATGAAGCGATGCCTGGTTCTCCTGGTTTGTATGGCGATTCTCTCCATCGGGTGCAGCAGGAAGAAGGAGGTTGCTTACCAGGGAAAGCCATTGAGTGAGTGGATGAAGATGCTCGAGGAGCCGAATCCCGCCACAAGACTTGCCGCCATCCACGCTGTGGGGGAGATAGGCCCGGAGGCAAGGGAAGCTATACCCCTTCTGGTCGAGACGATCCGACAGACACGAAACCACGACAAGAGACTCCTCGTCGCCTGCAACAAGGCCCTTCTCGGAATGGGCCCGGAAATCGTCCCCTACATCGTCCCCCTGCTGAAAGACCAGGAATGGGAGATGCGTCGTGGCGGCGCCTGGCTGCTCGGCAAGGTGGGCCCGGACGCAGAAGATGCCGTCCCTGCCCTTACCGAAGCCCTTAATGATTCGAATGCTGCTGTGCGAATGAAGGCCGCAGAAGCCTTGAAGAGAATTACGGGGGAAGAGCGCCAAGCAGAGGAGCCGGATCGTGTGGATTCGGAGGCCACACGGGAGTAACGGAACCGGAAAGGACGAGGAGGCTCATCCCGTCCCGACGGCATGAGCCTCCTCCCCGCAAAGAGCCTACTTCATTCGATTTCGTGAGAACTTTCTCTTCAAGATATAGCCGTACACGCCCGGCAGAAGAAAGAGAGCAAAATACGCAAACAGAGTCCCGGACCCTTCGGGATTCCCAGGGAATGCTGCGCAGACCACCACCGGCGGCGGCCCGTCGATTCCACCGTCACAATTGTCGTCCAGCCCGTTTCCCATGATTTCTTCCGCGCCGGGGTTGATCTCGGCCACGTAGTCATTGCAGTCCAAGCCCACGTTCGGACATCCCACCGCGGCGAGGTACTTCGTATATCCGTCGCCGTCATCGTCGAAGCACCTCCCCGTGAGCCCGAACATTCTTATGTATTCCTCTCGAAACATAACGATCATGTCTTTCAGTTGGGGGACGCCAAACCACGTGTCCGCTTCTGTGAAGTAATCCCTCTGATAGGTGACACATCCCGACTCAGAATCCTCGAACTTGATGACCGACATCCCGGGCATCACATACTCTCCGACACCTTCCCAGGTTCCGAACCACTTGTTCACTGCCATGTAGGTCGCCGTACCGTCCGGATGCGTCTCAAACATCTCGTCCCCGATCTCCAGGACCATATTTGAAGACCATCCGAAGATCACCTCCAGGTAGTCAGCCATTTCTTGCCGGGTATAATTGGTCAGCACCGTTTCTTTGTATACTGCCCCCTCCCCATCCGGGGGTGGAACCGGCTGGTCCGCCCAAAAATAAATCACTTCTTCCCAGTCAGCGGCATCGACCGCGAGGACTCTCCTTGCGGTGTCGAGACGGGTATCTGGGTCATTGGCCCGATAACATTCGTGATGATCCAGAACGTACGCAGCAGCAGGCGACGTCAGCAGTACGAGCGTGAAGAGAATCAAGAACCCATGGCCTCTTTTCATGGTGCACCTCCATCAATGAAGTTCTTTGAACCCCCGGCAACATCCCCGAGAATTCTGAGGAAAGTCAGAAAAGGGACCAAACCCGATGGCTCCGGCCCCTTTTCGATTCATCCAGCAACGATCATCTTATTTTCTGCGTCTGAGTGACCTCAACAACAGTACAGCTCCGACAGGTACGCAGAGAAGGAATAGATGATTCGCAATATCTGAGAGCTCCTTGTATTCTGCGTCAACAACGGACATAGGGGTGCCCCATTCCGGTGAAAAATCATTGCAATCGTCATCTATTCCATTACCGGGAATCTCTGTCGCCCCCGGGTTAATTTCGGGAACAAAATCATTGCAGTCCAGCCCTGCGTAGGGACATCCTCCGGCCTCCGCGTATTTCGTATATCCGTCTTGGTCCTCGTCGAAGCACCTGCCCGTAAGTCCAAACATGAGGATATACACCCCTCTCATCACAGCCACCTCGGCATTCCAGGCGGGGATCTGATACCAGTTATCCGGTTCTGTCCAATAGTCTCTGTGATAATAGGGACAACCTTCGTTGGGACGGAATTTCATGATCGACATGCCGGTCTGAAAATAGAATCCCACCGGAGAAGTGCCGGTCCATTGAATTGTGGCAAGATAGGTCATAGAGCCGTCAGAATGGGTCTTAGCCAGCTCGTCCTTGATGGTCACTACCCTGTCAGTGGGCCATCCGTACATGGAGCCGCTGTAATAACCGTCCAGGTAGTCCAGCATTTCCTGGCGGTTGTAATTGGTGAGGAAGGGATCTTTGTAAGTAATATCGTCAGCCCAAAAGTTGATCACGGATGCATAATTACTGGCGGTCAGCTCGAGAACCGCCCGCGCCGTTTCGACCCGGGTAGTCTCGTCGGCAGCTCGATAACACCCAGGAACGATCTGGGCCAGGGCACTCCCTGCCATAGACAGGATGAGCAGAGTACAAAATATTGAAACAGCATATGCCTTTTTCATCGTTGTCTCCTTTCAAGCTGTTTTACACTCCCAGCGATATGGAAAGGTTGAAGCCGAATTAAGAAGAACAACCCGAGTCCGCACCATCAATCGAGCCATCACAATCGTTATCTACACCGTCTGCACAGTTGCCGGCGGCAGTGCTTTCTTCCGCCCCTGGGTTGATCTCGGCATGGTAATCATCGCAATCCACAACCGTCCCCTCTGGACATCCCGTCGCGGCTTCGTATCTGGTGTATCCGTCGCCATCATCGTCGACGCACTTACCGGTGAGCCCCAGCTCCGTTATGACCTTGTTTCTCTTGTTCCTGACCATCTGTTGAGAAAATTCCATCCCCCAATAGGTATCCCCTTCGGAAAAATAATCTCTCTGATAAGAGGCGCATCCTTCGCCTGGGCGGAACTTGACAATCGAAATCCCGGGTTGTTCATAATATCCCGCCTCAGTACTTCCGAACCACTTGTTGACGAGCATATAGGTCATACTGTCATCCGGGTGGGTTTCCCATACCTCATCATAGATTACCAATTCCATGTCCGAAGACCATGCGAA
>Ga0180434_10002860_pt1 | contig 22421 bp, 16 predicted proteins | sample SS_ome_7_FD_132453 | JGI IMG/M metagenome (GOLD analysis project Ga0180434, IMG submission 132453) | Hypersaline lake sediment archaeal communities from the Salton Sea, California, USA - SS_1_D_2 metaG | ecosystem: Environmental > Aquatic > Non-marine Saline and Alkaline > Hypersaline >...
CGGACGTGATTTCAGCTTCAGATGATGGAACACTAAAGGTGTGGAATCTGGAAACTGGAAATAATCTGTTCACTCTTGCTGGACACGATAAACCTGTTTTTTCAGTTACTGTGACGCCAGATGGAACACGCGCTATCTCGGCCTCGGGTGATCATACACTAAAGGTGTGGGATCTCCGGAGTGGGGAGGAATTACTCACGCTTTCCGGTCACGAAAGCGCAGTCAGGGTTGTCATGGCAACCCCAGATGGAACCCGTGCTATTTCTAGCTCTCCATACGATGCGACGATTAGAGTGTGGGATCTCAAAAGCGGCAATGAGCTGTTCAACGTCTCCGCTCATAGCGGGGGCTGGTCTCGTGAGTTACAAGCAGTGGCTATGACATCAGACGGCGCGAATATTCTTTCAACTTCAGATGGTACGACGCTAAAGATTTGGAATCTGGCAAACGGTGAGGAGGTGCTGACGCTCTCCAGTCATACCGATTGGGTCAACGGTATTGCCGTTACATCAGATGACGGGCACGTTATTTCTGTCTCCAATGATTACACGCTCAAGGTTTGGGATTTGGCAACTGGGCCAGTCGTCAATTTTAGTGGAGACAACTGGCTTTGCTCTTGTGCAATATCACCGGATGGTAGGACCATTGTCGCGGGTAGTGTATCAGGGCATGTACATTTCTTACGATTGAAGGGGAATTAGATCTTGATTCAAGCAACAGTCAATGCGCAACACAAAATAGAGAACGCTAACTATACTTCGTTTGATGAATACGGTCTCCACCATCTGCCCCGCCACCTGGCGCGCAGCGGGCGAAGCGCCCCTTTGACATCTCTACTGCTCGACTTTGATTGGCTGGTGACCAAGATGTACAAATTGGGTGCCACTCAACTGATGTATGATGAATTAGGCGCCACTCAGCTCTTGATCGATGATTACAGCCTCATCCCGTTCCCCAAAGATTCTGTCCTCGCTTCTGTTCGACAGACACTCACTCAAAACAGCCGTATCCTTGACCACTGCGAAGAAGTGGAAGAGCTTGCCAACACGTTATACACCAGGTTGTCTCAACGGGAAGGTTTGTTGGAGTCTGTAACGATCCGTTCCACGAGCCTCCCACGACCATACATTTTGCCCTTTCATCCACTACCCGATGTACCCCATCCGGCTCATGTCCGCACGCTGGCGATGCACTTCCCCGCCGTCCGCCACGAGTCGGTCTATGATTGTGAGATCAGTCCGGATGGCCAGACTGTCATCACGGCGCTCCAAGATACCACACTCAAGTTATGGGATATCGCCACGGGCGCAGAACTGCATACACTGTCGGGACACCAGGAAGCAGTCCGGGGCTGCGCCATCAGTGGCAATGGCCGGATAATCCTCTCCGCATCGGCGGATCATACCCTCAAGGCGTGGGATACTGCGACGGGAGCAGAGCTCGGCACGTTCGAGGGCCATTCCGATGCAGTCAACGCATGTGCGATTAGCTCTGATGGAGTACTGGTTGTCTCTGCTTCAGCAGATCACACGCTCAAAATCTGGGACATTCGTAGTAGGGAGATCCTGTTGACGCTTGAGGTCCACACCGATACGGTCAATGGCTGTGCCATCCATGCTGCCAAAGGCTTTATCGTCTCCGCCTCATCGGACCACACCTTGCGGCTCTGGGATATGGCAACAGGAGCTGAGCGCTTACGGCTCGTTGGGCATAAGGGTGTCGTGAGCGATTGCGCGATCAGTCCGTGTGGTGATTTCATCGTCTCGGCATCGGATGATCATCTGCTCAAGATTTGGGACGTGGCTGCAGGCACCGAGCGCGCAACGTTGCGGGGACACACGGACGTGGTTAACGCCTGCGCCATCAGTCTGGATGGACAGTTGATCATCTCTGTATCAAGGGATGACACTCTGCGAGTCTGGGATGCCGACACTGGCGCGGAACGTGCTATGCTCAGTGGTCACCGCTCCTGGACCCAGGATGGGTTGCTCAGTTGCGCCATCAGCCAGGATGGAACCCTGGCTGTCTCTGGCTCTGTCGACGACACATTGGCGCTCTGGGATCTGACCCGCTGCCATGAACCATTTTCGGCAACCGGTCACGCCAATGTGTGGGACTGTGCGGCAGACGCTTCTGGTTCGATCCTCGTTACATCGTCTGTGGATGGCACAGTCCAAGTTTGGGATGTGGATGGCGGGAAGGTACGGCTTACTCTCACCGGTCACGCGGGTTCAGTGGATGGCTGCGCGGTGAGTCGGGATGGCTCGACGATCGTCTCGGCCTCTGTGGACGAAACGCTCAAGGTCTGGAATGGGAATACAGGCGCGGAGCGCTTTACCCTGACCGGCCATACCGGTCGTGTGAACGGGTGTGCCATTTCGCCAGATGGCAGGACTCTTGTCTCCGCCTCGGACGATCACACGCTCAAGGTTTGGGATCTGGCGACGGGAGTGGAACGCTTTACGCTGACCGGTCACGAAGAGGACGTGTTGGATTGTGCTATCAGTCCCGATGGGCGGCTTGCTGTCTCTGCATCGTTTGACGGTACGCTCCGGATCTGGGATCTGACAACCGGAACTGAACTGATAGTCCTGGAGGATCATATCGAAGATGTGGTTGGTTGTACTTTCAGTTCTGATGGAATGCTTGTCATTTCTGCCTCCCACGACGCGACGTTGAACGTGTGGGATGTTGAAACGGGAGATGTGCTCCTTCGTCTGGATGGGCACACGGACTGGGTGAATGATTCTGCATTGAGCCCTGATGGGACTCTGATCGCTTCTGTGTCAAATGATACCACGGTCAGGGTCTGGGATACGCGGAGCGGGGATGTCCTGGTTACTCTGCGTGTCCGTGGAGAGTTGAACGCCTGTACCTGGCTGAGTTCTGGCGATTTGGTCGTGGTTGGGCTGCACGGTGTCTATTTCTTGCGCTTGGTGTAGTGAAGGTCTCCTTACTTGTCAGTGGCGTAGCAGCGGCTGCTGGAAGGTGAACGCCACTACCGCATCTATCATGCCAGTTTCCAGGACTTTCTGAAGGAGCAGGTGGACTTGGCGGCAGGATTTAGTCCCAATATGAGGTCCATAGGAGGAGGGTCTCTGGATGAATACGCCTACAGGCTCACCGTGGGAATTGAGTTACCTTGTCCTCATTGCGACAACAAGCCCGCCAAGATCAATCCTTTCACTATCAGCGCAGATTGGCGGCCAGTGGCGGAGGCGTGGGGCGAAAGGAGGACTGGATGAAAAAGAGGATTCGCCTTTGCCGAAAAATCACCAAGTGCACTCGCGACTTTGGGCTGAAAATGGGCCTTGGCCGTGCTTATCTACTTGAGCGACAACTGACTCAATTTTCAAGGAGAATTTCCTATGCTATGCACAAACTGTAAAACTCAACTTCCCGAGAACGCCAAATTCTGTCCCAACTGCAGCACTCCTGTGCCAAACGATGCTGGCCAGCAAATGCAGCAAGACATCCGCCAGAAAGTAGATGCGGTAGAGGAAAGCGGCGCAGTCGTCGGCACCATTGCGGGCGGGGAGGGTCCCGTCCACGTCGGCGGGCAGCAGCAATATGGCGATGTCGTCCACGGAGATAAGCACGTATACCACCCCCCTGCTGATGAAAGCTCCCCCCGCGTGCCTTTGACTTTGCCTCCCAAGGCTTACCACCGGCTCGTGGGGCGCTTTGACGAGATGAAGGAGACAATGAGTGGGCTGCGCGATCCAAAATACAAGCCAATGATCGCCATCGTCGGGCTGGGCGGGATTGGCAAGACCGCGCTTGCCCGCGAGGTAGCGGAACGGTGCAAGCAGGAGCGACTCTTTGACCGCATCGTTTGGGCCAGCGCCAAGACGGAGTATTTTGTCGGCGAGAGCTCGATCAAGGCGCAAGATTCCACTCACACCTTTGACGAGTTGCTGAGCGACATTGGCCGTCAGTGCGGCCGAGTAGACATCGCTCAGATGCCGTCAGAGCAAAAGCAAGCGGCGGTCAAGCACCTGTTGGCAAAGAGAAGGGTGCTGGTTGCGATGGATAATCTGGAAACTGTTCGCGAAAGCGAACAGTTGGTGGCCGGCCTGTTCCAGATCCTGGGGCAGAGCAAGTTGCTCATCACCAGCCGCCACCAGGTCAGGCACGAGCGCGTGTTCACGATCAACCTGAGCGGCTTTCCCGAGGACGAGGGCGTGATGTTCTTACGCGAGGAGAGCAAGGAGAGGGGCATTGAGGCCGTCGCTCAAGCCGAACGGAGGAGCCTGGTCGAGATCCACCAGGTCACCGGCGGCGCGCCCCTGGCGATGAAGCTGGTCGTCGGCCAGATGAGCCGCCAGCCGATGGCAATAGTGCTTGACGCGCTGAGACAGGCCTCGTTCAGCGGTCAGGATTACGAATTCTACCGGTTTGTCTACCAACATTCTTGGGAGATGCTGGATATGAACGCTCGTATGGCTTTGGTGGATATGTCGGTCTTTCCCCCCATCACCGGCGGCGCGGTCGAGGACGTGCAGGAGATCAGCCAGGTAGAAGAAGCGGACGACTTTTGGGCGGCGATGGACCAGTTGATCACACTGTCGTTGGTGGATAAGCTCGGTCCGGTCGAACGGGAGCGCTTTGCTCTTCACTCCTTGACCCAATATTTCATCAAGTCTGATATCACCAAGGAGTGGGCGGACCGATGAACGAGAATCGTGATTGGGGGGCCTACGTACAGCACACACACAACAATTACGTCTTGCGCTACCTGACCTACACCAAGGAACATCCTCAAGTGTCGAAGCTTGACTTTGACGCTCTGGAGGTTGAACATCCTACTATCCTGACAGCGATGACACGCGCCTATCAGGAGGAGCAATGGAAATTTGTGCTCGACTTTATGAGTGGGTTGAAAGAGTACTTGTACTTGCAGGGTCACTGGGGCGAAGCTGCCCAACGTGTCGGTAATGCCCTGAAAGCTGCTGAGCATTTACAGAACAAAAAGGCCTGGGCCCATTGGAAATTCTACATCGGGCTGATTCAGGATGGACGGGGTGAGTACGAGGACGCAGCGTCTTGTTATCAACAAAGCATAGATACGGCACAGGATGAGGGCGAGCTTGTGATCCAGGCCGAGGCGTGGCGCCGCCTGGGCTGGCTGGCCCACGCGCGAGGGGAGCGGGATGCAGCCAAAAAGCAGTATCAACGAGCGCTAAAGCTCCATTGCCAGATTGGTGATCGCCCTGGTCAAGCCCGTGACCGGCGGCAGTTGGGGATCCTGGCAATGGATCGGGCCGACTTTGACGAGGCAGAACGATGTTTGCAGACCAGCCTGAGCCTGGTAGAAGGCGGCGACGATTGGGAAACGAGGCGATTGCAGGCTGGCGCGTGGCTCGATCTGGGACGGGTTGCCCTCCAACAAGGCCGCTTGAACGAGGCCTGCCGACGTTTGGAACGCGCTCAGGGTTACGCTGGAGCAGAGGAGGATCGTCTGTTGCTCGCCGACATCCACTTCCACCTGGCCATACTTGCCGAGGAGCAGGGTGATCTCCAGGAAGCCGAGGACGAGTACCAGGCGCGATTGAAACTGGCCAAGGAGGTAGGCGATAGGTGGGGCGAGTCGTCGGCGCTGATCTCTCTGGGTACATTGGCCCTGCAGCAGGGAAACTATGACGAGGCACAGGTTCGTTATGAAAGGGTTTTGGAGGCCGGAGAACGCCACAACCAGGCTGTCGCCACGGTGCAGTTGGGCACCCTGGCTTATCTGCAAGGGGAGTATGGGCAAGCACTGGATCATTTGCACGAGGCACTGAATATGTTTCAAGCCCTCAATCGCCGGCAGGAGGTTGCGAGCTGCCGCCAGCAGCTTGGCCTTGTCGCCCAAGCGATGCGCAGGTGGCGGGAGGCAGAGGAACATTACCAGATCAGCCTGGACATTCGCCTGGAGTTAGAATTGCCCCACGATGCTGTCCAATCGCTCTACCAACTTGGCACGTTGGCTCAACAACGGGGCCAGCGAGAAAAAGCCCGAGATTACTACCAACAGGCCCTTGACAAGGGTGAGCAAGTCGGATTTTCGAGGCTGCCGATGATCCGCCAGGCGCTTGAGAACCTAAACCACCGCGAACGCTAAAACGATTCTGTCCACAGAGGAGAGGGGAAATGAATAAGTTAGAACGGTTATTTGCTCCATTGGCTCTGGCGCTGATGTCGCTCGTCCTGGTCTTGGGAGGCATATCGCTGGGCGCTCGTGCGAGTCACGCTGCCGCGCTGCAACAGACAACAGTCCCTGCACAGCTCGATGGGCCGGTCGAGCGCGTGAGTGGGGCCGTCCAGGCATCTGTAGTGCCATCCATCAGCAACATCGTCGGCGCCACCTACGATGAGGCGCGAGGAGAGGTGGTTATCTTTGGCGTGGCTGACCCTGACCTGCCGGGACTGGATTATGCCTACATCCGCGAGAACCTGGCCATCGCGCTGCGCGCTTACTACGATTCCGCCGGCCCAGATGTCCCTGGGGTCTCGATCGAAGGCACCGAGGATCCGCTGGACGTGGTCTACTTTGGCGGTGTGACGGACACTCATTTTGGCCAAGTGTCGTTCGAATCCGACCGCTTGCTCAAGATCTATAACCTGGGCGTGGATAACCTGACCGGAATCACCGTCACGTCGAACGTCACCGGCTATATGAGCTACCCCGATCGGATGCAATCGTTGACCGAGACGGTGGCCGACCCTATCCTCGTACGCTATTTTTTCACTCCCACGCTTCTCATCGAGCAGATCACCACGCCCCATACCATCATCTTTAGTCAAACCGAAAAGTTCATTGACTGGGCCTACTTGAGCGTGGCCACCAGCACCGCCACTACCGAGGCGGCGCAGGGCTTTGTGGACAACTTTAACCAGTATTATCTGGACTATGCGGCCGAGCGATGGACCACTTACGGCGACACTACGCTCTACGAGATGGCGCAATTGTCCAAGTTGACAGCCATCGCTCAGTGGGCGCGCGACCAGGGGTTAGAGCTCAAACTGCCCGGGATGAACGATCCCTGGCTCAGTCACTATCCCATTTCTTATGCACCCACCGTTACCCAGACCCCTGGCATCACTGTCACCTGGGTGCAGACCATATCCGGCGACCCGTACGAGATGGAGCTACGCAGCGGTGTCTATGCCGTCGGCATTATCCGGTGGATACTCGACACCCTGGAAGCTCATCTGATGGCCCAGGACGTTCACAGGGCGATTGAGGAATGTCCGGCCCCGGCGATGATCTGCACCGTGCGGCCTGTTCAGATCCGTCCCTTTGGCGCGCCTTTCGTCGAAACCGAAGGACCTCTGGTGGCCTACGTCACCTCATTGGCCGACGATGCTCTGGTCAATGGTGATTTTGAGGCCGGCCCCGGCAGCGCGCCCTGGAGCCAAGACAGCTTCTTTGAGATGATCACGCCGGACTCGCCCCACAACGGCGACCACGCGGCATTGTTCCCGGTCTATCACAACGCCCAGGTTGCCTTGTCCCAGGCGTTCTACATTCCAGGCGACGCGACGCTGGCTCGGCTGACCTATTGGCGCGCCGCGGCGACTGCCGAGACGACACACCCCCACGACTTTTTCGCGTCCTTCCTGGCCGATGCCGACGGCGCTCGCCTGGCTACGTTCGAGGAGCTTGACGACGGAGACGCCGATGGGTACTGGCGCCAAGTCAGCTTTGACGTCATTTCCTACACCGGTCAGGCGGTCCAACTCTGGTTCACAGCCACCACCGATGGAAGCGACATCACGAACTTTGTCGTGGACGACATCAGCCTGGACTATTTAGATCTCACACCCCCCACCATCACGACGGTCGTCGCGCCGGACGTGGTGGCTCTGGCAGATGCCGTTGAATTCCACATTGCCTTTCACGAGCGAATGAATACGGCCGTCATGCCGGTTGTGACAGTCAACCTTCAAGAGTCTCAGATGAGCTACACCCTGACGGCAAAAACAGGAGCGGGTTACACCAACGGCTTCCTGGATAGCGACCCAAGTCATTGGTATGGGATGTATACGTTTACCTCGCAGGTGGAGGAAGGCGCTTTCGGCCTGGATGTCTCTGTGGGGCAGGATCTGGCCGGGAACGTGATGTCCACGGCAAAAGATGTTCATACCTTCACATTCGATGCCACCCTCCCCCAGGTACAGGCCGTTTTCCCGGCTGGTGAAGCGAGCGAGGTGCCAGTAGACGCAAGTATTGTGATCACTTTCACCGAACCGATCAGCGCCAGCACCTTCAACTACCTGGCGTCGCCTGATCCAGGGGGATGGGCGGAGAATTGGAATGACACAACCGACGTGGTGACGCTCACCCACGGTACTTTCGCCACTGGGACGCTTTACGCCATCACCGTCACGGAAGCAAAAGACCTGGCGGGCAATCCTCTCAGCGGTACGCCAGTGGCCTGGTCGTTCACGACCATCGCTCCAGACACCGTCGCGCCAGAGATACACAACACTTCACCGGCGAACGGAGTGAGCGGAGTGCCCGTAGACGCAAACGTCGTGATCACCTTCAGCGAACCGATCAGTACCAGCACGTTCAGCTACCTCCTGTCGCCTGATCCCGGGGGATGGGCGGCAAGTTGGAATAACGCGAATAACGCAGTCACCCTCACCCACAACGCCTTTGCCACCGGGACGCTTTACACCGTCACCGTCACGGAAGCAGAAGACCTGGCGAGCAACCCCCTCGCCGATGCACCGGTGGCATGGTCGTTCACGACCATCACTCCCGACACGATTGCGCCGGAGATATGGAATACTTTGCCCGTGAATGGAGCAAACGAGGTAGCGGTGGATGCCAGTATTCTGATCACGTTCAGCGAACCGATCAGCATCGGCACGTTCAGCTACCTCGTATCGCCTGATCCTGGCGGTTGGGAACTGAGTTGGGATGAGACGAATGACGTGGCGACCCTCACCCACAACGCTTTTTCCGTCGGTACGCTTTACACCGTCACCGTCACGGAGGCTGAGGACCTGGCAAGTAACCCGCTCAGCGATACGCCGGTGACCTGGTCATTCACGACCGCCGCTGCCCCCGACACGATCGCGCCAGAGATACAGTCCACCTTACCGACGAACGGAGCAAGCGGAGTGCCGGTAGACGCAAACATCGTGATCACCTTCAGCGAGCCGATCAATATCGGTACGTTCAGCTACTTTGTCTCACCCGACCCTGGAGGCTGGGCAGCGGACTGGAATAACGCCAACGACGTGGTAACCCTCACCCATAACTCCTTTGCCCCTGGAACGACCTACACCGTTACCGTCACAGAAGCGGAAGACCTGGCAGGCAATCCGCTCAGCGGTGCACCGGTGACATGGTCGTTCATGACCGCTGCTGCCCCCGACACGATTGCGCCAGAGATACAGTCCACCTCACCGGCGAACGAAGCGAGCGGGGTAGCGGCAGATACAAACATCGTGATCACCTTCAGCGAGCCGCTCAGCACCGGCACGTTCAGCTATTTTGTGTCGCCCGATCCTGGAGGATGGATACCAAGCTGGAGCGCCGCGCACGACGTGGTGACCCTCACCCACAACACCTTCATAGCTGGAACGACCTACACCGTCACCATCACAGCGGCTCAAGACCTGGCGGGCAATCCTCTCAGCGATGCGCCGGTGGTTTGGTCGTTCACGACGCTGTACAAGGTCTATCTGCCGGTGATGCTCAAGCACTCGGGCTGAACCTGGCGCGAATGGTAGCTGCAAAAGGGTCTTTGGAGCACTGAAGCGCTGAGCGTGATAAGATCACTTAGAAGGGCACGACATCAGCGTGTTCAGCGTCTTCAGCGATTCCAGGACGTTGATCGTAACCGTTTACTCAGATACGTACGTTGAAAGAGGTGAAAGAAATGGATCCAATGACAAACCTGGCGATAAACATCGTAGCGGCCCTGACGACGTATGTGACGGAAGAGTCGGAGGCTTTTATTCGCGCCGCTGGCCAAAGCGACTATGAAAAGACCAAAGCACTGCTCGCTATCCTGCAAAAGCGATGGGCTGAGGATGAAGAGGCCGCCCAGATTCTGGCTCGCTTTGAAGAAAGGCCGGAGCGCTACGGGGCGACTCTGACGGATATCCTCAAGGAAACATTGGCCCGCGACAGCGACCTGGCCGACGAACTGACCCGGCGTCTCGAGGAGATCAAAGTGACGCTAGAAGTCATCCAGACCGGGCGAGGGACTGACGAGGTCGTCGGTGTCGAGGCCAAAGAGCTGCTTGGCGGCAGGGTCAAAGTGAGCCAAAAGATCGAGCAGGCCGGGCGCGGGCAGAAAATAACCGGCGTAAAGCTTGATCGGCTCGGCAAAGAGTAGAGCCATCTTTTTACGACGCTCATCACCGGCTCTTTCAAGCCGCTGTGGTTTGAGATCATTCTAACTGGGGAGGTATGCCAATGCGATGCACGGAATGTGGAACCGAATTGCCCGAGAACGCCAAATTCTGTCCCGAGTGCGGCACTCCTGTGCCCACGGGGCTGGATGTCACGATCACCCAGAAGGTAGGCAAGGCGCAGGACAAGGCCGCGACAGTCGGCACTCTCAAAGGCGATCATGCTCAGGCTGGTGGGGAGCGCCGCTACGGCGACGACGTCAGAGGAAATAAGATCGTGCTCGGCCCGCCGCAGGCCAGGGAGCGACCGGGGGACTTGCGCTACAGTTACCTCTGTCGCGTGCTAGAGACGACGAGCCACCTCTCGCTGACCGGCATAGATCCCAAGGCGGCCAGTGAAGCCAAGACGCGCCTGAACCTGAGCGCGGTCTACACCGCCTTGCTGACGCTCACCCCGGAGGCTCACGGACGGCTGCTGCGCGGCGAATTGCCAGACCGCGAGCCAGGCGGCGAGATGCGGCGGCTTTCGGCGCTGGAGCAGTTGAACCGCCACCCGCGCCTGGTGCTGTTGGGCGCGCCGGGGAGCGGCAAGTCCACGTTCGTCAACTTTGTGGCGATGTGTCTGGCGGGGGAGGGGCTGGGCCTGGAGGCGGCGAACCTGGCTCTGCTCACCGCGCCGCTCCCGGACGAGGAGGGACAGAGCCAGGAGCAACGTCAGCCGTGGGAGCACGGCGCGCTGCTGCCTGTACGGGTCGTGCTGCGCGACCTCGCCGCGCGGGGGCTGCCCGACGTTGGCCAAGAAGCCGCAGCCCGGCACTTGTGGGACTTTATCGTCGGCGAGCTGGAGGACGCGGCGTTGGGCGACTATGCCCCGCACCTGCGGCAAGAGTTGCTGGAAAAGGGCGGCTTGCTCCTGTTGGATGGGTTGGACGAGGTGCCGGAGGCCGGGCAGCGCAGAGAACAGATCAAGGACGTGGTTGAGGATTTCGTGGCCTCCTTTTCGCGCTGCCGCGTGCTGGTCACCAGCCGCACCTACGCCTATCAGCGGCAAGATTGGAAGCTCTCCGGGTTTGACCAGGAGGCCGTCCTGGCTCCCTTCAGCGCGGGACAGATACGGCGCTTTGTGGACCATTGGTACGCTCACATCGGTGTGCTGCGGAATATGGCCGCCAGCGACGTCCAGGGGCGGGCCGAGTTGCTCAAACGGGCCATCGCCAACAGCGACCGGTTGAGGGGCCTGGCAGAGCGCCCCCTACTGTTGACTTTGATGGCCTCTTTGCACGCCTGGCGCGGCGGCAGCCTGCCGGAAAAGCGGGAGGAGCTGTATGCCGACACGGTCGACCTGCTGCTGGATTTGTGGGAAAGCCAGCGGATCGTGCGCGATGAGGAGGGGAAGGAACAGGCGATGCAGCCCAGCCTGGCCGAGTGGCTGCGTGTGGACCGTGACAAGGTGCGCTATCTGCTCGACGAGCTGGCCTACCAGGCCCATGCCAATCAACAGGACGTGGTAGGCACTGCCGATGTGCCGGAGGGCGACCTGCTTAGCGGCCTGATGCGCCTCAGCCAAAACCCCGAAGTGCATAACAACCCAGCCCTGCTGGTGCACTATTTGAGCCAGCGCGCCGGACTGCTGCTGCCGCGCGGCGTGGGCGTCTATACCTTCCCGCACCGGACGTTCCAAGAGTATCTGGCAGCCTGTTATCTGACAGATTACGACTACCCCGACCAGATTGCCAGGCTGGCGCAAACTGACCCCCACCGTTGGCGAGAGGTGGCGCTGCTGGCGGGGGCGAAATCGGCCCGAGGTAGTGAATTTGCTCTCTGGGCTTTGGTGGAGGAATTATGTGGCCGTCGCCTGGAAACGCAAGAGACCCAGAGCGAGGCCGACGCCTGGGGCGCGTTGCTGGCGGGCCAGGCGCTGGTGGAAAGTGCGGACTTGAAGCGTGTGAGCGAGCGCAACAAGAGCAAGGTGGAATGTGTACAGTCTCACATAGTGCGCATCCTGGAGGCGGGCGAACTGCCCGCGGTGGAGCGGGTAGCCGCCGGACGGGCGCTGGCCAAGCTGGGCGACCCGCGCCCAGGAGTGGGGCTGCGGCAGGATGGATCGCCGGACATCTTGTGGTGTGAGGTCCCCGAAGGACCATTCCTGATGGGAGGCGACGAATACGGCGATGAACGACCCCAGCACGAGGTAACCCTGCCAGCCTACCAGATCAGCAAATACCCGGTGACCAATGCACAGTTCTCGGCTTTTGTGGAGGCGGGCGGATACCAGAAGCGGCAGTACTGGACAAAAGCTGGCTGGAAATGGAGGAACGAGTATAATGTTGAGACTCGCCAGGTTCCGTACGGCGCGCCGTTCGATCTACCGAACCACCCGACGGTGGAGGTGAGCTGGTATGAGGCGCTGGCCTACTGCCGCTGGTTGAGCGAGGCGCTGGGGGTAGAGGCCAGGCTGCCTTCGGAGGCAGAGTGGGAAAAGGCGGCGCGAGGGGAGGATGGACGGGCCTATCCGTGGGGGGATCAAGTGGACCCCAACCGCGCCAACTATGATGACACGGGCATTGGCGCGACGAGTGCGGTGGGATGTTTCCCAGGCGGGGCGAGTTCGTATGGGGCAGAGGATATGAGCGGAAATGTATGGGAGTGGACGCGGAGCGTGTACAAGGGCTATCCCTATGATCCGCAGGATGGTCGAGAGAATCTGGAAGCTGGAGACGAGAGCCGCCGTGTGGTTCGGGGCGGCTCCTTCAACTTCGACGCGCTCTTCGTCCGCTGCGCCTTCCGCCTCTTCAGGTCCCCGTACCTTCGCGTCGCCTACGGCGGGTTTCGAGTGGTCGTCTCCCCCATCTCTCCCAGCTCAGAAATCTGATGCTCTGCGCTCTGCACTCTGGAAATCTGCCCTCTGCGCGAGCGCAGCGAGCGCGCCGGTTAAATCCCGCCAAAGGCGGGTCGCGAGGTGTAAATTTTGAGAGGAGGTTACTATTACTCAGTCCCGTCATTCCGAGTGAGCGTAGCGGATGCGGACGCTTTGCGTCCGACGGAATCTCCATTTGCGATGGTAAATGTGACTGAGATTCCTCGGCTCCCTTCGGTCCCTTCGACAAGCTCAGGGCAGGCTGCTCGGAATGACGCAAATTGGTAACAGATTTATTTTCAGGGGAGGTACCATTGGGCGAACTTTATGAACAGATTTATGCCTGGGAAAACCTACGTTTGGCTTACCGCAAGGCGGCGCGGGGCAAGCGGGGCCGGGAGCCAGCCGCCTGCTTCGAGTACCAGTTGGCGGATAACTTGTTGCAACTCGAACAGGAGCTCCAGTCCAAGACCTATCATCCCGGCCTCTACGACTCTTTCTACATCCACGACCCCAAGCGTCGGCTTATCAGCGCTGCCCCTTTCCGCGATCGCGTCGTCCACCACGCGCTCTGCAACGTGATCGAGCCTCTGTTCGAGCGCGGCTTTATCCGTGACTCGTACGCCAACCGGGTCGGGAAGGGCACGCATCGCGCGTTGGATCGGGCGCAACACGTTGCCCGCCGTTTTCGCTATGTGCTCCAGTGCGACATAGAACAATTCTTTCCTGCAATTGACCACCATATCTTGCGAGAGATACTAGCCCGCAAGATCGCCGATCCGGATGTGCTGTGGCTGGTGGAGCAGATTCTGGCCAGCGGGGTGGGAGTGTTGACCGAAGAATACCGGATGCGCTACTTTCCCGGCGATACGCTTCTGAGCGCCCTGCGGCCTCGCGGGTTGCCAATAGGCAACCTGACCAGTCAATTCTGGTCGAACTGCTACCTCGATCCCTTCGACCACTTTGTAAAGCGCGAGTTGCGCTGCTGTAAGCGACGCGGCGGGTACGTGCGCTACGTAGACGACACGCTGCTGTTCGCCGACGACAAGCGCACGTTGTGGGGTTGGCGCGACGCGGTCGTCGGGCGCTTGGCTCGCCTGCGGCTGACGATCCACCCCGGCGCACACCCCCGTCCCACGACCGAGGGGTTTCCATTCCTGGGGTTCGTGGTCTATCCCACCCACCGACGGCTCAAACGGCGCAAGGTCGTGGCCTACCGGCGCAAGCTCAAACAACTCGTGACCGGCTGGGTTGCCGGCGAGGGGACGCAGGAGGCGGTGATAAGCTCCTTGCTCGGCTGGATCAACCATGCCCGCTACGGCGATACCTGGGGTCTGCGGCGCAGCGTAGCGGCGCAGATCCCTCCCATACCCGGAGGTGCGTCTTGGCGTCAGAACCAATGATCATCTTTACGCGCACGTATGACCTGCTCACCTGGATCATTCCGCGGACGATAGCGTTCCCCCGCAGCCAGCGCTTTGTAGTGACCAAGCGATTGCAAGACGCGGCCTTGAATTTTCAGGAGCGCATCATCGAAGCGAACCGCCTGCAGGGCCAACCCCGTCTGAAGCAATTGCGCCAGGCCGACGCCGAGCTGGACAAGGTGCGCCTCTACCTGCGCCTGGTCGTGCGCTGGGAGTGGTTGAGCGAAGGACAATATCGCCACGCCTCGCGAATGGTAAAAGAGATCGGTAACTTGTTAGGGGGCTGGATCAAACAGACGATTGGCATTTGAGGGCGCCCTTCTGGGCGGCCCTATGTGCGGGGGCCGGTCGCAGAGACCGCCGTGTGGTTCGGGGCGGCTCCTTCAACAACAACGCGAACAACGTCCGCTGCGCCTACCGCAACAACAGGAACCCGAACAATCGCAACGACAACAACGGGTTTCGAGTGGTCGTCTCCCACGTCTCTCCCGTGCTTGCCGGAAATGCCCTCTGGCCACGGCTTGCCCTGAGCACGGCCGAAGGGCTGGGGGGTCGAGGCTGCGCGCCTTGTTGTGCAAAAAGGCGCGTGAGAGATGGCACGACCGCGTCCCTGGCCGCGCTTGCCCTCACCCCCAGCCCCTCTCCCAATCTGGGAGAGGGGAGAAGTAGAGGGCAAGCCGGGCAAACATAGAACAGCCCCGGTCCCTGGGTAACGTCCCTGGGCCGGGGCGCTTTTTTGCGTTCCGCAGTCACGTCTCAGCGATCCCAACAACTGTCATCTCCCAAATCCAACCCACGCTGCACAACAAACTACGCCTACCTCACTGAACCCTATGCGCGTCAACTTAAGGTTAGCGACCGCTGGTTGAGTAGCCAAAGGCGTATCGAAACCAAGAGAGCGGGTCTCGCCAAAGCCGCTTGGCTTCGATACGGGCCTTCCACTGCGTTCCAGGCCCTACTCAGCCGGCGTTTCTTACTCGTCCAAGCGTCAAGTTGACGCGTATGCAATGAACCCCTTCAGACAGCCTGTAAGAAAACCCGTTATCCTCTGCCAGGTATGTCAGGCAGAAAAGCGATACACTGAGGGCGAAATTGGTCGCTTCAGGCAGAACGTGGCGACGGAGTGGGAGGCTTTGGCAGCAGCTCACTGCACCTACGCCCCACCAACTGAAGCCAAGTGCGCGGAGAGATGCATAGCGATGAAACTATTGGTGGTCATAGATCTGTTCATTGTGCTGGCGTTTGTGATAAAGGTTATGTTTCTCAGGGCTAGGGCGGAGGGGTTTCGAAAGGCTCAGCAACAGGCGGAGGACGGCGCTGGTGAACAGAGCGCCGTTTCCGGCTTTGTCCGATTCTTGGCCATCATCGGCTTTCTCGCCGTGTGCGCGATGTGCTTTTACACGGGTGTGGCTGTATTGGCACTGGACAGGTGACCAGGTTTCAGTTGTAAGAAAAACTGTCAGCCCCTGCCAGGTATGTCAGGCAGAAAAGTGATATATTGAGGATAGAAGTGGCCGCTTCAGGCAGAAAAGTTCATTAAAAAACATAGCTGGACGTCTCCGGAGCCGGGTGCCATCAAAGTGGCGTCCGGGGGGCCCCCGCGTCTCGCTTTCTAACACACAGAAAGGAGATGTGAGATGTCCAGGAAACAGTTGAAAGCCTTCGTCGTCACGATGCTGCTTGCCATCGCACTGTCCGTCGTATCCACGCGGTTTGTGGCGCCTCCGGTCGTGCAAGCGACTATATGCAGTGGGACAGCCGGTGGGTGTCCTTAAAAGCCAGCAAGGTGGGTTCTGGATTTCTTCAGAATCCACCTTGTTGTTATGTCGTCTGGGATGGTAAACTTCTGCTGCTCGCTTGCTCAGACTCGTCGTCTTCAAGCAATGCCCTTGGTTGTGCTAGTTTGCGCCAGACGACCAGCCAATTCCTGTCGTAGCTCGGTCAATTCGTGCCGCAAAGGACCATAATGTGATTCACGCCGTTCACGCGTCAATTCCCATGCTTCGTCCAAACACGCCTGTGCCTGGGCCCAACGGCCACGGATATGGTGCAAGCGAGCAAGTTCTCCCAACGTATTGGCCAGGTTCCACGTGTCCTTTAGATCTTGCCACCGCTCCAGCGCCCGTTCGAAACAGGACGCTGCCTCAGTCCAGTTCTTGAGTTGAGTATACACCACTCCCAGGTTATGACAGATACGGGCCAGGTATAAACCATCGCCTTCGCGCTCCAAAATAGTCTCAGCCTGGCTATAGGTCATCTCTGCTAGCGGCAAATCACCACGGTCAAAATAAACGTTACCGATGTTGAGATGGAGCCTAGCGACGCTAAGCTCATCCCCTACCATTTGATAGTTGCGAATGGCTTGTCCGAAATAATCTAGCGCGATCTCTGGCTTACCGGTACACCGGTAAAGCTCACCCAGGTTGTGCAACGTCTTGGCCAGGCCATGCTGGTCTCCTACCTGATTCAATAACACCTTTGCTCGGGTCAGGTGTGGTAGTGCCTCAGACCAACATCTCTGATCATAGTAGACCAGTCCTAGATGATTTTCAGTGTAAGCCACCCGTGCGGTGTCTCCCAGAATCTCGAACAAGGCCAATGCTCTCTTACAAAGAAGTTCTGCACGGTGAAAGCGCCCCTGTATCCGGTATAGGTAACCCAGATTGGAGAGAGCCCTGGCCCGGCCAAGTTGATCACCAGTTTGACGGCAAAGCCGCCATACCCGGCGGTAAGAAACCACCGCTGCCTGATGGGTGCCTCGTTGTAATTGGATTTGACCTTGCATAGCCAGCAACTCGGCCTCGGCTGCCAGATCCATTTGCTGATGAGCACAAGCTATCAGACTGTGTAGAAAGCCACTCCAATCAGTCCAATAACCTCGCCGTTCTAAGTGTGGGTGCAAGGCCAAGGCAAGCGGTTGCATCAAAGACCACGCTTCCGGAACCGTCATAACTACCTCAAGCGCTCTGGCTACGTTTCGGATGTCAGATTCGGGGATCAGCTCATCTTCCGCCCTAGCATTGAGGTAATCGAGCCAATACCTGGCATTGGCGAGGATCATCCGCCTCTTCAATGCAGCACCCTCACAAGCTATCGTCTGATGGTTGCCGGGCCAGGAAGGTCTGGGTCAACTGGTGCAGCGAGTAGCGCCGTTCCTTCAAATCGCCCCCCACGTTCACCAGCGACAGGGTCGCCAACCGCTGCAAACAGGCAGCCGTGTTGTCCTCGTCGAGTTCAGCGACGGCCGCGATCTGCTCCAGCCGGCCTCCCTCCTCGGCCACCAACTGCAAAGCCAGCAATACCTGGCGGCTATCCGGGTCGAGAGATTGCCAGGCGCTGTCATAGATAAAGGCCAGCAGTTCCTCAACTGGCTTGCCCTTGGCGGCGCCGAAACGGGCCAGGGCCGTCGGCAGCGATAGGGTATGGATCTGCCCGATGAGCAGCTTGGTCGCCAGCGGGTTGCCGCCGGTCACGTCGTAGATTTTAGCCAGGTCCGCTTCGTCCGCGTCGGCCAACTCGTGCAGCCCCCGCGTTCGGGCTTCATGCCGGATCAGGGCCAGCGTGTCGTCCCGCGATAGCTCCCGCAGCGTCAGGGTATAGATGCCGCTCACGTCGCGCAGCGAGTAGCGCGTCGTGATGAGAAACTTGCTGGGGCCGACCAGGTCCCTCAATTGTAAAACGAGCGGGCGATAATCGGCGGCGGTCTCCAGGTTGTCCACGACGACCAGGCAGGGCTGTGATCGGAGAAACCCTTTCACCCCCACCAGCTTTTCAGTGTCCGAGCGCCTTCTCAAGCCCATCAACTCGAACTGAGCCACGAGGCGATCGACCAACTCAGCCAGCGTCAAAGCGGGCTGGTCGGCCAGCGTCTCAACGTCGCCTGACAGCCGAAACAACCGCCGCCGGGCGCTGACCCAGCCGAGCTCGCGAAAGTGAAACCCGCAGGCCAGCTCGCGCACCAGCGCGTCTGCCAGCGAGGTCTTGCCGATGCCGCCCAGCCCTTCGAGCGCGAGCAGCCACGGCTCCGAGGGAGTCTCAAGCTGCGCGCGCACCTCCGCCATCTTTTCCTCCACGCCAAAGAGCCGACTGTAGGAGGGCGACTCCAGGCGCGTCTCGATCCGCCATACCCGATCTCGGCGAAGCTCCATCTCCTGGGCCCATATCACCTCAGCGAGTTGGACGATGGCGGCGCGCTGCCGTTGATAGATGACGTCCTCGCTCAGGTTGCGACTGTAGGCCACTTCCAGGGCGGTCTCTTGATTGAGGAAACGGTGCTCGAGGAGATCGGCTGCATCCTCGTCAGCTTGCTTCAAACGGTCGAGCCCCTCCACCAGGATCTCGTTGCTGACCAAGCGTGGGGTCACAATCTCTCGCTTGGTCTGTATCTGGTGTGCGAGAAGGAGGTCAATCAACAGGTCGTCAGTGTGTCGGGCGTGGTAGGCGCGCAGCGCCTGGTGGATGCGCTTGGTGAAGCCTTCGGGCATGTCAACGTCAAATTGCCTGGCAAACATAGGAGGCTCCTTTATTCGTTCCCTCTCACAAACCAGGGCTATCATAGCACATCTCGGACAATTTATCAACAGATCGGGCAGGATATTCGCAGATTCCCGCAGGAATTCGTAGGTCTGCTCCAAACGGCCCAGCAATTGACAGCCGTTCCCCATAACAGCACAGGCAGAAGATGATAGGATGTGACCAGTATCGTAGGAGGTGTTTGAACGCACCGATAAGAAAGGCGAATCATCATGATACATAAAGACAACAACCAGAAGAGATGCGCCCTCGTCGTCATCGCAGATGGGTTCGAGGAGACAGCGGTGACCATTTTCCTCAGCGTGATGCGCCAGGCTGGCTTGTGCGTCAAAAGCGTGGGGCTCACCAGCGGTCTGATCGGCAGCGCCCACGGGGTGTGGCTGATGCCTGACCTGACCCTTACCGATCTCGACCTCTTGATCAACACCACTCCCATCAGCGCGGTGATCCTACCCGAGGGGAGACAGAGCCTGTCCAGGCTGGAGGCCGACCCGCGTGTCCACAGGCTACTGCGTCAGGTCGTAGCAAAACGCGGCCAGATCGCTACCAGCCAAGAAGGGCTGCGGGTGTTACGGGCAGCGGCAATGTGGGACGATGAGCCAGAGGTCGATAATGGTCGAGGAACATTGGTACTCCTGCGCGAACCGGGGCAATCGCTCGAAACCTTTGCCCGTGATCTGGTCCGAAGACTGAAGCGGCCGCCCCGAGCGTAAGGGATGCTCGGATAGTTTATTACCAAATCAGAGGAGAAGTGAAATGTCACCTGACGGCGTGAAAATCAAGCGGAGCGAATGCGAGGAAACTATGCAGCACGTTTTGACAAAGCTTGAAGCACATCTGCTGGAAGCGCCATGTCCCCAGGGAGGCGAGCACTCCTGGTCACAAGGTCGCTGCCAGAAATGCCAGGCGGTTGCTGGTTTGGATTGGGTGTGGCAGCGCGACTATTTCTCCCGCATCCTCCAGGCCAGGCCCTTTACCTCCGGTCCTGATATGACGCCACATTGGACGTTTATCGTCGACGATTTACTCGTCGATCCCAGCCGTCTATTCCACAGTACCGACTGTGGGGATGAGCGTCACTACCACTATGTCACGAGTGTCGTGTTTCCTAACTCTTGCTGCACGTGCCTGGCCTCTGTGACTCATTATGAAGCCATCAGCCTGGATGTAACGGTCGAGGAAAATCAAGAGGCGGGTGAATGGCACAAGTGTTGGTACGCTCTGCCCTTTTGCGATGAACACAGCCTCGAGTCTCACTCCATTCAGATCACGGACTATATCTTTCCTGTCACCCCGATGAGAGCACCGCTTTTCGAAGCCCATCGCTCCGAAGCGATATTTCGAGTCGCCAACCGCGAATGGGGCAGACAGTTTAGCGAACTCAATAGGTTGAATGGGTTTGGTTGGGGAGTGCACTACTTTCTCCTTCACGGAACAGAAGCAGGCTTGGCGGTTTAAATGCTTGTCTGTGCTTCCACGACTGAATTGTTGGAAAAGCCGTCAGGCGTGTGGGGAAAAAGCGCGGTACCTTAGTGCCTTGAAACATCGATTTTGATAATTTCATTTTCTGTAGCAAAATACGGTCATTCCAATCATTCAAAGAAGGCGACCGAGGCCCAGAAAGATTTGTATTATTGATCTGACGGACGAAGAGCGAGAAATACCGTTGCACTTCATCCGAGGTAGAAAGAAATCCACACGCAAGATCAATCGAGCGCGAATTCTGTTACTGGCTGATGAAGGTAAGACAAACAAGGAGATCTCAGCGGCCCTGCAAACCAGCAAACCGACTGTGCAGAGAAACCAGCAGCGATGCATAGAAGAAGGTCTCGATCATGCATTCAATGAACGTCCACGTATGGGCCGGAAATTGAGAAAGAAGTTGGATGAAAAGGGAGAGGTGATTCCAATACCTGGAGTTACCTATCTCGGATCGTGTTGAAAGTGGAGAATTGATGGGTACTGCTCAAACAGTTGGCTATCACCCTCGCGTCAACAACCCAAGACCGATTGAGGTAACTTTGCAGGCGGGTGATGGGAGAGTTGAAACTGGCACCAACGGTCACGTATTGCTCGTTCCAGTGCCGACTCCCGACAAGCAACTGCCGACCAGATCGTAGGCTATCCCTCGTCATACAGCCCCTGGGCGCGCCAGATGTGCTTGATTACCTCGAGTACAGCCTTTTTACCTTCCTCATTCAAGTCCTTCGAACGCAGAGCGATCCGTTGCGCGCCTGCCTGGCGGAGCGCCGCCGCCAGTTCCAGGTCCTGCTCGAACGCCTTGGTCATCGGTCGGTTGGAGGAGAAATAGCCCGTGGGTACGCCAAAGAACTCGGCGAGCGCCTCGATGGTCTCAAAGCCCGGTTTCTGAGCGTCAGGCTTGTCGTTACATATCCGCCAAAGGTAAGCGGACGATGTCTCGTTGCCGATGCCTTCTGCCACCTCTCGATAATTGTACTTGCTTCCATCGGGCCTTGTGACCGTATAAACAGGGACTCGCAGATAGATTACTTGATTACAGATCATCTGGTGAGGACAATCCAGAACACCGAGAGGTCCGACGGATGAATCGAGTGGTCGGCACAACAGGAGATTGGGCGAGCGTTGATGTTTCGAAATCTGCGCTCAGGGGTGGTTGTTGGGGTTATCCACCGCCAGGCCTTCGGCGGAAGCCGCAGTGTTCAAGCTGTCGTCGGCGGAGAGAAAGGTGAGCGAGTGCTGGTAGGTGTCGACACAGAATTGGTTGACGATTAGAGCAGTAGCCAGGTGCATAGCATCATAAGCACGCAACGGGTGACGATCTAACAGCTCCCGCGCCAAGGCAATGATGGGGTCGTCCACATCCGCCAACTGGTATTGCGTGCGGCAATCATCCAGAAAAGCCTGGGTAACCTCACGATGTATATCGTCGGTTATGGTTCCCTCACGCCTGCGCCTGGCAAACGCGCTAGCCATTTCCGCAAGGGTCAGCTTGGATGTGATTATCATCGCGTATCGCTCAGGAGCGATGAGCGCGATTAGCCAGGTACTGCCTACTTCCTGAACGTATCGTTTGAGCAATGCGCTGGTATCCGCATAGTAAATATCTACCATCGTTCAGCGCGTTCCTCGATGACGATTTCGGATAAAGGCCGGCCTACTGCCATTGCCTGTGCCAGTTCCGCGCGTCGAGCGGGCGAAATGGGCGCGGCTTGCTGTGACAGCGTATCGGCAAGCGGAGAGGTCAATCGGGCCTGGCGTAACGCCTGGAC
>Ga0180434_10002865_pt1 | contig 22392 bp, 44 predicted proteins | sample SS_ome_7_FD_132453 | JGI IMG/M metagenome (GOLD analysis project Ga0180434, IMG submission 132453) | Hypersaline lake sediment archaeal communities from the Salton Sea, California, USA - SS_1_D_2 metaG | ecosystem: Environmental > Aquatic > Non-marine Saline and Alkaline > Hypersaline >...
ATCGCGGAAGGTTAGCTGTTCCACTTCATTCAAGCGGCATAGGTCGACCATAGCCCCGACCTCTTCCTTGCTATCAATACCACCCTTGACCATCGTGCAGTTCAACCTGACCGAAAACCCAATCTCATGGAGGAACGATACTGTTTCCCAAATGGGCAGTCGAAGGTTGCCATTCGGGGGCATCAACTCCGAGTTAGTCTGAGCATCATAGTGTGTCACAGACAGGCAAACTAAGGTAAGGCCAAGCCGATACCACTTCTCCAAGTCCTTCTTCATGTCTATCAGCTTGATGCCATTGGTTTGAAGCTCAATAAACGGGAACTTCCTACTGGTATATAGGCTGGTCAAGTACTTCTTGATTAGCTCAGGATGTAACGTCGGCTCACCAGTACCCGTAAGTAGAACTGTACTTACCCCAGACTGGGCAGCAAACCGACACGCGATATCAAAACGTCGATAGTCGATATCCTCAGTACAGGGCATGATACTAGCCGAGGCAGTCATCTTACTCACACAGAAGGGACACTTAGCATTACAGCTAGCATCGCCCACCACTACACTCATTGTCCCAATCTTCATGATTATGCCTCCACATACATCTTGACCTTAGCCAAGTGGAATCCATTATTAACAAAGAATTGCTGTTCATTCAGGTCATCAGCATCCTCAGGCCCAATCAACTCATAATATTTACACGCACGAAACCGACCAATGCACGTGAGAACCTCAGCGATTGTTGGCTTGAAGAAACCATAGAATGCCCACGTATGAAGAGTGTGCGTTTCACCCACGAACCTAAGCCTATCTTCATCCAATACCCTGCCCAACTTCTTATCCCAAAGGTAAGCAATACCCTTCAAATCCCCCGGTTTACCCACTAACCTCAGACGCCCCTTATCATCCCGAGCCACAGGATGCATTCGCTCATTCAACTCAATGAGGATATCATCATCCAATAGTGTTAATTCTAAACAACCCATTATTTTCCCTTCTTTGCCGCATCACGGTCTTCAACCAACAACGTACACTCCACTACTTCTTGCCCCTTCGGGGAATAACCCCTCTCAGTCAAAAACACTTTAGTATCAGCGTGTAGCATCCCATGAAACTTTCTCTTGCTCTTGGTAGAGGTAGTCCACATAAGGGTATTACGCCCAAATGTCTTATTATACCTATCCGCTAATGCAAAGTATAACGCCTTCCCATGAGGGATGTCATATTCACCATCGAATCCAGGGATTAGCGTGAGCTTTACCTTCTTGGGGAGATGGCCCAATACTCTTTTAACAAACTTAGGGCAGACCGTTTGCCAAGCTGTCCAAAAACAGTATCCCGACCTGCGAGATTCATAGTTCCCAGTATCATCTTTCAACGTAAACACTTTCGATACTTTTCTCATTTCCACTCCACCTTGTAGTTAGTAATCCCTTGTTCCTTCAACATCTGCTTGAGTCCAATCTCAGCAGTGTCTGCATAACCTGATTTACCCTTTGGGTTACACCACCATCCAAAGTTAATCTCCTCCTCTGTATCATAGGAGAGTATACGACCAGCATTAAGGAAACCTATGTAGGTATACCCTCTCATCCCTAATGGCAACTTATGCTCCCGTTCAACTGTCCATGCCCAGACGGTCAGTTCGGCATAACTGCCACCCACTCATAGCAATGCTTGATACATCCCACGACATTCTTATGTTCGGCAACGTCGTATTCAGGCAACCGGCTAAGCACATCAGCTAGGTATTCTTCCCATGGACACATCAGTTTAACTTCCTTCCATATTCAAGTAAATCATCAACAGGTATCTTCACCAGCTTCTTGACGACCTTGTTATCCATTCGCAAATAGGCGGTGCCGCCCACCACCTTTGTAACCGTCCCATATTGTGCCCCCTGCATCCACAGGTCGTAATGACACGGTATCTCAAAGTGTTTGTCTATGATATCGTTCGTCATTTTACCACCCATTCGTTTGACAGTTAATACATACGTTACGCTCATTTAGTGGCTTGATATTGCCACATTGAGTACACCTGTTACCGTCTTCCCTAACCATCTTGTCAATTACCACATTCCACTCAACATGGGGAGACACCCGAGTCAGGATAGACATTGCGGCGTCTAATCGCCTACTTAGGAACTCTATCATACGCATAGAGCCCCTGCGTTCCTGTTCAATCTCATCAATACGGTCATGTGCCCCGTTCGTCATTGTTCTCCAATCTCCCTACCAATCGTAAGTAAATCCACCAAAGTTGGTGGCCATAAGCTCAGCCTTAATCTCATCTTCGTACCTATTGCGACGTATCCAATACTCAGCATCCGTTTCCCCATCCTCGTACTCAAGGTTATCGCCCATCATTTCCAGCATATCCTCATAATTGTACTTACGATGCCGGTCGAAGTAGTCAGGATGGTCCTCAACATATTGGCCCATCAAAGGAAAAGACGCCCTTTTCTTACCCTGGAATATAGTATATGGCTTGATAATCCAGCTTCGCCATTCTTTCCTTGCGTATTTCGCCCACACCCTAAAACGTACAGCTATAGACAGTTCATTGTCTTCAACAATTGCCGTAACATGTGTCTGAATACTTTGCTTAGCCCTATTGTAGGCTGCTTCCAGGTACTTAAAGTCCTCAACTGCTCGTAAGTGTTTATTCATTTCTATTTTCCAATTTCCTTTCTTAATGGGTAAAATTCCCACATTATTCTTCGTAGATTGTCTCTAATATTGAAACAGTAACAGCCACAAGGGCAAGAATCCCAATACATACCGAGGTATAGATAGAAAAGCCAGTGGCTAGCCCGACCATCAACAATACCATCAGGCCCAGCAGGTAGAAAGCATTCAAAAACCTTATAAAACCCGTCATTTCCTTACCTTTCTTACTACTACTCATACTAATAACACAGAGGGCGATAGGGGGCCGATGGGGTGTTTTCCGCGTTTTGCAGTAGGTGCGGTCGCAAAACACCCAAACACGTTAGCTAAAACAGGTTAGCCAGTGCTATAGCCAGCAATAAGCGTCCTATTTAATATCGCTCAAGACCAAACCTGACTCTTGAAAATGACCCCTAGCACCTCACTGACCCCCAGAATCAGTGGCATCTGCCCACCCACACAAGGAGGGGAGTGCTGTTCAGCACCTATTCGTACATGGGCAGTTTAGCATATATTAGCGAGTTGGTCAAGCGGATTCCTGAGAATCGCCCTCTTTTTTCAGAACCTTAGCGACTTCTAGCAGCAATTGCTCCATTCTGCTGCCTCTCTGAGTCTCTTTACCACGGGCATCCTTCTTTCCCTTGGGTGGCGAGTTCTTACCGCATTTCTTACCTGGCATCTTATTGATTCCACTAGGGTCAATTGGTCACTATTGTATCATACACCATTGGGGCGGAAAACGCAGAACCGGGGGGCCGACACACCCCCTACCCACTATTTTGCGTTTCTTTCAAGATTTATTAGCAAAATGGGCGTTCTCAAGGGCATAGCTTAATGCTAGGCATTTGCTAGTCGCCGCCGACTTGTCTAAGCTGCACTAAGCAGTGGGTCACCCGCCAGCTAACTGACCTTGCTGAGCTTCTCGCACCGTTAACTAGCTATTCGTATGATGCGGTCGAGAAGTGTAGTGTGCGTTAATTCGCCCCTCACTCTTAAGGCAACCATTGCACTGGTTCACTTAGGGGTTGAGTTGATTTTGTGCGATTTCGCCCATCTCTACTTCTTTGCCGCACCATCGTCTGCGGATTCTGCTTTAGCCTCTGACGCATAAATATGGACAGTTTTCAGGGTCAACGTCATAAGTTACCCCGAATTTTATCCTTGACAAACGGGGCGATAAATGCTAGACTACGTGTATGATTAGGGAGTGTAGCTCAGTTGGTTAGAGCAGTCGTCTTATAAGCGACAGGTCACAGGTTCAAGTCCTGTCATTCCTACGCTAACGTAGCTCAGTAGGCAGAGCAGTTGATTTGTAATCAACCGGTCGTGGGTTCGATTCCCTCCGTTAGCTCTTTCGCCCCTCTTAGTCAATAGCATCATAAAGCATCATACGTGACTAAGTAGGGGCCTATGGTCAGGTAGCCCAAAGGCAGAGGCAAGGGACTTAAAATCCCTCAAGTGTGGGTTCGACTCCCACCCTGACTACTCGGGGGTATAAGGTTTCGACATGAGCCCAAGTAGTGAGCTAAGGTGTGGTAGCCTACTGAGTTCCAGACGCCCATGCAGAAAGACTCAGGCTGACTAGCAAGCTTCATGGACAGGGGTTCGATTCCCCTTACCTCCACTCACCCGCTAGCTGTATTTCGCTGACTACTGACTATCGCCCCAACGGGGTATGTTAGCTTGTACTTAGCATATGGTTAGTGGGTAATGTTATGCCGCACCGGTGCGAAATAAAAAAGCCCCCCAAGAGCGGTACCACTCCTGGGGGGTTAGGCTTACTTGTTTGCTACCAGCGGCTTCGCAGGGGGTTACCCTCCACCCATATGTAGTAGTTTCCCGATAGCCCCTTCCTCGGAATATCACAACCTCGCAATCCTGCGAAGGTATTCGAGTACCATTAGCCAATTCCGTACACTAGCATGCTTAACCCGCCAGCCAAAACGCATTCTCATTGCAATTCCTTAGCTTTGTTAATGCACCACGTTACGAAATAGAGCACGGCACCACAGGCCATCAACTCTTCCATAACTCACCTCAGGTACGACGCACACGAAAAGGGTTGGGGGGTGGCACGATTGCCACCCCCCTCGTACCATGGTGATTACGAGTCGTCGTCGGCGGTTTCCTCGTCGTCGGCTTCCTCTTCCTCGACCTGAGGCACCAAAGACAGTGCGAAGGCGTTCAAGTCGTCGATATCCAAGCGACTGCCACCACCACGCGGCATATGCTTCAATTGGATACCCTGTGTCCGATACTTGGCGGCACGGGTTTGGCAAGACCCCTCTTGCAGACCCGTTTTTTCCGCGACTTCCGAAACACTCTCAGAGGTTTGCCACGCGGAGATAAACTCACGGGCTTCAACTCGTTCACGACGCTCAGCAGCAGGTTTGTCATTCGACATAGGTATAAACCTTTCTCAAAAAAAGTAGTGTGACTTTTGCTCAACACCCCAAGTATAACATTTACTCAGACGATTGTCAAGCGGATTTCCGAAATTCTTTGTGCACCCACACAAAATTTCCAGACGCATCAGCCATGGCGACTAGCCTATGGAATGACTTTGACACTGGAAGGGTGAAACACTGGTAGTCCTTAAAGTGGGGGGCACCCGTATCAATCATTGTGCTTAGGGGGCCGCATTTCGTCAGTTTTTCCCAATCGGGTTTCATGTCGCTTTCTCCTGTCGTTGTCCCTCTCACATGCTCTAAGTATAGCATTTATCTCAGTGGATTGCAACTCGAATATCAATATTTTCGCTGACTTCCGCCAACTACCGCCAACGGATGAGGTTAGCCCACCCATTAGCGGGGTGGTGCATTCCGCACCGGTGCGAAAAATAACAACCCCCCTAAACGGGGGGCTGTTTAACTCGGATGGCGTGGGTCCAACCTCCTAATCGTTAGTTTTGAGGCGACCACTTGTAACGGCATCCTTATACGCTTCAGCGGCCTTTTTTAGTGCCGCATTAGGTTCAAAGGATTGGGCATAGTGCTTGAGCATGTTCCCAACTCTTAATCTTTGGTTCCTCCTTGCACCCTACGAGAACCTTAGCCCCCATCCATTCGGTATCGTCCACTAGAATAGCGTTCGCACACTTCCAGCAAATAGGCATAGCTATACCTTGATTTTGGGTTTCTTTCTATGACCGTGTTTGTTCTTTACTAGGACAATGCCGCATTCGCAGCAAACGCCCTCTGCTTGTTGAGACTTGACCAATTGAAGGGCCACACCCCTTCGTTTCTTACACTTAGGACACCACATCCATTTTCTCCCTTCTGATTTTCTCCCACGCCTTAGCTGCGGGGGTTCCTTTCGGTTGTACATTGTGAAGCAATAGTGCGAAGCTTTCGTCACCATAGCATGCGGCTTGTTCAGTGTCATCAATCACCAAGCCAAGAGAGTCAGCCTCAGCCTCAGAGAAGACTACGGTTGCCGACTTCAAACCATACTCCCCAATCAGAGCGTCTTTGGTACCCCCATAAGAGGCGGTTAGACTAAAGTTAGCGGGGATATCTTTCAGCCTCTTGACCCAGAACGGAAGAGACTTAGTGTAGGCATACACGTGAAGGGCTGGATTCTCTTGACATATCTCCAACCATGCATCGAAGTGACGTTGACTAACAAAATCACCCGTAACGTGCAAGCGTATAATCCGCACACCAAGAGGTATAGCATACCGAATCTGTCGTTTCAATTCGTTTTTGCTATGTTTGAGAGCGGTACGTAAAACCTTTTGGTTGTGCAGATTACGCTTACGCAATGGTGGGCACCTGACTTCCATACTTGCCCCATAACAACGCCACTGGCAATGGGGGCCATCAACAATACGATGATTTTCTACCCAAGACTTACATAGCTTGGCATAGGGGCACGTTTTACCTGACGTATAACTAAGAGAGTGAACGTCGCCCAATTGTTCTGTTTTGATATTCGGGGGAGAGAATACAAACATCGACTTCAACCTTTATGGGGTGGTGATTACTTGACTAAGCGTATCTTAGCATTTTCCAGACTATCCGTCAAGTGTATTCTAGAAAAAGTCGGGGGAGCCTAACCCAGTTTCCCTCAAAGCTAGACTCCCCCTTGATACACTGTCTACAGTATAGCATATATCGTGCCAATTGTCAAAAAAAATATTCCGCACCGGTGCGAAAAAGAGCAAGCCCCCCAAACGGGGGGCTTACCCTGCCTCTCATTCCGGCCCCTTATCCTCCCATGCTGAGGCATGCCTTAAGCAACCCCTCCATAAAGAATTCTTGGAATTCCCGCGTGCAATCGCAGTAATCGGAAACGTAGTGCCCAACCTCTTCCACGTACACCAACAGGTCATTGTCATAATCCTTGTTGATAAATACGGTATCTCGTTGGTCATCCCTACCCCGAAACCCTTGGAGCACCTTTTGAGTTGCCTTAAGAGTTTCCTCATCTTGTGTGAACCCCATAACCTTTGGGGCATCCTTCCCCTTGGTATCCACTCCGAGAATTACCATCCAATCCCAAACACGCTGCACACTCTCAACCATGCGTTGAGTAGGTTCGCATTCGAGAACCCCATCTTTGTTAACCCCTTGGATATTCATGATTGTGGGGATGCCAGCGTTTGCCATACTCTTGAACCACTGGCTCGGCATAAATGCAACCTGATAGCAATGGGCACTAGCGTGGGCGAGAACCATTTCAGGGATATTGTCGAGGGTGATAACGCAATTCTCTCCTGCAACCTCTTTCCAAGCTTCCACCCACATAGTTTTGGTATCCCTGCCGTACACATCATAGCAGAAATCGTCGGTGGTTTCCCAAACCTCTTCCCCGTTCAACAGTGCCCGAAAGATACCCTTGATAGCTTCCTTATCCTTTTCCACAATGCGGAAAGAGTGGTATCGGCAATCGAAGTCCGTCATATTACGGCACTCGTCAACCTTCACCCCTTTGCTCAGGTTGTAGCAGTACAGAGAAGGTTTCTCGGTTTCGCGAACGAACACACCTGCCCGATGTACCCGCCCGTTTTTCTTGGGGTTAGGATTGTCCCATACCTTCTTGTGTTTGTGGGTGGTGAATTGCGTGAAGTGATTCCCGATACCCTCATGATACTCTTGAACGTCACGAGTGTAGGGAACGCAAACGCTAGTCCAGCCCTTGCCCTTTGGCTCTGGCTTGTCAATCACCTCCATTTTTACATCTTCGATGTATTCCGAACCATCCAGAGCGTTAGAAACGAATTCCCGCAAACCCATTTCCTTGTTGGTCCAATCGTAGTGGCCAAAAGACAGGTCCACGTTTAGCGTCCAATTCTTTGGGCGTCCAGCAGCACCAAACTCAGACTGAGAAACGTACACTTTCTTGATACTCTCGGTTTCCGACACTTTCTCGCTTTTGGTCGAAAACTTAAGTTGAGTAGTGCCACAGAATACGCGAATACCTTGCTTGGCACGGAGGAAACACAGGATACCATGCTTGGCACCACTGCCGAATTGACCAATAGCCTTGTCGTCGTTACGGTTGAGACTAGCACCCCACGTGGTGACCAATACCGGGGAGGTTTCCTGAGGATTCGAGATACGCAACCATTGGCGAGCCATGTTACAACTCCTGTTTAGCGGTGATAATTGTCTTCCAGGTCTGTAATATAGCATTTAATCCATTAATACGCAAGCCAAAAGCCAAAAAAGCCTAAAATCGCTGACTTCCACCAATTGCCACCATTGGGCTAGGTTAGCCCACCCACCAGGGGGGTGCGAGGTTTCGCACCGGTGCGTAAAACCACAAGGGGGCCATAGCCTCGCCGGTAGCTATGACCCCCTACCTTCAACCCCTCCCCAGGAGAATATCAATTGATTAGCAGGGCTTTCTCCAATGCCTCAGCAGCGGTACCGCGACGGTAGTAACCATCCCGCTCATAGTTTGCCGCCATCAAGAGGGCTTCCCACAATCCGTACAGAGCCAAGTCGCTACTGAACTGGATATATGCACCCTGCTCAAGCAACCCACCTTGCAATGCCCAACGAACTTGGTCCATACCCTTCTTGTTGATGTCCCGAACCTGACGAAGCTTAGCCTTTTGTTCGGTGCTCACGTTATCCAGCTTACTAAATTCCTTCATGTTTCACCTCTGGGGAATGATGCGGTAAAAAAGTCAAGGTTACACTGACCACCACGCTATCCTCGCTTGACTGGTGCAATGAGAGGGTCACAGCGTTAGAGTTAGTTAAATGATTATCAGTGCTTTCTTAAGGCTCCATGGTTCCTAAAGTTAGTGGCGGGGGGTTTGACAGCCTGATTATCGCGGGGGTTGTAATGTCGACACCCCTAAATCAGTTTCGTGGTGCACGTACCAAAGCCATAGCCGGTGCTTCCTGAAAGCTTCGGGGTTCTCAACTCCCCTAAGCCCCCTTCCCTTGACTGACCTAAGTATAGCATTTATCCGACTTGCTGTCAAACGCCCACCATACTTTTTTGCCGCACCACATTTCGCACCGGTGCGTAAGCAATAAGAGCCGCTAACTTGCGTCCAGCCGGAATCCGGGGTTCATCAGCAGAGGTTAGCGGCTCTTGATTGTCTGGGCTAGTATACCCCGTTGATATCCTCAGGGCTTAGTTCGTGCTTGTCCAGAAATTCCCTAATATCATGGTTAGAGAACCACCGGAGCATATCGAATAGCATTTTCTTGGGGTCAATCAGTCCCTCATTTACTAAGTCGATAGCATATAGTCGGGTGTCGTCCTGATACTCTTGCTCATTCATTAGTCCCACACCTCAGCATTGTCAGGGTCGTTTGCTCCATGGGGGCAGTTGTTAGCGTGCCCCATTTCCCACCCGCATTCTTTACAGGCAACCGGAATACCTAACCGACTTAGAAACCGCCTTCGTCGCTCTGCACGGTAATGGTTAACGGCGTCGGCTACAATCTGGGTCATGATTAACAGCCAATCCTCAACCTCATCCTTTGCAGCCTTTAGGCCCATGCCTGTCCGGTTGCGAACATCCTTGATAACCCTGATTTTATTCAGACCGTGGTCGTTTTGTGCCCCTTCTGGGTCAATAGCAATGCGGGCTACATCCCGAATCTCACCCACTGTCAGGGGGAATTGCAGACTAGAGGTATAGTGAATCAATTCCGTGTTGAGGGCCTTGACAATAGGGCCAGTGCCAGCCTCAACCTCACCACTCATAGATTTTGCATCATAGGCATCACACAGAGCCCGAATCGCGTTAGTATTAAGTCCCATGTTTCGTTCCTTTCTAGACAGTAGTATAGCATTTACCTGGAAGGATTGCAAGCGAAAATATCGCACCGGTGCGTAAACGAAAAGCCCCCCAAACGGGGGCTGCTCACTACCACTTCGGTCCTGCAAGGGTAGCAAGTCTTGTGTTGTGGTGATAGCCGTTGTTGTGCCGTTCAACCTTATCGGCATCGGCAGTATTGCCAGCTTTCACCCCACGATAGCGAAGCCCACATTCGGGGCAGCGATTAGTTCGTGGTTGGGGTTGGGGTTTCTTTTCCTTCTCTTCGCTCATCTTTCGTAAGCTCCAATTCTAGGCCAGTGTTGACGCGACGTAGAACATCAATCTCCGCATGTGCAACGTAACACTTGCTACGCTGCCTTACAAGCTCTTGTTTCAGTACGCTGATAACGCACCATTCAACGGCTATCACGACGCATAGCATTGCGATTATAACGACTAATAAGGTAATCATTTACGAGTCTCGCTAGTTTAAGGTCCATAGATAGGTCAAACGCATCCCAGCTTCTCCAGAACGCATCTAACTCTGCCAGAGAGAATGAAGTCAGCATATCTTTTAGCTCTATGCATGGCGTACCAATCACGCTGACTTTGGTTCCTTCGCTCATCCCATCTTCTCCTACGCTTACCGTCACACGTGGGCATGGCTGACTCCGTTAGCCGACTTTCTTAACTGCCCACAGTATAGCATTTATTCCCAAGCATTGCAAGCGGAATTCCGCACCGGTGCGGAACGCACACCCCCCCATCAGAGGGGCATACGTTCCTGCTCCACATCCTTACCACAGTGGGGGCATGGGGATTCCCCTATCATAGAGAAGTGGGTACCCCCACAGAGAACACATCGGAACACCCTCGTTAGGGCTAGTCTCGCTAGTGCCTCTGCTACTGCTATCGGGGTAACCTTGGCCCCCTCCGCAGCGTAGTCCTTTACCGTTTTTGCCTTGTGCATGATTCCAGTAGCTCCAAAATATCGTTCTGTGTTACCTTTACTGATGGGTCGATTGTCTCATCGTTTGAGCGATTGTCCCAATTGTCACGAACGCCCTTCTCTTGTTTGCGTAGCCCCTCATCGTAAGCGTACCCACGTTCGATATACTCCGCAAGTTGGGCTTGCCTATCAATTTCCATGGGGCTTTCTTCCAGAGGGATAGCTGGGAATACATTCTCATCTTTGGGGCGTCCCTTCCCACGCTTTTGGTTGAATCCCCCAAACTCATCGAATTGTTCCCAATCGGGGGTGTCAATGCGGCTTCCTGGTTCCGGCTGAAACATCATGCATTCCGAATCGGTGGCGTTTCCATTCTCAAAGTCGATAGCGAACGGGTTATCTTTCATGGCTTGCCTCATGGGTTTGGGTTAACTCTCACTCTCAATACATCCAATATAGCGACTCAGTCTAACCCTTGCAACCCCAATACGGGAAAAATCCGAAAATTTCCCAAAATAATTCCGCACCGGTGCGTAAAGGGCTTTCGCCCTAATCCTCGTCGGGTTCTCTTGAGTCCAGCAACACCTCGCACCGGTAAATCACCATATCCATGGGGTAGTGCCCCTCCTCATGAACATAGTCATTCAGCCAGCCAATGACCTGAACGAGCGTTTTGAACGGGAGATTGTGAGTCTGCCCAACTTTTGTTTTGTATTCTACTCGAAAATTAGGAAACATCTTCTGTATCCTCCATTTCTTGAAATTCTTTTTCCATGTTGAGGCACCTTACCATGGTAGCCTCATCAATACCGTGTTCGTGTGCCAACGCAAAGCAATCATCAATTGCGTTTTGTGTGCCTAATAGGTGGTCATCCTTGCAGTACCCATCAGCTACAAAGAACCACACTCGTTGCTCATCCTTGCGTGGCTTTTTGCGTTCCTTAACCACACCGTCGATTACATCGAAAGTAGGCATTACTTCGACTTCGCGGTATATCTTCACGCCCTTGTAATTACGATAGGTTTTCATAGTATTCCCAGCAACGTCCGTTGTGTTTACGATAGCAATTGGGGTTAGCAAAGCCCCCCAACACATCGTACCAATACCGTTTAGATACTTTTCTGCTTCCATTTCTCATATCACTACTATAGCATTTATCTCACTGCCTGTCAACTTGATTTTCGCTGACTTCCGCCACGGGCCGCACGGGGGGAGCTTAGCTAGTACATTCGGGGGGTGCATATTTCGCACCGGTGCGTAAAACAAAAAGCCCCTCCGAAGAGGGGCCTATCTCACCGCAACCCATTGGCAATCTTCATTTCTTTGATTTTCTCACGAATCTCATTAATCCGCTTAGTTTCCCCCTCCATTCGCTCATAATCCCGCCGTTGATAGTCGGGGAGATTACAAACCTTACGACCACTCCTCATGAGCATTCGCCCCATCCCCCCTGTGAGTGTTAGCATGCGATTATACAACTCATCGAGGATAGTGTTGATTTCATCTTCGGTAAAATGATAATGGTCAACCATCGGTTTCTTCCTCTCTGATTTGTTTTGCGGCTTCCTTAGCGGTGCAAACGGTATCGCTTAGGGATACTCCCCCGCCCCCGTTTGCTTCCCCTAGTTTTCTCCCCACAAATGCCATGATACCGAATTGCATTCTATCCCACACCACCAGGGGAATATCGTTTAGGTGTGGGCAGGTGGAATTCTTGATACGTTCCGCCCCCACACACAGAAGCACAAGATTCTTTACAGAATCGTTAACGAATTGTGCATAGTATTCGCGTTGTGTTGCTTCCCCGTTTAGGTACTGGCTACGTGTAATCATGTTATCCTCACTATCAGGTGGTCCGACTTGTCATGACCATAGTTTAGCATTTTCGCCCCTCCCTGTCAAGCTTCTTTCTTTGCCGCACCAGATTATTTCGCACCGGTGCGTCATAAAAAAGCCCCCTCCGAAGAGGGGGCTATCCCAGCCACCACAACTAAGGATTGTTTTCAAAGGTTAGCAGGAATTCACAAACGCATACATCCTCCCCACATTCGGGGCAGGGTTCTGCGATTGCCATAGTGGGCAAGCTTCGCAATAGCCCGTCAATTCTCGCCAATACGTTTTGTGCGGCAACAATGTTGGTCATGTGGGCATGTTGGCAAACCCCAGTCTTAACATCGTTTTCAATCAGTGCGTGCAAACCTTGCAGTTCACCGATTGCCAGATTGATTTGCATTTGAGTCGTCATTTTCAAATTCCTCTCGGTGGTGGCAATAGTACGAAAGCATACCCACCCATCGACCATCACCAACATCATCGGGCTTCACTGGCCACGGCCACGGTTGAGCCATTACTAAGCTCATTCGGATTCTAAATGCTTCGTATCTCATGCTGTCTAATATAGCATTTCCCCTTGTGTGTGTCAAGCATATTCTCAAAGAATATTTCGCACCGGTGCGTAACCCAAATGGGGGGCACGATGGCCCCCCGTAGTGGGTATTCTACATGTCGAACCATGGGTCGGTGCAAACATCACCCCGCATGTTGCTGATATCCCCGATTTCGCTCATGGTTTCTTTGTCACTGGGAAGGAAAGCTTCCGAGCATATCTCAAAATTTAGCCACATTTCGTCGCTGCAATCGCTTTTCTTGTAGATATCCTCGCCAACGATAACTGTCACAAGTCGAGTTTCGTCAATCTCAAAACCCCCCTCGTAAGGGTTCGGGTTGTACCCATAATCGGTGATATCAACTTCCCAGATGTATTGCACATCATTGTCGTTATCACAACGGGCAATCTCGAAAGTTTCGTGTTTGGGGCGTGCCATGTTTTTCTCCGTTGTTAGTGGTGCCTGTCAATATGTCTAATCTAGCAAATATCATCGGCTACGTCAAGCCCTAGACTTGAGAATTCCCAAAGTTTTTTCATAGTGGGGTACCATACCCCCCACCAGATTTCGCACCGGTGCGTAAAACGAAACGCCCCTCGATTCACCTGTCCTTTGCCTTCTCTTTATACAGTACTGTGGGCAAAAAAGGAATAAGGACAACGTGTGCCAGGGACGTTAGCATGAAGGTAACGATTGTTAACAGCTTGTCACCTTGCTATTGGGTAGCTACTCCCAACTGCCATGAGTGTAATATAGCATTTACCCGTTCCCCTGTCAACCCGATTTTCGCTGACTTCTCCATTTGCCTCCAACGGGGGGCGTTAGCCTATCCACTAGTGGGGTATTTCGCACCGGTGCGTTAAAAAGCGACCCCCTCCGTAGAGGGGGCCTAGGTTTACCACATCAGTATCGCGAAGATGATACAAACGATAATCTGAGGCACAAAACAGAATAGCACGGTGCCGATAGCTTGCATCATTAGTTTCCGTTCCTCTTCCTTGCTAATCATCCAAGCCCCTCCCCCTCACAGATATAGCGTGTGCACGTGGTTTCGCCCACACCCAAACCATCACATTCCCCAAAACGCTGGCAACTTGAGCACAGATAACTATACTTTGCGGCCTTAGCACAGGATACAGCGGCAAGGATTCCCAGGTTACTTGTAGGCTCCTCACCCTCATATTTGCGAACTAGGTCAAGGTAATACTTATCAGCCTGTAGCTGATTGTCGATGCATACTGATGGATTCATAATCCAATCTTCGGGGTCGCGAATCTGATACCACTTGAGAAGATAGTGGCATGCCAACCCGTTGATACGATATAGGTCGTCACCCATACCACTCCAATAGTGGCGGCAATACAAGGCAAGGGCAATCAGGAATTCTCTCATAGCGTTGTCTCCGTGTTAAGTGGTGTGCTGACTCCTCTACTATATACTATTATCGGCACCTTTGCAAGTGGAATTTAGGAATTATTTCGCACCGGTGCGACAAAAGCAAAGCCCCTCCGTAGAGGGGCTCCACCCTATATCTCCCCTCTCAAGACCATGATACCTTGCATTACGCACGCCTCAACACTCATGCATTCCTGAACGGTGGCAATCGCCCGATTCCCATCAGGAGCATGCTCCTCCCATACCTCATACTGATTCTCGGGACCATAGTACGTATCGACCAACCCGCCACGATAGCAATACCATTTCCCCTTGAAGTAGAACGAATGGATAGCCTCACGCCTACGCTTCGCTTCCCTCTCTTCCCTATCAAACACTGCCTGAATTTCCTCGTTAGTCATGATATGCTTACCTTTACTGTGGTGGTTTCCATGGAATGCCAACCCTTTGTTGGGGTGGTGAATTCTAGGGTATACGTCCCTAGTGCACGATAATCGCAACCTCCGTCGTCCCTACTGATTCTAGTTAAGTATCCACGTGGAGCGTCCAAGCTTTCCTTTAGGGCCATTTCCAAGCCTTCCCAACGTGGAGCACAAACGCAACCTGTAAGTGTGATTGTAACCATAATTCCCTCGTTTGCTAGTGGTGCTGACCATCTCATTCTAGCATATGCCCTATTCCTAGTCAAGCACATTCCCAAATTATTTCGCACCGGTGCGATTTTCGCTAGCTGTCACCATTGGCACCAACGTGCGACGTTAGCGTGTACGGTACTGGGATTCCAATCGCTCCAGCTTCAAATCCATAGCAAAGTCAAAGACGGTCCATTCTAGCTTTCCTACTTCGATGGGAAGGGTGAATACCCCCTGTTGAGTCTTTTCCGCAATGATGCACCCATTAGCTGTCAAGTACTCTTTTCCGTCGATGGTAGTCATATGATTACTCCGGTGATAGGGACTAGACTGACTCTCGATTCTTCAAGTATAGCATATCCCCAAAAATATGTCAAACGGTTTATTTCGCACCGGTGCGTTATAAGAACAGCCCCCCTATGCGGGGGGCTTGGGGATTAGTGCACACCCCTATTTGTAGGCGTGCCGTGGGATTTGTGACCAGGGCAGAGTCATGCTCAGGCCCGTGTTCACACGCTGTACCAAGAGGCCATCGCGACGAATAGCAATCACTCGCACCTTGAAACGACGATGGAGGAAAACGGTCCCGGCCTTGAGGGTGGGGGTTTGCGAAGCGTTCATAACTCAACTCCTTAGGTTAGCGTGGTGTAATTGACATACGTATAATATAGAGACTCCGTCTAATTGTGTCAACACCTAGACCCATTATTTTCAAAAATAATTCGCACCGGTGCGTAATAGCAAAGCCCCCCTATTTGGGGGGCTCATTATCCTCCTATGCTAGTGCAAGCTCATGTAATCGCTCCAATCGCTCTTTCTCCACCCATGTATGGCACCATACCGTCAACTCATCCAATGCCGCATACTCCACAAGCATATACCCGTTGTCAACCGCTAGCGTGCATCCTCCCGCGTGTAGGCATTCAATCGCCCCACTCCTCACACGCCCCTTGTGATTCACAGTCACCGATTGCCCCACGTGTAGCATCTTCTCAACACTGGGGGTATGGGCGACACAATCGTCAACATGCACGGGAAACGACATAACCAATCTCCTTATGTGAGTGTCATTACGAGCATGTTACCATATAGGCCGGACTCCGTCAATACATATTCTTTGCCGCACCATCATTTTTTCCAAAATAATATTTCGCACCGGTGCGTCAAAAGGTTAGCCCCCCTTAGTGGGGGGCTTATGGGTTTGTTATGGGTTGTCGTTCCACCCTTGTACTCCATATGTCATAGCGGCTTGCATACGGATTTCCCGCTTCCACTCATCCTCAGCGGCAGTTTTGCCGCCTAGCCACTGTTTGCGGTAGCGGGGATTGTGCACCACAGCATGAATATCTGGCCCGTCAATTTGAATGTAGCGAATGGTGGGCAACACGCGAGCAAAGTATTCGGTGTGCTTGTGTGGACGATAGAGGCACTCCAACGCTTCACGCTTGGTGTTGAAGTCATCCCCGGTAGCACAATCATCGTTTCCCTCGTCAGGGTGCGAGCACCAAAGATTAACGGAATAGGGCTTTGCCATAACTCAACTCCTCAGGCAGTGGTGAAAGTGATTAACCATAGAGTCAGTATATCGACTGACTCAGCCTGTGTCAATAGGATATTCTCGGATTATGGATATTAGTGGTTTTTTATTTCGCACCGGTGCGGAACCCTTTTTTTCTCGGGGGGTATGCACACACCCACGCGAGGGGGAAAGCTGCCGATTTGTGTACCACCCCATTGGGCTGTAAGGAAAATCCATTGGAGGGGGTACCGATGGGGCAAAAAGAAAGCCCCCCTTGCGGGGGGCTGCTCCTATTGTGTCCGTTTTGTGTTAGCTTATGTAGCGGGTAGCGGGAACCCATGGGGTATCGCGAATCTCGTTATACTTGGCGAGGATGAATTCCATAGCCTCATAACTGAGGTGCATCGCGATGGTTGCCCCCTCGGAATCGTCCGTTTCCCATACGCTTGCCGATACTGCAACTTTGCCGTTGCCCATATCGTGTACGGAGATATCCCCTTGCGTGTATGGGCCTTGTTTGATACCAGCGGTGCCATTGTCGGAACCCCATGGGTGCACCTCTTCGGTGTTCCCCATGAATATACGTGTCTCTCTGTGCTTGCTACTGTAGTTCATAGCTTTACTCCGTGGTGGTGGTGTTGAGTGTATCCGCGTTAGCCCGAACGATATCGGAGATACCTACGATACCGTATCGCCCATCAACGTAGTGCAGCCGGATAACGTGTTCCCCGGCGTACTTGTTAGTACGCCCCTTGTTAGTCGTGGCCACTAGTTCAACGGCCACTACGGTGCCGATACGGACCTTATCGACCGAATCGAGCACAACGTATTGCCCCGCGAAGTAGCTTTGAGGGTCCGTAGGGTTTGCGATGGGTTGTGTAGCTTGTTTCATAGCTTGTCTCCGGTGGTGGTGGTGGTCAGATATGAGCAGTTTACTATATATATCGGGCAGGGTCAACACCTATCTCCAAGATTTTCTAAATTGCCGGTTTGTGTTTCCGGTTTATGCTCCCCCCCGAGGTAGCCCCACCTATGGCGGTGCCCATGCCCCAGAGGCAGTAGTCCTTCCGGGTGCCCCACCCCCTCCGAGTGACCCCTACCTCCGAGGGTGCCACCCCCTCGCTCGACCTACGTACTATGGGGGATAACCCCCCGCATTGTGTACCCCCTTTGGGGTTACCATACCCCCCATAAAAAATTCCGATAACGCACCGGTGCGAAATGAGTTAAAACCCCCCCATGTGAGCTATGCTCTTTAGCCTCCGTACTTATCGGCTACCCACAGCAGAACGGACAAGCAGAACATACCCGCACCGAAGATACCCACGAGAATCATTTCAGCGACAACAATATGAAAGCACATCTCAACGAACATGGCCATAACTCAACTCCTTGTGATAGTGGTAATACCTACACTGTAGCATATCCCCTCAGCCATGTCAAGTCGATTTTCGCTGACTTCCCAGCATTGGCCCAACGCGAAGCGTTAGCTTGGACACCACCCGATAGAGGGGGAACATATTCCGCACCGGTTCGATTCTCGGAAATGCTAGTCGTAACCCATTGCCCCATAAGGACTTAGCCCCAGCCTCCGGGTGCGGCTCTGGCCACGTGTCGCGGCATCGCCATAAGTCCTTGCTACACAACGACTTAAGGATTTGGACTAATTGCGAACCGGTGCGAAATAGGCAAAACCCCCCTGCGGAGGGGGTTCCCCAGACTAGGGTACTACCCTCCCACAGAGGGGTCTTGTCAACCGGTCACCACAACCAGGATTTTTTTCGATTTTAGCCTGTCACCCACAGGGAGACTATGATGGCTATCCCCACAAGGGGGATTATGATAGCGGGATTGTCTGTAATGATATCTAGCATGGTTACGCTCTTTGCCAAAGGTCATTCATTCCCTTGACACGGAGAATCACCCCGTCTGTAGCTAACAGCGTGATGGCATCGCCATCTTTCGGGAAGTGAATCCCTTGCATAATCTCAGCCGCACATCCTAGTGCGTCTTCGATATAATCGAACGCGAACGAACTACTTGTTCCATTGTAATTGTCTACCCGTAGTGTATAACGCATGTCTCTACTCCCTAGCGTGGTGTGATGTGGTTTCCTACTCCTCGCACCCATGGGGCTATGTTGGCCTGTCCATGGGCAGGAGGGGTAGGGGTGGCACTATGGCCACCCCATTTCCGTTCCCCTATTGGGCCAGCTTGTCAGCCTTACACTTGACGATTGACGACACGCCGAACATACCATAGCGTCCCTCGTCATACTTAAGCCGGATAACATACTCCCCAGCATACTTGTTGCGTCTACCCTTGTTGGTTTCGGCAACCAATTCCACCCCCGCAACCGTCCCAATCCTTACCTTGTCTCCACAGTCAGCAATGATGTGCTGCCCCTCAAAGTAGGATGCGTGGTTAGCGGGGTTTTCAATCAGAGTGTGGGGGGTGCTTGTGAAACTCTGCATCGTTTCTACTCCTAGTCTAGTGTGGTGTGGTCTACTCCTCACACCCCGCTAGGTTAGCGGGGCACGAGGGGTAGGGGTGGCCTACTGGCCACCCCACCCGCCAGTTTAGGCCGACATGGGTTCTCCCCATTGTCGATAGATAGCCTCTTGGTTACAACGGTGAACACTATCGAGAATCTTGTTAGTGTCGATTCTCATATAGGCCCTATCAAGCTTATCCTCATCTACGGTGATTGTCACCTCTCCAAGGTCATATTCTCCACACTTCCCAGATACAAGCTTCACAATCCCGTTTGAGGGGTTCTGTAAGGCGTCCATTACCTTATCAAACCCATCTTTCCCCCACCCCCAGATTGAAAGATTCACGTTCCCCTGCCAAATCGACAGGTGGATGTTGCGACCCTTTCCTAGCACATCTACGTGGCAGTAGCTTTCCTTCCCAAGGGAGTCAAACTCACCCGTGCAATTGCTGTTGGGGTGCACGTAGGGGGCCAGCTTGTTAACGTGGTATACGACCAATGCGATAGCGTTAACGATGCGAAACATAGCGTAACTCCTCAAGTAGTGGTGAATGGTTGAAGCTTTCCATCGAAGCCTCTACCCTTAGAACGAATCGGGGAAAGAATCCATTGGAGGGGGCACCCGATAGTGGGGGAAATGTATCATTTCGCTACACAATTTGTTAAGATAGGTAAGCTTACCCCCTCAAGATAGGCCGAAAATAAATCCATTTTGTTATCTTACCTATTTTAAAGGGGGCCTACCATAAGTAGGGTTTCTGTTAAGATAGGATAGCCAAACCCCCCGAAAATAGCAATGTATAGTTAGGTAAGATGCATAGCCTAATTGATAGCGTTCCAACGTCACCCACGCGAACGCGGAACCCCCCACATGGGATGTAAGTAAAATCCATTGTCGGTACTACTTTAGGGTGCCCACTACTTTGGGGGGTTTTTCTGTTCCATAGGGGGTACCTCTTTTGGGATGTGGTTCGGCGGGGGTAGTGCAAACACAATCAAGGTAGTGCCATAAAAGTGGTAATTTGTACGGATAAGGTTACCTTAGACTCACCCAGAAACACGTGACACTATTCGCTTCAACTCCGTATAGTACTGGTAGACTAATTCAATTTTCAGAGGAGAAATCTATGAGTAATGAGGAAAAGATGAGGATGCTAGCTGGAACAATGTCGTATCGCAATATTGCTTTAGAACTGGGACTTTCGTACCATCAGGTCTATAGCTATATGAAAAAGCATGGCTTAGCTGGTAAGGCAGGTCATGGGATTGCAAGGAAACAATTTGCACCAAAATTGAATCTCTTGGAGGATGTGGGGAGTGGAATATACTATATCAATAATGTTACTCGGAATATCACTTACTTTGGGTATAGCGATGATGTACATTGTAGGATGAACGGACATCTTACCAAGCTGCAAAATGGTACCCATAAGAACAGGCAGATGCAGAAACATTGGGGGGCGAATGACGAGTTTGATATTGGGGTGGCTATTCAGGGGCATTGCCCACACTTAGAGCAGATAATAATTAGTTTAAATCCATCGGTTTACAATGTGAATAAGGAGTACCTATCGTATGAGGGGGCGAGAGAGCACACTGAGAGATTTAAGAGGAACATCTGCCATACCGACTCATGCTGGATATGGACGGGGAGTCCAGATAAGGATGGATATGGGACTTTTACATGGAGGGAAGATGGTGCGGTTAAAAAGGCATTGGTACACCGATTACAATACTACCTAACTTATGGCCCTATTCCGAGTGGTATGATAGTGAGGCATAAGTGCCATCATAAGATGTGCGTTAATCCAGACCACTTAGAGCTTGGGACAAATAAGCAGAATGCTAACGATGGACACGCTAACCATGGAAGACCAAAGAAGTTTGCGGATTGGGAGCTTGAATTACTTATAAAGAGAGGATTAACTAATAGCGAGATAGCCCGAAAACTGGGCGTTTCACCCTCTACCATCACACATAGACGAAAAAAGTGTATGATATAGAGGTATACCAGAGTTGCTTAGCGGCACTCAAAACAACTTGTACAAGGAAACTTACTCATGGCAGACAAGGCCCAGACCTTGATGCAACTCTTCATGGAGGCATTGCTCACATTGGTTGGTGACGATGCCAAAAGTGAGGAAGACGCATCGAAACCTACGACGAGAGAGGGAGCCAACCAGTCAGTTGTCTCGCTAAGCGGTCCCAATAAGGAACCCATAATAAGATATACGGGAATGCTCCCAGATAGTGAGCCGCAATAAGCGGCTATTGGCTTCCACTAGGTACTTAAAGAGGATTGACGAAGTCAATGAGCAACCATAGACCCGTTGATGACCATCGCGTCACAGTATTCGTCCCACGCGGAGTATCGCAGACTCACGACTACGGCTATATTTCCGAGACTGGTCTTGACCGTATCGCCCAAACCATCAATACGGACGAGGAGTTCCTCAAAAATGTAGTTGAGGACACAACGCCCCAACTTGGTGGTAACCTCGACGGACAGGGGTACTCCATAACGGGTGTCACCGACGTATGTACTACGGGCGGTATCTGTCTTTCCACCATAGCCGCGAGTGGTAGCTACACAACCGCCGATTTCCTTACTGACTTTGCCGCACAAACTACCGATGACCTCTCAGAGGGTACGGGCAATCTCTATTTTACCGATGCGAGGGCTGTAGCGGCGAACACGGGCTTATATTCACCGCTGGGTCATAATCACGACCACGGTTCGCTATCTGGCTTAACCGATAACGACCATCCACAGTATGCGTTGGCGGCTGATACGGGTGTAGCACTCGCTGAATATGTGAGGCGAGATGGGACTAGTGACCTGACGGGCAATTGGACGATAAGCACGAACAATGTGACGTTGAGTGCGGGAACATTGTCTGCCAGTAAGGTATATGGTGTCGCTGGTGTCTGGACAGATAATGTATATGGATATACGGGCGGTCCCCAAGCATGGCATATACCTAATAATGATTATCTTCGATTCATCATGAACGGAACCGCTGATGTGAGGTTCGTTGATGGAGATAATATCACGCACTTTGATGTGGGCAGTGGATATGCACGTATTCCCAATGACACTTCCCAGCTTATCTTCGGGGCG
>Ga0180434_10002866_pt1 | contig 22390 bp, 21 predicted proteins | sample SS_ome_7_FD_132453 | JGI IMG/M metagenome (GOLD analysis project Ga0180434, IMG submission 132453) | Hypersaline lake sediment archaeal communities from the Salton Sea, California, USA - SS_1_D_2 metaG | ecosystem: Environmental > Aquatic > Non-marine Saline and Alkaline > Hypersaline >...
GCGGTACATGAAGCACCGCGTATACCGAATTACGATGATTCTTCGCTTGAGGATGCGATAATGGAACCGGGTATGTGTTTTGCGATAGAGCCCATGATTACAATGGGAGCACATAAGGTAAAAACTTCTGGAGATGGCTGGGCTATTGTTACGGCTGACGGTAGTCTTTCGGCTCATGCCGAGGTTACTGTCGCAGTCACGGAGAGAAGCAATAAAATTATTACTCCATATATTGATTAGCGTATGAAGTATCTGGGAATTGACTATGGGGAAAAACGAGTCGGCGTAGCTTTTGGTGATGACGTAGTAAAGGTGGCTACGCCTTTTTTGGTACTCGATAATTCCGGCTTAGATGGGGTAATTCGTGATATTGAAAAAATTATCAATGATGAAGGGATTGAGTTTGTCGTTGTGGGGATGCCGTATGCACTTAGTGGTAAGGATGAAATTCCTGGCATGCAGGAAGAAGAGACTAATATTTTTATTGCTAAACTTGGTCTGGCAATTGATATTCCGATTGTTCTTGAGGATGAACGTTTTACATCGGTCCAGGTTGATCAGCTTATGGCCGGAAGGAAAATTCCCGGCAAAAAAAGAGATGCAGTTTCAGCGATGCTGATATTACAATCCTATCTTGATAAACTATAATTTCAATAAAACAACAAAACAATAAAACAAATCTACTAATGAATATTTAACTCTATAGTGCCTTGTTTTATTGTTTTGTTGATTTATTGCTTTGCTGAAGTATGGCAACTACTTTTCGGACGCAATCAATTGTGATCAAAAAAGAGCCGTGGCGAGAATTCGATCGGCTCTATACTTTATATACGCTTGAAGCGGGAAAAATTCAGGCGCTTGCCAAAGGATCGCGAAGATCTTTGAGCCGGATGGCGGCTCATCTTGAACCGTTTCTTATCACTGACGTGATGATTGCCCGTGGTCGGCAAATTGATAGATTGGCCGGCAGTGATGAAGTAATTAATTATAAAAATTTAGATCAAAGCATTGAGAAGGTTGCACTTCTAAGCTATTGTTTAGAAATTCTAGACAAACTGACAAGTTATGGCCAGGCAGATAAAAAAATATTTAATCTTGTAAAAGATTTATTAGAGGTTGCCGATGAAAATCATCTTTCTTATGAACGGACGTTATTGTTATCAAGAATTTTTGTTTTAAAATTGATGACTTACCTTGGTTATGAGCCGGAGGTGCACGAATGTTTGGAATGCAAGCGAAAAGTTGGGGAAGAGGGTCTTTATTTTAATTCAGCTCGCGGTGGCATTGTTTGCTCAGAGTGTGTACAAAACTCAGGGAATCAAGTTTTGGGGCAAATGGCTGTGACGGCACCGGTGCTTAGGGCATTACGTAATTGCCATGAGACAAGTTTTCGTGGATTTCTTGAAATATATATTATGCCCGAGACAGTTAAGCCTCTGGAGATATTAATCGATGATTTTTTAAAATATCATTTGGATGGGGATATTAGGAGTGAGAAATATTTTTATCAGGTTTTTGCATAATGAGAAATTAATTATCAGGCCAGTTTTAAAAGACTGGTTTTTTAAATAAAAAAACCCGCAGGTTAGTTCTACGGGCCAGAAGCGGTTGATTCAGTTTCGGTGGTGTCTTCTTCAGTGATGTTGACGTCTTCATCTGTAAGCATGACGTAATCTCCGCTGTTCTCTTCTTCCTCAAAAATGTGTTTGGGCTCGTAAGCGCCAGGCTTGGTTTGGTGGGCACAGCCGAGGAACACGAGAGTGATTAGAGTAAGGTAAAACAGTGCAAATTTATTCATGTTTTTCCTCCGTTGGTTGACCTATAAGATAAAACGTTTGGAACTTTTAAAATTAACACGATTAATTATTATTGTCAAGGCGTAAATGATATTTTGAGGTGGTTGATTTTTTTGCTAAATTTAGCGAAAAATTACAAATAAATTGAGTGGGTTTTTACTTTGACTTAGGGACTATAAAAATGTTAAAATAAATGCATAAATTAGATAAAATATGGAACAAGCATTAATTACAAACTTAGGTGAATACAAAGGCCGGGAAGTTGAAGTTTGGGGTTGGATTTTCAATAAGCGTTCATCAGGCGGCCTTATTTTTTTACAGATTCGTGACGGCTCTGGATTTTGCCAGGCAGTTGTTGATGAAGGAAGCGTGTCACCCGAGGTGTGGCAGGCAGCGAATGATATAACGATGGAATCTTCGGTTAAGATCGGCGGTGGAGTTGTAGCTCACCCAAAACAAGAAGGCGTGTTTGAACTTCAGGTGAAGGCGATTGAAATTGTTCAATTGGCTGAAGAATATCCAATTGCTAAAAAAGATCATGGTGTTGATTTTTTATTGGATAATCGACATTTATGGCTTCGGTCACAACGCCAATGGGCGATTATGCGGATTCGTGATACGATTATTAATTCTCTGATGGAATGGCTGAATCAGAATGGTTTTATAAAAATTGACTCACCAATTTTAACACCGACTTCGTGTGAAGATACGACCGAGCTTTTTGAAATGGATTATTTTGATTTAGGAAAGGCTTATCTGTCGCAGTCAGGTCAGTTGTATATTGAAGCGGCAATCTTTACTCATGGTTCGGTTTATGATTTTGGCCCGGTATTCCGCGCAGAAAAATCAAAAACTCGTCGTCATCTAACAGAATTTTGGATGCTTGATGCAGAAATGGCTTGGGTCCAGCATGCCGAGAACATGAAAATTCAGGAGCAGTTAATCAGTTATGTGGTATCGCGAGTTTTGGAGTTAAATAAGGTTGAACTTACAATTCTTGAACGTAACATCGAGTCTTTAGAAAAAGTTACGGCGCCGTTTTATTTGTTAACTCACAAGGAGGCGGTTAAGAAACTTCAGGCAATGGGTTCGGATATTAAGGAGGATGAAGATTTGGGCGGTGATGATGAAACAAAGCTTTCACTAGAATATGATAAGCCGATATTTATTGAGAAATATCCGTCAAAAATAAAAGCATTTTATATGAAGCGCGATCCCGAAGACGAGGGACGGGCACTTTGTTCTGATCTTTTGGCACCGGAAGGTTATGGAGAAATAATTGGTGGAAGTGAGCGCGAAGATGATTATGAGACCTTAGTCGCGCGGCTTAAAGAGTTTAAATTGGATCGTAAAGATTTTGAATGGTATTTAGATCTTCGTAAATATGGGTCAGTCCCGCACTCCGGCTTTGGCATCGGTCTTGAGCGTTTGGTCGGCTGGATTTGCGGTACCAAGCATGTACGAGAAACGATTCCATTCCCAAGATTAATAAATCGATTAAATCCGTAATATGAACGGGCTTTATATTTGGCTTGGTACAATGTTCGGTTTTTGGCTTTGGGTCGCGATTCTTTTTACACCGGTGACGATTTATCTAAATGTAATGAAAGAAAGAATTGAGGCACCGGCATTGAAGAGAAAATATAAAAAATGGGGGATGATCACCCTTTTACTTGGGCCGGGGAGTTTGCTTGTCATATTGCCGATTATTTCTTTTATGAGATTATTATCATTTAATGCAACAATTTAATTTAAATATATGAAAAGGACTTTAACTCTGGAGGCGAATGAAAAACTTAATAAAAAGATTACTTTAGCCGGCTGGGTTAATGCACGGAGAAATTTGGATAAAATTATTTTTATTGATTTGCGGGATCGAAAAGGGCTTGTACAAATTATTTTTGCACCGGATGAATTAGATGAAGGTTCCAGGGAGCTTGCCAAGGATCTCCGTCCTGAATATGTAATTGAGGTGACAGGCATAGTCCAAAAAAGAAATGAGAAAAACGTTAATAAAGAACTGGGAACCGGTGGAATTGAAATACTGGCAAAAGAACTCAAGATTTTAAATAAATCCGAAACACCGCCTTTTGAAATCGACAAAGACACAAGAGGCGTGAGTGATGAGCTTCGTTTAAAGTACCGATATCTTGATCTTCGTACAGAACGCATGAAAGAAAACATGCGCAAAAGGCATGAGGCGGCGCAATTTATCAGGGACTTTTTGAATAAACGGGATTTTCTTGAGATAAATACTCCGATTCTTACAAAATCTACTCCAGAGGGTTCGCGAGATTACATCGTTCCTTCAAGATTACATAGGGGTGAATTTTATGCTTTGCCGCAATCTCCGCAACAGTACAAACAGTTACTAATGGTCGCCGGAATGGAAAGATATTACCAAATTGCACCATGTATGCGAGATGAGGATTCACGTGCGGATCGTTTAGCGGGTGAATTTTATCAGCTTGATATGGAGATGTCTTTTGTGACGCAGGAAGGTATTATGGAGCTTACCGAAGAATTGATGCTTGAGTATGTGAAAAAAGTTTTTCCTGATAAGAAATTAACTTTTGATAAATTCCCGCGGCTTACCTGGGATGAATGTCAGAAAAAATATAAATCTGATAAACCCGACCTTAGGCAGAATAAAGAAAATCCGCACGAGCTTGCTTTTTGCTGGGTTGTTGATTGGCCGCTTTTTGAACCGGAAAAAGAAAATGGTCATTGGGCGCCGGCCCATCATATGTTTACGAGTCCGAAAGAAGAAGATATTGAAAAGCTCGATAGTGAACCGGAGAATGTGAAATCATATCAGATGGATCTTGTGTTGAATGGCTATGAAGTTGGCGGCGGAAGTATTCGTATTTCTGATCCTGAGGTGCAAAAAAAGATATTTAAATTAATTGGATTTGATAAGAAGCAGGAAGAATATTTCAGTCATCTTTTGGAGGCTTTTAAATATGGAGTGCCGCCGCATGGCGGAATTGCACCCGGGTTTGACAGGCTTCTTATGGTACTTGTTGGCGAGGACAGCATTCGGGAGGTAACGCCATTTCCTAAAACCGGTGACGCTCGTGATCTTACAGTCGGGGCACCGAGCGGAGTTGCGAAAGAACAGCTTGACGAAGTACATATTCAAATAAAGAAAAAATAAAATATGAGACTCGGCCCACTACAAAAATATATATTACTTGTGAGCCGAGCGAGGCGTGGCTGGATTGGCAGGGACATATTCCTTGACTACTATCGACGTATAAAAGACAAACCTAAAAAGGAAGACAGGATTAATGCGGTCACTAAAGCATTTGAAAAGATGATATCTCATAATCTAATTGTTGCTAATGGTATAAAAACTTCAGAAAAATTTTTCATTCATTCAATAAAACTTACACCGGGGGGACGAAAGGTGGCAAAGGAAATTATTGGTTCACAGCAGCGTCTGCCTATCAAATCAAAGAAAAAATAAATTATGCCTGACTACGAGGTAAACATTGAGCAATTCGAAGGACCGCTAAGTCTTTTGTTGCAGCTTATTGAAAAGGATGAACTTGATATAACGGAGCTTTCTTTAGCAAATGTTACGGATGATTATTTAAATTATGTAAATACCTCGCCCAATATTCGGCCGGAGGAATTGGCTGATTTTTTGATTGTCGCTTCGAAATTAATATTAATTAAATCTAAGCAGTTGATGCCGAGCCTTGTGACGCCCGAAGAAGAGGGATTGGATTTGGAAACCCAGCTAAAGATGTATCGTGAATTTGTGCAGGCTTCACAAAAGATGAATTCAATGATCAAAAAGGGCAATTGGGCGTATGGGCGCGAGCGGCCACCACTTGGTGAAGTGGCCGGGTTTTTTCCGCCAAAAGGTATGATTGCAGCCGATATAAAAGAAGCTTTTGAGCGTATTGTCAAAAGACTTGAGCCCTACATTGCTCTTCCAAAAGAAGCCTTGCAGAAAACTGTTTCAATTTCTGAAAAGATTGACCATATCAGAAAATTGATCGGTGATCAAGCGCAGGCAAGATTTAGTGAGGTTCTTTCTTCGGCAAAAGACAAGACAGAAGTAATTGTAAGTTTTTTGGCTTTACTTGAGCTTAGCAAACGTCGGGTGGTGGATACCTCTCAAGAAAATTTATTTGAAGAAATAACTATACAAAAAGCAGACCTATGAATTTATCATCAAAAATAGAATCAATACTCTTTGTAACAAATAAACCGATTACAATAAAAAAATTGGCCAATGCATTGGGCATAAAGGAGAAAGATGTTGAAAAAGAAATGCCGGCAATTATGGAGGGTTACAATGTTCCGGAAAGTGGCGTGCATATACTAAAAAAAGGAAAAGAATATCAGATGATGTCGAGTCCGGAAAATGCCAAGGTTGTTCAGGAATATTTACAGGATGAGACAACGGGGGAGTTAACCAGGCCGTCGCTTGAAACACTGGCAATTATCGCCTATCGGGGACCCCTTACCAAGCCGGAAATTGAACAAATTCGCGGAGTAAATTGTAGTCTCATTTTGAGGAATTTAATGACGCGCGGTCTTGTTGAAATGCAGGAAGATGATGAAAGAAAAATTTCTCTTTATTCAATTACCTTTGATTTTATGAGATTTTTAGGCGTTTCAAGTATGAGCGAGCTTCCGGATTATGAAAAACTCAGGCATCATGAATTTGTCGATAAGGCGCTTGAGGCTCTGGCGGAACAAGAACCGACGGAGTCTGCAGAAGTTGAGATTGCACGAGAATAATTATGGTTTTTAAATTAATTGAAACAATTATTATTGCCACTGTTGCATTCCAGTTTGTACCCGGCAACTGGGAGGGCGATTTGAATACTTTGGAGGAGATGTCGAGAGAAAGTATTGTCGGTGCAGTTGAGTGGCCGGCGACTCTGCCGCAGGCAGAAGATGCGCATATGGCAAGTCTTCCGGAGGCGGGTTCTAGGCCGGCACCGGAGAAACTTAATCCTGACAGTTATGGGATTAAGACAACCTCGAACAATGCGATTGTTGTTGATCTTGCTTCGGGAAAAATTTTATTTGAAAAAAATATTAATGATGCGCGGCCGATTGCGAGCATAACAAAGCTCATGACCGCACTTGTTTTTTTAGAAAATAATACAGATTGGGAAAAAACACACTTGGTACGCAACGTTCTTGGAGTAGGCAACAATAATTTTTATGAAGGCGAGGCCGTGAAACATAAGGATTTATTCTATGCGGCACTGATCGGTTCGGATAATACTGCGGCACGGAATTTAGCTTATGCTTCGGGAATGAACCTTGATGAATTTGTTAGTCAGATGAATCTGAAAGCGCAAGAGATGGGGCTTACTTCAATTTTTGCTGATCCGGTTGGCCTTGATCCGGCCAATCGTTCATCAGTGCTTGATGTGGTAAAAATTTTAAAAGCTACTCTTGAATATGGTGAGATGCAGGATTGTACGCAAAGGAAGTTTTATGAGTTTACGAGTGTCAGTGGAAAGTACCATTACATAAAATCAACGAATGATCTTTTAAAAAGTTTTATAAACCAAGAGCCATATTCAATCGAAGTCGGAAAAACTGGTTCACTTCTTGCCGCCGGATATTGCTTGGCTTTGGTTGTTGAAAATGACGGGAGAAAAATACTCGTCGCTTCATTGAATTCAGAAAGTGATTACGCAAGATTTCAGGATGTTAAAAGCCTTGTTTATTGGGTTTTTGAAAATTATAAATGGCCGGAGCTATGATGGAATGGATAACGAGTCTACAATTACCGCCGGCTTTGATGACTTTTATTATTGCGATGTTGCCGGTTGCTGAACTTCGAGCCGCAATTCCACTTGCTCTCGGGGTCTTTGGCATGAGTATACCCGGGGCATTTATTTTTTCCTGGCTTGGCAGTATTGTGCCGGCTTTTTTATTAGTTTTTGGGCTTGGTTTTATTTCTGATTTTTTGAGTCGTCATTCCAAATTGATGAAAAAATTTTTTGACTGGTGGTTCGAGAGAACCCATAAGAGATTTTGGAAGCATCATGAACGGTTTGGTTCAATCGCATTAGTGCTTTTTGTGGCAATACCGCTTCCGGTGACAGGGGTGTGGACCGGATCGGTGGCCGCTTTTTTATTTGGCGTTGAAAAGAAAAAAGCAATCGGTTTGATTGCTTTGGGGTCATTTATTGCCGGAATAATCGTAACCCTGGTATACTTAGGGGTGTTTACCTTTTTTAATTCAATATAGTTATGAGGATAGGCATTAATTGTCGTACAATTTTAAATCCGGGGTTTGGCGAAGGGGCGGGGGTTGGCTACTATACCTATTATTTGGTAAAAAATTTGCTCCGGGCCGATCAGGTAAATGAATATTTTTTATATTTTGACGATTTAATCACTGATGATGCGATTGAGGACGTGGTTGAGGGCGCACCAAACGCAACGGTGAAGAGATTTCCGTTTCATCAATATAAAAAAGTTTTACCTTTCGCATATTCGCATATTTTAGTGACTGGATTTTTAGGGCGTGATAATTTAGATATTTTCCATGCGCCTTCGGGAATAATGCCGTATACGTATCGAAATAAATCGGTGATTACAATTCATGATCTTGCAATATATAAGCATCCGGAATGGTTTCCTGAGGGAAGAATTTCGAAAAATGTTTCAACAAAAATGCTTGTTCCAAAATCGGTTGAAGCGGCAACAAAAATTATTGCCGTGTCCAAGTCAACAAAAAAAGATTTAATCGACTTATTTAAAATTAATCCGGATAAAATTAGTGTTGTTTATGAGGGCGTTGAACTTCCGGGTGATTTTGCCAGTGACGGTTATTGCGGGTTGAGCCAACCGATTAAGAAAAAGTATGGATTAAAAAAAGATTATTTTTTAAGTCTGGGTACGCTTGAACCTAGGAAGAATGTTAGTCTTGTGCTTGATGCACTTATGGAGATTTTAGTTGAGCAACCCGAAATGTTGCGTGATAAAGAGTACATCATTGCCGGAGTAAAGGGGTGGAGGTATGAGGAATTTTTTAAAAAGATAGACGAGGTAAACACATTTGCTCATCAGAAACTTGGGGAGACATTGGTTCGATATTTAGGATATATCCCGCACGGAGATAAATTTCCATTAATGGCTTGCAGTATGTTTTTTGTTTTCCCGTCGTTTTATGAAGGGTTTGGTTTACCGTTGCTTGAAGCGATGAAAATTGGCATCCCGGTAATTAGCTCGAACGTTTCTTCGGTGCCTGAGGTGTGTGGTGATGCGGCAGTATTGATTAATCCTGAAAAATTATCAGAAATGAAAAAATCACTAATAAATTTTTTAACTAATGATTCTCTTCGAAAGGAATACGCCAGGCGTGGTCGCGAACAGGCAGAAAATTTTAAATGGAACGTAACAGCTATTAAAACAATTGAAGTTTATAAATCACTAGAATAATTTATATATTAAAAAATGGCCCTGCTTAGTGCGCGGCCATTTTTTGTTTTTTAAAAAATGATGTTCATGGCGATTAGTATTGCCAGTATTTGCAGTATAACTGAGTATCTGTATCTTACATCCCGCCATTTTTTGATAATTATTTCGTGGAAAAAAAAGTGTAGCTTGTGTATATATTTTGTAATGCGCGAGGGCTTGCACTCGTGTATACCTACTAAGAAATCGGGCAATACACCTCCTAATATGCCCCAGAAAATCGGCCACCAATTAGCCTCAGCGCGAAAAACCAGTAGGTAGACAGTAAAGCCAATTACAACTGCGACATCAAAAATATTTTGAAAAATTTGCGACTTAGTAATCTTTCCGCTGGCTCGGTATTTTTCATATTCGCCTGAATCACCATGCGGTATCATGTCCATTAAAAAATGAGCAACAGTGCTTGCGATAAAAGCAACAGATGAAATTCCTGTTAGCTGTCCGATGACAGCACCGGTAACTGCATGGGTTATTATTAGCATAGTTAATTAGCTTTTAGCTTTCAGCTATTAGCTTTTAGTAATAGTTCATGGTAGCGGGGGTGGGATTTGAACCCACGACCCCAGGCTTATGAGTCCTGTGCTCTAACCAACTGAGCTACCCCGCCACATATTTATGATAGAGAAAGGATACCAAATTTTAGCAGATTTTGCAAGGTATGGGAATAAAAAAAGCCAGCGTTAGGAAACGTGCTGGCAAGGGTGAACTATCTACTATAAATTTGGATTTTTACTTTTTCATCGGGCAGGGGTTTGGGGCAGAATCGTTCGGAGGTGATGAGGATACGCTGGATTTCCCGTGCATCGTAGCAGCCGCAAGCGTTTGGGCTAACGCTGACATACGTTTGTCCGTCGCAATCACGGATGAGCTCTCTTAGTCGTTCGAAGTCCTTTTCTTGGATATGGCCATTACTCCCGATGAGATTCATGTAATGGCGTGATGCCTTGAGTGACTCACGTTTGCGGTCATTGGAAAGGAGAATTTTGTTTTCTTGGAATGAGAAAGAGTGGAAGAGCCGAAAGCGTCGTTTTTTTGTTTCTTCGATAACAATAATCCATTCGGCCGGATTCACCTTTGTGCCGTCAAGGCTCATGGCGACAGCTCGGTTAAAGTCATCAACGCAATGCGATTGAACTCTTGCGATTTCTTTTTCGGCGTAGCGGCAAAGTTCGGTGCGAGCATTCTCGGCCTTGGGACCTCTTGACTTCCACTCATCAAGCAGAACTTCGAAAACATGCTGATCAAGGACATCTAGAATATCGGTACGATTTTTTTCGGGCCGGGGTAAGTAAAATCGGATTGCTTGCTTCTTTCCTTTTTGAAAAATGACAATTACTCCGTGCCACATGACAAAGCAGGAGTAGGCCTTTTTGGTAAAGCCATTGAAAATAATCTGGAAAGTATCCTCATCCATGCGCCTGACGCCCCGATTTATCTCGTCGGAGCTTTGCTTCATAAAGGCTTTATCGATTGCGGTCGGGGTCGCGCATGATGTCAGTATATTGATTTTTTCAACATCACTCAGCTTTCCACCCAGCCGGGGCAGCCAGCGGTGTGAAAACCATTTTTCGCTGGGGGAGTCGGTTGTACGCTGCTCCTCGAGCCATTTTTCAATATCCGCATTACCAAAAAAAGCGTCTTCGGCATAACGGGCTCGAAAGAATAGCCTGATCATTTCATCATGGGTTTTGCTTTCAAAGAGCTTTGGGTCAAAATGAGCCATTGCAACCTCCTACGGTTGTGTGCGGACAGTTTCTACGCCGCCGCACGGCTAATGTACCGAGACCATCTCGGTTTATAGAGCTTAGCATCAATTATTTTATATGTAAAGCAATGATATTTTGTTTTTTTTAAAACAAAATAGCCCCACTAAATAAGTGAGGCTATTGTGGTTGCGGGGGCCGGACTTGAACCGGCGACCTCCAGGTTATGGGCCTGGCGAGCTGCCAACTGCTCTACCCCGCGGCGTAGTTAGGATAATAACAAAAAATTTTCAGAATGTCAATCTGGTGGGCGTGGTGGGAATCGAACCCACACGGTCGTGAAACCATACGATTTTGAGTCGTACGCGTCTGCCTGTTCCGCCACACGCCCAATTATTGCTTAGTATAGCAGAAAAATTGCTAAAAGTCAAGGTTCTTGATAAAATATTTTAACTTGTCAATTATATAGTTTTTCGCTATACTATAACCATTATGGCGCAAGTAATTACTATTGTAAATCAAAAAGGAGGAGTTGGAAAAACAACGACAGCAGTTAACCTTGCATCCTATCTTGCGGCAATGGGTAAATTTGTATTACTCGTTGATATGGATCCGCAGGCAAATGCATCATCGGGCCTGGGAGTTGATTATCAAAATATTGAAAAAGGGATTTATGATGTTTTGGTGGGTGAATCGAAGATTCGCGATGTAGTGCAGCAAACCGAGCAAGAGGGATACCGTGTTGCGCCGGCAAATATGAATTTAGCAGGTGCGGCGGTTGAACTTGTTAACTCGGAAAATCGAGAGTTTCGTCTGAGAGATGCCCTGCTTGAAGTACGGAATGATTATGATTATGTATTTATTGATTGCCCGCCATCGCTCGGACTTTTGACAATAAATGGATTGAGTGCGGCTGACCAAGTGTTAATACCTGTTCAATCAGAGTATTATGCGCTCGAGGGCTTGGGTCAGCTTTTAAATACAGTAAATCTTGTGAAAGAAAATTTGCAGCCGCAGTTAGAGGTGCGGGGTGCGGTGGTAACAATGTTTGATCCGCGAACTAATTTATCCAACGAAGTATTTCAGGAATTATATAAATATTTTCCAGATAAGATTTATCGCTCGGTAGTGCCGCGATCAGTGCGTTTGGCAGAAGCGCCAAGTTTTGGAAAGTCGATTTTATATCATGATCCGGTTTGTAAGGGTGCCAAGGCTTATGAGCGCTTGGCAAAAGAATTTTTACTTCAAGAAGGCGGCCAGAAATTATAAGTTTTGATTTTTAATTTTATTAATTGCTAAAATTATGCAAAAGAAGGGAGGACTCGGAAGAGGGCTTGGTTCATTAATTCCGACGAGTTCAGATAAAAAAGAAGCAGGCGACAAGGCACCGGCAAAACCGGGTCGGGAAATAATTGATATTGAAATTGATAAAATTACTCCAAATCCGGAGCAGCCGCGGGAAAGTTTTTCGCATGAAGAGATGGAAGAGTTAATATCATCAATAAAGGAGCATGGAATTTTACAGCCGCTTGTTGTTAGTCCGCTTGATGAAGGTTACGAACTTATTGCCGGTGAACGTCGATGGCGCGCCGCCAAGATGGCGGGATTTAGGACTGTGCCGGCGATTGTCAGGACAGTCCAATATCAGCAAAAACTTGAGCTTGCGTTAATTGAAAATATACAGCGGCAGAATTTAAATCCAATGGAAGAGGCGAGAGCATATAAGAAATTAGTTGATGAATTTAATTTGACCCAGGAAGAGGTTGCAAAAAAGGTAGGTAAAAGCCGGCCGCAGGTAGCAAATTATATTCGACTTCTGGAGCTCCCGCTTGAGATTCAAGAGGCGGTAGCTTCGGGTGAGCTTGCTTATACACAAGCCCGTACTCTTTTGGCGCTTGATTCGCAAAATGAACAAATAAAATTGTATAAACAGATTGTTCGCGGAAAAATGACAGTCCGTGACACCGAAACAAAGGTTGGTGAAAAGAAGGGGAAGACCAAGCCAATGAAAGATGCTAATATTCTGGCTTATGAAGATGATCTTCGTACGGCGCTGGGTACAAAGGTAGAAATAAAAAAGCGCCAGGACGGCGGTCAAATAGTCGTTGAGTTTTATTCGGACGAAGAACTGAATTCACTGATTGATCGGCTTACTTAATCTATTTTCCATCATTTTTTGGGATCACGGTCTTTAACCAGTCCGTGATTTTTGTTTTGGTGCGGGCTTTAATTTTATTTTTTGCGCTTGAAGTTTTAACAAATTTTAGCCAATCGGGGTTTGGGCCTTTTCTTTTTTTATCAACAACGATTTCAACAATGTCCCCGCTTTTTAATTTTGTATTTAGATTTACCATTTCATCGTTCACTCTTGTGGCAATGCATTTATCGCCAACCTCGGTGTGAATGGCGTAGGCAAAATCAACCGGAGTAGAATCTTCGGGGAGATCTATTACATCTCCTTTTGGAGTGATGACAAAAATTCTTGTTTGAAATACATCAATCTTCAGATCTTCAAGATTTTTTAAATATTGGGATTTGGTTTGCAGCTGTTGCTGAATGCGAGCGAGATCCTGCACCCAGTGCATGCTTTTTTCATCATTTTCAGCAGATTTTATCGCTTCGTCATAATGCCAATGGGCGGCAATACCAAATTCAGCGGCATTGTGCATTTCCTCAGTCCGGAGTTGGAATTCAACACGTTCTCCTTCTTCGAAGATTATGGTTGTATGGAGCGATTTATATCCATTGGGTTTTGGTTGGGCGATATAGTCTTTAATGCGGCCTTTTACTGGCGGCCATTTACTATGCAGAATACCGAGGACGGCATAGCAGTCAGCAATATCTTTTAATATGACTCGAATCGCGACAAGATCGTGGATTCGGCTAATATCGCGGTCATAGCGAAGAAGCTTTTTATAAAGCGAGTAGATATGCTTTGCCCGTCCGTGCATATCAAGAATTTCGATGCCGGATTGTTCGATTTCGTGGCGAGCTTTGTCAATGGCATTTTGTAAATATTTTTCTTTTAATTCCCGGCGGGACTGCATTAGTCCAATTGTCCACTGGTATTCTTTGGGATAAACATATTTGAATGAAAGATCTTCAAGTGCTCCTTTCATTTCTCCCATGCCGAGACGATTGGCGATCGGCGCGTATATTTCGAGCGACTCAAGAGCAATACGATATCTTTTTTTTGGCGGATGGATTTCAAGAGTGCGGAGGTTATGAATGCGGTCGGCGAATTTAATAAAAATTACCCGGACATCGCTTGCCATGGCGACAAACATTTTTCTTAGGTTTTCAATATAGCGGTCCATACCGCGATATTTAATTTTACCAAGTTTGGTAATGCCGGCAACCATTTGAGCGACATCGATGCCAAAATTATCTTCAACGTCCTGAAGGGTGCGTTCGGTATCTTCGGGAACATCATGCAAGAGCCCGGCCTGAATAATTGGCGTGGCGAGTTTCATTTCGGCGAGAGTTTTCGCAGTTTCCAAAGAATGGATAATGTAAGGTTCGCCTGTAAGACGTTCTTGACCCTTGTGCGCTTCATTTGCAAAATCATAAGCTTTGCGGATTGCGTCAAGATCTGCTTTTGGGTTTTTTTCTTTAACGATTTTTATTAGCTCATCAATTGACATAACCTTTGTGGTTCTTATCATTATAGCTTTATTTTTACTTAAAATCCACTATCTATTACTTTTACCAAATATTGAGAGGTTTAGTCAAATTACTTTGATATGTGATTATTATATGATTGACATTTTGGCTAAAATATGGTATATTTTTATTAAATATGGCAGAAGGATATACACCCGAAGGCCAAAGCCAAGAGAATGTTAGTGATCACTTGGCAAAATTGGCCGAAGAGGGTAAAAAAGAGCGTGCAGAAAAAGGCGAGCCGTCTACACCGGAAGAGTCGGCTGATGTTTTAGGCCGTGAAAAGGAAGCAGGCAGAAAAGAGCGCGTTGAAAAAGGCGAGCCGTCTACACCAGAAGAGTCGGTAGAGGTTTTTGAGCGTGCGCGTGAAACAGGGGAAGCTGCCCAACAAGAGGCGGTTGAGACCGCCGAGGCAGCAAAGCGCCAGGCTGAAGAACAGATTGAAGAGGTGCGGCAGGAAATCGAAGAGATGGAAGAAGTGACGGAAGAATCTCAAGAAATTCCCCAGAGAGAATCACATGAGCCGTTGCCGGGTATTGACGCGGAATATGTGCCGGATGAACCAACCAAAGGTCCGGAGAAACTTCCGGCTAAGCCAAGTTTTGGCGCTAAGGTTGATAAGGGTGTTAGCAGCGTTGGTTTGGGATTTATTGGCGGGACTTTAATGGTGATTGGCGCGGCAGCAAAATATGGCTGGAAAGTATTTGATAAATTGATCTATAGTACTTGGCTTAAACCGCTCAAGGATCTTATTTCATCGGTAAAGCCAGAGAGTAGCGGTGCGCCAAAGACAAAAAAGAAAAAATAATTTTGAAAAATAAATATGCCGACCAAAAACCGCCGTTGATTATATACGGCGGTTTTTGGTCGGAGTTTTATATTTACTCTTTGACTGCAAGTTCAAAATCGCATTCTTTACTGGAGCAGGCGATTTTATTTTTGCCTTTTTGCACGAGAAGTGATTTGCACTCCGGACATTTTTCACCGGTCGGTTTGTCCCAGAGGGCAAAGTCGCAGTCAGGGTAGCGGTTGCATCCATAAAATATTTTGCCGCGTTTGGTTCTGCGACCAACAAGCTCGCCTTTTTCGCAAGTTGGGCATTTAACACCGGTTCCTTGGCCGGATTTTTTAATATACTTACAATCAGGATATCCGGAACAGGCCAAGAAGGCGCCGTAGCGGCCATGCTTAGTAACGAGCGGCTTGCCGCATTTTTCGCATTTTTCGTCAGTTTTCTCTTCTTCGCCATCAAGCGGTTTGGTGGTTTTGCATTCTGGAAAACCGGTGCAGGCCAAGAAGGCGCCGTAGCGGCCGATTTTTTTAACCATTGGCTTGCCGCATTTTTCGCATTTTTCGTCAGTTTCTTCTTCGGTAATATCTTTTTTCGTTAATTCTTTATCCTTTTTTTCAAGATTCTCATGAAAGGGTCCATAAAAATCGCTAATTACTTTTATCCACTCTTTATTGCCTTCGGCAATTCCGTCAAGATCATCTTCCATGCCGGCAGTGAATTTAAAATCAACAATTCGCGGGAAATGTTCAGTTAGAAGATCAGTAACAAGAAAGGCAATATCATTTGGCGCAAGGCGCTTCTTTTCGTCGCGGTCAACATATTTGCGGGCAATGATCGTGGCGATTGTCGGCGCATAGGTTGAAGGACGGCCAATGCCGTATTCTTCTAAAGTTTTAACAAGGGTAGCATCAGAATAACGGGCCGGTGGTTCAGTGAAGTGCTGTTTATCAATTAATTTTTTAAGATCAAGAATATCTTTTTCTTTTATCTCCGGAAGAAGAGTATCCTCCGAAGCACCGCCATAAACTTTAATAAAGCCGGGGAAATTAATTACTGATCCGGTAGAGCGGAGCTCATATTTGCCGGCAGCAATATCAATGGTTGTCTGGTCGATAATCGCCGGATTCATCTGTGAGGCGCAAGCACGACGCCAGATGAGATCATATAATTTTGCCTGATTTGCGTTAAGAAATTTTTTAATTTCATCGGGGGCATTAGTGATATCAGTCGGTCGGATTGCCTCATGAGCTTCTTGCGCTGATTTGCTTTTGGTTTTAAATTTTCTCGCTGAAGCGGGGAGATAGTCATTTCCAAAATTATCTTTGATATAGTCTCTGGCTTGGCTAATAAATTTATCCGAAAGATTGACTGAATCAGTTCTCATGTAAGTGATGAGACCAACCTGGCCGCCATCCTGTTCAATACCTTCATAAAGCTGCTGGGCGAGCATCATAGTCTGTTTTGCTGAAAAGCCAAAACGTCGGTTAGCCTCCTGCTGAAGAGTTGAGGTAGTAAACGGCGCATATGGATTGCGTTTTGTCTGCTTCTTTTTGATTTCAGATACACTGTATTCTGATTTTTTTAAATCTTTTAAAATTGGCTCAACGTCTTTTTTGCTTCCCAGATCAAATTTATCCAATGTTTTACCATCTATTTTATTAAGCTTTGCTGTAATCTCATCTTTTTTCTTAGTATTTAGCAAGGCTTCAAGAGTCCAGTATTCTTGTGGTTTGAATTCCTGGCGTTCACGTTCACGTTCAACAATAAGGCGAACGGCAACCGACTGAACACGGCCGGCAGACAGTCCTTTGGCAACTTTGCGCCATAAAAAAGGAGAAAGCTCATAGCCAACAAGACGATCAAGTACACGGCGCGCTTGCTGGGCATCAACCATATTCATATCAATCGTGCGCGGGTTTTTTAGGGCTTCATCTATCGCGTCTTTTGTAATTTCATGAAAAGTAATTCTTTTGGATTCTTTTGGTTCCTGTTCAAAGATATGCGTAAGGTGCCAGGCGATCGCTTCGCCTTCGCGGTCTTCATCAGTGGCGTAGTAGATTTCATCAGCGCCTTTGGCTTCTTTTTTGAGGGATGTAACCTGCTTTCTTTTGGCGGTCGGAATTACATAGTGCGGTTCAAAGTTATGTTCAATATCAACGCCCATTTTGCTTTTGGGAAGATCGCGGATATGGCCGAAAGATGAAACAACTTTAAAGCCCTTTCCAATAAATCTGGAAATTGTTTTTGCTTTTGTTGGTGACTCGACAATTAGTAACTTCATTTTTTTGAAATAAATTTTATTGAATGAATTATATAATTTATTTTTTAATCCGGCAAATTTTTAATGGCCGATCACATAGTTCATCGCGCCGAGATTTCTGACTTTTCCTTTCATTTCCATAAGAGAAAGCGTGCTTGTGACGGCTTGTGGCTCAAGGTTACTCTTTTTAATAATTTTGTCAATATGCATGGGCTCTTTTGTGAGAATGTCCAATATTCTTTCTTCTTCATCTGATTCCGGAATTATTGCTTTGTTCTCCATGAAATTTTTTACCTCGGTAAGATCAAGTGATTCAAGAATATCTTCAGCGCTTGTTGCCGGCCGGGCACCCATTTTTATTAAATTATTCGGGCCGATGGCAGTTGGCGAGTGGATAGTGCCGGGAACAGCAAAGACTTCACGATTCTGATCAAGGGCATGCTTGGCAGTAATGAGCGATCCCGAGACTTCACCGGCTTCAATAACGAGTGTACCGAGCGAGAGGCCGGAGATTATCCGGTTTCTTTGCGGGAAGTGATGTTTTAGGCCGATCGCGCCAAGCGGAAATTCTGAGATTACGGCACCGCCGGATTCAATGATTCGTTCGGCGAGCCGGCGATTAGTGCTCGGGTAAATGCTGGCGCGGTCAATGCCTGAACCCAGAACGGCGATTGTACGGCCGCCCGCTTCAATCGCGGCTTCATGCGCGAGCGAGTCAATTCCCAGGGCCATGCCGCTTACAATAGTAAGTTTTTGGGCCGCAAGATTGTGGACGATCTCCTGTGTTACCTGACGGCCATAGGGGGTTGCTTTTCTTGTGCCGACAACAGCTAATCGAAATTCATCCGGATTGTCGAGTCGGCCGCGGTAATAAAAAAATGGCGGCGGGTCGTATATTTCTTTTAATAAATCCGGATATCCGGGCTCGGTTATTGTTAAAATTCCAATGCCTTCAGCTAAAATATTTTGCCAGAGAATTCCCGGATCAATGCTTTCGCGTTTAATAAAAAAATCATCAACCACTTCCGGTTCAATGCCAGCTTGAATAAGTTCATCGCGACCGGCGTACCACGCCGCTTCGATTGATGGAAAATAGTTAATAATTCTTTTATATCTGATTGGGGTAATGCGCGACACCTGGCCAAACGCTACCCAATAGGCTTTTTCTGTAATACTCATAAAATAGTCTTTGAATATAGATATTATACTATAGAAGGGGGAGTGTCAAGAGAGCATGTTTGTATATTTTATTCTATTGACAAAAAATAAGCCATATGATAAGGTGCTTTAAACCTAAAAACGACAGTAAATTTTCAATAAAAAAAGATACCCGCGATCCTGCTGACAAGGCTCTTTCTTGTGCTGGTCACCCCTCCTAACCAGCTACAAGAGATATGCTTTTTGTTGGCAGGGTCGTGGGTATTTTTAGTTGAAAATATTCATTGCTTTTTCAATGCCGAGTTCAGCGGCTGTGTCAATCGCTTCAATAGTTTGATCGATCATTTTATCTGCTTTGGCTTGTTCTGATTTGGTAAATTTTCGAAGAACAAAATCTTCTGACGGAATTTTTTCTGCTATTGGAGTTTTAACACCCATACGGAAACGAATAAAATTTTTCGTGCCAAGAATATTTATTATATTTTGCACACCCTTATGGCCGCCGGCTGATGAACCTTTGGATATCCTTATTTTTTCAAGAGGCAAATCAATATCATCATGAATGATCCAAATTTTTTGGGTTTTTATTTTATAAAAATTTTTTATTGTTTTGACGCTTTCACCGGAAAGATTCATGAAGGTCTCGGGTTTGGCAAGGATAATTTCTTTGTCAGGAAATTTGCCTTTTGAAATTTCGGCTTTTAATTTTTTATTAAATTTAAAATCATTAAAAAATTCTTTGTAATTTTTTTGTAGTTTTTCTACAACCTCAAAGCCAAGGTTGTGCGGGGTGTTTTTAAATTTTTTGCCGGGATTACCCAGGCCGACGATTAAGTCCATATTATTTACGGCTTCTTGATTTTATTATAACAGGAGTGCCTTCAAAACCAAATTTTTTACGAAGCTGTTTTTCTAAATATTTTAAATAATTGGGATGGATAACATGTTTTGATTTTACATCAATAGCAAATGTTGGCGGCTTGGTGCCGGTTTGCTCCATTGTATGGATATAAGGCGGAGTGACCATGCCCGGCCCACCGATCGGACGCGCCTTTTTGATTGCCAGCTTTAAAAATTTATTTAAGGCGTTTGGAGTAATTTCGCGTTCGCGTTCTTTTTCTGCGGCTAGGATTAATTCAAAAATTTTATTTACATTTTTTCGGTCAGTGGCTGAAGTAAAAAGAATCGGCGACCAGAAGAGAAAAGGAAATTTGTAATGGATATAGTCAGTATATTCTTTGGCGCTGTGGGTAGTCTTGTCTTTGATTTTATCCCACTTATTGGCGATAGTGACAATTCCTTTGCCGGATTCCGCGATCATGCTTGCGATTTTTTTATCTTGTCCGCTAATCGGCTCGGAGATATCAACGACATAGAGTGCGATATCAATTTCTTCTAGTACGTCCTGGGTGCGGCGGGTGCCTTTTTTTTCAAGAGCTTCTTTTATTTTTGCCCGTTTTCTAAGGCCGGCGGTATCAACGATAATGTAATTTTTTCCTTTATACTTTAAAAAAGTGTCTTGCGGTTCGCGCGTGGTAAAAGCTACATCCGAAACAATCATGCGCGGTTCGCCAAGAAGGGCATTAACAAGAGAGGACTTTCCGACGTTTGGTTTGCCAAAAATTCCAATTTTTAGTCCGTCGATTTCAGTTATTTGCTGTGGTTTTATTTTTATCTTTTCTAGTTCGTCATAAGTGATATCCAAAAGGTCGCCGACACCAAGACCGGTTGTGGCTGAAATCGGAACCGGAGTGCCAAATGTTAATTTTTTCCATTCTTTATTTTCAACTTCGGCAAATAAATTTTTCTTGTCAGCTTTATTGGCAATCAAAATTATTGGCTTATTTATTTTATGGAGTCGGCGGGAAACTTCAACGTCTTCGGGCAGTACGCCGTCGCGAACATCAACAACAAAATAAATTAAATCAGCTTGCTTAATCGCAAGCTGTATTTGATCTTTGATACCGCGGTCAATTTTAGTTTTTTTATTTCTTTCAAAGCCGCCCGTGTCGATTATCCGGAATAATTGTCCGCGCCAGACGGCATCGCTAAAAGCGCGGTCGCGTGTTGTTCCGGGGATTGCCGAAACAAGGGCTTTGTTCTTTTCGGCCAAAGTATTAAAAAGCATTGATTTGCCGACATTGGTGCGACCGACGATGGCGATGATAGGTTTTTTGTTTTCTTTTGTCATTGCACTAAGTTTTTGCTGGAGGCTCCGAGGATGACCAAAAAATCAATATTATCCATTGTGGCGGTTACTTTACCGGGTTCATCGGTAAGGGTGACTGAGGTCGGGACAAGGTCCGGGGCAAATATCCAGCCGGAGGTTGTCGTTGAAATATCTGCGCCAAGAAGTGATCTGAGTTCGTTAAGTTCTTCGGATTTTTCACCATTGGTGAGGTCGTAGATAACTGTTTTTGATTTATCGCGTTTTAATGCGTTGCCAATTTTTACAACGTTATATTCATTTTCTTTTAATTCGAGTGATGCGGCATAGGCAAGTCCGGGAATATTAGTGCCATTTTGTATTTCAACTTTGGCAGGCGCATTAGAGGAGGTTGTTCCGGTGCTTGAACCTGAGGCGCCGGTAAGTTCCTCGCCGTCGTCCAGAATATTTTTGGCAATTTCTCTTACCTCATCCCATGTTCCACCGCGCGGCAGAATCATATAGGCGCCGTTGATGCTTGTGGCATAAAGCGGGCTACCCGGGCCGGTGCTTAGGACTTCGCTCGAGACATTGTCGGTATCAATTTTACGTGAGAGCTTTACAAGATTAACCATTTCTCCGGTTGAAAGATTTGTGGCAACGTTATCTTTAACCATTTCATAAAGTTTTATAATTTTTTTTGGATTAAGTATGAACGACGGTGTGAGGATTTTTTCCTTGGCGGCAACCATGACATTTTGTTGGCGGCGGCTGCGAGCGAAGTCCGAGGCTTCGCCATTCGTACCGTGTCGGGATCGGACATAGGTAAGCGCGGTCTCGCCATCCATTTTTTGCGGTCCGGCGTCAAAAGATACAACCTGATATTTATCGTTTGGGGCAGGGTACTGATAATCAGTAAAGCTTCGTTCAACATTAACTTCAATACCGCCAAGTTCATCAATAAAATCAACAAATCCCTGAAAGTCAACGCGAATATAATAATGGATCGGTTGGCCGGTGACATTAGAAACAACCTGGCTTGCGAGAATCGGGCCGTAGCCTTCTTCGTCCCATTCGCCATAAGCGTTGGCATGGTTTAGTTTGCGCCAGCCATATCCGGGAATATCAACCGAAAGATCGCGCGGCATAGAAACAACGCCGACTTTACCATCAGAATGTCGGAGACTTGCGAGCATCACAGTATCGGTAAGGAGCGGCCCATCGTGGCCGGCACCGCCGATGCCGAGAAGTAAAAAGTTTGTTCGGTCTTCACTCTGCCCGCGAAGTCCGCGCTCGCTCGCACTTGTAAGATATTTGATGCCGCTAAATACCGGAAGTTTGCCTACACGGCCCATAAAGCTGCCTTCGGTTGCTTGTTCACTTGTGACAACCTTGTATGAAAAGACA